>Ga0247779_1000482_pt1 | contig 25217 bp, 22 predicted proteins | sample UWRJL221509R5_FD_179925 | JGI IMG/M metagenome (GOLD analysis project Ga0247779, IMG submission 179925) | Plant litter microbial communities from Arlington Agricultural Research Station in Wisconsin, United States - UWRJ-L221-509R-5 | ecosystem: Environmental > Terrestrial > Plant litter >... | reverse complement strand
AGCTGGAGCTGGAGCTGGAGCTGGAGCTGCTGGTTCCGCTGCCTGGGCGTGTCCCGAAACCAGGAGGGCGATCAGGAGCGCATGGTTCGCGCGACGCATTCGGCTACGATAGCACGCACTTTGCCCGACAGATTGACCCCCAACCGAACGCCATGCTAAGCGACCGCCGCTCTCGTTCCTACAAGAGCATTTGTGCAGCAAGACTGGAAAGGTGTCGGCCGGTACGGAACTGTCGGCCTCGAGTTCGCGGCTAGCGTTTTGCTCGGTCTGTGGCTCGGGCAGTGGGCAGACAAGAAGTACGGCACGCACGGCATCTTCACCCTGGTCGGGTTGGCATACGGGTTCGCCGCAGGAGCCCGCTTCGTCTGGCGAGCGCTGAAGAGCGCGAACCGCGACGCAGAAGCTCAAGAAGAAGCAGATCGAGAAGCGCGGAAAAAGTTCAATGAACACGGCAACGGAAAGCACTGAACCAAACGGAATCGCGACTGCGATTTGGTCAGTGGCGATCGTTGGCGTAGCGCTCACGCTCGCCGCCCCCACGTTGCTCGGCGACGGTAGTCGCTCGAGCGTGGCGCTCGGTGTGTTGCTCGCGATGGGTAACCTTTGGGCCATCTCGCGCACGGTGCGCGGCTTTTTGCATCCCGCAGGCGCGCGCTCCCCGTGGATCTCGCTGGCGATGCTCAAGTTCGCGGTGATGTTTTTGGGAGTCTTATTTTTGGTTCGCGGCGGCTACGCGAAGCTATTGCCACTCGTCATCGGCTACGCAGCGATGCCCGTGGGGATCGTCATCTCGCAGCTCAAATCGGCAGCCGCGCCGTCCGGAAAAGGTTAGGAAATGCCCGAGCATACGACTTGGTTTACGCTTCTTCTCGCGTACATGCACGAGACCCTCGAGAAGAACGCGCACGCGTTCGGTGAGTCGGTCATCCGCCACGACGCGCCCAGTTGGCGCAATTTCGAGCCGATCGCGGTCTCGCTGTTCATCGCGCTCTTGGTGCTGGGCGTCGCGGCACGCGTCAAATCGCAGCTGGCCGACGCGGATGCGGCGGTCGTCCCCGAAGAGCGCCTCACGCTGCGCACCTTCATCGAGGCCTTCCTCAGCTACTTCTACGACCTGGCCAAGAGCGTCATGGACGCCGAGCGCGCCAAGAAGTACTTCCCGCTGATCGGCGCGTCCGCCATGTTCGTGTTCTTCTCGAACATCATGGCGTTGATCCCCGGCTTCCCGGTGGCCACGAGCAGCCTGAGCATCACCCTCGGTTGCGCGATCGTAGTGTTCGTTTGCTTCAACGCCTACGGCCTCGCCACGAACGGCTTTGGCTACGTCGCCCATCTGGCCGGCCCGGCTTGGTATCTGGCCTGGCTGGTGTTTCCGATCGAAGTCATCTCGCTGTTCGTGCGGCCCATCACGTTGGCCGTTCGCTTGATGCTGAACATGGCCGTCGACCACCTGATTCTCGGGATCTTCCTGAGCTTGGTGGCCGTGCTGGTGCCGGTGCCAATCATGCTCCTCGGTGTTCTGATCGTCTTGATTCAGACCCTGGTCTTCACCTTGCTCACTTGCATCTACATAGGGCTGGCGACCGAACACGAGGCGCACTAAAGCGAGCCCGTACCGCGATACATACTTTCTGCGAGGCGCTCGTCCTCGCTGCTGGGAAAACTAAGGAGTCGATGATTATGTCCAAGAAGAATGTGGCGCTGGCCACCGTAGCGATGTCCACCCTGATCTCTTCCAGTGCTTTCGCGCAGGAGGCCGGCGGCGGCGTCGGCGGCGGTGCACAAGCAGCGGCGGCGATCGGCGCCGGCATCGCGATCGGTCTCGCGGTGCTCGGTGGTACGCTCGGTCAGGGTCGCGCTGCTGCGGCCGCTCTGGAAGGCATCAGCCGCAATCCGGGCGCTGCGCCCCGCATCCAGACGCCGATGATTCTCGGTCTGGCGCTGATGGAATCGCTGGTGCTCTTCGCATTCGCGATCGCCTTCTTGCTCCAGTCCAAGATCGTCTGACGCGTCCGTCGCGACTCTCGCGTCTGTCGCGACAGAGCGCGGGCTGAGCTTTCTTGCGCCACGCGGTCCCCGCGTTGCCTGGGTTCAGCCCGCGATTTCCCTTACTTAAACTCGAACTTTCAGCGCACGCGTACCAGCGTTCCCGGCTCGTAGCTGGTCGGTAGGGCGGCGGTCCATCCTGGCGGTAGCCTGGGACTGGTCCAGCCGAACAAGCGTTCCGCATCCAGCGGAGTCAGGTTCACGCAGCCGTGGCTGTGCTTCGTGCCGAACTGGCGATGCCAGAACGTGCCGTGCAGGCCGTATCCGTGATCGAAATACATCACCCAGGGCACGGCCTGGATGGCGTAATTTTCGGCCGCGGATTCGTCGTCCAGGTTGTCCATGTTGCTGCCTCGCAGCTTCACCCACAGCCTATGCGAGCCGCGTGGCGTGGCCAGCAGGGAGCCGTCATTGCCGCGCCCCGTGGAGACGAGTGTCGCGAACACCGGCCGTTCGCCGATATATGCCGTGAGCACCTGACTTACGATGTCGACGTCGAGCCAGCGCTCGCCCGGGCGCAGCTCGCTCGGCAACGCCGCGGGCGTCGGCGCGCGCGCGTCGCGGTCGCTCAGCCAGGCGTCGGCTGCGTAGCGAAACCAACGGTGCCCGCCGAGCTCATGTTGCTCGAGCACGTCCAGCGTCTGAAACCGGCTCAGCTTGAGCTTCGGATCCTTGGGCTTGCCTGGCGCAGGCGACGCGAGTGCGCTCGTGCTCGTGACCCAGGCGACGCCCAGCGTGCCAGCTAGCTCGCGGCCGTGAAAGGCGATTGGCACGACCGGATTGAGGTCGCGCATCGGCAGCCACAGATCTTCGGTGGTCAGCCCGAAAGCGTTGCCCTCTGGGTTTTTCTCGACGCGAATCACTGCCACGCCGAAGCCCTTCAAGAGCTGCGCGTCGGGCACGCCATCTTCGGCGGTCTGCACCGTGCGGTAACCCAAGGAGCCGTCGGGGCCGACGAAATGATAACGATAGGGCAGCCCGTCGCGGCTCTTGGCAACGCCTGGATCGTCGTCCACGTCGGGCGCGTTGGGCGACAGCTCGGCGCCGTCTTGGCACAACCAAGCCAGCGCACCCACGAGTAAGAAGCGCGTGCTGCAGCCCGGACCGCGTTTGCTGCCGAACACCGGCAAGCGCGCGCCGCGGGCCGCCGCGCCACGCCGCGCGGCTCCGCTATTCGCCTCCTGATAAATCGGCTCGTCGCTGCGCGTGACCTGCGCGCTGTGTGCCCAGTCCGGGATCGGCATCTCGGAAGGGACGCGGAACGCGCGCGGCTCGGCGGCGAGCGGCCGAGCCACGCCGCACAGTGTCAGCGCGAGCCCCCCGCACACGGCGAGTGCGCGGAGGCCGCGAGCCCGAGTCACTGAAACGAAAAGCGCAGCTCGTGGTCGCACACTTTGAACGTGTCGCCGTCGCTGATCACTTTGCGCTGCACGCGCTGCCCGTTGTACTCGACACCGTTGGTCGAGCCCATGTCCACGATGTAGTACTGCCCGGTCAAGAACTCGATCATCGCGTGCTGACGCGAAACGTTCGGATCCTTGATCGTCAGATCACTGGTTTGCTTGCCGCGGCCGATGATGAAGCGATCCTTGGTCACCTGAAACACTTCACCCTGATAGGTGATGCTCAGCGCGCCGGAGGGTGGGCTCGGCATGGAGCTCGCCACTGGCATGGGTGGCGGCGGCACGGGTTTGGCGGCGCCGGGCGGCGGCGGAATGCTGCGCGACGGTGCGAGTGGAGGCGGCGCTTTGCGCGCGACAGTCGCGTTCAGCGGCGGGGGTGGCGGCACCGGGTTGGCGCCGGTACGCCTGGGCGGGCGAACACCCCCCCCGGGCGGCGGCGGTGCCGGCGGTGGTGCGGCTCGGCTAGCACCAACCGGCGGCGGAAGCGGCGGGGCGACGCTCGCGACCGGCGGAGGCGGCGGAACCACGAGCGGGGGCGGGGGCGGGGGGGTGGGGTGGCCCGGCTTCGACGAGGGCGGCGAAGCGGCCACCAACGGCGGCGGAATCGACTGCCCTCCGGGACCCGTAGCTCCGTAACCGCGCTGGCGCGCGTACTGCTTCATCGAGTCATTGATCAGGTAGTCGACCGAGCATTCCAGCTCGCGCGCCATCTGTTCGAACTTCTGCCAGAGCGCCTCGCGGCACTGAAAGGACCGCGTCGTCTTCTTATTGGGATCCGAAGTCATGCGATGAATCCTGCGTCAGCGTGGTTCGCGGCGAGAGCGAGTGGCGCGAGCGCCCAAGCGTGCATCGAGGGCACGACCCGTAAGCCGCATAGCACGCTTACTTGGCTGCCCCTTTGGCTCGTTTTTGCATCGCGGGCTTCACGCAAAACTCCACGAATTCACCAACGGTCTTAATCTCCTTGGTCTCATCGGCTCCATTTGCGCCTACTACCGTGCATTTCCACTCGCATTCCTTGGCGTCGGCTTTGCACTTCGGCGTGGCAGTCGTGTCCTTTTCGAACGCTTCCACCTTGGGCAGCTCCGCCGGGGCGCCTGAAGAATAGTAGTAGCTCAGCGCCGTGAGGCGAGCGGCGACGGAGTTGCCGGTGGCCGAGTATTTTGCGGCTAGCTCGGCTGGGGTGGGCGTGCCCTTGAGGTCTGCCAGTAACCCGCCATAGCTGAGCGGCTCGGTGATGGCCAAACCTTCGGCCTGACCCAGCTTGTTCATGAATTCTGGAACCTGACTGGAATCGCTCATCTTGAGCACCAAGCTTGCGGCCACCCAGCGCACCTTCCAATTGTCGTTCTTGAATAACTCGAACAGCTTTTCGACCACCATCGCGCGTGGGAACTCGCCGACTCGCTGCAAGCTCAGGTCACGCAGGCTGTCCGGGGTGGCCGGGTCGCCCGCGATCGTGAGCGCCACCTGCGCTTGGGCTGCGTTGTTGCGGTCGAGGTTGCCCTGCAACGCGGCCATGGCCGCCGCACGCCGCTTCTCCAGCGCGTTCTTGTCCTGGACGAAACCGAGCAGGTACTCGACGACGGGTTTGCCGCCCATCTTTTTCATCGAGCCGAACACGCGCAAGAGCTCTTCTTCTTGATACTGCGCGAGCTGTGCCTTGAGCTGATCCTCGCTCGGCGCCAGCTTCGACTGCTTGTTGGCGGCCTCCACCGCGGGTCGCTTCTGCGCGACCCAAGCGTCCGCGCTCACACTCTTGGCGAGGTCGACCAAGCGTTGGGAGGCGCGCAGCTTGGTCTCCGGATCGCCCAATTCGGCGGTTAGATCCGCCATGCGATCGAGCTTGGCCGCGCCCGGCAGCATCAGGTCGGGTAGGCCGCGCACGCCTTCGGCCTTCAGCTCCCGAAGCACTTGCTCGACGCCGTAGAGCTGTGAGGAGTCATCGAGGCGTTCGGCGAAATTGGTCGAGCACCATTGGGCGAGTGAGGCGCGCACGCTCTTTTTCAGCGCCTCATCGGGCAACAGCGCGCCATTTTCGTGGGTGAGGATCGCGAAGGCCGCGTCCTTGTAGGGCACCGAGAGGTCGGGTTTGGCGGGCTGCCCAACGACTTGAACGGGTGCGGGCTTGGCCATCTCCGCCTGTAGTTTTGGTACGAGCTTGCCGACCAGCACGTTGCGCGCAGCGGGCGCCATTTGCGCGAGCGCATCGACTAGGCCGCGTTGCTCATCGGTGCCCTGGATGCCGATCCGGCGACCGCCGCGCGGCTTCATGGCGACCAGCGTTTGGGCCGCTTCAATCCGCAGGTCGATCGGATATTTGTCGTGGGTCAACACGGCCACCAATTTGCGTGGGCCTTGCGCCGTGTTCGACCAGCGGTGCACGTCGTCTTCGCTCGTCCGGCAACCCTGAGCGAGCGTCAGTACCGCTGCCACTGTGATCGCCGCGACGAATCGGCCTGCCGTCGCCCCCTCAAGCGTCTGCTGTCGCTGCGTGCTACCTGACATGTTTTCCTTTTGGTCCTCTTGCCCGAAACTTGCGAAAAGCTAGGGGCATTGCGAGGTTGCGGGAGCTCATTCGCTCCGGTGCCGATCGGCTGCCTTCAGTCGATCGGCCGCGCTCTTGCCCGAATCACCCGAGACCGAAGACACTGATAGTACCGCCCGAGCGCTCCTCGACTCAAGCGCGTGGCACAGGCCGGCCTCGGGCTGGGAGCTCGGCCGGGACGCGCCGCGGTCCTCCTAGCTGGATCCTTGCATTGTGGGGTGGGCTAATGTAGGTATAGGTATACAAATGGGCGCCAAACTGTTCAGTACTCGTGCGGCAACGGCTGGCCCGGGCCTGGAGGCGTCGACGCCAAGCTCGTTGGCGAGCGGCGGGGTTCAGCCTCGTTCCCGCTTTTTCGGCCGCTTGTTCGAGACTGCGGCGTTGCTCTTGTTCACCGGTGCGGCGTTCCTATTTTTGGCGCTGGTGACCGCTCGGGTCGATCCCTTGGATCCCGCGGTGCATGGCTCGAACTGGGTCGGCCCGGTGGGCGGCAACGTGGCGGCGCTGTTGATTCAGGGCTTCGGTCTGGTGGCCTGGCTGCTGCCGCTCGAGATCGCCCTGTGCGGAGCTCCGCTTTTCCGTGGCCAGTGGCCGCATGCGCTCGGTCTGCGCGTGGCGGGCGATCTGGTGGTCGCCATCGTGCTCTCGGCTTTGGTCCAGGTGGCGCTGCCGGAAGCGGTCGTGTTCGGCAATGCGCCCGCGGCGGGCAACGTGGGGCTCTTGTTCGGTGAGCTGATGCGCGAGGCGTTTTCGACGCTGGGCTCCTTCCTGGTCGCGCTGACCATCGTCGGGCTGATCCTGATCGGCCGCGCGAGCTTCTCGTTCATCGCGGGCTGTCAACGCGCGCTCGAGCTGCTCAGGCTGCTGGCTTTGCGCCTCGAGGCACTGTTCAAGCGCACGACGAGCGCTTGGAGCGAGGCGCGCAAGTTGCGTGGCGAGCATGAACGCGCGGCGCGCGCAGCGGCGGAACCGCGTATCGAAGCCAGCCCCGACGACGCGCAAATCCTGCTCTCGCTCGGCGCAGACGACGGCGATTGGTTGCCGATGGTGCAGACCGGCAGCCCGCCGCTTGCCATTTCCGAAGCACTGCGCAAGGGCCGCGGCGCGTCACTCGACGCGGCGAGCGAGCCGCTGAGCGCCAAATTCAGCCTAGATTTGGGCGAAGACGAGCCCCTGCCGCAGATGCTGAGCGTGCCTCTCGCGACGCCCACTGCTGCACACGAGGATGCGGAAGAAACGGCGCTGGAACGCGCGCTCGCGGGCTCGCCTTCGCCACCGCCTCCGTCCGTCCCGCTCGCGATGATGACAACGCGCACCTCGCCCGCGCCAGTTGCCGCGGCTGGCGCATCTGCCAGCGCCGAACCTCGCATCATCGACACCAAGCCCGCGCTCGAGGTGGAACGCGTCGTGGTCGTCAAGAAGACGCCCAAGCGGGGCACCTTTCAGCTGCCCTCGTACGAGATCCTGCAGCCCGCGGTGATCAACTTGAACGTGCTCGACCGCTCGAAGATCTTGGAGCACGCGACCCGGCTGGAGAAGACGCTTTCGGACTACGGCGTGCTCGGCAAAGTCGAGGAGATCCACCCGGGCCCGACGGTGACCACCTACGAGGTGTCGTGCGAGGCCGGCACGAAGGTCAGCAAAGTAGCGAGCTTGGCCGATGATTTGGCCTTGGGGCTTTCGCGCAAGGTGCGCATCATTGCGCCGATTCCGGGCAAAAACCGGATTGGCTTCGAGCTGCCGAACGACGAGCGAGTCGCGGTCAACCTACGGGAATTGATCGAGGACGCGCGCTTCGAGAAGCTGGCCGAAAAAGCGCCGCTGCCGGTGGTGCTCGGACGCGACATCGTGGGCGCGCCGTTCTATGCGGATTTGGCTTCGATGCCGCACGTGATCGTGGCCGGCGCGACCGGCGCCGGTAAGAGCGTCGGACTGAACGTGATGCTCTCGAGCCTGTTGTTCAAGCGTACGCCGGATGAGCTGCGCTTGCTCATGATCGATCCCAAGGTAGTCGAGCTTGCGCCCTTCGACGGCATCCCGCACATGCTGCTTCCGGTCGTCACCGACATGAAGCAAGCCGCGACGGCGCTGCGTTGGGCGGTCGACGAGATGGAGCGTCGCTACCAATTGTTCGCCAACGCGGGTACCAAGAACATCACGACTTACAACGGTTGGGTGGCCAAGATCGCGGCTGGTGAGATCCCTCCGCCCGAGGTCAAGATGGTGGAAGCGATCGACGCCAATGGTCAGACGGTGATGGTGCCAGCGGCCAAAGAGGGCTTCGACGGCCACAACTTGCCGGCCAAGTTGCCCTACATCGTGATTGTGGTCGATGAGTTTGCGGATCTGATGATGCAACAGGGCAAAGAGGTCGAAGTCTCCGTAGCGCGCCTGGCGCAAAAGGCGCGCGCCGCAGGCATGCACGTGGTCCTGGCCACGCAGCGTCCGAGCGTGGACGTGATCACCGGCATGATCAAAGCCAACTTCCCGTCGCGCATCGGCTTTCGCGTGGCGCAAAAGGTCGACAGCCGCACGATCCTCGACGAGCAGGGAGCCGAGCTCTTGCTCGGCCGCGGTGACATGTTGGTCAAGCTGAACGGTGCCAATGACACCCAGCGCGTGCAGTGCCCGTTCGTCAGCGAAGAAGAAGTGAGCGCCCTCACCGACCACCTGCGCACGCAGGGTTCGCCTGAGTACAACGAGGCGATCTTGCTCTGCCCGGACGAAGAGGGCGAAAACGAGGAAGCCGACGAGGTGATCGACCCGCGCTTCGACGAGGCCGTGCGCATCGTCGCCGAAACTCAGCGCTGCTCCACCTCCTGGCTACAGCGCAAGATGACCGTCGGCTACAATCGGGCCGCCAAGATTGTGGAGATGATGGAAAAACGCGGCATGGTCGGACCGCCGAATGGCGCGAAAGACCGCGAAATCTTGGTCCACCCGCATTGAGCACGCGCTGCGGCGGCTGGATCGGCCCCTTTCCGTCATCGATGGAACATGCCTAAGCTTTGGCAACTATTCTCGTTATAGTTGCCGAGCGCGCCATGACCCCCGCTTCCGCCCCATGACCGAGCACCCGCCATTTCCGGAGCCGCTCGATGACGACGACGACGACGTAGCGTGGGCACTGCAGACCGCGAAGGTCCAGTGGACGCGTGGCGGCCACGCGGACGCGATCGTTTGGCTGACGAGAGCGGTCGAAACAGCCGACCAATTGGGCAACGTTTGGCGTGCCTCCGACTTGCGACGCATGACCGATGACATCGCCGCATATCTGGCTCGGCCCTCGCGGCGTCCACCCATGCCCCTACCGCGCTTCGAGAGTGGTGATCAGCTGGTGGACGACTTGCTGAGCGCTCGCGACGACAGTGGGGTCGTCACCTCGGCCCCTCCTCGGTCTCGTTCAGTTCCACCTCGTTCAGCGCCACCTCCGCCTCATCCAATTCCAGCGCGTTCAGTTCCAGCGCGTTCAGTTCCACCTCGTTCAGCTCCACCTCGTTCAGCGCCTCCCGCGCCGCTGCCGTCTTACGCGCCCGTCGACGATGACGAATTCGAAGACGATATCGTGCTCGAAGACGATGTCGATCACGATGGCGACGCGCCGAACCTGGAAATCGCCGAGCTCCGGGATAGCGAGGTCGAGCTCCGGGATAGCGAGGTCGACCTGCGCGACAGCGCGGTGGAGCTGCGGGATAGCGAGGTCGAGCTGAGCGTCGAGGGTGACCCCCTCGACGAAGATGTGATCGACGATGACGCTCTCGACGTCCCTCCGGTCGTCCCCGCTCGCCTCTCTCCGGCTCCCGCCCGCCAATCCCCTCGCCAGTCTCCCGCCCGTCAGTCTCCCGCCCCGGGACGGCAAGCGTACGATTCCGAGGAGCTGCCGACGCTGCCCCATATCGACTCCAATCGCTTCCCGCTCTCGCTTCTCGGTCCCCCGGTTTCGCCTCCGCCCGCACCGGAGGAAGACCCGCACGTCGCTGACGTGCTGCTGGGTGAAGTCCACGGCTTGGAAGACGTTCCTCCCGAGGGCCAAGCGATCCTCGCCCACGAAGCCCGCATCGAGCGCCTAGGCACCGACGAAGAGATCAGCTCGTTCGGTCTGGCATTGGTGGTGCGTGGTGGCGTCAAAGTGATGCCCGCGATCGCCGATCTGGCCTGCGCGCGCGCAGCCAAGGGCGAGATCGTTTGGAGCGAGGGCAACTTGGAGGACGGCGTCGCGCTGCGCCTCGTGGCCAGCGAAGATGCCACTGAAGTTGCCGTTTGGGAGGCCGATCTGCTCAAGGGCATCGTTCGCGATTACCCCTGGGTCGTGGAAGATCTGCGGGCCCTGGCCGACCGCTTTCAGGCGCTCGCGGGCGTGGCCATGGGACCGATGGGCGAACGGCTCGATGACTCGCTGCGCGCGATGGTCACCGAACGCTGCGAAATCAAGCGCCTCTTGCCCGGCGAGCTACTGACCAACAAGGGCAAGCCCGTGGGCGGCATGTACATCATGGCGGCGGGGCGTCTCGAAATCATGAACGGGGACCAGGTCGAAAGCGAGCTCGGCCCCGGTGATTTCTTGTTCGGTGCGCAAGTGCTCTCGAACGGCAAAGCCCCCAACGATGCCCGCGCGGGCAAAGGCGGCGCACTCGTCCTCTTCGCCAGCCGCAGCATCGCCCACGAACTACTGCTCAGCGTTCCCCCCCTGCTCGAAATCTTCGCCAGCTAACGCTGCACGCTGAAAAGGCCTTCAGCGGCTCCCAGAGGGCCGCCAAGATCGCCAAGATTCCAAGATCGCCAAGTGCTCAACTCGTCCCTGAGGCGCCCAATGCACCTGAGAACACGCAGGGATTTTGGGGTTGAGCGATTGGAGCCGGGGCTGCGCATTTCTTACGACTCAGGCATATGCACAGACCGAGTACATGGGTGACACCTGGGGCGACGTCTGCACCGACCGAGTAGATGGGTGACACCTGGGGCGACGGGTGCAGACCGGGCACATGGGTGACACGCCGCTAATGGGGCACGTGGTGACTCGTCTCGGCAATCGCCGATGAACCCGTTCACGACGTAGACAGCGCGGACGCACGAGGCGCACCGCGAACCCAAAAATTCGGCTCGTGCTCTGCGGTGCACCGTTTGATGCTGGGGCGCTGTAAGGGCCTGGCGATCTTGGAAATCTTGGCGATCTTGGCGGGCCTCAGGGAGCGTCCACTAGTCGTTCGCAGCGTTGAGCACTGGGGAGCCGACGTGTGAAGGGAACCGGGCGGGCTCGGAGGTGCGATGCGGGAGCGCGAGCGCCCGCTCTCCCGTCTCGATGCCGGCTCAGCCGGGCAGGGGACGGGGGGCGTGGGCCAATTGCTTGTGGGGTTCTGCCACTTCCCAGATAAGTTCCTGGTTGCCTTGGGCGCCAGCGAAGCGGAGGCCGAACCAGCGCGCGGCGGGGGAGATGGTTGGGCGGCCGTCGGCGCGGACTTTGGGGAAGGTGATGCGGAACGAGCTGCGCCACGGTGAAGAGTAGGGAAAATAGGTGAGCTCGATCGCACCGGGCTTCTTGATGGTTTGAATTTCCGAGGGCGCGGTCTCCGTGCCTTCGTCGTCCGTCAAGCGTACGATCCATGCCGGTTCCTTGGCGGTCAGGTCGTTCCACTTGTGCTTTTCTGCGTAGAGCGCGACGTAAAACTCGTGCGCGTCGCGCGTTTCGGCGAGTGAGCGCTCGAGCAGGGCGTGCCGTTGGTCCACCGTGAGCCGGTAGTCTTCCGCGTAGCGTACGGTGTAGGCCCAGCGAAAGTCCCAGGACTCGTAGGTGGCGGTTACGGTGAGCACGTTGTCCATGGCGTTGACCGTGGTCAGCTGCTCGCTGCGCGTCCAGGTTTTGAGCACGGTCTCGTAGTCGGAGGCGACATACTCACGGGGGCCTTCGCCCAGCCCGACAGCAGGCGTGCGGCAGGCAGACAGCAGTTGCGCGGTCAGGGCGGCAAACGCAGCAAACGCGACCGGCGCGGGCGAAGCGAACTTGTGGGCGCGCACGAACGCGAGGCTAGCATGGTAAGCTCGGGCTCGCGTGCGCGTTTGGGCCGTTTTTTGCTTCGTATTGCTGGCGTTTTCGCCGGCGCTCGCGCGCGCCGATTGGGCCTCGCTGCGCGAAGCTGGCGAGCTCGGCTGGGGTGCGGATTTACAGGGCGGTGAACCGTACGTGTACGAGAGCCCCAGCGAGCCCGGGGTGATCGTTGGCTTCGAAGTGGAGATCGCCGAGGCGCTCGGCCGCGAGCTTGGCCTGCGTGCCAAATTTCACCAGAACGATTGGTCGAACCTGATTCCGTCGCTCGAGCGCGGCGATTTCGACTTGGCCTTGAACGGCTTGGAAGATACGCCCGCGCGCCGCGCGCGGCTTCGGCTCAGCCGGCCTTACTTCGTGTACGGTGAGACCCTGGCCGTGCGCGCGGGCTCCCCGCTGCGCACGCTGGCCGACTTGTCCGGGCGACGCATCGGCACGTTGAACCAGACGGTGGCTCAGGATCTGCTCCAGGCACAGCACGCGGACGTGGTGCTGTACGAAGGACAACAAGAGCCGTATTTGGACCTGGGGCAAGGTCGGGTGGAGGGCGTGCTGCTCGACCACGTGATTGCCGATCGCTATGGCTGCGGCCAGCCGGGGCTCAGCTGCGTGAAGCAAGACTTGGCGCGAGGCACGTACGTGATCGGCATGCGGCCCGCTGACGTCGAACTGGCGTCGCGCGTCGACGGCGCCCTGTCGCGATTGATCGAAAGCGGAGAATTACGCCGGATCCTCGAGCATTGGAAGCTTTGGGATGCGCGCCAGGAGGAGCTCGGCGCGCGCGCACCAGCAGCCGTGCTGAAGCCCGCGAGCGCGCAGTCCGCTTCCGCAGCCGCGCCCGCGCTCGCGCCTGCGCCGACAAAACAGGCCATGTCGGCGGCTCAACTCGGCTTGTTCGTGCAGGGCGCGCTGGTCACGATTTTGATTTCGGTGTGCGCCTTCGCCTTCGCCTTGCCGGTCGGCGTGTTCCTGGCCGTGATTCGCGGTCACGGTGGTCGCGTGTCTCGCTTTTTGGCGACGGCCTATGTCGAGCTGTTTCGCGGCACGCCGGTGCTGCTCCAGCTGTACGTGCTGTATTACGGCCTGTCGTCCGTGATTCGGCTGGGTGCCATCGAGGCTGCGATTCTGGGCTTGGGCTTGAACTATGCGGCGTACGAGGCCGAGGTGCATCGCGGCGCGCTGGCGGCGTTGCCGCGCGGGCAGGCGGAGGCTGCGAGCTCGCTCGGCTTGTCGCGCTATCAGGTGCTCAGGCACGTACTCTTACCGCAGTCGCTGCGCATCGCCTTGCCCGCGTTGACCAATGACTTCGTGGCGCTGCTCAAGGATTCCTCACTGGTCAGCGTGATCACCGTGGTCGAGCTGACCAAGCGCATGACCATCGTGGCCGTCGAGCTACGCGATTGGGTCGTACCGGGCCTGCTCTGTGCAGGCATGTACTTCGCGATGAGCTTTCCCTTGTCGCGGCTCTCGCTCTGGCTCGAGCGCAGGTACCAAAGCGTATGATCCGGATCACGGGCTTGCACAAGGCATTCGCGGGCAGCCCGGTGCTCTCCGGCATCGATGCCACGGTCGCTGAAGGCAAAATCGTCGCTTTGCTCGGCGCCTCCGGCTCGGGCAAGAGCACGCTGCTCCGCTGCCTGAACGGCCTTTCGACGTTCGACGCGGGTAGCTTGGAAATCGCCGGGTTTTCCCTGACGCCGGGCGCGCACGACGGGCGCACGCTGCACGCGCTGCGCGCCAAAGTGGGCATGGTGTTCCAAGAGTTTCACCTGTTTTCGCACTTGAGCGTGCTCGACAACGTGACGCTCGCACCGCGCATCGCACGTGGTACCGCGCGCGCCCAGGCCGAAGCGCATGCCCGCGAGCTGCTCGCGCAAGTGGGCTTGGCCGAGCGTGCGCATGCCATGCCGCGGGAGCTCAGTGGCGGCCAAAAGCAGCGCGTGGCGATCGCGCGCGCGCTGGCGCAGGGCGTGCGTGTGCTGCTGCTCGATGAACCGACCAGCGCGCTCGATCCAGAGTTGCGCGAAGAGGTGCGTGAAGTGCTGCGCAAAGTCGCGCGCGGCGCTCACGGCGCGTCCGGCGCGGGCCTTACCATCCTGCTCGTCACGCACGAGCACGCTTTGGCCCACGAGCTCGCCGACGAGATCTGGACCCTGGCTGGTGGAACCATCGTCGCGAAGAGCGCCCCCGCAAAGCCTTAGGCCGCGCCCGACTATCTCAACACGTCGGAAACCCGCACTTCGACGTCGTTGAACGCGCCCAGGCGGATCGCTTGGCCAGGCGCGTATTTTTCGACGTGAGCGTAAGCGTTGCCTTCGGGGGCCGTGTACACCTCGATGCAGCGCTCGGGCAGGTTCACGATCCAATACTCGGGCACGCCGCAGCTCGCGTACAGCCGGCGCTTGCGGCCGCGATCGATGGCGAGGGAAGACTCCGCCACCTCGATGATCAGCAGGGCTTGGTTCGCCTGTTCGGAATCCCACGAGACCAGAGGCGTGATCGTGAGGTCTGGCTCCGGCTCGGAAATCTCTGAAGCCGCGAAAGACATTTGAGGCCGCACCTTGGCCCGGCCGTGCAGCGCCAGGACGAGGAGCTCGTTCAGCTCTTGCACGGCGAAGTTGTGCGGGATGCCAATCGGGCTCATCTCGTACAGCGCTCCGTCGAGCAGCTCGATGCGTTCGTCTTGGAATACGCCGAGCGCGACCAAACGGTCGTATTCCACGCGGCGCAGTGGGCGAATGACTTCAGCGGGTGCGGCTGCCATGACCAAAGTAAGTTGAATTTAACATACACTCCTGCCCTTCGGCAGACCCCGCTCGAGAGTTGCGCGATTTCGCACGCTTGTGCCGTGATCGAGATCGCCGTATTGGGAACGGAAGTCCGACATGAGCACGCGCAACATTTCCGTGAACGCCGTTCTTCTCAGTGTGCTTGGGCTATACGCCTGTGACTCGTCGAGCAGCAGCAGTCCCGGGAACGCCGTAGCGGGCGGCGGCAGCGCGAATGGCGGGAGCACGAGCAGCGCGGGCATGAGCGGACAAGCGACGGGCGGCGCGCTCGGACCAGGCGGTGCCGCGAGCAGCGGAAGCGGCGGCATTGCAGGCCTTGCCGGCGGCGGTGCAGTTGGCGGTGCCGTCGCGGGCGGTAGCCCTGGGGTCGGCGGCGCTGGCAATGGTTCGTTGCCGCCGTTGACCGTCAGCGGCACGGAGCTGAAGGCGAATGGCCAGAAGGTCATCTTGCGGGGCTCGTCGCTGATTGATCTGGGTGCCTTGTTCGTCGCCGGAGGCAATAGCACGGCTGGCATCACGACGCGGATCGACAAGCTGGTCGCCGCTGGCGTGCAGGGCCAAGTGGTCCGAATGCCCGTGTATCCAAAGCTCGATTACAACGGCGGGTATCCGTATTGCTCGGCCCTGCCCTACCCAGTCGGCACGGGTCCAACGAGCACGTGCACACCGACGGCACCGATGAGCGCGGATGAGTACTACGGCAAAGTGCTGAAGCCGGCGGTCGACTACGCGACCAGCAAGAATCTGTACGTGATTATCGACTTTCACCAAATCGATGACGTCACCACGGGCACTGGCGCGAGCGCCACGGCTAGCACCTCGGCCGCGGACGCGCTGACGTTTTGGACGGATATTGCGCCGAAATTCGCGACCTACAGCAACGTGTTGTTCGAGGTGTTCAACGAGCCCATCGATACGCAACGGTCGATCGCCTGGGCGCAGCTCAAACCGGTGGTGCAGAGCTGGATCGACGTCATCCGCAAGAGCGCGAGCAACGTGATCATCGTGCCTTCGATCAGCTACGACCAGCGTCCTGGCGATGCGGCCAGCGATCCGCCATCCGGCGGCAACTTGATGTACACCTCGCACATCTACCCGAACAATTGGAGCACGGCGTTCAAGGCTCAGATGGCCGCCGCCGCAGGCAAGGCGCCGATCTTCGTTTCGGAGTGGGGCTACATTTGGCAAGGCATGGATTCCGGCCAAGCCCTGCTGAATACGAGCGACGCGAGCTGGGGTTCGAGCACCGCCTCGCAGGCAGGCAGCTTCCAGTCTGCGATCGAGGGTTACGGTGCGAGCTGGACCGCGTGGGTCACCGACAACTCCTGGACACCGAATATGTTCGCCGATAGCTCGATCACGACGCTCACGGACTTTGGAAGCCAAGTCAAAGCCTGGCTCGCGGCCAAGGCGACGAGCGGCTCCCCGAAGCCGTAGCTACGCTTGGCTCGCCGCAGCTCAGTTGCCGCGGAAGGTGACGACCGTGATCAGCGCGATCAGCAGCATCAAGCCGAAGGCGTGGATGTTCGCTTCTACGCGCGCGTTCGGCTTGCGGCGCGTGACGGCTTCGTAGGCGAGGAAGGCCAAGCGACCGCCGTCCAGGGCGGGGAAGGGCAGCAGATTGAAGCCGCCCAAATAGGCGCTGAGCGCGGCGAGGAACCACAAGAACTCGGGCGTGCTGCGTTCAGCGGCTTTCGACGTTTCGCGCACGATGCCGACCGGGCCCTTGAAGTCCGGCTTGTCTTTGCCGGTGATGATGCGCGATAGCCCGAAGACCAGCTCTTCGACCACGTTGAAGGGCAAGCGCACGGATGCCGAGAGCGCCTCGCGCGTGCCGATCGGCACCTGCTTCTCGATCGGCGAAACGCCGATCTTGCCTCCGCCGTCCTTCAGTTGAGGAGTGACTTTGAGCGTCAGGTGCTCTTTGCCGCGCAAGACTTCGATCTCGAGCGGCTTGTTCGGTCGGGCCAGGATCAGCTTGCGCATCTGCTCCCAATCCGTGACCGCTACTCCGTCGATATTGAGGATGGTGTCACCCTTCTTCATCTGCGCGGCCTTGGCCGGACCGTCCATCACGACCACGGAGGTGGTGGGGACGGGCTTGCCTCCGATGATCAGCGCGGCGAAAAAAAGCACCGAGGCGAACAGGTAGTTGGCGAGCGGGCCGGCGAAGATGGCCGAGATGCGGCCGATCAGCGACGCGTTGGCGTAGCTCGACTTGTCTTCCGGATCGACGTCCTCGAACGGGTTCATGCCCGCGATTTGCACGTAGGCCAAAAACGGAATCAGCGCGACCTGGTACACGGTTTCACTGCCGCGCGCCTGATAACGCCAGAGCGCAGGACCGAAGCCGATGCTGAAGCGCACGACACGCATGCCGAACGCCCGTGCGGCGAGCAGATGCCCGGCTTCGTGCACGATCATCAGAAGGGCGAGGCCGAGGATCGCAACCAGCACGAACGTATTCATGAGCCTTCCCTCTATATAGCGTAGTCCCGGCCCATCGCCATCCGGACCGGGATCCGCGCACAATCTGGCCTGTCACGAAATTCAGGCCCGTACTCGAGCTGCCCGCGCCCACGCCCTGCCCTTGGCCGCGCCGCTCTCGAGTCCTCCGCCTGATCTGGGATTGATGGTCACAATTCCGCCCCGCGCCCGTCCCAGCCTTCGGCGTCGCTTTCAGGAACCCAGCCTCATGAGCCATGCGCTGCTGGCTCGGCGCGCTTCGCGATACCCGAAGGGGGCGATCGCCCTGTTCGAACTTGAAGCGGCTCCCAGAAGGCCGCCAAGATCGCCAAGATTTCCAAGATCGCCAAGCACATAGGGCGTCCAACCAAGACGGATGGACCCCAGAGAGCTCGAGGAAATTTGGGGTTAGCGGTGTGGAGCTTGGCTTGCCATTTATACTGCGTGAGCGGTTTCGCGATGCCGACCGGTTGCGTGCCACGTGCGGTCGTTGCGTGCCACGTGCGGTCGGGGCTTTGATCGCGTTGACCGATGATGGTCGTGAACAGTGCGAGCTTCGAGGCCCAGCGCTAACCCCCAAATCTTCCGCGTGACGTTCAGGTGCATTCTGCGTTCTGGGACGCTGAAGGCACTTGGCGATCTTGGAAATCTTGGCGATCTTGGCGGCCCTCACAGGAAGCCGTTCGCCGCGTCGGGCGCGCCGTCGTCGGGCGCGCCGTCGTCGGGCGCGCCGTCGTCGGGCGCGCCGTCGTCGGGCGCGCCGTCGTCGAGCGCGCCGTCAAAGACACAAGAACGTGTAGCGGAACGGAACCGGCACGGGTGGCCTCAGCGTGCACCTCGGAATTACATGAAGGAGAGGCCGACCGAGAAGGTTGGGTAGCCTAGGCGCATGGTTAGGGTCATCGAGTCGGAGAAATGCCAGCGACCGCCGACGAAGAAGGCGGGCTCGGGGTTCCAATCGTGACCGCCCGGATAGCCGCTGTAGCGAACCGAAAGGCCCGGCTCGCCGAACACGGACCAGCCCCGGCTGAGGAAGAAATTCCACTGCATCACCACCGGGAACCAAAGGTTGTTCACGCTTTGCTTGTCCGAGTAGCAAACGCCCGCGTTGCAGTAGTCATGGTGGTGGCTGTAGTGCACCCAATCGACACCGAAACCGATGCCAACGGAATTGTTGATGGTCTTCACGAAGCCGTTGTTGACGATGATCACCGTGCCGCGGAAGCCCAGGCCGATGCCGGTGCCACTGGCGACGCCGGTCGGTTCGAACAAGCCGAGCAGCGCGTGCGGCTCGGGCTCGAATTTGTAGCGCGAGTGGTCTCCGGGGTTCTTGATGATCAGGGTGTCGGCGTGTGCGCGAATCGTCACCGAAAGCGCGAACGCGGCCAGGATTAATGCGAAAACTCGGGCGTGGATGGACCTGGAACTCGCCATGTGTCGCCACTATTGCCCAGCTGTTGGCGCACTGCTAGACAATCCCCTCTCGAATGACTCAACCGACCCCGCCTGGAGCTCCGAACGGCCCTGCCGCCAACCTCAATTTGCAAGGCGGTGCGGCGATCGTCGCGCCCGTGAGCGCCTTTCCGGGCGGCGTGCCCGGGAATGCGTTGATCGTCTTGCCTTTGAGCAAACCGAGCGACGAGCTCAGCGAGCAGCTCAAGAAGGGGCCGCTCGCGCTCGAGATCGACAAGATGTGGGAGCTGCTCGGCTTCAACGGCCCGGCCGTGCAAGTGCAAGACGCCGAAGGCCGTCCGATCGCGATCGGCCTCGACGACCTGCTGTCCGGCCTGGAGAAGCATTGGAACGAAGACCCGAACGATCTGAACCGCGCGCGCTTGTTCGTGCAGGAGCTGATGAAGTACGGGAAATTCGAGCGCGCCGAAAAGGTGATGAGCAAAATCGTCGCCCTCGGTGGTGGCGGCGAGGATTGGCTCGGCTTGGGCATCACGCAACTGCAACAGGGCAAGTTCGACAAGGCCGAGGGCACGCTCAAGGGTGCGCAGAATCTGCTGCCCGAGAGCCCGCTGCCCGTGCTGCACTTGGCCAAGGTGTTCCAGGGCAAAAAGGACCCTGCGAACGAGCGCGCGATGATCGAGCAGGCGATCAAGATCGACCCCAACTCGGTCGACGCCTGGGCGTACCTGTTCACTCACGTGAAAGAGGCCGAGAGCGAAGAGGCCGCCACCAAGGCCATCTCCGCGCTTTCGGAGGTCGAGGCCAACAAGAAGACGGCCGCGCCGTTCATCGCCCTGCAAGGCCTGTATTCCGCGGACGAGGCCACGCGCGATCAGGCGCTGGTTTGGGCCAAGAAAGCCGTCGAGCGGAACGAGAACGATCCGCTGGCCTTGATCTGCTTGTCCGCGCTGTACGGCCAAAATGGCGATCTCGATTCCGTGATCGCATTGCTCCAAAAGCACGAGGCCAAGATGGCGAACGACGTCCGTCTCGCGAACAACTACTTCGAAGCGTTGTTCCAGAAGCGTCAGCTCGACCGCGTGACCAAGCTGCTCAACGCCCTCGCTGGTTCGTCCAATCGGGAGGTCAAGCAGTTTGCGATCGAGCGCTCGCGCGCGGTCGCTCAGTTCTTGCAACAACAGCAGCAACAGCTAGTGGCCGGCGCGCCGCGCGCCTGATTCACTCGCAATCCGCCGGTTTCACGGCCGAAAGGGGCTTGCTCTCGCGCGAGACGAGCCACTCGGCTACGCTCGCGCCCGCGCTCGAGTGACCGCGCGCCGCGCCGATGCTGTTCCTCGTTCTCACCGTTCTCGGTTCGCTCGCGATCTCGTTCTTTTGTTCGATCGCGGAAGCGGTCATTTTGAGCGTGCAGCACGCGCAGATCGAGGCGCTCGGCAAATCTCGTGCGGCGGAGATCTTGCGTGAGTTCAAACGCGAGATCGACATTCCGATCGCGGCCATCGTCTCGTTCCACACCGTGGCCCATACCGTAGGCGCCTCGGTCTGCGGCGCGATGTACGTGAACGCCATGGGCGAGTCCACGCTCTGGGCATTTTCGCTCACGTTCACCATTGCCGTGCTTTTGTTCTCGGAAATCATCCCCAAGACCATCGGCGTGACGTACGTGGCGCAGCTGGCGGCGCCCGTGGCGTACTCCGTGACCGGGCTCACCTTCGTGCTCAAGCCGCTCTTGTTTCTCACCGGTTTGGTGGCGAAGGTGCTGCGCGGTGATCACGAGAATCCGGTCACTTCGCTGGAAGAGATTCGGCTCTTGGTCGCGCTCGGCCGCACCGAGGGTGCGCTCGCCGGTCGCGTGGCAGACATGATCGAGGGCGCGACTGCGCTGCGCGAGCTCACGGCCTACGAGGTCATGGTGCCGCGCTCACAGGTGGTGTTCTTGTCCGGTGAGCGCACGATTGCCGAGAACCTGGATCTGATTCGTCGCTCACAACACAGCCGCTTCCCGTATACCCCCGACGCGGATCTCGATCATGCCAAGGGCGTGATCTTGGTGAAGGATCTGCTGTTCCGCGATGGCGCACTGGCCACGGGGACCGACATCGATTTCGATCAGCTGCAGACGCCTTTGCTGGTGGTGCCCGCGAGCGCACCCTTGGAGAAGGTCCTGCGCACCTTCCAAGAGGAGCGAAGACACATCGCGATCGTGGTCGACGAGTACGGTGGGACGCAGGGCCTGATCACGCTCGAAGACGTGCTGGAAGAGATCGTGGGCGAGATCGAAGACGAGAGCGACCGCGTCGATCAGCGTATTTTTCGGCGTAGCGACGGCGTGTTCGTGTGCCGCGCTTCGGCCGAGACCCGTAAATTATTCGAGATCCTGGGCATCGACGAAGACGCGGAAACCGTCACCGTGGGCGGCTTCGTGGCAGATCTCGTGGGCCGCGTGCCGCGCTCCGGTGACGTCGTGGAGTTCCACGGCTTTCAATTCTCCGTGGCACGCGCCAGCGCGCGTCGCGCCGAGCGCATCGAAGTGCGGCGCATCGTGACGCCGACGAAGTCCGACCGCGTTCGCGCCTGAGTCGAAGGGAGCGCGGGGCGCATGGACGTCGTCTGTCGAATGCTTGACAGGCTCGGCGCCGAGTCCGATCCTGCGAATCACAGGCAAAAATCATGACCAAGAAGATGACGCTCGTGCGGGGCACGGTCGCGCTCGCTCTATTCGGGCTCGCTAGCCTTCCAGGTTGCGACATCGGGCAGACCAGCGCCGAGCCGGCCGCGGGCGCACCGGCCGCGGGCGCACCGGCCGCGGGCGCACCGGCCGCGGGCGCACCCAGTGCCGGAGCAGCGGGCGCACACGCAGGCGCGGGCGCTGCCTCAGCTGGCGCCGCGGGAGCAAGCGCAGGTGCAGCAGGGACAACGGGGAGCGCAGGTTCCGGCGGAGCGAGCGCGGGTTCCGGCGGAGCGAGCGCGGGTTCCGGCGGAGCGAGCGCAGGTTCTGGCGGCAAGAGTGGCGCTGGCGGTGCGAGCGCGGGTTCCGCGGGCAAGAGCGGTGGGGCTGGTAACGCCTAGGGAAATCGCATGACCGTGCTCGGCACTGCTGAACACGGAAATTTCCGGCCTCGCCAGAGGACAGCGAAAGGTCGCTCCGCGACGCGGAGTGCACGCGGTCCATCGCCAACCGCACGAGTCGAGCCTGCGAAACCGAGTAAAGCCCCTGAGCCTTGGAGCGCGGGCGAAACACTTGCGACGTGCGTCGACTGATTTCGGCACGTACACGTACACGCGCCGGACACATCGGACGGCGCAGGCTCGATACGCTCGCGCCGTCGTATTTTCTCAGGCGATCGCCATCCGCCAGTGCCGAATCGCTCGAGCTTGGTCTATGCTTTGTGGTCTCACCCATGCTGACGGCAATAGCGAGATCCACTCGCATCTCGATTGGGGCAATGTTCGCGGCTGCAGTGCTCGCGCTTTACACCGGTTGTGGCGATCAGGGCACCGAGCCCAAGGGCGGCGGAGAGCTCCCCGACCTGAACGCCGGCAGCGGCAGCGGCGCGGGGGCTGCCGGAGCCGGCGCAGGTGCGCCCGTGCCTTGGTGTGATGCGTACAAAATCATCAATTGTGTGTGTCAGCAGTGCCATCAGAACCCGACACTCAATGGCGCAGCCATGCCGCTGATGACTTACGAGGACACGCAAGCGCCCTTCCCGTTGCCGACGTCTTCGACTTTCGTCTGGCAGAAGATGCAGGTCGCGGTCGGCAACCGCTCCATGCCGGAAACCAGCAACCCCTCCGTCTCCCCCGCGGTCAAACCGTTGACCGAGGCGCAACGGACCACGCTGCTCGACTGGCTCGCCCAGGGTGCCCATGACCAAGGCGGGCGTAGCTGCCCAATGACCTGTGATTGGGCCAAAGGGCTGATCCCCTGAGCTCGATCGCCGAGCGCAGCGCATGGCTGCCAGGGTATGTCCGAGCTTGGCGCCCCGCCGTTGACATCTGAACAGCCGAGCAGTACAAGCTGCTCACGGGTCGAGTTCAAACCCCCGAAGAAGGTCGCACCATCATGGACGAAAAGCCGAAAAGCAAAGCGCTCGAACTCGCAATCGCCAGCGTGCAAAAGGAGTTCGGCGACGGCGCCATCATGCGCCTAAAAGATGGCGAGAAGATCGGCGGGGACGTCCAGGTCGTGCCCACGGGCTCCATGGGGCTCGACATCGCGCTCGGCATCGGCGGCTACCCGCGCGGTCGCATCGTCGAGATCTACGGCCCCGAATCGAGCGGCAAGACCACGCTCACGCTACATGCCATCGCCAACGTGCAGCGCCAGGGCGGCGTGGCTGCCTTCATCGACGCCGAGCACGCGCTCGACATCACCTACGCCAAAAAGCTCGGCGTGAAGACCGACGAATTGCTGATCAGCCAGCCTGACTACGGCGAGCAGGCGCTGGAAATCACGGACATGCTGGTGCGCTCCGGTGCGGTCGATCTGATTGTCATCGATTCCGTGGCCGCGCTGGTACCCAAGGCGGAAATCGAAGGGGACATGGGGGACTCGCACGTGGGTCTGCAGGCTCGCTTGATGAGCCAAGCCTTGCGCAAGGTCACGGGCTCCGTGAATCGCTCGCACTGCATCATCATGTTCACCAACCAGATCCGCATGAAGATCGGTGTCATGTTCGGTAGCCCTGAGACCACGACCGGCGGCAACGCGCTCAAGTTCTACGCCTCCCAGCGTTTGGACATTCGTCGTATCGGGGCCATCAAAGAGAGCGTTACGGCCGGTAAAGACCCAGTGGCGGTCGGTAATCGTACGCGGGTGAAGGTGGTCAAGAACAAGCTTGCTGCACCCTTCCGCGAGGTCGAATTCGACATTTTGTACGGCCACGGCATCAGCCGCTCGGGGGAGATCATCGATCTCGCTTCCGACCTGAACATCATTCAGAAGAGCGGCGCCTGGTTTTCCGTGGACGGTGAACGTATCGGCCAAGGTCGAGACAACGCCCGCACCTACCTGGAACAGCACCCGGAGCTGATGCAGCGTATCGAGCAGAAGCTTCTGCTCCACCACGGCATCGGCACGGCGGGCGCGAGCGCCACGCCGAACGTGAACGCGCCCGGTTCTGAGGCGCCGAAGCCCACGGGAAAAGGTGAGGCGGCGGGACACGCCGCAACAGCGGAGGCACGTGGCGCCGGCAACGGTCACGATCGGCCCGCCGCCCCCGGTGCGAATAATCCGAACAATCCCAATGTGAAGCGCGGCAACGTCCGTCCGAGCTAAGCAAAAACACTCCCAGCAGCCGCGCGGCGAGCGGAGAGTCGTCAGCCATCGTGCAAGCGCGACGGTGTGGCGCTCTGCTCGTCGCGCGGTGTGTTCGTTTTGCACCCCGTGCGGGCCCGCGTGCAGCGAGCGAGCCCGCTTCGCACGCGCGCACGCGTGTGCTCCTCGGTGAGATACACACGCGCGCGCACTTTCGAGCAGGTGAGGGGATGTCGGTTCTGGGGATAACTTGTTCGGATTGTTGGGATATTTCCTGCTCGCGGCCCGCGGGCCTGCGGGGGCCATTTGTGGGCGCAAAACTCCTGCCCGGGCTCGGGAAGTCTTGGCGGTACGCGGGGTTAGGGGCGCCGCAGCGGGTGTCCGCGGTTTCGTAGTCAAGTATCGAGAATAACAGAACTATTTTCGTTTCCTTGACGCTATCGATCTCGTCCCTTAGTCCCAATTTCAGGCATCTCGCTCGTTACTGTTCAATGGCTCCTCAACTGCGTTTCCCCTGGCTTCCCGCTTCCGTCGACCGCGTTGGTCGTCGGCGTGCCGCGCGTGCATCCGTGCCGCGCATGGCGACGGCTGCCGTGCGCATTCCGGATGGGCAGGCACAGGTCCCGCTCTACTTCCTGCCGTCGGGTCCGCAGATCTTCATTCACGAAGGTGCGCGGCAGCGGCTGGAGCGGCGCCTCGAAGCAGCCTTCGGTGGCCCCGTGCAGCTCGGCGTCACCGACAACCGCCGCCGCATGGTCACGCAAACGCGGGCGCGAGGCCGCCTGCGGGTGCGCGTGAACATGATGTTTTTGGGGGCGGAACCCCGCATCCTGGACGCCCTGGTGTCCTACGTAGTTCACGGTGATCGCGAAGCTTCGCAGGTCATCGGGGACTTCATCTCGACCAATACGCACCGGATCCGCGCGTCGCGCCGGGCTACGGTCAAGCTCCAGGCCGAAGGCCACGTGCACGACTTGGGCGAGATCTTCGCCCAGCTGAACGAGACCTATTTCGGTGGCAGCATCGGTGATGTGCTGATCACGTGGGGCCGCCGCACCCGCCCCGCCGGCGAGGCCAAGCAGCGCCGCACCATCAAGCTCGGCAGCTACAGCGCCTCAGAGCGCCTGATCCGCGTGCACCCTGTTCTGGACGCGGAATGGGTGCCCCGCTACTTCGTCTCCTACATCGTCTTCCACGAGCTCTTGCACCATGTGATGCCCGAGGTGCGCGTGGGCGGCCGGACCCTGATCCA
>Ga0247779_1000481_pt1 | contig 25223 bp, 34 predicted proteins | sample UWRJL221509R5_FD_179925 | JGI IMG/M metagenome (GOLD analysis project Ga0247779, IMG submission 179925) | Plant litter microbial communities from Arlington Agricultural Research Station in Wisconsin, United States - UWRJ-L221-509R-5 | ecosystem: Environmental > Terrestrial > Plant litter >... | reverse complement strand
AGCTTGTTCAAAGTATGAGAAGATATACACTGCCTGTTTGAGCCCTGCAATACTGCGAGTTTAAATATGCATGAAGGGACCCAGAAAGGGCCAAGAAGGGAGATGAAGAGACATCTCGGAAAAATCAACCTTACAATCACAGCCCGGCATCTAAGAATTGGCGAGCAGATGTGTTCAAAACCAGTACCGATGTTTACCCTTAGACAAGGGCTGCGAAAACTAGATGGTCAAATGGTTATCCAACAGGAGTAAGTAGGGGAAGAAAGACCACAGGATCATGGTTTAGCAGGATGATAGGATAATACAGCCGACGATGACACTTGAAACAGTCAAAATTTGGCCGCTCTGGGCATCGAGGAGTAGCGCTCAATGCGTCATTGTGAGGATCCTGCAAGGTAGTACCATTGGAATTCAGCTGCGTATCTCTTTGTTGAGGAAAACCATATGAACGATTAACAGTTGCGTCAAAATAAGCCACCGAAATTGAAACGATGGGACCATAAGGTAGCATGTTGCATGGTTCATATACGTTATACATGAATGAAAGCATGGTTACAAAAAGTGGTAAAATGCTCAGAAAAAGCGAACAACGAAGAGTGAGAAAATTGGCAGGGAAAAAGGAAAAACGCACTAAAGGTAACATAAGCACTGATAGAGTCCGTACTGCAGGAGATAAAGTGTGGTCAGCAAAATATACTACTATGGGGTACCCAAAAGATCTGAAACATACCTTGACCTTGTAACTAATACTCTACGGCGTCGTCATCATCGGCTTGAGCAACAAGTTCATCCTTTTTATCTGTTTCACCACCAGCACCACCACCAGCAGTCGCTTTCGATTCATCCTTCTTCGTTGAAGAGGTGTCATCTACTTCCATGGCAGCGTCCTTATCGTCTGCAGTTGGCGGTGGTATTTCGGCATCCATTTCATCCTGCGTCTTCTCGTTTCTCAGGCGGGCATCTTCTTCTGCTACCTTTTGTCGCAACTGATTAATCTCTTCGATACCAGCTGCTCGTTCCTCCTTGAAAAGTTGCCATTCCTTTTCGGTTGCCTCACCGACCTATGCGACGGGCGGACTCGTCATCAAGCTCTCCAAACACAAATTTAGGTGCTTCAGCTTACCTCCGCTTTCCTTCTATTCAGAAAGATTTCTTGTTCAGGAGTAAGGATAGCCGGTAGATAGTAGAGTGGAGGAGGATGCGAGCGCGGTACAGGGGCCAATGGGTTTGTGGATGATAATGATGCATCTTCTGAACCAATTACGTCGGACGTTAGCAAGAAGTTCGCCAGCAATGGTAGTCTCGTGCGACGCAGTTTATACTAAAGAATATTTCATCACGGTCAGTCCTAGCAAAGGAAACGAAAAAAAAAAAGAAGGCATACTATCGAATCCTTCAGTTGTAGGTCTTCTTCCTTTCGATTGGCTGTCGTCTTATCCTTCTTCGCGTCCTCGGCTCGCCTGACAGAATCAGTTTCTTTTCGAAGCTTAGCTTGTAGTCTTTGTTCAATTAGCTGCCTTTTCTTGGCCTGAAATTAAGCGATACGTGTTAAAAACGCCTTCCACTCAGACAAAGAAATGGAAATGGAAGACTTACAGCTTCGCTTGCGTTTCTCTCCTTATCTTCAATTTTTGCCTTGTTTAGAGTACCAACTAGAATCCCAAACATGCTCTTCCCCTTTTTGCGCTCCCTGCCACCGATAGCAGCAGAAAAATCTAACCGCGGTCGCTTCTTGGTGTCATTTGCAGTCTGGACAGGTTCCGTTGGCGATTTTGGCATTTCTGCTGTATCGACCTGGGTTTCCGTACGAGTGGATCTGATAGTGTTTCCTTTAGAGCAAGTAAATACTATAGATAAACGCGACATACTCTTCTGCAGACATTATCAGTGTTTTGAAGAATACGGGAAGGAGAGAACAAAGTGTCAGAAAGCGTGAGAAGAGACGGTCACTAGATTTGGCGGCGGTGACATGGTCTTTCTGATGATAACCCTCTCCTGAACGATGCCGCCCAAATCGTCTGCCAAATCAACCCCCGCTACGCATAAACCTAACTGGAAAGATAACAAGGGCATACCCAAACAGCCTCTATCCGCACAAGAACATCTAAAACGCCTGTTTACGTCTTTATGTGCTCAAATAGACGGCGGTCATTTCAGCAACGCAGTGAAAACATGCGACAAAAGTGTGTTGATTTCCTACGTTGTTAATTAATGAAGCTTCTAAACTATATTTTGCTAGTATTACGGCTTGATCCTAAAGACCCAGATGCTCGTCAAACGAAATTGTTCTTACTTTTGCAGACTGAGCAGTATAACGCTGCTCTAGCTCTCATAGACTCGGACGAAGACCCTGATCATCATGCTTACGAACGAGCTTATTCACTATATCGCTTGCAACGTGAATCTGACGCAAGAGATGTACTGGAAGAGATGAAGAAGGAAAAGGGAGAGGACGATCGTGGCATCGTCCACCTGGAAGCGCAATTAGTAAGTGGTCCAATGTTTTCATTCGCCCTTTTTCCGGGATCATAATTTTGCTTTCTAAAGAGCTATCGAGAAGGATTGTATGAAGCGGCCTTTGAACTTTATAATCAATTGCTCGACACCGCTGAAGCTGTGAGTGTCACTGAATGTGATATGATCTTCCGTTGGAAACTGATTAAATGGCCTCTACGAAAGAATTCAGAAGAGCACTCCGATATTTTAACCAACCTTCAAGCATCTCAAAAGCATCTAGATTTCATAAACTCTGGATTCTTACATGCCTTAGACGCCTTGCCAGCTTCAGTCACGTCTGTACTTGAAACTGCCCCGCCCCCTGTTCAGCAATCAACGACCGCAGCCATTGCTTCTGCATCTACATCGGCCAACGCGCCCGCGGAAGATACCAAGACAAAACCGAAGAAGATACGTATGTCGCGTGTACCTGCTGGCGTAATTCCTGGAGTCACCCCTCCACCTGACCCGGAGCGATGGCTGAAGAAGAGTGAACGGTCGAATTTCGGTCAAGGGAGAAGAAGGAAGGGAGCCGTTGGAGGTGGCGCCACTCAAGGGAGCGCTACCGTGGAGAGCGCGCCAACGCAAGCCGGGGCTAACAAGAGTGGGGCAGGCAAAAACAAGAAGAAAAAGTGAGGCATTCCACTGTCTGTTTCGTTCATGATGAATTGAGTTTCATTTGATAGGTAATCACATCTGGTTAGTCTAGTGAGAGGCCGTCTGTAATATTACGCACCAACAATTTGTTGAACCTCATGGAGGCCTGCCAGTGCATTACATAAGTTTTATGTTGGATGAAAGGAAGAGATACCTTGTTCTGACTTCGCATAACACTAATCGCTTCTTACACTTACAGGCTTGAACGCCAAAGCGTGTTGTGAAACATCCAACACCCAGAGATTCTTTACTGTGTATATGTTGTTGAAATGTCCCGGTGGCTGCGTCGAGCACTTACTGCAAAAACGAAATGGAACCGTTTCATTAAACAGCCTCATGTTCACCTTCAGTAGTGTGATCTGGTTGGAAGATCAACGCGGTTTTCCATGCTCACTTGAACCGCTTCTTCTTTCCTCTAGTATTTCTGTGTTTTTGGCACAGAGGAGATAACACCTGACCCAGCAGCACTTATTTGCCATACGTAAACGTGGTTGAAATGAAGATTTGCCTCAAACATGCGTTTCTTTTCTCAGCAATTCCGAGTCGGATATGACGCTCAAGGGAGGAAGATCAGATTACAGCGTACAGGTAGGCCGTCGTGACCGCATGCATATCCAACGCACGCTTCTGATTACAGTACAGGAACTAAATTTGCTCCGAGGTGCTTTGTGTAGCTTTTTCTCGAATCAACTTGGGTTACGAGCTTAATGAGCTCACAGATGGAACTTAATATGAGGTGAGTTCCTGGACTACTTGTCCTATAGTCGATTTTCTTATTTTTCTACACGTGCTCTAGACGATGCGGAGCTTTTGTTTTGCAGCACGCTAGCTTGCTTCGCAAATGTTATCAGCGCAGCGTGCAAATGTTCCATCACCATGCGCAAAGTGGCTGCTCGTTTCTTTGTTAATGTGTTTGATTTTCAGCCCTTTAAAAGACTGCACTTCAGCAGTCTAGTCCTCACAACTCTCTTTCTCTTTTCTACAGACACTTCTCACATTTGAATTAACTCTAAAACACCTCGTATAATGTTGTTATCGAAAGTCCTCGGTGTCATCGTCATCGCCAGAAATGGCGACCGCCTCAACTACTATCAAGACCCTTACAACTACGCTGCATCCAACACGGAAACCACTGCTCTAGGAGAGGTAATATTTCATCCTTTCATGCATTCCTTATTGTAAATCTGACATTTTTTATCTTCAGGTCGAGTCCCACAGTCTCGGAACCCTCCTCCGATCAACCTACTTCGACAGCAGCTCGCCTTCCTACATTGAGGGCATCCGTGCCGATCTTGTGGACAACAGTGAGGTCAAGGTCCGCGTCAAGGCCGGTGTAGAGGGTACTGTTGTCTTCGACTCCGCTATTGCCCTCCTCCAAGGTCTTTTCCCACCCAACCCAAACAACAAAATCGTTCTTGCCAACGAGACCACCATCGTTGCGCCCCTCGGTGGCTACCAATACGTCCCTGGTATGTTACAATGTTCGTCAAAAGAATGAAAACATCTGAGGTTTGTCCCTAACAGTCGAAACTGTTGAACCCGGAAACGACCGCTCTCTGGAAAGTTGGACTAACTGCCCAGTATGTTTTTCTTTACTTTTCCAAAAATAGCTTTTACAAATAAACACTTTTAGACATTCGAAAAACACACTAAGGCTTTCTACAACTCCGCTGACTTCAAGGCCAAGGCTCAGGAGGCTTCACCCTTTTTCAACAGCGTGAGGGACTACGTCTTCGGTCGCCCAACCACTCTTGAGAACGCCGTAAGTGAACTTCAGCTTATTTTGAGAGTCTTCAATGTTTAAGTATTTTATTTCTAGTGGAACGTGAGTTGAGCCCATGTTGAGATTTATTCGCACCCGACTAAAATCGATATTTAGATCTACGACTTTATCAACTCGGAACTTACCCACAACAGGACCTACGCTCACCGCCTTCCTCCTAGCTTCCTTGAACAAGCCCGTCACTGGGCGAACTACCATGAAAAGGGAGTCTTCTCCGATGAGGACATCAATGGCATTGGAAACGGTTTGTGATCTTCCTGCTTCGAGTATCTAACCTTTTACTTATATTCCTTAATTTTCTTCTATAGTTGCTGGTCGCACCCTGCTCCACACCATCCTCGAGTCTCTTGAGCGCATTGCTTTCAACGGCGACCCCATGCAGTTTATGTTAGTCGAAACCACCTACCAGCCATTCATCTCCTTCTTCCAACAAACCGGCGTTACCAAGGAACACCCCGAGATGGCTGGCCTCCGTAAGTATCTCTCCCTAAGGTTAATTCAAACGAAATGTTCATTTTCATTTGACAGCCAACTACGCCTCCGCCATTGCTATCGAGCTCCGCCGTGGCTCTCCCCCCGACGTCCGTGACTTCCTCCGCATCCGATTCAAGAACGGTACCGCCACTGGATTCGAAGACGTTCACGTCTTTGGCCACCACGCTGACATCCCCTTCACCGAATTCGTCTACCGCGCCGAGGTATGTATCGCGTGCATTTTGAACATTTCTCACATACTAATTATCTCATCGCCAGAGTGCTGCTATCACTAGCAACAAGCAATGGATGGAAGTATGCGGCGTCAAATCGACTTCAACTCTCAACGTCCTCGATGTTGTCCCCTCTATCTCCGACAGTCTTTTCACTTACATCATGGCTTTCGCTGCCCTTGCTGGCATGCTCTACGCCTCCATGACGCTCTACAGGAAGCGTCGTGCAGAGCAACGTCGTGTCAAGCTCCAGGGTGAAGAGGTGAGTCAAGTTGTTTACGCCGACTACGGCTCAATCGCGCGGCCCTCGATCAGAGGCACTGAACGAGAAATTAATCCAATTACTTTGGATGACTCGTTTGGTGAGCAGACCTTCGTAGGCTCGGAGTACTATCCCGAACGTCCACGATGGATACTGTAGCCCGTGAAAGCCCGTATCGGCTGTGGGGTGCTAGCAGATTCCCTGCAGTTTGCTTCGGATTGACATGGTTGCTCATGCGTTTTCCCATTGTCTATCACAGCGTGCCATCGTCCAGCCTATGACCGAAAAGATTAGGTTGGTTTGAACTGCCATGATCATGGTTTACGCAACTCTCGTTTTCACACTCTTTTCTCTTTGATTTACTTATCTTGATCGCTGGACAATCGCTTCTGTGCTTTTGTGTCGTAGTTCTTATCTTTACCTCTCATAAAACTGTATATAAACCATTTTTGCGTATTGTATTTATATTTCATCTTTGGCGACTTTTGACCATCTACGCATTGCCTTCAGATGAGACAGCTTGTCCTTTGCAGCGCCTCGCATGTCAGAACTGTTACCAGCTGCGGTGTAACGTAGTGCAATGCGTTAACGATCATTTTCAGCTTACCTTTCCCCAGCCTCCCTTCCCAGAGTTTTAAACGACAACCCGTGTATTTGATATCGGGGGAATCGACATCGCAAAAGTTAGCCCCGCTCATACGTATGTGCCTCCCTTTATTGTTCTGATCAGAATTTACCTATTGTCGAAGGCTGTGCTAGGAGCGACAGACTTGCATGATTCATGATCTAAACGTCGATTGTCGTTTTCATGCCAACCGAGAAACGCGGATTTTATCCAAGTAGTTCAAAAAGAAAGCCATGCTCAATCAACTCTTCCCTCTTCTCTTCTCTCCTTTCTTACGGTGGCTACTGGGTAGCCTAATAATTGACATCCGTCAGACAAAACTCAAATTTGGAAATGGCGGACGCTGCAGATTGTTGTGGGTTATGTTTTTGCTGTTGTGCAATCGCATGTAAGCCATGTCTCTGTATTGCTATACTTACAGGACGTTGAGTTTGTTTTTGATCATCCACAGCTATATGTGGGAGAGGGTGTTTGTACTGTACGTTCCATCCTTCTCTGCCTCCTTTGGGATGTGTTCGTGCTACTTGCTAACAGATACACAGGGCCATGTTGTCGGGACAGAAGATTGGCGGCTGAGGACGAAGAATATGCTGCTCAGGTGGAAGAGGCGCAGTTGTACAATAACACCGGAGGGGACGTACCAAATCAGATGCCTGTGATGACCAAGGGAGGAGAATATGCTCCGAATCAAGGCCAGCCTCCAGAGCGTGCTAGTATGTGTCATAACATATTTCCGTCACATAAGCATTCACAGTTTTATGCGTGAACGCAGATGTTATTCGAGATCTTAGACAAGATGCACCAGATATGCAGCCCAAGAAGCAGAGTTATGCCGATAGGCATGGGAATTAGCAGGCCCTTCAAAATCACTATTACTTGAAGTACTAGGACTACGGATACCCCATGGCCAAATCCAATTTTACGCCTTGATAATCATTATTGACATATCAAGAATCTAAACTGATTGAAAATTCCTTGCTTTGCTACCTCTACATTGAAAGTCAGCAATCCCCGGCATATTTCATGATGACAAGCTGTTGCAAAGCTTTTATACGTCCACGACGACTTACAGATACTGGAATAGACGCCTAGAAGCCAAGAGGAGTTTATCTTCAGTTCTTTATTTGGAAGAGCCTACAGCTTCTATTTAGTATGATAAGTCTTTGACAGATCCCGAAGGAAGTTCGGAGGAAGTACTGGTATTTTATACAGAACAAATGGTCTGTTTCGTGAAAAAAGAAGAAGGTTTCCGGGAATTTACTGTAAAAACTTCATGAATATTTTTATGATTGAGTTGACAAATTATAGGGGACCCTTGGAGGGGTAAAGGCTGAGCGTGATCGCGTTGTCAGCGCGTAGAGTCATAGCACATGACGGTGACTTGGTGTCACATGCACTAGTAAATCTAGGCCACGACGGTCCAATTCTCTTTCATTACCTTCAAGAAGTGGAGAGGAGTCGCTACGGCACTACTTTGCTATCTTTCAGTCATATAAAATGGGTCATTTGCAGATGTATACGCTAATAACGGTTATTGATCATACCATCGTCTGTCTGTTGATATGTTGGACATTATTCTCATTCTAAAGCATGTAATTTTTAAAGTGAGCGCTATTTTTGTGTGTGTATAACATAACGCGAACGAATCAAATAGCCCAGGGATACAAATTGCTCCACAAAAAGGAAGACAAGAAACGTAAGCAATGCATGGTGCGTGCCCTTTACCTTCGTTTTTTTACTTTTCGTCCCCTTTGATGCAAGAGGGTGTATTCTATGCTCCGTTCTAGTATTGACTCTGAGGATCCATAGAAGAACATTCGGCTTAAGGAGTAATTTTTTGGCCCTCGTGGTAGCCGTAGAAGGGAGTAGATGCGTCCTGTGCGCCTTATCCGACGCGGAAGAAGGGCTTTGAAACCGTTTTAGAAGCAAATATGCGTCTGGGTTTGTGAAAGCGGGCACGCACCATCTCCACATGGCTTGTCGAACAAAAGGGAGCCCTTGTAAAAAAGGCCCTTCCTTACCTCTTTATTTCCTTTGTTAAGCGCTGACATTATCTTTGCAGACCACATTGCTTTCTCCCGCAAAAAGTCGCTTCTTCTTTTGCCACAAGGATTCTGCATAGGAGTACTGCAATTTTCTAACGGTGCTCGATATATATATATTTCGCCATGAAAATTGGGCCGTCTACAGTTTCCAAGCACATCTCTTCCCCTTCATCTCCCCTTGATTTCACTGATTCACCCTCAACGACAAGCGCTACACCACTCGTCCCACCCTCTTCGACTTTCGTCATTATGTACAACAATAATCAAGACCACTTGAAGCAGATCGAGCAGTCACGCGAGTACTACCTTGCAGGAGGAGACTTGTACTTGATGGTCAATTCCGATATTCCCTTCCTACTTCCTATGTTTTGTTGATACACTTCTGCGTAGGCTGCGAATGTTTTATTTCGCGTTCATTCCTACTTCTTTGAACGAGACTCTTCCAAGTTTCGTACGTTGCTTGGCACCGCTGTCCCACCTGGACAATCTCGTCCCGGATCCTCGGATTCCAACCCCTTTGTATTTGATCAGACAAGCCCCAGCGACCTGAGCAAGTTCCTCTGGGTATTCTACAACTCGTAAGTCTACTTCTCAATTTCTGTTCCCATACTACCCACTAAAGTGCAACGCGCATAAGGACATACTCCATATACAACGCATCGACACAGGATTGGGTCACCATTCTCAAGATCGCCTGCGAATTTAATTTCAAGGAAGTCAAAAGACTAGCTATCCGCCAGTTGGAAGAATGCGACTTGTCTGTTGTATCCCGCCTAACTGTCTACCAACTTTATAAAGTCGATCTCGTCTATATACTACCCTTGCTATTCAAGCTGTGCACCCGCGACGAAGGTCCCACCGATGAGGAAACCGAGGAAATGGGCGTTAAGACCTCCCTCATCATCTTCCGCATCCGCGAACGTCTCCGCGCAGGTGCAGACGGAGCGAAGAGCCCCGTTGCGGCTGGAACTGATAACGACGACATCATTCAAACAATTTGTGCCGTTCTAGGTGTGGACAACAGGGCTATCCACGGCGGTACGCCCCTCATCGGTTCGGTACTTCACCTTTTTTTTATATCTTACCATGCTCAACTCAAGTTTTGTCTGTTTCTTGTTTATTTCGTATATATTAGGTTCGCCGACGTCCCCCAATCACGGTCCCGGTCCGAGTGGCGCTATCGTTTCCAGCAGCACCCACAAAAACAACAACGGGAACTGAAAGCAATGCGACGACGAGGCGACGACCTAGTTTGGAGGTGCGAACAAGTGCGAGCCGGGAAGCGTATGTGTATGAGGATCGTGTCTGTGATGGGCCTGGTGCTCAAGGAGGGGAGGGGGGAAAGAGAGAAAACCCTGGTAATGTAGCTCAGCTTCTTTCTTTAGTTTTCGTTATCTGACGATCACCTTTCTGATAAACAGGGTCGGCATTGCAGGACTATGTCGTTAAAGAGAAGGATGCTCGGGAGTCTCAGGATTCCCAATCCGTTAGGCGGAAGAAGTACGTGAGAGAGTGGCTCGCAAATACGAAGCGGAAACATAATCCTTCATATCCCCCTCCTATGCTCATCGTTAGATCCAACGACTACTCGGTGGGAATCTTTGTCGTCTTGCGCGCACGTACCATTTTGTTCATTATCGCATTATCTTGGACATTGTTTTTCTATTTTATCTGTCGCAGCTTTCCTCCATCCATCCACATCTTGTAGACATGTTCCCTTCCTCGTTGCTCGTGTGCCTGCTATTGGCTTGTTTCTTTCTGTAGGTTGTATGAATTTAAATTGCAATTTTTCTTTCTGCTCGTGTAGTATGTACGCGCCGGGTCATACCACGTGATGGTGACTACTAAACTTTACCGCCGTGTGACCGATATTCAGTCTGGGCACTGCTCCTTTGAACAATGAAAACTCAATGGTTGAAACTTGACAGTTATCAACATTTCAACAATGATCTGTGCCTTTTACCACATGATTTACACTGGTAGTCTCAGCTCACGCCAAAAGTTTGCACTGGTTATCATTCTCGGCGAGCCTGTTCTGGCTGTTGGTTATAGGTGTCTTCCGATCGCTGTTCCAACTTCCAACGTCAACACTAATGTCAGCTGGCAAGTAGTGCATATAGGGAAAGTGTCGAATCGTCTATATTTAACTCATGTTCGCATGCACAGCATTCGAATAGTGCAGCAAGACTGTCACGTTCTCTCTTAAAGCAGCAAACGTAGCTTTGATACTGAGTACTGAGTACTGTTCAGCCATCCCAATAGCATCGACCTGCGTTAGAATGGAAAAAACCGATCAGCAAGTGGTAGCTCATGTCAATAATCAAGTTATTACGGGCGGTATACACAATATCACAAGAAGTGGAGATATTAGGGTGTATGCAGATAATTCGACTGAGAAAGGTGCGAAACCTATACCACCAACGACTTGATGCGAATAACTGAAAGGAACACTGTCTTCAGGAATTGACATCCTTCGCGCCAATGTCGCACCCGGCGCACACCACGATTCGGGAAAGATTTACGAGAAGCCCAAATGTCACCCAGGGACTCGTGAGGCAATACTCAAAGAGATCATGAACTGGGTTCGAGATTCTACTTGCTCTTCCCCGATACTATGGACGTACGGTCCCGCTGGCTCGGGAAAATCCAGCATTGCACGCTCTATAGCTGCTATGTGCAAGAAGGATGGTCTGCTTGCTGCAGATTTCTTCTTTTTCCGGACGGACAACAGTCTAAACAATTCCGAACGTCTTGTGGCAACCATCGCGTACCAGATTATGTTATCTATACCTGAACTGCGTAAGGCTATAGGCGAAGCCGTACTTCGCGATCCTCTCATCTTGTCAACCTCTCTGGAGTCGCAATTGCATACCCTGCTCGTCCAACCAATTTCCAATGAATTGCCATCGGAAATTACCCCAAATGCGCGACTTATTATCCTCGATGGGTTGGATGAGTGCGGCGACTGGAGGGCACAGGAAGACATAATATCAACCTTTTCCTCTGCCCTGGCCAATTCATCGTTCCCACTTCGGCTCATGATAGCTAGTCGACCGGAACAGAGTATCAAGGAGGCATTCAGAATAGAATCTACGTACTCATTAACTTGGGAAATTGTTCTCGATGAGAGATATCATCCTGATACAGACATCAAATTATTTCTGAATGCACGATTTTCGGACATCAAGGCAACACATCCAGCGAAGCGTTCCCTCCCTATTTCGTGGCCCTCCAAAGAAGCTGTAACTTTCATTGTCCAAAAATCTTCTGGGCAGTTCATATACGCATCTACAGTGATGAAATTTGTTGAATCACGCCGGTGCCTACCTACGGATATGCTGGATATTGTCCTCAAACTAAAACCTCGTCCTGACGGAAACTCGCCTTATGCGGAACTCGATGCTCTGTATACTCATATCCTTGAATCGGTCCATAACTTTGAACAGGTGTGGCAGGTGCTCGCCTGCCTCACTTTCTCCAAAATTGACTCAAGTAGCGAACCGGGGATGGTAGGCCGTCAGTTGGAGTTGACCCCTTCTGTCATCGAACACTTTCTTGGGTTCAAGCCCGGTCAGCTACATGTCGCTTTAGTTGACCTACATTCGGTGCTATATATCCCGGAGGATGATTTGTCTGATCCAATTCGTCTTTTTCACGCATCGTTACCAGACTTTCTTTGCGATAAAGGAAGGTCGGGAAAATTTTTTATCGATGAAGGAGAAGCTCATGCATTCTTGGCGCAACGGTGTAGCAGCGTATTGTTTTCAAGTATGCCAACATTTTTCATTATTGTAGCGGTGCTGATCATTTATCTAGTATCTGATCCTTCTCTTGTCGTGGACGAGTACCTGATCCATGGTTTTGCGATGCACTGCTCTGAAGCCGCCCCAACTAATCAACTTGACAAATTCCTGTCGTCTGAATGCAACTTTAGATCCTGGTTAAACTTGCGCTTTGAGCGCAGGGTAGTTCACCACAAGCTCGGAGAGCATGCAGGCAATCAATCCACCGTGGATGCATTCGATGCAGACGTTAGACTCCTTTTTAAATGGTTGCACAAGCAGGTTAGTCATCCTACAATTCGATGACACAAAAGCTAATCCGGAAATGATGCCAGTTTCCTGATGGTCGACTATATCAGCAATTCCTCAATGATTTTGACACCTGGTTAAGAAACATACTTGTTAAACCCTCTAAAATCCCCGCCTCTCAGTACCTCTTTGCAAGCCTTGCCTTGAACAACAGTATCTTTGACTGGAACGAGCTTAGCCACATTATCAACCTTACTACTAGTGGCTCAGCAATCACAACCTCTGAATCTGATCTAGACATTATGCGGGAAGCCCTTATGCTTCATGGCGGAGTAGGCAACCCCTGTTATGAAGACAGAATGCCTGGGCCTAATGCGCCAGATCTGCCCGTATACCAATTTTTCTGGGATCGTGGACGCGCAAAGGAGTTTTATCCACAAAGCTCCTGGTTTATAGATATTGCGACCTGTTGCTTAAGGGCGTTGTCGGAACCCAGGATGCCGATAATAGTATTGATCCTTCAAAGGATTATATCTCATCTGCCAATGGAAAGAGAAATGTACAAACTGCTATTGAAATATCCCCTCCCTGCGTCTTTACCCAAACTGGAGGCGGATATGAAGCATGAACCAGAGTGCGTAAAGGCTTTCATAAATATCAAGCAATTTATGGAGGTATTTTTTCGTGTCGTTGATGGTAGTGCGCTGGCATTGATGGTTCATTGTCTATTGATCAGGACTTTTATTCCACACGTTCAGTGGAAATGGAGAAAGTGTTGAAGGAGCTACTGGAGGAGATGGCCCCTGAGCTGAAGCAAGAGATTGTGGATGTGGAACAATCAATAGCAGCATTTGCTTCTATGGTGGAAGAAGATATAATCGATGCGCAAGAAACACTAGCGGAGATCATCTCTGGAGTGGAGCAAGATATGATTCATGTGGACGAACCATTAGCGGAGAGTGTTTCTGAGGTGCAGAAAGAAATAATGCACGCGGAAGAACTATTGGCAGAGCTGCGAAAGGATGCGTGGCAGAGGATAACGGATGTAGAAGAATCACTGGCTGAGCTGCGAAAAACCGTGTTGTTGACAAAAAATGAAGACTGACTTGTTGGAAAGAATGCCCGATAGAGATAGAAATACAAATGTGACAAGATGATACGTCGTAATCTAATCGTCCTCTGATTATTCTTTTCGCATCCCGCCAACATGCTGCATGATACCTCCTGGCGTGGGCTTGCGCAACTTCGAGCTACGTTTGCAGAAAACGAACAAACATTTGATTATGTTTTCTTGCTCGATGTTCAACGGGGCGACCACAGTCTACTTGAGACTTGGACTTGTTGTGAAGTATGGGTGCCTGCTGAGAATGGCTCGTCTCCCTGCTTGCAGCTAGGAATTTAAAGGCGTCAAACCTGGAAGATTCCTGTTATACCGTCAAGACACAGAAGTGCTGAGAGGTGAGGTGCTCGCGGCTACTCTCGGCATTTAGCTGAGTTTGACTCTATTAGCAGAGTTCGACGGGTAATGGCTGGTCACGAGCTTATTAAAAACTCCCCAAAGCTGAGCTCCGAGCTCTCCATAGGCAAAACTTATCTGATCTCTCACTACGTGATGCGAACTGGTAGCCACAGCCGACGCCAATCAAAGTTTGAACTGGTTATTAGCCAGCTTGCATATATTTGACTTCGAACCTGCCTCGTAACTAAAATCTGTCATATACTTTTCACTGAGTTGGTGTCCTTGGGGAAATGGATGCAGCGAATGAGTGGCATATGCTAGGTCGTTTATATTTGACTCGTATTCGCATGCACAGCAAGTTTCTAATAGTATAGCAGGATCATCACGCACGGGCCTGGTCCCTCTCTCTTAAAGCAGCAAACGAAGTTTTGAGCACCATTTAGTTCTCAGCGGTGCTTTGAACCCATTCTATTAGCATCAACCTGCGTTAGAATGGACAAAACTTACCAACAAGTATCAGCTCAGGTCAATGACCTAATTATCACGGGCGGTATCCACAACAGCACGAGAAGTGGAGATATCAAGGTGTATGCAGATAATTCGACAGAGAAAGGTACACATCTTAGCTCGCTGATGACTTGATATGGACCACTGCTGAAAGAAATCATTTCTTCAGGAATTGATATTCTTTGTGCTCATGTGGCACCTGGCGCGCACCACGATTCGGGAAAGATTTACGAGAAGCCTAAATGTCACCCAGGGACTCGTGAGGCAATACTTAAAGAAATCATGAACTGGGTTAGAGAGCCCATTTGCTCTTACCCGATACTATGGGAGCACGGTCCTGCCGGCTCGGGTAAATCCAGCATCGCTCGCTCTATAGCAGCTATGTGCAAAAAGGATGGTCTGCTTGCCGCGGATTTCTTCTTTTTCCGGACAGACAACAGTCTAAACAATACCGAACGTCTCATGGCGACTTTAGCGTACCAAATTATGTTGGCCATACCCGAGTTGCGTCACACCATAAGTGAAGCAACCCTTCGTGATCCATTCATCTTTTCCAGCTCACTGGAGTCCCAGCTACAAAACTTGATAATCCATCCCATTGCCAATGCATTACCCCCAGAAATTACTCCAAATGCACGACTTATCATCCTTGATGGACTCGATGAATGCGGAGACTAGAGATCACAACAAGACATAATATTCACTTTTTCTTCTGCCCTCGCCGATTTATCTCTCCCATTCCGGTTTATGATAGCTAGTCGACCGGAACAGGGTATTAGAGAGGCATTCAACAGAGAATTCATGGACTCATTGACATGGCAGCTTGTACTGGACGATAAATACGAACCTGACAGAGACATCAAACTATTCCTGAATGCAAGGTTTTCAGATATCAAGGCGACACATCCAGCTAAACGACATCTCCCTTCATCATGGCCCTCCGAAGAAGCTGTAAATTTCCTTGTTCGGAAATCTTCCGGGCAGTTCATATACGCCTCTACGGTGATGAAGTTCATTGAATCACACCATCGTCTGCCTGGCGATATGCTAGACATCATTCTTAAATTGAAACCTCGACTCGGCGGAAAATCACCATATGCCGAACTTGATGCACTATACACTCATATTTTTGCATTGGTCCATGACTTCGAACAAGTGTGGCAGGTGTTCGCGTGTCCGATTTTCTCCAAAATTGATTCAAGCCTCAAACCAGGAATGAATGGCCGCCAATTGGAATTGACTCCTTTTATCATCGCAAACTTTCTTGGTTTCCAACCCGGGCAGTTGCAAGTCGCGTTAGTTGACCTGCATTCAGTGCTTCATGTCCCAGAGGATGACTCGTCCAATACAATACATATTCTCCATGCATCATTACCTGACTTCCTTTGCGATGAAGAGAGGTCGGGTAGCTTCTACATTGACAATAGGAAAGCACACGGATTCTTGGCGCAACGCTGTGCCAGCGTATTATTCTCAGGTAATTTACTCACTGAAACACGATTTGGTCTTCATTCACTCATCTACTATGTAGCCGACTCTTTCTCGTCTTTCGTTGACGATGAATACTTGCTGCATGGGTTTGTAATGCATTGCTCTGAAGCTGCGCTAACTCAAGATCTCCACCGTTTTTTACGCGCTTTCGACTTCATTGCCTGGTTGGACTTGCGTTTTGGTCGCAGGGTAGTTCACCATCAGTTAAAAGAAAATGCAGGCAACGAATCTACCGTAGACGTGTTCGATGCTGACGTTAGGTGCCTTTTCAAATGGCTGCACAAGGAGGTTGGTGATTCTACCATTCTACATTGCCGAAAAGCTAATATATTGTTTATTTCAGTTTCCAGGTGATGGACTATACGTGGAATATATCAATAACTTCGACAAGTGGCTAAGATCGAAACTCATTGCCTCCTCTAAGATTCCTGCCTCTCGTTACCTCTTTGCAAGCCTTGCCCTGAACAATAGTTTGCATGAATGGGACGTGCTTTCTTTATTTGTTTTGGATCTTGGTCCAAAATCTGATCGCCATACTCTACGCCTGGCTGCCCTGCTTCACGGTGGAGAGGGTAACCCACGATATGCAAATAGAACCCCTGGGCCTAATGCGCCAGATTTACCCATATACCAATTCTTCTGGGATCGCGGACGTGCTCGGGAATTTTATCCGCAGAAATCTTGGTTCATAGATCTTGCAAGGTCTTGCCTATTGAAGGCGTCAGCGCAAATATCCTTGGATAAAACAATAATATTGGTGACGCTTCAAAGGATTATATCTCATTTGCCAATGGAAAGAGAGATCTTTAAACTGCTATTGAAATCATATCGACTTCCCGAACCATTATTGCTACAGCAACAATCCGGGAAGAATGAATCCGAGTACGAAAAAGCGTTCATAAGCATCAAACAATTTATGTCGGTGGGTAGATACAGTTATTTTATTATTCAATCATGTGTGCTCATCAATCGCTAACTATATGCATATTGACCAGGATTACAAATCAACACATCGAGTAGAGGCGAAACAGGTCCTGCAGGAGCTTGCTTCCAAAGCGAAGGATGAGGCAGAATTGTTACTGCCAGCCACGAGTATTTATAACGACGAGGAGTTGCTAGTGCAAGCAAGTCGACTTCGGACGGCAAAGAAACTCATTTCGAGATTTTATTCCGCCATCCGTAAGTTCGTCTCGAGGAAGAAAACCAAGTAGAGCGTAACCAGAATATTATGTATATATGTCCCTCTGATGTTTTTATCAGGACTAGTACATGTCAACAGATCCAGTAGAGGCAGAGCAAGAAGTTGAATGAATGCGAAACCCACGTCGAGGTTTTACGCAGCCGTTGGCAAGCTCGTCCGGAAGAGAACCCGATAGAGGGCAGTCAGGATATTCTACCTGGAAGCGGCTGCCTGAGTTCAGAAGGATTTGAACCAAGGGTTTACTATATGTATAGAGTATACTAAATTTGAAGACAGAAATGGGAATATTCGTAACACGATTGTGCAAGGCACTGGTATGATGTGAATGATGAGATAAGTACTAGTCTTGCATATATGCAAATTCCGAAGCGAACGCTTCGAGGATACATTTATTTACAGTAGATTCATCCGGGTATTTTTTTCGGCAGTAGCAACACCCATGTTCGCACTTTCTGCAGCCAGAGCCAGAGTAAAATATATTCTCCCGAATTTGTAGCAAGGCCAGGACGTCAGACACTTCCATATGTTGCCTGAGCGCCTTGATACTGTGTGCGTTCGGTTGGAGGGCCAAGCTTCTATATTCATCGAGTAACCAGGTCCCAACATTATACTTCCTAGCCAGAGCCATTTTATCCCAATTTAAAAAGTCGGGAGGCATACGCTCTGATGCGTTTTGTATAGCTTTCTTGCGAATCTTAATCAAGTTTTAGATGTCAACTCAAATAATAGAGAACTATCAAGTAGCCTATATCATTATTCACCTCGGTAAAGTGCCACTTTGTTGAAAGATTAAGAACTCCAAGCCATTCTTCAAGCGTGTGGATATCATTGCTTGGCCGGCTACTATGATCTATACTGTAGCATTCACCCGCTTTGGGGATGGTGCTGTACAGACTTGAGCAAAATAATTATGACAAATATCAGTGAGTCATTCGATTAGCAAGTTATTGGATAGCACTAACGAAGGATAGAGAGCCATAAGGAATGCTTTGAAGTGCGACTTGGATTCTCCTTCCAAAATGATGGGGCACTCGTCCGAGGTACCTTCTATTTGCTTCCCATCGGCCCCTGGTTCAGGTAAATCGAACATGGCAGAAAACATGCAGTCAGGATGCTCAAATCCCCATCTTGGAACGCGAAAAAGAGTACCTTCAACTTGTGGATGACGACACATTTTGAATAAACGAGATATCATGAGTAGATTGTACGGTGTTTAATCCATGCATTGGCCTGACCTTGAAAGTAATGGTATCAACATAGAAAATATCGTCCCGTTGCACTGTTTCTGGTGTCTGGGTACAAGCATTCATCATCCTCTACTGATTTAATGGTCTAATCAGAGAATATGGCTAAGATCTTACGGATGAGACGAGGAAAGGTATCGATGGGAACATAAATACTCACCTATCTATATTGTTAGACGATGTGGGTCATACGTACTACTCACGTATCGAATCGAACAATGGGAAGCACGAGAATCCATGCTTCTACTTAACGTTATCAAATATCACCGCAACAGTCGACGCTAGATGGGTTATCGCTCTGCTACTTTGTGTACAGGTGCTACCCACACTCATGTACGTCAGATGTCAAAATAAGCGCCCGTATTGCATTCTTCTGCCTTATACTTGCTGTGTTAATAGCCTCTCCTTTGCATCGTGATATACACATTTTATTGCATCAGATAGCCAAAGATTCGGTCCTGCGATTGGTACACGAGAGTGCAAAAGAATATGTTAATATCTGCTGCGCATTCCACAGCCCGGTATTCCCTCGTTACTTTCGCACATTGTTAGTTCTTCTACCCTTCTTTTATTTATACCTGTGAATGTAGCACATGAATAGGCAGGGGCTGCAGCCGGGTATTCCGTGTGAATAAACTCCACACTACTCTCTTATTTTTAGTCTTCTATTTGTGCAAAATCAGAGGCGAATTGGTCAAGAAGAATTTTTTCGTCCACAAAGCTCATGTTTGCCAGGTGTCCGGCTTGGCATCGATGACACCTATTGCAGCACGACTTTGCTTGACTCGGAGAAGCTTCCTCCAAATTCAGCACTCTCTCAATGAGTCCCCATTATCCAAGGTTGAACGCGACAAAGATTCTATCAAGCTGCGCCCACACCAAATCAATGAAGTTCACGAGGTACTTCCATTAATAAGTCTGCGCTAGACTAGAAACGCTTTGCCAATCTAGGCTATATTGGATAAAGATCTTCATGTACAATAATATTATACATATAGAGCTTGATTTATTTTACATTTTCAACTCGGAAGAAAGTCATCTGAGTATATCTACGGATAACCTGGATTGTTCCAAGAAAGTCAATGATTCCAATGCTCGATTATAATTTCGTTAGACGTTATCAATTGCAATCGCATTGTAATGTGCTGCGGACCGGAATCCTCTGACCTTTGAGCAAAAAAGGGCCTGACCCATTAACTTCCGCAGCAGCAAATAAGCGCCCATTTCGGAATAATGATCCAATTCATCCTTCATCCATTCAAAGTTCCTCAAAAATAAACGTCGGACCCACACTGCTTTTACTCTTGGCAGTTGCATCTTGATACTACACGTCTTATACACATGCTTATCTGCGCCACTGTGGTTTGATAGTGGCCGCGTGGGATGTAAATTCCTGTTCCTAGGTTTCTCCATCCTTACATCGACGCGTTTTATTTGTGAGCGGGCCTTAGCGATATGATGTCGTCTTTTCTTTATCCTCGCTCTATTCGCAGCTCTATCTTTATCACACAGAGGAAACCTTCAGTTTTATACCTGTGTTCTACTCTATCCTTTTGCTCTGTTCTAGGCGAAATCTTCGTTGACTTCGGACTGGACTGATTCTCGAAAGATTCACCTGTAATTTCGCTTGAACGGAAACAGAAGCTAACAAGCGAATTTATCAACTGCGAACTCTATTGTGCGTTGTCAGTCCGGCTCCACTAAAAAGACTGCCTAAAGAGTTGCTGTTGTTAATCTCGTAGTGGCTTTTGAAAAAACCTAGACCTGCTGCCCTGCTGTATTCAAATCAAGCCAAAAACTCGGACGATATTTCGTATTCACATTCTCGTACTTCCAGCATTGTCAGCACTTATGACCATCACTCCATTTCGCAGACAAGCGACTACTTACACTGCCAGCGGAACCAAAGTTTCGAGCAAGGACTATACCAATGGCGGCAGCAGCAGCAGCAGCAGCAACAGAACGTGAAAGGGGACTAGGACAACAATAAATAAACATATATAAATGAAGAAAAATGAAGCACATAACAGGCCGACCGCACCCTCTTTCGCGTGCACTCGTACTTTTTCTTGCGTGAATTGCCTGTATAACGCTATGCTACTCTTTTCCAAGTCATTTGAATACCTACACGATATATCGACCCCCACCCCTCCAATTGTGTCGTAAACCGTAGTTCTCCTGGGATTGTTCTTTTTGCATGCCGTCAGCATGCCCCATTATATCCTTGCGTAGGCTTGCAAGCGTCGAACACGACGTCGCAAAAAATGAACACATTCGATAAGTCCTTCTTGATGATCAAACGGAACTCGAAAGACGATGGCACTCTCCTTGAGACTTAGACTTATTTTGTATTTTTAGTTGATTGCACTCAACCTTGAACTGTGGGTGCCCTCTACTGTCAGAAGTGCTGAGATTTGACATTATCGAATCGCATCTAATATTTCTATTCGTTGCGTTGCACTGTTGCACTAGAAGGACGAAATTCTTCCGCAGCCGCAGTAGTAAGTAGGTAAAATGACACGCAGGTACGCAGCTCCATATATCGGATTGTTACAATACAAGGTAAATGGGCGCTTATTTTCGACTTCTCTCCTCGTGCTGAGCCTTGAATAAGTAAAAAGGTTTCTGGAGGGCGACGGCATGAGGCGGAATCTGAATTATAACCCGCCCACAATTGTCGCGCAGCTGCCGCGTGTTCGGTCGCCGCCACCACGTGTTCCTAGGTTTCTCCTCGCATCTCCATCCAGCAATAATAAGTATTCGACGCGTTTTCTGATATGATGTCTTTCCTCACCTTCATCTTCCTTTTCTCATTTCTTTCCGATTGCCTATTGATTTTTTCTTAGAATCTCCACAACGTACATTTCTTCTGCGCATCCGAAATTGACGTTCTTTCTCGTCGTCGACCTGACCGTGGATCCTCCTCAGGCCTAAAACGTATAACGGAAACAGAAGGCGCTCGTTATTCTTCTCTAAGGTCTATTGGGTGTTATCAAGCGAAGGGAAATTACTCGCCTTGGAAATTATTCTTGCTTTTGTCTTGCCACCACCTAGTGCTCGTATCTTACTCCTTCAAAAAGAAACTCGAAGGAATCTTGCCTGATTCAAATTCAATTATCTTTGACAACTATGTCGTATTCCCATTCGCGCAACTCGAGCCTTGCAAGTGCCTTTGATAGGTATTCCGTGGCCGACACTGCCAATACCGACTATACCGCTGGCGGCACGAGAATCACATTGTGTGATAGCAAGGAGTTTGCCAACGGCGGAGGCAGCGGGACCAACAGCGTCACGGTCGCTAAGAGGCACCCAGTGTATTATATCGATGCGGGGGACCTTCACATCCTCGTATGTTGTCGTCCACCACTTTTCTGAAGTAAGGTTCACTAAAGTTTGTTTTGTTCCCTTATACCAGGCTGGACGCACCCTTTTCCGCGTACATTCATATTTCTTTTCGCGAGAATCACCCATCTTCAACAAACGTCTAATCCCTGCATCACCGGGAGATGTTCGCGAGGGTACCACGGACATCGATCCCGTCATTCTCGAAGACGTCAGCGCGGAGGAGTTTGAGATCTTTTGTTGGGTGTTTTATAACCCGTACGTCTTTTCAGTCTTTTCACTCGATGAATACACCTAACCTATAGTCCGGAACAGTCAATACTCTTTATACAACGCCCCCCTCTCACAATGGCGCACGATCCTCAACCTCGCACATAAGTGGGATTTTCCACAAATCAAAGAACTTGTCGTGCGCCAGCTGCACATGAAGCCATCGTCTGAATTCCCGCTGACGCACAAGTTGGCAATGTATGAGAAATATCATGTTTCTAGGAAGAGCATCGTGCCCCTCTACGTTGAGCTTTGCGCGAGAGACAGGCCATTGAGCTTGGCAGAGTCTAGAGTTCTCGGGGTCGAAAGTGCGTGGCTAGTCGGTGTCGTACGGGAGAGGGTTAGGGCGGGGAAGTCAGGTGTGACTGATGCAGAGGACGACCTGCACACCGGAGGATGGAGGAGCCCACTTCCGAAAGGCGTAAATGAAGAAGATGTATATAAGGTTGTGGAGGAAGAGTTGACGCGCATGCAGGAGGAACAGGAGGGAGAAGTAAACACAAGTTTGAATTTAAGCACTGACTTGAATTGGTTGGATCAAGAGACTCGGGAGAGGGAGAGTACGTATTTTTTCTTGGCCCTGTGTTTTTTAACTGAATAACTTAATTTGTGTGCTCCTTAGGTCCTTCTAGTCCTGTGTTGAGCCCAAGACAGAGTACCATCAAGTTGAGGAACTTGGGCCACGGTGGGAAGAGAGGGGGACGAGTTCCTAGTATGACTAGTCAGCGCTGAGCGCTGAGTGTTGACCAACGCCTGACTCTTTTCTTGGAACATTGCCCGTTTTCTTGTCGCTTACATCTCACATTGTTTATCGTCAACGCAGCCCATTCACATCTATAATCATACTGTCATTGTACTATATCTACTGCATACCCATGATATTTTTTTTGCATTTACGAACACGAAAGTACCGCAATACTGTGCAGTGCGATAAGGCGGCCGGGCCAGCAAATTCGACAAAGGCAGACACACTGCTAGCAGGAAAGTTGTCGGAGAAATCCTTGGCATGAGCTAAACTTGTAACTTTCCCTTGACTAACGGCCCAACGCCTTGCCTCTTGCATCCATTGTGTGTGTGTGTACAAAGCCCAGGAAGACGTACAAATCACATCGATAACAGTGAAGAAATAGCGGCTATCATGGCAAATAATAAAGCGCAGCCTCCCCAGCCATTGAGCCAGGCCAGGCGGCAGCCTCGTGTTCATTGTCCCGTCATGTCTTCCCCATCGCATCGCACCAACCCCTAAAATCGCATCAGAAGAAGTCAGCCCAGAATTCCGACAATGGACATCCGAACAGAAAAACGTGTTTTATACACGTGTTGTTTGGGTACAAAAATCCGGCGGTAAGGGACAAAAGGATAGATAGCTTGACCACGTATTCTCCCAACGAACTAGTATGGCGTTCACGGACAAGAACATCGAGTCGGTGATGAGACATGAAGTATATTACATCCCCACTGGCGATTTATGCGTCCTGGTGCGTATCTTATACTTGATAATAGTTGATATCTGTATAGAAAAGAACATATACTTAAACCAACGCAGGTCCAACATGTTCAATTCCGTATCCATCGCTACTTTTTTGAGCGTGAATCCCCATACTTCCGCCATGAGCTCTCCAAACCTGCACAACAATCAGCCTTGTCACCCTCACCCGCAGGATCCTTTCTAGGATCATCGGACTCGATATCTATAATCCTGGACAAGCTGACCCCAGACGAGTTTGCCCAATTTCTCTGGGTGTTCTATAACCCGGAATACTCTATCTACGTCGCAGATGTCCCAGCATGGTCCATCATCTTATCGCTAGCGACACGATGGCAGTTCGCCCAGGTGCATCAGCTGTGCATCCGCGAGCTTGAGCGGTTACCGATGACGGATGTGCAACGCATCAAGCTGTACCACACGAACAACGTCGACCGAGAGGTGTTGATCCCGCGATACGCTGCGTTGTGCGAGCGTCCCGAGCCTTTGACCGTTGAGGAGGGTATAGAGCTTGGCATGGAGACCTTTGCTATGATCGCTGCTGGTCGTGAGCGGGTGCGATGGAACACACGGCTGGCGAATGGCGCGATGAGTCCGACGAGCCCACCGTTGACGGCAAAAGCGGAGGAGGTAGAAGACGTCGTGAGGGGCTTGTTTCGCATCCCCCCTCCGGGTGCGTTGAAAAGCGAGAAATCTTCAGGTGCATTGGTATCAAGTTTCGTTCTTGTGATTGACGGATTTTGCTAATCTCACTTCGTACTTTTGTTCTACAGGCAGGCCACAAATTAACGGACACACTCAAATTAACGGCGCCCCCAACACCCCCGCAAAAGACAGCGAAGCCAGAAACGGTAGCAAACCCACAGCCGGCGACGAAGGAGCCAAACCCAACGGCGAAACCAACGGCGAAGGAAACCAAGCCAAACCTGACGGTGAAGCCAACGGCACCGGCACCGGCGAAGGAGACCAAGGCAACGGGGAAGGCGAAGGGGAAGCAGGAGACGAAGCTGCAGACACCGCAGAAGGAGAAACCGCAACCGTGGCCAGTCCCAGCGTCGGAAAACAACAACAACAAAACGGGGCGAGGAAAGGCCCTACCAACAAAAAGAAAGGAAACAAATGAGTCAGAGACTCTTCCCACTTCTGCTGTTCCGTCTTCTACCACTGTCCCCGTTTCGCCCCCCACCAACGCTGTCTCTACTTCAGATCCTACTGATAATACTACCACAACCACAACCTCGACCACCAATACTACGACGACTACCATCACCACCACAAACGCTGACCCTTCTTCTACATCTGCTGACTCTTCCAACTCCACTGCTTCTAACCCTGCCGTAACTTCTGACACAACCACTACCGCGACGACTAACGATCCTACCACCACCACCACCACCGCAGAACCAACTGACTCAACTTCTGACGTGACCCAGCCTGCACCTCCCACCAGCACAGACCTGACAGACGCTTCTAAAGCCGTCTACAACAAACTCACTTCATCCGGTACATTCGGGGTGTTTGGATCTTCCCCTTTCTCTCTTCCTGATTTCTCTCAGCAAACGGGAGATACCCAGTTAGATCCATTTTCTTCGTTGGGAGGGGATAACACAGACAAAA
>Ga0247779_1000480_pt1 | contig 25349 bp, 24 predicted proteins | sample UWRJL221509R5_FD_179925 | JGI IMG/M metagenome (GOLD analysis project Ga0247779, IMG submission 179925) | Plant litter microbial communities from Arlington Agricultural Research Station in Wisconsin, United States - UWRJ-L221-509R-5 | ecosystem: Environmental > Terrestrial > Plant litter >... | reverse complement strand
CCAGTAGCGAGATTCATGTCTACTATATTCCCGAGAGTAGGATCGAATCCAACATTTCCGGAATAAGTGCTGAGGAGTTGAGGTTCCTGCTTTCCAAAACACAAACAGCAAGGTGTAAGAGTAAGCCAGTGGTATCGTGCGTTTCGAGGGCAAAGATTACCATGCTTACTATAGCTGGCTCTTTGACAGGTACAGCAGAGACATCGGCAGGCTTCTTGGAAGTATGGTTGGATGCCTGATGCAAAATATTGAGTCTATTTTGTGTGCAGACTAGTTCAAAAAAAATACTCTTACTGGAGAAGGTACTGGTTGGTAAAGAGCCGGAGTCGGCATCTGTATATTGTTAACAACCGTGATTTGGTTAGTGGGTGGAAGCGTGTTCTGCGCCACTTGTGGTCGAGGCATTTGAAGTGGTACGGGATCGACAATCTTCAAGGGGATAAAGTCAACATTCTGTTGGATATGTACACAATACGAGGCTTACGTTGGAAGTTGAGGATGGACCTCCATTGAGAGTTGTTGTTGAAGTCAAAGTTGAGGAGTGAAGGGCAGCTGCGTTATCATGGCCTCCCGCTTGTACAAAGGTAGTGTTAGAGTGATTAAGATAGACCAATGAAGTGTTGTAAGGTTCTTGATGAGGCGAAGGCACAGGCATAGTCATTGGGATCTGTAATTTGATTGATTGACAAGTGAATTAAGATTGTAATATGTATAGTGCAGTAAGGCTAGCTTACCGTGTCCAAAGTAGCCAAAGAAAACGAAAGAGCTAGAGTGAAGCGTCTCAATACGGGCAAAGAATATGATACAATAAACGCACATCGTTGGCGCACCACCACGGTTTTCTGATCCTCTGCTGGCCAAGCGTTCCTGTAGAGCTCCGATGGCAGTTCAACAGGTTTAGTGTTCCCTACCCGTACTGTGATAGATGTAAACTCGCGATCCGTGATAACATGTAATGAAAGAATAGTGCTCCGAGACTGCTGTCTATAACTCTTAACAGATTTATAAGGACAAATGCACGGAATCCTTCTCCTTGAACCATCCTCGGACTTGAATGGTGTCAAGGAGACAGGGGAGGCATTGTAGAAATAAGGGAATTTATCCAGATGAAGCATGTATTTTTTTTCTGGTTGCTGTAGCACTTGATATTCGAGAAATCTGTGTAATAAGATTGCTAGGGTGGCTGTTTCTTCTATTTCGACTGAAAGGAAGAGCTGATGTCGGAAAAAGCGTACATAACTAAGAACAAATTCCTTACCTGAGCATTTTATCGCGTTGTACTTGAACTCCTCCTTCAGGTAGGTCGTAGGTTCGTCTGCCCAAACTTTGATATCCACCTGTTGGCGCTTGGCATCCTGCATGCTTTTAATCTGCAACATGATGAGCTCAAATTTCGAATGACCTTTTCTTCAACCTTTTTGTTGACCTCCCTAAATAATTTTTGAGCTTCCAGGTCATCTCTACAGGCAATATCAAAAGAGATCGGCAGGTGAGGCTGGTTTTTTATCATCGTATCAATACTTATAAAAGGTTTAGTCCAGTGCAGCACGTAAGGTGAAGCTGTTGAATACCTGAACCACGAATCGTATTTCGTTGCGTACTTCTCAAGGACTGAGTTGGCGTGATCAAACATTTCCTTGCATTTTTCCTTGTTGTCTTCTTTTATGCCTAGAGATATTGCTTTTTCGACGATACAGAAAAGACTAGAGGTCGGACAGTGATTAGAACCTTGCCAAACTGGATGGCAGACACAACACACTCTTTCAGCTCCTGACGTTGACCAGAGTTCGAAGGGGGTTCCGGCAGAGATTGGCAAGCAAACAGAAGGTACAAAGAACGTTGGTAGTATGGTCGCTTTATATTAGCGAGATGACGCAGCACAGACTTGAAGAATATGCTGGAGAATGTATCAGAGATATACTGACCCACGCCCATTTCGACAATAGAGAACTAGTGACCCGTCGACGAAGATCAGAGTGTAAATAGGCTGCTCTCTTGGTCAACTCTTGGTTTACTGATTGCCAGCATCGAGCATTCATCTAAAGAGCTTTTGTATTGGGAGAATTGCTGGCTGACCACCCATGCCATGCTGCAAACACCAGGCGTGCATACACTTCACATAGCACACTATTTATGAAGCTGACAATTAAGGCTTCAAGAAGGTTATATATAGCTTGTTGCAGTATTTTCGATGCTGATCCCATCGGTCGGAGTTTTTTGCGATATTTCTATTTCGTCACTGGTGCGTACGTGCGTCATGATGCAACAACAAAAGGGGGAAACCGGGGACATGTTTACGGACAATGGGACACATATTGTCGCGCGCCAGATCTCTCGAGTCTCTCGGAGGACAGCAAATGCGAAGGCGGAACAAGATGCATGTAATACAAGAGAACAGATAGGAATTATAAACCACTCAAATCAAACACGGGATCACCTTAAAGAACTGCTACGAAGGGTACTTGTTGAGCCCCACAAGTGCTCTCCTGGAATATCGTCTCCCTCTTTCGCAGATCTATTGCCAGTGATGATGCTGAGATCTTTCTGGTCCTTCTGCAAGATTTTTGTGAGGTGTTGGAGACCGGCCTGCTGATCCGACAGGATCTGTGCGATCTGCGCTAAACCATCCTCGTCTACCACAGCCCAATCGCCATTCGTGTTTCCACCAGCATTCCTCTCTGCGCTTGCGCCCACTGCTCCGATGAGTGCCCAGAGTTCGTTCAGACGACCTTTGACACGTCCCCTTCTCATCTCTTCTTCGAGTTCTTCCAATTTCCCTCTCAATGATTCTTCCTCTGGTCGCAGCGCACTCGATCGGACGGAAGGAATGAGGAGGTGGAGGTGCTGAATGAATCGCATAAGTCTTTGTATGACTTGAGTCTGCATGGACGCTGCGCGGAGGAGGCGCGAGGCGTTTGAAACAGAATGCTGGGTTCGCAGAGCGTTCAGACGCGTTTGCAAGTCGTTTATTTTTTGCAGTTGGGAGGCGGACTGTGCGGTCTGCGCATCGATACGGGCGCGTAGGTCGTCGAATCCGATGGCGATGACTGGTACTAGGCTGGATACAGAAAATTAATTAATATATAGATCGTGTGCGAATGCTGGCTTTCAAACAAATACACACCAAGAAGGATCTGGGTTTTCCTGAACGGCTTTTTGCCATACAGCGTCATTGGTAGCATTGGGGGGACGTCCATAAAGGTTGACTTGCTTAGGATCGACCAGATTGTAGAAGTTGTGCTTGAAGGTGTTATTATATGTTGGTTTTTCTATTACGAAGAAATGAATACGATTCTTACTTGGAATGCACAATCCGGTGATGCAGGATTCCATGCGTTGTATATCCTTTCGATACTCTGAGTTAACTTCACATACTGTGCGACAGAGTCCGCAGTTTGCTGTTGGTTTCCCGTCGTCGATCTATTTGCTAGTCAGATGTGTGTATGACATGTGGAAGGGAATATCCATACCCAGCGGTGGACTGTGTTGGAGCTCCAAGAGCGCTTGTTCCCAGTGTGCTTTTATTTCCAAACAACGATGTCCCAAACAGTGAGGATTGCTGCTGCTGCTGTTGTTGCTGCTGCTGCTGCTGCGGTTGTTGCTGACCGAAAAGAGATGAACCTCCACCAAACAATGATGGCTGTGTAGTGTTCGTGGTTGTATTCGTTCCAGTCGTCGTCGAGCCAAAAAGGCCTCCACTAGAAGCAGGTTTAGCTCCAAACAAGCCTGCTCCCGTTGTATTCGTGTTTCCAAATAGTCCGGTCGTGCCAGTAGGATTTGTGGCCGGTTGTGTCGCGTTGTTATTGTTCAGACTGAAGAGACCATTTCCAGTCCCGGTGGTATTGGTATTGGTGCCAGTATTGCCGAATAGGCTCGTGCCTGTCGTATTGGCTGTTGGGGCCGTAGTACCGAAAAGACCTGTCGCACCAGTGGTCGCGTTGTTCGTGGTCGAGTTTGCTGCATTATTTCCAAAAAGCGAGTTCCCTTGCTGCTGGTTGCCTGCCGAGTTTCCAAAAATGCCCGTACCCGTGTTATTGGCAGTGCTTCCAAAAAGCGAATTTCCGCCGGTAGTGTTGGGGGTAGTCGAATTGGCTGCAATATTTCCAAAAAGTGAATTTCCTTGTTGCTGGTTAGCCGCTGGGTTTCCAAAAGTTCCCGTACCCGTATTGTTGGCAGTGTTTCCGAAGATCGAAGTCCCACCAGTATTTCCAGTCGTTGTGTTGTTCGCGGTATTGCCGAATAAAGAAGTTGTACCTGTCGTGTTGTTGTTGTTGTTACCGAAAAGGTTGGTAGTACTGACTGTAGGTTGATTTGTGTTCGTTGCTGTGTTGTTTCCTCCAAAACCACCGCCAAAGAGTCCACCACCAGTAGGCGCGGTTGTATTCTGTGTCTGATTCGTATTCGCAGATCCAAACAATCCAGTACCGGTTGTCGTGTTTGTGTTCGTATTACCAAAAAGCGAAGGCTGCGTCGGTTGGGCTTGCAATGGATTGGGCGCGGCAGTTTGACCAAATCCTGACGTCCCACCAGTGGCTTGGTTGGTATTCTGCGCACCGAACAGACCTCCGCCTGTGGTACCGGTATTGTTGTTCGTGTTACCAAAGGCACTTCCAAATAGTGACATGATTCAGATCAAGAACCGTTTTAACAGAATTTTCGTATTTGTCTTGGGGAATATCCCTTAAATCGGATTTCACTATTTCCCTTTGTCACGTTTAGAAATAGTGAGATGAATCAGACACTTGAGCAATAAAACATACCACTATTCAGAGAGACGTATCGTCTAACGCGACAAGATTGACGCCTTGGTGCACTTGCACAAGTCTTTAAGCGCTAATAGTAATAGCCCTGGAGAGGATGAGGAACGTCGCGGTCTTCATGTTCTCGCGTGACGCGTCACGGTTCAAGGAAGGAGTTGCTTGGCTGAACCTTTGATACCAAATAAAGAACGCCCACCTCGAATTTCGGCGCGTGCGCATAGCGCAAGCGCTGCGCCCCAGCTTCATCAAATCATCATTATACCCCGAATTTACCTCTTTCTCTCTCGTCAGACTAATTAATGTCTTTGCCTTTTTAAGACTCTTCCCTAACGCTGCTCTATAGCGCATATAGACGCCTGGAATTTCTATTCATCATTCTAGATTTTATCTAGATGGCAATTTCAACGGTGGTTTCATTTCTATCTGAAGAACAAACCTGGGCCTACTACTGTTTTCCAACGGACTGCACGACTGGAAAAGACCCGAATGCTTTTACCAGGTATATGCTTCCCGGATTCCAAACCGCTCTGGATCCAGGTTTTTTAAATCATTCTAGAGGACTTGTATCGACGTTAGGATGGCTTTCGATATTGGGACTTCTCGGACTATCTCAACATGTATATATTTCGCAGATGTTCAAGAAGCACCGACACGGAAATATCAAGAAATAGGTTCATCTAAATCATTCTCATGAAGTCGCGAACTTTTGGCTGTCGCATGGCTTATGTCGGGCGCCACCTTAACACCGCTCTCGAGAGCGTAATTTCCTTCACGAAGAATCGTATCAGCTCTTGCTATTCCCGGACTTCCCCTTAATGTTTGGAAAAGAATCTTTCTGCACAACCATTCATTGGACGAGAGCCATGCATTCACAGCAGATTCTGCGGACAGCCGTTCCTCTATGATAGATCGAGGAATTCAACAGAACCAACTCCCAAAAAACATGAGATGCAGGACATCTGTACTCGGTATGGGCACTCATGCTAAATCTAAAAACCAGACTATAGCAATTCCTTCCGCAAGAAGCACCTGGGCCGGTAAAGTCTAGTGTCCCTTGTCGTATATATAAATGGCAAAGGTACGCCGTATTCCCATAAACCATCTTTGAGTCCCCAGGTTCTTTGCTGCTCCACAACCGTCAGTAAAAATGGCCTACAAACTCAATGGAATCTTGGGGCTGTTCGCCTTCGTGGGCTGTGCGCTTGCGATCACTAATCCTATCTATATCATCACGAATGCCGAGCAGCCATCGTTCAATCGTCGAGGACTGTCGCCTATTGGGTTCCAGAGGGCGAATGAATGTCTGCCTCAGGTACTTCCTTTTTGTGCTATTCGCTTTAGATGTCGACGCCACCAACTTTTCTTGGATTCAGTTATTCTCCATCCTAAATATCGGCAAGATTATCATGTGTCCTCAGAACGATGACAGTGAAGTCTGTTTTGAGACGTTGGACACTACTCAGCCCATTGCAAATGCGCTCAAGTTGCCTATTGATACAAGTTGGTACGTTACGGCTGTACCTTTCTGCTTCTTTGGGTCCCCATCTTCTTGAAAATATTTGACACGAACTATCTACTTCTCAATCCACCAGTGGAGCAGACGAAAATACCGACGACAATTGCCTTACCAAGTTGACCAAGAAGTTCGCGGCAACTAGCACACAATCTATACTTATCGTTTGGGTAAGGACAGATTCTATCGTCATTTACTATTTCATCACGACTAATTGTGTCTCCCCATGTTTGTGTATACTTACAGGATAGCCATGAAATGAGTGCTCTTCTCGAGGAGGACCTCAACGTTGACACTGACGATGCTGATGATGCTCGGGATGGTTTACAGTAAGTTTACTCTTCTTGTTTTAAGTTATGTACCTTGTCGTTCTCTCCGTGACCTTCTCTCCTTTGATCTTTAGCTTTGATATTCTTACTACCATCGTCAAAAACAAAATCACCAGCATCGTATCTCAAAACTGCACTAACCTCGACGGCATTGCCCCTGGTACCGGACTAGGACTTCCGAAGAGGTCTTTTGACTTCCAGAAAAGAGCTGCAAAGAGGGAACACAGGCGGGCGTTGAAGGCTAAGAAGAGTGTTTGATTCATTGCACTACTACGACCTCTTGTTTATTTGAGGTCCCCAGAAAATATTGTTGTAATGTATCTATCCGCACAAACAACGTGCATTGTACATTTTTCAAAGATAAGATCAAGAATTGGATAGGTTAGCACGGACAGGTGCATGAAAGAATGTATGAAGAGCCCCTGGCAGTGTTGACTTTCATGACAACAAAAGTGTTCTATCATTTCTGCGGGCATACATGTGCTAAAATAAAGCAGGGCAAACCAAACCATCGTTCTCGTATCTCCAGCCACAAACATCCAGTAAGAATAAGCACTCTCCGGTCAACCAGTCTTGTTCTTGCTTCTCTTGCCGACTTGTGCTTGGAAACCGCTCTTGATAGCATTGACTGACCGTCTACTCCCACATGACTCACAAGCCATGAAGAAGATACGGTTTTCTTTTGTGAGAAGAGTGTCAGGAGATTTGCAGGTCTTGCAGGTGACATATTCGACTTTTTTAGAGGTGAAACATATATTTTAGACGATGAGATAGATATGTCTAAGTGAAGATATAACTTACCCATGTAACGTCGAAGAACATTCTCGATTTGCTTTTGCTGGAAGCGACCTCTGATGACGAGACGACCAGCACCGTCTACACTACCAGTTGTACCCATTTCGGCGAAAAGAAATTGAATAACGTGCTCGGGCTATACAAATAGATAAATCAGTAAAATTATTGGCCCAATAATAATATAGGGCGTCCAGGTGAACATACTTGACGATGCATCTTTTTGCAAATATCGCCGACATTGGCAAAAATAGATTTCTTGTTTCCTTCTCTGAAGAGTTGAGGTGGTGCAATGGTATATCTTTTCTTTGAAGCGCTTGAAAGGAGAGAGGGATTGGCAGCATGCAATGAGGCATAGAATCGGGTCAGAAGCTTATTTATGAATTCCAAGTTAGTCTGATAGGGCAAAGATTAAGATTAATCAGATTTCTTACTTCTTGGTAGGTATAGTCGCGATCGCTCTTTAGCCATGGTTCGGTACCGGCGTCAACGCCGACTGGAGCATCTGTTCCGTGGGCGAAAGGATCATCTCCAAGGTCTTCTTCATCGAGATTGTCGAGATGCGAGCCGTCTGGTTCAGGACCATCGTCATCATCGTCATCACCACCCTCAGTCTTCGATGTCTTTGCTTTGGATTCATTGAGTTCTTTCTCGAAAGCGTCGAGGTCAAAGTTGGTCTTTTTCTTGCTCGATTTCTTTTTCTTCTTCATGTCAGAGAAATCAAGATCGTCGGCAGTGATGGTGGCGGCCTCTGTGGGGGCACCTTCTGGGGCAGCAGCGGGGGTGGATGTACCGGAGTCATCGCCCTATAGATTAACGCGAAGGTTATTATCTGCTAAATAGGACATGCAAGACGAACGCACGAAGTCCATTGGAATTTCCTTCTTCTTTTTCTTCTTCTTCATATCACCAAACATCGCCTTGTAGTCATCATCCTCTTTCTCCTTCTTGTCTGACTTCTCCTTTGTCATGAGCTCATGGGCGGTGGTTGGTCCTAGATCAACGGCCTCGCCATTGATTGTAGTGCTATCGATAGTTTCCGGCGCAGGTTTTGTGGGATCAGCGTCGGCACCGAGAGGGTCCTCGATGAAATCGACCTTCTTCTTCTTTCTCTTTTTCAAGGAAGGGTCAAATAGCGGTTCTTCAGAGGCCATTTGCAAAGAAAAGTTACAGAGTTAAGTTTCTGAATCTGACTCGAAATCAAGAAACGAGATGCCGCTTATCAAACTCCGCCAGTAGTAGCGTGGGAACAAATAAAACCAAAGCCGAGAGTGCCCGATTCTGACTGCCAACGCTGCACGAAAACTCATAAAAACGATGTCTACGATGCTCGCTCGGAGGTCAATTGCTCGCGCAGTCGCCCAACCAGCAGCCGCCCTCGGCGCTGCTCCTGCAAATGCCAGGAATATGGCTACCCTGCGCGAAATTGAGCTGCGTCTCAAGTCCGTCAGGAACATCGAGAAAATCACAAAGGTCTGACGCGACCTTTGGCAAGCAAGAATGACATCGCTGACCTTTGGCTTTACAGTCGATGAAAATGATTGCCTCCACCAAATTGGCAAAGGCCCAGAGGGCTATGGACGCCGGCAAGAAGTACGGTATTGCCAATAATGGTGCGTGTCGGGAGCCGTGTGTGCAGGGAAGTGTTCATGCGACCTGAATTTTTAGAGGTTTTCAACCACGTTCCTTCCGACAAGCCCACCCCCAACAAGCTCTTCATTGTCATCTCGTCCGACAAGGGACTTTGCGGTGGTATCCACTCCTCCGTTTCCAAGGCCACACGCAGGGCTTTGAACAACGCTGAGGATTCGCCTCTTGCCAACGCCAACGCCAACGACTCCAAAGTTGATGCTTCTTCCTCCGTCGTGGTCATCGGTGACAAGTCGAAAGCTCAGCTCCAGCGCAACCTCAGCAGCAACTTCCAACTTACCTTCAACCAAATTGGCCGTGATATCCCTACTTTCGCTGACGCCGCTGTCGTTGCCGATCTCATTACCTCAAGTGGCATCAAGTATGACTCCGTTGTTCTCGTCTACAACAAGTTCGTCTCTGCTATCTCATACGAGGCTGCTGCTATGGAAATCAAAGGCGAGGCTGCCTTGAAGGAGAGCGGTGAGAATAGACGACGAACTCGTTAATTTGCCGCCCTAAAGTATCCATTCATCAGACTCCTTCAAGGTTTACGAGAACGAGGATGATGCCACACAGGACCTTGCTGAATTCTCCCTTGCCAACGCTATCTATGCTGCTCTTGTTGAGGGTCACGCTTGCGAGCAGAGCGCTCGGTGCGTATTCTACTCTATGTGTATATGTTTTGTTCCATTTAAAAAATCCACAACAGTCGTAATGCTATGGACAATGCTTCCAAGAATGCTACCGACATGATTGGAACACTCCAGATGCAGTACAATCGTGGTCGCCAAGCTGCTATCACGAACGAGCTGGTGGATATCATTACCGGTATGGTCTCTATTTTTATACTGTTATTTTGGCGCCTAATTCGTCAGTACAGGTGCCAGTGCTCTTTAATTGCTTGCATTGCAAAATACCATATAGATGTCGTACCCTTGCCTGTGCATTGCATTCAATGGAACATGTTTATCCCACATTAATTTTAGACGCTAAAGTTCCCTGAATCACTTGCTTCTTATTTTGCTCGTTGTACTTTTGGTCCCAAAAGTCAGACTTATCGAAGTTAATGCGCATTTTAGCTTTCTTGGGCATGGGCTTTGTATAGACATATATATTTATAGGTAACAGGTAAGTATTTAATCCTTTCACACCGGTGTCAAGCGCTTTGACAAGCAAAATAGACCTACGCGTGATCTCCATCACATTTCAGTCCTTCGGTTCGTTCGCTACATATTTAGGAGCTTAAGAGAAAGCCTTGAGGTTGAAGCGTGTTTGTAAACAGCTTTGCGTTTTTTCTTTCTTGCTCGTTACATTCCAGTGAAGCCATCTCTCTACAGGCGCATCGGGATATTCCATCTCAAATTAACAAATGTCAATTCGTGGCTTGGTCGATGGGATGCTTAGGCGCGGAATTCAACGGCAGCTCGCTGACATAAACCGACCATATTATGCACAGTCTTTATTTCTGTTCACTGCTTGTAGGTATCTGCCCCTGCCAGACTCTGCATTGTTCGGCCAATGCAAGGAATATAGGGAGTACGTTCTCGATCTAGCACGGCCGAATGATTCAAGCTTCACCTATCACCTGTTTTTTTCCAGACTACTTGCTGCCGTCGAACGGGCGGTCAAAGGGCAAAGTCGACGGACCTTATTTGTTGCTGCGAATGAAGCCCTTGTGAAATACTTCCGCGATTATGAGCCGTCTTTCACGTATGTCATGATACAATCCTTCAGTACATATATTGTGCTGATGCGTCAAATAAAATAGAGACGACATCTATTACGAATTACCAGGTTTAATGAAGCTGCAAGCGTTGCCGATACTGACAAAAGTTGAGATAGCCGTTTCTCAAAATGTTAGAACTCAGATAGTCATATCATGTCGGCTGTGATTTTCTGACCGTCGTTAAACTTATAGATCAGCGAGATGTTTAATTCAAAGTGGACGATAATGGTTATCGAGTTGTGGGAAGACGAACCTATAATTTGTCATTCTGGTGGAATCAACGAGCCATTGAAACACAGATATAATAGCATCATGCTTCCAACAAGTTCGTTTTTTCCGAGGATCCTGCCCCTACAGTTTGTTTTCTGTTGCTCACAAAATATTTTTAGTCAAAATACATGAAGGTGCTACGCTCACTGTCCTCTTACACCGACTCATGGAACATAGTTTAGTTCTGCCTGAAACCAATGCAATTCACCTATGTCAATTCCCTCAGTTTTATCAGCGATTCCCTCTTACCAACTTTACACGCAAAATCCCCTGTTTGTATCCCTGGACCACGATTAGGGATGATGCAGGTGTAAAGTATCTGCATCTTATCATGGATCGCAGCGATACATGTGTTCGAACATGGAATGGGATCCGTTCTGAATACGTAAACTTACCCGACATGTGCGGCAACGCCTGGCAGATTGGACGCGATCTTTTGGTGGTGCGCGACAGAAGTAAGTATATCTTACATGATCATTTCATTATGTTCTCATTTTTTTCTGCTGTAGCTCGCTCTTTTGCTTTGTCTACCTGGAATCCGCAGACATCATTTGCTATGCCACTGCCTTTGGTGTGTTCTCGTTTGAATTGGTGTAGCAACGCAAATACTCAACTGATAACTTATGCAACATAGCACATATCTCAGGATGATGTACCGCCGCCTCTAGCTTACCGTTCTAAACCTTCTTTCGGAGAATCTACTGAAACCCTCGTTACCCGTATTTCTCCCAGCTCCTCGGTAAGGCACGATGCTAGAAATATTATCGTGTCACAGCAGCTCATCAAATTTTCTATGAAAGCCATGTGATTCGACAGGTCGTGGGGGGCCCCTGCATTACTACAATACCACAGGTTCTGACAGCGACTCTACCATTGCGCCCTGTAATCATCATTCTTCCCGTTATCGTTTGTACCCATGTGACAAGCTCGCGTCAAATGGTTCGAATGGGAGCGTGAGTAATGAAGGCGATGATGGGAGATTGGATCCTGCAAGAGTCATAGTGAGTTAGTTACTCACAGGTGATATCAATGCATTTTACTAGTCTTAATAGGATCATTGTCGTCGCGAGCCTTTGTGCGATACGATATCTATCAATACCGTTGATACCAACCAAACATTCTTTACCGCCGCCGAACCGCGTACTCCCAGCTCAATGACAAGTAACTGGAGCTACCGTCAAGAGTGTACAGAGAAGGAGCCACTCAAAGGTGATGACCAAAGACTGGGGCTGGGGCATGCGGATAACTCTCAGATGGATACACGAACTCCAGAATATCCAATGACCCAAATCGAAAGGGAAAGTACTCAAACATTATTAAAGTTCCCTTCACTCCTTGATACTCCGTCAAGAATGCAGCGTTTGCTGCCCCCGTTACGAGAGGAAGATATCTTGGCACATATAGGAGGAGATACGACGTTCGATTCTGGGTCAATCGATGGTGTTGGTAACTATTATTGTTGCTCAGGAATGCGAAACTGTGTCTGTGTGTATCCGTTTCAGCCGAACTGTTCGCCGGCAGCCTACAACAACAATGTAGGCAATTATACAGCGACAAACTGGTCAAATGTCGGGAACTCTATTGAAAGTGAGTTCTTGCTTTTCTGAATGATCGAAAAAATCCTGAACCATTGCGTTCCTTTCAGTTAACATCTACTGCAATAGTGGCGAGCAACAGGATGCTATTTACTTTCAATCACCAGTGGACTCTGAGTCTTCCCGTGAATCACATACGGATGACCCAAGCACACCAGAAACATTTGAAGGCAGAAGGCATACAACCTAAACCCGAGGACTCCTCTTTTTGGAATGCGACCATCTGAAGCGTTCTCCATATCTATGTATACCTTCCTTTTTAAATTGTGTTCCTATATACTAAGTAAAAGTACAAGTCCGGTATATGCGTACGTATATATTTAGTTGAGCCGAAGTGGTTTTGTGACTCGTTTGCCATTCAATATTCAGGCCTCAGTCTTTTTTTTCAACCCCGCCCTTACCTTTTTTTTCCACTTCATTTCCTTTACATATATGTACATTACTTTCTCTTTTACAATCCACTGCTTTCGAATTGTACATATACGAATCTGTTCAGTGAAAGTTTTAGGTCTGCATCGCGAACATACTTCACCTGAAAGCAAAAATGTCGGAGAAAAATGGTAAACGAAAGTTTGTCTGTGTACATATTAATAAAGAGGACATCAGGTATATCATATAAATTCGCTATTTTACAGGGTGTTGGCTATTACTGTGTGACGTAAAGTAGGATCGTAAACTAGATGAATGATTTTTTCTCAAGAGCCAACGGACAAGGTGCTCATTATCAATAATGATCAAGAAAATGGTAGGAGAGCATCGCAAGTGTAACTGAAAATAAAAGGAAGGCAGAAACAAAAAACCGCAGTTCTTTCAATTGCAAGGCAGGAAAGCCACAAGAAACAGGAACCTGAGAAGAAAAAATGAAACGATCAAACAATGGATAATGAAAAGAGGCACAATTGTACATATAAGACATAAGAGATATTGGGAAGAGCAAGAAAACGAGAAAATCAGAAGGGTCATTATATCATGTAGTGCGCATGGCAAGGATGAAAAAAGGTCATGACTCTAAATCCCCCACACGGGTGAGAGCAACTCTCCTCTTTTTCTTGGGTGGTTCTTGGACTTTGTCAGCGCTGTTGTTTCCGCTGGCAGAAGTCGACGAACTTGCTTCTGCACTTTGCGCTGGTTGTTCCGGAGCCTGAACCATCGATGATGGAAAATATGTCTCAGAGCCATCGACACTAGCAGCTGGAGTAAGAGGAGGATCGCTCCTCTTCTTCGGAATGGTCGGTGTCGGTGCAACGGGAAGTGTTATATTTGCCGACGAGGGTGTGGCAGCTGGCGTTACTTGAGTGGAAGACGACGATGCATGATTGTTCGAATATGAAAGAGGTACGGAGTTGTGATGAGCGATAGACTGCAACTGGAGGGTTTGCTGTTGGGTATGATAGGCTGGGATGATGTCATCGAACACAACCAGAGTACAGTATCCGTCTCGAGAAGAGAGGATCAAGCACTGTCCGTCAGGTGACCTAGTACATGAAACGTTCGTTGAGTAAATAGTAAAATCCCTCATGGAAAAAAAATCAAAACGTACCAAGTCATATCAGTGAACTCATCGTAGTGAAGCTTCGAGAGCAGACAAAGCGGACTAGCTTGTTGAGTGTCATAAATGGCAACAGTGTCCATAGTCACAACGGCAAACATCATCCGGTAAGGTAAAGCGAAAACGGAACTAGTCTGACCAACGTTCCCGGAGTTATTATTGCTACTCGCTTGTGCATGGCTGCTGGGAGTTTGAATGTGAGATTGAGACTGGGAGGGCGTGGGTGTAGATGGTTTCGAAGCGGCAGGCGTTGGAGGTCGCAAGTCCATGGGTGACAATGCAGGAGATGAAGCGACGATGCCCGAAGTATTGATAGCGGGTCGGGGGGTGGGTGTGGCAATTGTGCTATTTACTGGGGTGCGTTGAGGTGTTAATAGTGAGCTGGGATTCGCAAAAGCGGGTTGAGAATCGGCAGCTTTCATTGGACCGAGAACATCCACATCCACAGACCCATCCACGCCCCTTTCCAAAACACCTGAAGGTGGATTGGTTCTACTCTCCGTTCGTTTCTCTTGTGCTTCCTCTGTGCCTACGTTTCCAGGTAAAGATATACCTGGGCGTAGGTCATAAAGAATAGGTGAAAATCTAACGGCCACACTTGCTTTCTTATGCCCTGGGAGCTGCGCAATAGGAGGTCGAGCAAAATTAGCCCGCGAATAGATGTAAACTGAGGACGAGGAATTTGTAGTAGACCCGGATTCCGAAGGATGACCCTTTCTTCCTCTTGATGGTGTGGTTTCTTCGCTACTGGATTTACTTTGAAGTGAAGCAGGAACGATCGATGGGTCTTCAAATTGACCCGCCGGAGTAAGGAGAAGCCCACCGTCAGGGCTAAACGTCAGTCTTCTAAAGAAGTTTGTATAGCTTTCGTCTCCATAAAGCTTCACGTTGGCCCAGAGGGTGGTGGACGCAGTGGACGGAGAAGGCTGGCTCCTAATAGCAGGAAGAGGAGGCATAGGCGAGGGTGAACGTCCATATCTAGTGAATGTTGAGGGAGACCCAGGAGCATTGGAACTGAACGAAGATCTACGGGATGAAGCTTCTATAGGCGGCGGCGGAAACATGAATGCCGGCGTACTGCTAACAGACGTTGCAGGGGTTAAGGGGGCAGCTTCTTTACTAGCCCCAGAGGCAGAACTCTGCGATTCTTCAGGATCGGCAGCGAAGACCGAAGAATCCAAGTCACTAGTGGTAGAAGATCTTCGGAACATACGAGGACGAGTAGTTCCATGTGTACTTGGAGTGCGAGAATGACTATGGCTATGTTTGTGAGGAAGACGCGTATTTTTGCCCACTGCATGGACCTCGAACGGACCACCTGGTTTGGTGGTGATGCTGTATATGTGCATAGAGCGGTCGCTACTTTGTGTCGCAATATATTCGTTCAGTGGGTCCCAAGCGACACCCTGAACAAAATGTGAGTGCTCAGCAATTTCGTAAACACATTTTCCTTTGTTATAAAGTCAGAACCACCCTTAGTTTGGATAGAGGCGAAAAGGCTTACCTTCCGCGGATGTAAAGACTCGTGCGGTGTTATCTGTACTTCCAGCAATAATGTATTCCCCAGTAGGACTCCATGCCAAATCATATACTTGCATGGTGGTGCATCTATTACATCGTTAGCCACCTAATTACTCACTGGAAGAAGAAGTAGATACCGAAATGATATCCTTGGCTTCCAATATTCTTTCTCAAATTGAAGATCTTCAACGCTTAGGTCACTTCCGTAGGTGGCAGTCTGAGGACTTGACGATGGGGCCCAAATTATGATCATACCATCTAGAGACACACGAGATTTAGCTACAGACGATGGGGGTTTCGGAGACAGCAGTTAACTAACCATCGCCAGCAGACGCAATGAGTTCGCCTACAGAGTAACAGAAACAAGTTTAGAATTTGAGGTCGTTGAAAGAGTTGTCGCAGACGCACCATTGGGAGAAAAACGTACAACGTTCACCGCAGCTGAATGACGACTCAAGGTTGCGAGATACTCAACTCTTGGGGGCCTTGCACCGTTAGCAGCTGTGGAATCTTCCTCTGCAAGTAAGGTAGGTGGTCGAAGATGAGGATGGACCATCCAAACCTGTCAGAAAGAATGCGCAATGAGTACTTGACGCGCTTGTCATGTTTACTCTTTACTTACTCTAACATGATTATCCTCCCCACCAGTCGCCAACCTGTATGATTGTGTGGTATAGTTCTTCTCATGACCTACTCCTGGACGCGCTTTTTTGAATGAAAGAGGCTGAAAGTCGCAAGTTGAGATGGGCTTGCTGTCGTGCCATCTGATTTCTAGTGTTCGAAAACGCATTTTGATTGCTTGAACGCGCTCAAGAGTGACAGTGAACGCGAGGTCGTGGTAGGAAACAAAAGGAATTGAGGGTGTACCTCGAAGTTGGTGGGAGAAAAGAAGTGTCTTGTTAGTCACGGTCCTCTGTAGTACTCTATCACCGTTGATGACCACTTCACAGGATGTCCCAATTTATATTATCCGTTTTGGTCTCATTTACAGAATCTGTGATTAGAGAACAAAGGCTCAAGATACCATCAGTCCCTTCATATAAAAACCATTCCTAACGTTTTAAAAATGCGCATGGTAAATATGTTACGTGCAAAATTCTGCCCGTTCGATTTATATTTATGAAACAAATCAGCAAGAAAGGCCGCCGAGCTAATGCCCAAATGAATGGCACAGGACAGGATGCAGTGAAAGCAGACACTTAAGACACTTAAGACACTGATTTGATGCTAACCTAGAATTGAAAGAAAAGTCTCTTCTATAAAAATGATATGACAAGGAATCTCCATCTTGGGGCTTTTGACAGGCAAATGTTGCATAACATACGAATGGGTGTGGGTAAGTTAAGCCAGTTCAGTTCTTCCTGGGACTATGACGTGAAATATAAGTTGACATGCTGTGTCGGATAGGAAAGTGGAATCCAAGTGACCGAGAATATGTGATCATTGGCGGGTGAAGTATGGGCATTGACATGAAGCTGTTTGGATATTGCCGACATGCAGTGGATACTATGTATTCATCACATTGACTGTTTAGTGCCCTCTTTGATGATAGAAGAAATACGGGATTTCAGGTAAACAATAGAGTTGAGATGCTGGGTCCCTCGAAGTGATGAAGGTTGTAAGATCTAGGCCGTAGGTTTGGAAACTGTCAAAAGCATTGGTCAACGGTCAACGGAATGGGCAAAGTACGCACGTCTAATGTTAATAAATATCTATACTATATCCGCTTTGGTAATTCTGCAATTATCTTCACAATTTCTCACAAAATCCGAGCGCTGGATCGCTTTATCAAGAAAAGTGATATTGATCCAGTACCGTGCGGTCGGGGGAAGATATAAAGCCTGTTGAAACTCGAACAAAAGCAAGGCTATGTTGTTTTAGGGTAGGGATATTCGTGTTGCAGATTCAGCCTCTGGGGTAGAAGAAGAAGAAGAAGAAGGAAGGGGTCCCCAGGAATATGCTCGATTCTTTATTTCTTCAGAGAGGACAAGATTTGTCGGCAAAGACAGGTTGAGGTCCGTAAAAATCCTATAAATTGCTTCCGGAGATACGCCAGACGAAACTAAGTATTCTGGTGGCACCCCCCACCCCAATAGATCTAAAACAATTTCCTTTGCGGTTGTGAGGTTATCTGGAGAGACTTGATTATTGAAGGTCAGAGATAATCGCTGGACAATACAAGAGGAGGGCATACATGGAATAGTCAACGGATCAGCAGGATTTTCGGACACCGCACAAGATCGTAAATCATCCTCTTCTGACACAACCTCACCAGATGAGAGTGTTGGGGGAGATATAGCCGATACATCATTATCATGAACCAATGTTGCTGGAGTAGTATCAGTACCAGGCAGGGGGAGAATAATTGGCGAATCTTTGATGTTGAGCGATGAAGATATAGATGCACTCTGATCAAATTTTCCAGGTGAGGTGTCCATCGGATGCTCTCCAATTCGATCACTCTGAGCAACACTTTCTTCATCTTCGATATCTTGTCCAGATGTACTCTTAGGATCCAGAGATTCTTCCATTGGGTAGATGATATTATCAACAGATTCTGTTTTGGATTTTAGCTTGCGCAAAAATTTAGGATTTAAGACCCTGGAAGAGTGTAAGGTTTGGGTGTCGATAGGGACCTGCGCTTCCAGAGAGTCGGAGCCCCGAGTTCCATGTTGAGATGCCATATATTTATGTTGTAATCTCCGCTGTCAGGATCCAGGGGAAAAATAAGTATCTATATAGATATCCTTTTCTTTTATGCGAGGTAAATATAAGCCAGTCAAGTACGATGAGGAGATTAAGCCTCTGACGAGGGTAAAGGATGGATGAAACGATGCCGTAGGAGGCCTGCTGCGCCAAGTTCCAACGGCCATCGATCCATGCTTGCGTTCACGTGACAATTATTGTTCCGACATTTTTCTTGACATTCCTGTTCCCACCCTTAGACAGACACGCTGTATAACAATGGAGAGAATTTCAATATATATGTAATATTAAAGAGAGTAGTATCAGAGCAGTTTTTCAGCGCTCAATAACGATAATAGTATGATTGGAATTCTTATAAGAGTAACCGAATAAGGGAATTAATACTTATTATGGACTACTATACATATGATTCATTATATTTAGCCAACCATCAAAGGCGGGTCAGAATAGTCATAGTACATACAACAAATGTCCTATCTATAAATTGAAATAAGATTTTAATTGAACACATTGCGTATTTTTGTCTGTCAGATCCAGTTTGTTTTCTTCCTCTTCGCGAGCAATATTCTGGCTGTGAGGAAGCACGAAGCGCCACACATAACGGATATTCCGGAGTATAATGTTGGCCGCCACCACATGAATGATGATGAAAGCAATGCTCCTGCAATTGGAGTACCTATTAAACCTCCGAGACCTGCATACGTCGACATCAGTTCACACCGCCAAATCGCAGGTTGCTTTAAATAGTGACCTGTGAATGTAAAACATATCCCCATGCGTGCGCCAATTTCTCCATCGTTCTCAGCAGTGACACTTATCATTGGAGGAAGAACACTTGCATCTGAAAGTATGTTCAGTCAGGCATATATACCAGAGTATCACCGTTTGAGAAAAGAAAAGGCCGAAATAAACGTACAGGCCCCAGAGAAAAATCCATAGAGAATTGCAAAAATTATAGTCCCGGGTATATCATTGATCGCCAATGTGCAGAAAACGAGGATAGATGCCATGTATACGCATGGAACGATGACATTGAAAGCACCGAATTTATGCACGATCATATTCGGGATAATACGACCTAGGACGCTGGCACCGTTGAGGATAGCTAGCTGGAAAGTGACATAGGAAATGTGAATGAAAAGAAGCTACAAAAAAGAAATACGAATACCGTGTAAAACGCTAAGGTAGGGTTGATTCCGTTTTTAATAGCGTTTAGCTGTAGGAAAAATATTGGGTAGTATAATCCCGACAATGTGAGCACAGTTCTAGCGCAAATAATCAGCAGATAATCATAAGTGCACTTCTCCTACATGAGGAATTACCCAAGAATCATTATCACGTAGGGCATATCTTTCAAAAAATAACGAAAGCTTCGAAGTGTGCTTGATGCCTTCTTTTTATTTTGTGGATATCTTGGTTTCATTAATAGAAGAGATATGATTAGAAGTCCCGCATTCAGCCCAGCACTGGCTTTGACGCCTGAATGAAAGCCTAACGAGCCATGAAACCACGCGTTGAGCATGATAGGGTGAATAGCGCCTCCAAATGCTGACCCCTATCCTCAACAGTAATTAGCAATGCCATCTTAGTGTCATCAAAGCTAAAGATTGCTCACCGATGTCGCTAGTCCGATAGCCAGAGCACGTCTTTTGCGGAAATAATGGCCAATGATGCCAACCACTGGAATGTACATGATACCTATTGCTATGCCAAGTCCGATACCTTGGGCGAGAAAAATCTAGGAGGAAAGATTTTAGCCGAGGTACATAGAAACCAAATTTTGACTTGCCTGATAATAGTGCTCCGGCTGCGAAATAGAAATCATAAAGAGACAGAACACGAAAAGCAGAGCTCCTCCTATCATCAGGTGGTAGCTATAAATAGGGGTCAATATTCACGTTGACGCGTAAGTTGGGTGAGTACACACAAATACCCCGCGTCAAAAGCTCTTCCCGATACCAAACCCGCTGAGAGCACAAGCCACAGCTGAACGCTGCCTATCCAGCTGATACATGAAAGTGAGAAATGCCACTTGACGACAAAGCATAATATGACCTACCTTATCTGAGATGAAGTGCTCGTCTGAACGAGATATTCTCGAACGTAAAAATCTGCAAAGAATTCAACACATAAGCATAGTCATCCAGCCACACGTAGGATGTACTACTTGCCGTTATAAACGCCATATGCATTGGTGTAACTTAACCAGCATCGGATTAGATTGCATGAAAGATCAACCACGTTCAAAAATACAATCATACCCAAAGCTAGACACCTGGGCCAAGAAGCTACATTCTCTCTGAGTATTTACACCGGCATACAAATAGGTGAAAGCACATACACCCCTAGCACAACCAGCCAAGCACGCAGACCACCGTCCGGGACCTGGTTGTCGTCGCCTTGGGAGTCCACAGGTAGTTCCTCAATTGTAGATGATGTCTTTTTTTCGGATTCCGCTTCGCTCGCAAACATCGACCGTTCCTGCCTAATTTTTATCAGTACACTTGAACGAAGTCCCCGAGAAACCCACGACGGGGGACTTACTTCATTTCGACGTTCGCTTCTTGCATCTTGTCCATATGAAATACGGGCGTGGAAAGGCTCGACGGTCAGCGTCCTTCCTGATCTATACTGGTCTACGGGGCACTGGGAACGGAGTAAACAGTGGAATGTGAAAGGGATTGGATGATCCACCCATCCTTTTCTACTTATAAAATTATTGTGCAGACCGGTTCATGTCGGCCTTATGCCATACGGCTGCTTGCCGGCGGTTACAAATGGTTACATGTGATCATCGCATGGGTTTTTTTCAGGAATGCATCATCCCATTTAATTATTCTTGGTGTGGGTAGCAAACCTTAACGATATCGCCGAATAACGAGAATCCAAATAGAAAGGGGAAACCGGAAACGCAAGCGACGAGGCTGCTCAATAATCAACCTGAAGAAACGATAGAGCGTCGATATAAGATAGTGCCTCCATAGAGGGATATTATGAGCTACCACACCTAAGGCCATGAGAAGGAATAGAAAACGAATTCATGTTTCGGAATTGATAAGGAATTACAGGTCGAGCATGAGATCGTAGGTATTCGACTCGTGGGGGTGGAAACATTTGGGTTAATGAGCCGAGCAGGATGTCCATCATTCCAATTTGGCAATTTCCGATCTGAATTTGGGAAGGAGGCAAGCAGTGATGCTTAAGCTGCTGGGCATAATAACCTGGAGGATGATGTATTAACGCGCATATGAGCGTAGTATCTACGACTGAAGAAAGACCTTCAGCATGTATCCAATTGCAATTCGGGGGGGTTAACCCATAACAGCTAGCATATTGAATGCTTCATGCAACTCCTAGATGTTTTCTGTTTTTGTTTAACTGAAGGAGCATGGAGTGTAGCACCTTGCAAATAGTTAGAACGACAGAAATTCAGTCAACCGGCGGCTCGAAACTTACGATTGCCACCAGGTAAATGATTGGGCGGTAATGACTTTCATGCCGAGGAAGGAGGCCTTTAATGTAGAGAACACTGAAGCCCAGAAAAAGGGAATGGTTTCGTACCAGACATGTAATTTCACTATGCCTTAGATGACGCAGCCACCTTATGCTGAGAGAAAAATATGATATGTTTCCATTATTAAATCCTTAAAGCAAGGTCTACTATACAAGTACATCAGAACTAACAAAAAGTTAGATGACCGAGAAGACACCATATCAATAGCTTACCTGGAAAGAATATAAAATACACCGGAAATATCAAGACTATAACATTAACTGTCTTCTGTCTCCGGGCGGTTGTCCAACGGTAATGTGGGGTCGGTGAAAGGATGGTTACACTTTGTGCAGACGTAGAAGAGAATCATGCGTGTTTCCTTGCGCTTCGACTGATCTTGATAGAAAACGGAACTGAATAGACTTGGGTCAGAGCGGGTGTCGAGGACAGACATGAGGTGTTTTGATCTTACTCTTCGTTGCCACACTTCGGGCATGGGATGTTTGAATGCGCCTATGACGAAAATATCAGCACCTTCAAGGATGTCGTAAAAGCTGGCTCATACCAGTGTGTCGTCCGCGCCTAGATCCGTTGTAACACCGACTTGTTCTCTAAGCAAATGAAAGTAAGTCAACGCACGTCCAGGAACCAGAATTGGAGGACATTTGCAGACGCACTTTGTCACCGTCAACAAATCATTTCGGTAAACGCATTTGTTTTCAACATTTTCGTCATACTGGCATATCCTACAAGCATAGTGCATACTCCTTCGTTGAGGGTCCGCTTTTGGGTATAGCAGGTTGTTGCATTCTTGGCAGAAATGAAGTGAAGACTTTGATTCGCAAATGAAGTATTTGTGAAAGGGAGCATCATTCAAGATCTGACCAAAATAGTGCTTTTGCTAATCACATACCATGTCCGTAGTTCAAAAAATCGACAGAGATGGGTGAAAAAGTAAGAAATAGTAGAAATGAGAACGCGACTGAATAGTATCAGAATGGAAGTTGTAATGAAAGCAGCACATACAAGTCATTTCAAAGTCCGGTGTCCTGGGTTTCAAACAAGGAATAGCATTGAATGCCCGATGCCGAGTCCCGACGGCCGTGCCTCTCCGGGGAAATCAGTGACCCTCTTCGTCTACTTGCTCTAGTCCGCCCCTCGTTGGGAATTGGGATGAATGTTCAGTGACCTGCTGATTACAGAACTATACAAGTTACTCCTCCAATCCCGCCCGCATAAGCTCCCGATATCATCTTTCGGCTCTTGTTTGAAGTCGATGAACATCAGGCGGCGTTCATGCATATCGACTCTTATCCGCCCTGGTTAGCTTTGCATTGCTCTATCTCCAGTGGTGTAAATGCCAACATAGGCAGTCAACAACTGCAGTGACTGTGTACTAGTTCTCTTTCCATTCTACCAAGGCAAGTCCTCCCTTTCCTCTTTGACCGACAACGTACTGGCAGTATGATGCACGACTTGCACTTACAGATTATCTAAGATCATTGTCTGTGTCTGCGGCTAGTCCGTGTTGCTTCATACTGCTTGCATGGAAGGATATACGATATCACTTTCCTGGTCCCACTTGGTACGTGTTAGTTGTCGAGGAACGGGACTTAGAAGCTGTCATTCAGATCTTTCGTCCAACTCGCTACTAGCTGTTTTAAGTAGTCGTTTGAGTGCCTATATGTGGGAAAATTCTATCTACTAGTATGTTTATCTCATTGCTGTGCCTTTACGATTTTCAACATCCGCCTCTTTCCTTCTAGTTTTTCGCCAAGGGCACGGATCAGTGACCTGGGGCAAGTCAGGGAGTGATGTCATTTGTATTTCCATCCTATTCACAACTGAAGGTTACATGATTTATTGCCTGCAAATCCCGCACTGCGATGGCACACTCTGGCAAGTCTTTCAATTGACAGACAGATTGATTAATTTCCTTACCATGTGCCTAGGAATGGACTAGACTCTTTTGCCCACGGACCCCAAGACATTCGTACTTCCTCATGGATGGCCTACTTCGTACTCATTCTCCCAGATAGCTCCTACTAGCTCGTATCGTCTCCTTTCAGATCACCAAATTCACAACATTGCTTTTGAATTCATCACTAGAGAACCAATCTGTACTGAGCGTCACATGTGTAGCAACCGCGATGTCTCATTTGGCAATGGTGGCGTCCTTACCTTGCATTGTCATCTAAAGCTGTACAGCGTCAAAATGATAAGTAACTCTTCCATTGGTAAGCGCGACTACCTTATCTGATTCGGACTGGGAACAGAAGCCCTCTCTGACACGAGAGATGTTTTTCGTCACTGTGCCTGTGGGCTACAGGTGCGAACACATGTTGATCTATTTCAAAATCCGTCCAAAAAACATGTTTTGGCTGGTTGACCTCGTCGAGGCTCCGCCTTCGCATGTTTTCTTCTTCTTACCCTACCTTTATCTTATAATTATTAACTTTCCGCGTGTCACTCCCCATTCTTTTCTCACTCCATGGAATTTCTGACCTTGATATTGGCACAGGCTCCTTATCTGCACGTCAATTAAAATCACGTTAACCACTCTGAAGATGTATCCGCTGAACGTTATTAACCTTGAAATCGCATTAATTCTTATGGAAACGGCTGACTTTCGCATTGTATTGTCGATTCCAAAATTACGAGCAAGCGACTAAACTCCCGCGGGAAGAAAACACTATCGGCGTTTTAGGTCACCACGGCGAGTTTTGCCGTTTTTGTCGGTTGGCAATCGCGACATTTTCCATGTCTCCTTCCATCCTACACCGCGACATCTTGATTTTGGCAGGCCTGGGAGAATTCCTAAATTTACGTGAATTCCCAAGACTTTCTAAAATTTTATCTCTGTCCAAGGCGCCTAGTTCGTCTACTTGAAAGTTGAAATTGGATATGTCCTTGTGAGTTGTTTGCCATTCAAAATGAAATACAAGTAACTAGGTTATACTTATTAGGATTAGTACGCAGAATATGCATTGACAAGACAATTCCGTCGGTTGCTTACTTTTTGTGTTGTAAGAAGCTAGTCCATTCTCGGAAATTCAACATGATGACAACCCTCGGTGCTAAACTAAAATTGAATGTCTGCCGGTCAATCAATCACGATTTAGGTCGACCCTTCTCCGAAATCTTTGTCCTCAATACAGCTTTTACTGCCCTTCTGAGAGAGAAAAATAGGATGAAGCTTGGTGGAAAGTACCATAGAAAGATAGGCGCGGGGGAATATCGCGAAAAGGGCTAAAAAGTACTGTTTATACGCTAACTTTAAAGAGGCTCTTTGAACGGGAGCGCCTGAATCTCACCAAAGAGATCGCGATACGTAAATGACGGACTTCTTTAGTTCTATCAACCCGGCAGCTCGGTTTCAATTTGGTATGCCATCTTCTATAAAATAGACACATCATGACCCTTTCCTCTTCCAGTTCTTTCGCTGTTCGTTGTCTCCCTCTTT
>Ga0247779_1000479_pt1 | contig 25380 bp, 24 predicted proteins | sample UWRJL221509R5_FD_179925 | JGI IMG/M metagenome (GOLD analysis project Ga0247779, IMG submission 179925) | Plant litter microbial communities from Arlington Agricultural Research Station in Wisconsin, United States - UWRJ-L221-509R-5 | ecosystem: Environmental > Terrestrial > Plant litter >... | reverse complement strand
GGAGGCTGCAGCGTGAGCAGCGGCGGGAGTCAGCGCCCGAGCGGCGCGTTCGTCGGGTTGCTCGTGGCTGGCCTGGCCGCGGTCGTTCGCCGTCGCCGCAGCTCGGCTGCGTGAGCCTGCGCGTCCTCGAACGCGCTCGGCTTTCACTCACTTCACGCGCCCGGCCCAGCGGTGCCTGGTTCACTGGGCGCTGCCTACGAAGCGAAGCTGCAGCAAGCTCTGGGTAAGCCTGCTGCAGAGGTCGCGCGTTGGATCCGAAATCCGGAGCGCTATCGCCCTGGCACCCCGATGCCCACGTTCGAAAGTGTGCTCGACGAAAACGCTGCGCTGGAGCTGGCCAATTGGCTACTGCGAAGCCGAGCTGCAGCAGCCGAATGAGCTCAGCGGCGACGACCGAGGACGCGCAGCAGGTACAGGAACAGGTTGATGAAATCGAGGTACAGCATCAAGGCGCCCTGCAGCGCGACCTTGCTCTGCTGATCGGGGCTACTGCTGGAAGCCGCAAATTGCTTCAGTTTCTGCGTGTCGTAGGCCGTGAGCGCCGTAAACACGATCACGCCGACGAAGGTCGTCAGCCAGTACATCATCGGGCTGTTCAAGAAGATGTTCACGATCGACGCAATGATCAGGCCAATCAAGCCCATCATGGCGAAGTTGCCGACGCCCGTCAGATCGCGCTTGGTCACGTAACCGTAAGCGCTGAGCGCACCGAACGTGCCCGCGGTGACGAAGAACGTGCTGGCGATCGAGGACGCCGTATAGGCCAAGAAGATGATCGAGAGCGTGAGCCCGTTGAGCACGGCATAGGCAAGAAAGAACGCCGCTGCCCCGGTCGTGCTGAGTCGACTGACGACCTTCGAGAAGGACAGCACCATGATCACCTCGGCAATGATCAAGCCGAAGAACACGATCTGGTTGCCCCAGATCATTTTCGCGAGAGACTCGCTGGAAGCCACCGCGGTCGCGGTCACACCCGTGGCGAACAGGCCTCCTGCCATATAGGCATACACTTTGCGGAAGAACGCGCTGCTATCGACGCTTGCCGGCGCGCCGGCCAGGTGTTGAGTGTACGGATTGTATGGGTTCATCGGCGTGCCTTCCCGAGTTGAAAAAAACGTGCCCCAACTATCCCAGCGCCACGCGCCCGAAGCAAATCAGCCGGGCGCGCACGAGCCGGAATGGGCGCTAGGGACGAAGCAAGCGCGGCAGTGCGATCGCGCCCAGGAGCGCAAACCCAGCCACGGGCAGCGAGTGCCCCACGAGCAGATGCAGGGCATCCTTCGCCGGGCATTGCAGGAACAGAGCCACGCCCGCCCAGGCGCCCGCAGCCCCGCCCAGGGCGGCTGCGCGGTTCACGGGCGCCGCGGGGACGGCTCGACGGAGTGCGAGACCGAAGGCGCCCAGCGCGGCCATGCCGACAGCGAAGGCGACCAGCGCGCAGGGTAACCCCAGCGGGTGGAGCGCGCGCGCGGCCGCATCACCCACCGCGGTGCCGATCGGCCCGACGTTGGTCAGCAGGGTGTAGAGCGGCGCGACCGCGACGGCCGCGATGCCCAGCAAAGTCACCTTCGAGCCGAGACCGCGGCGCCCGGGCGCGAGCGCGACCCCGGTCGCCATGCCCGCCAGCAACAGCAGCACCAAGAGACGCTCGGCGAAGGGCACGAACGGCAGCGCCCCGAGATCGATGCGCAGCAGGGGCCGGCCAGGGAAAACGACGCAGCTGCCCAGCAAGCCGGCCAGGATCGAAAGCGGCACGGCGACCAGCGCGAGCGCCAGCCGCGCACGCAGGGTCGACCGTGGCGCCGGAGTCTGCGCCACGGACGCGCGCACACGCGCGCTGAGCTCCAAGGGCGGCACGGCCGGCGCGACCAAAGGATCGAGGGGCGTGCGCGCGTCAGACACGGAGCACCTGCTTCCAGCCCGCCCGCGCCAAGGCTTCGCGCAGCGCCTCGTAAGCGCGGAACGCCCGCTGCTTCACTGCGTCCCCCGTGGTTCCGAGCACCGCCGCCGCCTCGACCGCGGTGAGCCCCTCGATCTTGAGGAGGATGTAGGCACTGCGATTTCTCTCCGACATTCGCTGTAGCTCCTGCTCGACTATTCGCGCCAGGGTCTCAGCATGCAAATTCGATTCCGGTGAGCCCGCGTGTTCGAGGATAGCCCCGGGGACCTCGTCCGTCGAGGCGACCAGCTTCTCGGGGCGACGCGTGCGCCTGCGCAGGCGATCGAGATGCGTCGAGCGAACGATGGCAAATGCCCAATGCAGTACGCTCGCCCCACTTTCGTACGTGGCGCGCGAGCGATGAAGCTTGAGGAAGGCGTCCTGGAACAGATCTTCGGCGTCCCCGTTGCGGCCCGCGAGGCGGACGCAAAACGAGTACAGCCGCGGGGAGAGGGCGGCATACAGCTGGTCGAAGGCGGCGTCGTCACCCCCTGCATAGCGACGCATGACCTCGTCGGCATCCATTCGATCGATTGCGCTCGAGCGATTCAAGTCGATGCCGCCCGAAGCGTCAAGAGCTCGCACGCAACCCGCGTACCAGGCGAACGCAGTGACGGAATCCGCTCGCCCCTTTGGCCGGCGAAAGCCAGCAAGGCCGCGCGGCATACTCGCTGCACCTCGTGCCGCGCAAGATGACGATAACCTGCACCAGCTTCGACTTTGCGGCCGTGCTGCTAACCGCGATCGCAGCGGCCTACGACTTTCGCACGGGACACATTCCCAATTGGCTCACGTTCGGCAGCCTGCTCGCCGCGCTCGTTGCACAGGCCCTGCTCGGAGCGCTCCAGGGCGGCTGGGCAGGGCTCGTTGGCGGCATCGCAGCGGCCGTTTTCGGTGTGATTGTTTGCGCAGCGGTGCCGGCCATCGTTTTTTTCCGCGGTGGCATGGGCGGTGGAGACGTGAAGCTGTTCGCGGCTCTCGGTGCGTTGTGCGCAGCACGCGACGGGCTGCTCGCAGAGTCTTACAGCTTCGTGATTGCGCTGCTCTGGGCCCCGGCCTGCCTCGCCTACCAAGGCAGGCTCTTGCGCACGATCGCCAATACGGCTGTGCTGGTCACGAACGTGTTTCGCCGCCCCGACGCGCGTCGCGCCGCGCCGCCAGAGGTTTTGACTTGGTTTCGACTCGCTCCCGCAATCTTTCTCGGTACCGTGGTGATGCTCGCGCAGCAGCGCTGAAGCCTGCAATATCGTCCCAGAAAGACTGCAGATTACTTTCGTCACCCGCACGCGTTGGCGACGTATAGGGGCATAGGAGCGCTGGGGCGGTATTCGCGAATCGCGGATCACCGCGCGGGCCAGGTGTGCCCAGCGAACGCCACGCTCGAGAATACCAACACGATCGGAGGGACCATGATCTGGCATGAACAGCTGCTCGAGGACAATTACGCGCTCGAACGTGTGATCGGCTGCGGCGGGGCCGGCATTGTCGTGGCTGCACGGCACCTGCGACTCGGACTGCGCGTCGCGCTGAAATTCCTGCGCCCGGACAAACCCCGCGACCCCGAGGCCCTGGAGCGGTTCGTGCGCGAAGGTCAAATCATGGCACGCATCCGTAGCCCGCACGTGACGCGCATGCTCGACATCGGCAGGCTGCCCAACGGCGAGCCGTTCCTGGTCATGGAGTATCTAGAAGGCTGCGATCTGGCCGCGTTGCTCGAGGCCCGAGGTCCGTTGGCGAGCACGGAGGCTGTGGCGTACGTCAGACAAGCGGCCGCCGGGCTCGCCGCGGCTCACGCCCACGGAGTCATCCACCGCGATCTGAAGCCGTCGAACCTGTTTCTCACGCTGGCTCCGAACGGTGCGCCGTTGGTGAAGCTGGTCGACTTTGGCACTGCCGAGCCGAGTGAAAACCCGGCGGCCAGCGTGCGCGAGCCGACCGGCACGCCGACCGATATGGGATCGCCGCAGTTCGTGGCCCCCGAGCAACTCCGGGCGGAGCGGGCTGCCGATGCGCGAAGTGACATCTGGGCGCTCGGAGCTACGCTGTTCACGCTGCTCGCGGGCCGCTCGCCGTTCGAGCGACCGTACTTGTCGGAAACGTACCTGGCGATCCTGTCGGGTCGTGTGCCCGACCTGAGCGCGATGCGACCGGGCATCGAGCGCCCGCTCGCTGCCGCCGTCGAGCGTTGCTTGGCCGCAGATCCCGAGCAGCGCTTCGCGTCGGCCGCTGAGCTTTGCGCAGCGCTCGCACCGTTCGCCGCCACACGCGCGCGTCGGGCCAGTCCAGCGCGCGCGGAGCGCGCGCGGCCAGGCCGGATTTCTCGCTCGAAGAGCAGCTTCGACCAGACAGCCGAGTCATCCCTGCGATGAGCGACTCGAAGCCCATACACGCCGCGGCGGCAGCCCCCGCGAGCGTTCCTCCCGCGCGCCCGGTCGAGGCCACACTGACGGAGCTGATGGAGCTGCTGCGCTCCGCCTCGACCTTCGAAGAGGCGGCCGCCCTGACGCTTCAGCCGATGCTGGCGAGCGCCGGCGCGGCGCTCGCGGCCAGCCCCTTCGCCAGCTCAGGTCGCATCGTCCGCGCGATGGTTCACTTGCGTCCAGACGACGGCTATCGCCGCCTGGTGGTGCTCGAGGCGGGCGAGACCCGTGTCTCGTCCGTCGAGTCCAGCCAAACGCGCCTGCCCTCCGCGACCGCCTGGCGCTGGGTGGCTGAGCGCGGACAAGGGGTCTCGATCGACGTGAACCTCGGCAGCGTGCAGCTCGATGGCGACGATCCGAGTCAAATCCTCTGCGATCGGCGCTTCAGTGACGGGGAATTCGCGAGCCACGAGAGCCGCATGCGGCTGCTGCAACGCGACGTCACGCACCTGCACGTGCTGCCCCTGCGTGGCGCGGGCGATCGCATCGACGGCATCCTCTCGCTCGAAGCCGATTGCCGCCGGGCCATGGGACGACCCTTCATTTGGCCCGAGTGCGCCGAGCAGCTCCAGCTGATTGCGGACTGCGCCGCTCCGTACCTGGCAAAATTGCCCATCTCTCGGGTCTCCCCGCAGCAGGTCGACGCTTTTTTGCCGGTGGTGGGCGCGTCCATGGCAGGCATCATCGAGATGCTCCGCGTCTTCGCGCAGCAGGAGGAGCCGATCCTGATCAGCGGACCGACGGGAGCCGGAAAATCGCGACTGGCGCGCTGGTGCCACGAGCACTCCAGCACGCGCCCGAACGCGTTCGAGATCCTCGATTTGTCGACGGTGCCCGAGGAGCTACAAATGGCCGAGCTCTTCGGTTGGAAAAAGGGCGCGTTCACCGGCGCAATCCGCGACAATCCCGGGCTGATTGCGCGCGCGCGCGGCGGCACGCTGTTCATCGACGAAGTCGACAACCTGTCGCCACGCGCGCAGGCCGGCCTGCTACACGTGCTCGAGGAGCGGACGTACCGCGTGCTGGGCGACAACGGCAGCGAAAAGCCGGCTGAGGTCCGTTTCATCATCGGCACGAATGCGCGCCTGCACCAAGCCGTCCGCGAGAAGCGTTTCCGCGAAGATCTCTACTATCGCATCAACGTCCTGCCGGTAAAGCTTCCGCCGCTGCGCGATCGGCCGGACGAGATCCCCATGTGGGCACGCTACATGGCGAACCGGCGGCATGCGGCGCGCGCTCCCGACGGGCGCGTCGAGCTCTCGAAACAGGCCGAAGCCACACTACTCGCTCAGGACTGGCCGGGAAATGTGCGACAGCTCGACAATATCGTGCGACGCGCGTACGCCATCGCGCTGATGGCTCACGGTGGCGCGCCACCGCGAGACTTGGTCCTCGAAGACGAACACGTCCATCGCGCTCTGACCTACGAGGAAGCAGAAGAGACGAAATCGCTGATCGACGCGCTGATCTCTGCCGCGCTTTCCTTCGTCAGCGCGGCCGAGCACGGAGCCGCAGCGGGCACACCGTTCGACCTGGACTTGGCCGATGGCTTCAAGGGCTTCGTGCTCGCGGTCGCCACGGAGAAGCTGGGCAGCCGCGAGGACGCCTTCCGCCTGTTCGGGCGCGAGAAACTGGTCACCAGCCGGAACCACCAAAAGGTATTCAAGCGAGAGCTCGAACGGGCCGAAAACGTGTGCGCGAGCATCGGCAAGCGCGGGGATTTTCCATTCGCGCGCTTCGTCGAAGCCGACAACGATCCCGCCAAAGACGATTCGAGCTCGTAGCGCCCAGCCGTCACTCGCGCGCACAGCGCACGCCGTAGCCGGAGTCGCGCGTCGTCGGCGGCGCGTTCCCGCGCGCCGCCACGCGCAGGAAGGGCGGCTGGTTGTAGTAGCCGCCGCCGCGCAGCACCCGGTCCGAGATGTCCACGTCCGCGCTCAGCTCCGCGCAGTCGTCACACGGCACGCTGTACGTTGGCCGATACCAATCGACGTTCCACTCCCAAACATTTCCGGCCAGATCGGCCTGCCCGAACAGCCCGTTTCCCAAGCTTTTCGAGCCCACCTTCGCGATTGGAGCCTGGTACACGGCATAGCTCGCATCGACCTCCGTGGGCAGGCGGCTCGCCCACGGATAAATCCGCGCCTGGGCGCCACCGGCAGCTGCGTAGTTCCACTCCGCCTCGCTGGGAAGACGCCCGCCATCCCAAGCACAGAACGCGAATGCCTCGAACCAGGTCAGGCAATTGATGGGCAAAAGCTCGCTCGCGTCGGGGACCACACTCCAAGTGGACGGGGGGAGCTCGGCGGCGCCTTCGGCCCCACAGCTCTCGAGCGCGTCAGAAAGCGCTCGTGCATCTCGCGGCAGGAAAGCGTTCCAGGACGCGTTCCAGCCGAAATCCAAGGCGTTGCCCGGATTCTGGCCTGCACCGGAGGCAGGTTGCCACGGATAGGCGGCAACGAAGCGCCGGAAGCGTCCCACCGTGACCTCATAGGCGTCGAGACGAAACGCGCTGATACTCGCGGGCGACGCAGGATCATCCCAACCGCCGCCCGGCAGCGCGTCATAACTTCGAAAGAACGAACCTGCGGGGACTTCGAGGCTCGCGCAGCAATCCCTCGAAGCGGACTCCAAGCTGCCGCACACGGCGGGAAGATCCGCGCAGCTCGGCGGCTGTCCCAGCGCGCCGCTACCGCTGCCGCCCGCGCCCGTCGCGGGGCTCGTCGCGGCCGTGCCCGAGACAGCCGCCGTGCCTGCGTTGCCGATCGTAATCGTGCTACCGCCACTGCCCAAAAATGTAAACGTCGCGCCTCCGTCGTCAGCAGCAAAGACCGCACCTCCATTAGCGAAAGCGGCCTGGGCGCCGCTGCCCGCCGAGGCAGTGCGTTCCGAGCCGGCCGCGCCCGCGCCACCGGCGTCGGCTGCGCCCGCGGTCAGCTCTCCCACGCCAAAAATGTTGGCGCAGGCCGTGCTTGCTAGCGAACCGAGCAGCAACGAGCTCCGAAACCAAGTCACCACTTTCCTACCGCCTGGATGCCGGCTGCGCCTGAGCCCACGATCGGAAGCACGCGCACCTGCGCGTCGAGCGGCCGCTCGGGACGAGGGGGTGCCGTGAGCCAGAGCGCAACGCCTCCCAAGATGGCCGCAGTGCCGACGGAAAATGAAATCGTCGAGGCCAACGAGTATCCGTGCGCCTGGTCTTGCAGCGCGAGGGCTTCTTCGGGACAACCGCTCGTGCCATTTTCGCACAGCGCGCGCGCGCGACGCATCTGCGAGCCGACTGCGAGGCCCAGGAATGTTCCCGCGGTCACTCCCGCGAGCCCGATCCCCCCGGCAACCAGGGCCAGCGAGCGTTGGCGGGTCCAGGGCGAGGACTTCGTGTCTTTCGGCTGCGGTTCGAGGACGGCATTCGGCTCGACCTCGACCTCAGCCGGAGCCAGCGTGACCGTGATCGCGTACTGCTGAGGTTCATCACCGACGACGATCGTTTTCTCGAATCGTTTTCGACCAGGCGCCTCCGCCTCGATGACATGCGAGCCAGGATCCAGGGGCATGTCCGCGCGCCAGGTGGTCGCTTCGAGGGGCGCGCCGTCGAGCGAGATTCGAACATTCGCCAGCGCCTCGACCGAGGCAGCGAGCTCGATCCTCAAATGCGAGAGGCGTGACGCGAGCGCCGCCGCACGCTTCTGTGCGAGTTGCACGATCTGTGGGTTGCCCGCGGTGCGCGCCCGTCCCTCGGCCTCGAGATAGTGGGCGTGCGCGCTGGCCCCTTTACCGGACAACTCTTGGCAAAGCGCCAGACGCAGCAGCACTCCGATGCCCGGCTTGAGACGAAAGCTCTGCTCGAGCTTCGGGCACGCCGCCGCGAGCTGATGTTGGTTCAAGAGTGCGGTCCCCTCTGCATCGAGCAGCTGCGCGCCAGCATCGGTCATGTCCTGCGCATGTACCGAGGCAGACAGCAGAAGCAGTGGCGGGCAGAACAGCATGCCGAGCAGGCCCCTGCGGGCGCGCCGTGACGAAGCGATGGGCGTGGAGGTCATGAGGTGTGAACGCCGAGCCGTGCAACGGCTGTGCCGGCTAGCCCTTGCTCGGCGGCGTCTAGGCTTGTGCTCGCAGCGCGCTCCTTCCTGGGCGCTGGCCATTCCGAGCGCCACGCAGCCGCGTGCGATTGTTACGCAAAACGCCAGCGTTGTCTCGATGCAAAACACGAGCTGCCGCCTAGCGAAGCGCGGCACGTGAGCTGCACGCAGCCGGCACATGCATCCAAATGGACTACCCCCACTGCCTCGCTGCCAAGCGAGCATCGCGCGCGCCACTCGCGGAGATGCCGCGGTCGAGTACGTGTTCCTGCTGGGAACGATCGCGCTGCCAGCGATTGCAGGCTTCGTCGCGGTCGGGAAATTGATCGTGGACAACTACACGACCATGCAAAACATTTTGATCTTGCCGCTGCCCTGAGCCCGAGCAGGCGCACACTCGGACGCTCGTCGTGCTCTTCAGTGAGGCAAGCCCAGGATCAGCGCTTCATCCAGGGCCGGGCGCGCGGGCCCGCTGGAAGCCGCGGGTCGAGACGCCGCGCGCCTGGCTGGCGTCGGGGCCCGTGACCCGGCGCTTGCCGTGCGCGGCGCCTCGTTCGCTGTGCCCGCAGCCGGGGCTGCGCTCGACGGGATGACCCCAGGCGTCGGCGCGGGGCTCGCGCTGAGCGCGGGCGGCGCTTGGGCCGAGGGCAGCACCGTACGCCGCACACGCGCCGCGGGCAGGCTGCGGGTCATCGTCGCCAGCTCGGCAACGCTCGCCGCGCTGTCCGAAGCCGAGCTCCGGCGTGGCACGACCCGCGCGAGCCAAAATGTGCCGGCGGTTCCTAGCAGCAGCGAGAGCACGGCGGTAACGACGAGCCTCCGTGTGCGAAAGCGGCCTGCCCGTGCCGCGACGCCGGGCGGCGCGGACGCGAGTGCGGAAGGCCGGGCTGCGGGCGGAGTCGGCCGCTTGGCTGCGGGCGGTGACTTGCCCAGCGCATCGGATACCGGATCCTTCAGCGCGAGCGACGCGCGCGCCTGCCCGACCGAGATTGACCATGACACTGGCGACGGACCGTGCTGAGCGGCCTTTCCAAGGCCCCGCTGCTTTTCCGAGGGCTCGTGCGCGTGCACGCTCGGCTCGGGCAGCGCTGGGTCGACCGCAGCCAGGGCGGAGGCTGGCGTGTTGCTCGACGTCAGCGGTCGCTTTGCCCCCTCGGCGACGCGAGCGATCCGTGCAGCGCGCGCTCGAGCATGCGGCGGGGTGAAGGGCAGGAGTGCTTCGGCGAGCTCGGGCACGGTTTGAATCCGGTCCTCGGGTTTGGCGCGCAGGCAATGCAGAATGACCGCCTCGAGCTCGACCGGCAGCTCGGGACGAAGCTCCAGCAGCGACAGCGGCTTGCCTCCGAGAATGGCGGCGCATACTTCGGGCAGAAACTGGCCTTCGAACGGGACACGGCCCGTCAACAGGCCGAACAGCACGACAGCGAGTGCCCAAATGTCGCTGCGCACATCGGCGTCCCGCGACGAGCGCATCTGCTCCGGGGACATGAAGTGGGGCGAGCCAATCACGTGATTTTCGGCGGTGAGCGCGGTGAGCGCACTGAGCGCGCTGTGATTGAACTTGGACAGGCCGAAATCCAGTACCTTCACGAAGGGCGCCCCGTCGGGGGCGCGCGTCAAAAACAAATTCGCAGGCTTGATGTCGCGGTGCACGATTCCGAGCGCATGCGCTTCAGCGATCGCTTCGCACGCTTGGGTCAGATAATCGACCGCGTCCGCAAGGGCGAGCGGGCCATCTTCGCGCAATACCCGAGCCAGATCCCGCCCGGCGAGGTGCTCGAAAACCAGAAACACCGTGCCGTCTTCGAGCGTGCCCGCGTCCATCACACGCGCCACGTGCTCGCTGCGGATCTGGGCCGCTGCCTGGGCCTCCCGAACGAAGCGTTGCATCACCTCCGGATCGGCGGCGATCTCCGGCCGCAGGAATTTGAGCGCGACCAGTTGTTTCAATGTGACATGGCGTGCAGCCGCGATGATGCCGACCCCGCCGCGGCCAATGATGCCCTGCACCACGTATTTCCCAGCGATCACTTCTCCGCGTTGAACGGTCCTCATCGGCAGCTCCTGCTCCTCGCGAGGTCCGCGCTCCGGCTGACCCTCGCGGAAGTGTTCTACGCACGTCCCATGCCGCGCGAATTTCCGGGTCCCAGAGCATTTTTCGAGCGCGCTCCCGCGCGCCGCGCGTTCCTTTCGAACGCAGCCGATCGCCGTTGGACGCACGAACCCCTCAGCGGGCGAGGCGCGCCTTACGGCGTGCAATGCGGGCAGCCTCGTGAAAAGCCGGCACATCACCCCCGCTCGCCAGTCGCTCGTACAGGACTGCAGCCTCGCTGTACGCACCGCGAGCAACCAAATCGACCGCTTGCCGCTGTGGCGTCTTGCCGTTGACGACCGGCAACGGCAAAGCCTCTGCGTGGCGCGGCTTGTCGTCGGTCGAGGCAGCGCCGTGCTTCGGCGCCCCACGGGCCGCCGTGGCGGACCGACTCGACGCGGAAGGGGCCGCGGCGACGGCTTTGACGGACAAAGTGCGCTGTCGCCGGATCAGCGAACGCGCGCTCATCAGCACCAATAAAACCACGACCAGCCCCGCCATGCCCTTGCGCAGGAGCGGCGTTCGAGCAATGGGCGCGAAGGTCGCAGCGGCGGCAGTGCGACGCTCCGCTGAGGGGCTCGCCGGCGCGAGCTCTGGCGGCCGAGTCCCTGCGCTCGGCATGGGCGCGTTGAGAGTGATGGCCATGGGTGAGGTCACGGGCCGTGCCATCGTCTGGGCAAGCGAAGCGTCCGCGGCTCGAACGAAGGGCGCGAGCGCGAGCGCGCCGGCCGCCGGTCTACGCCAGAGCGTCGGCTCCTCGAGCGGCTCGCAAGGAGCTCCACACTTTTCGAGCTTTGCGTTGGCCGGCCGCAGCAGCGTCGGCTCCTCGAGCGGTTCGCGGGCAAGCTCATCCTTCTCGAGCGTTGTCAGCGTCGGGCGCATGACCGTCCGCTCCTCGAGCGCTTCACCTGCTGCGAAGGTCAGCGGCGAGCGCAGCGAGCGCACGAGCGTCTCGCACGCAAATGGGTCGACAATCCGCGGGCCGCGCGCGTCGACGCGGCTCGCGGGCAAGGCCCGCGAGCGCATCGCACGCTTGCCGAGATTCGTCACCGCAATCGAGGCCGCACCGAAAGTCAGCACGCAGCCGTCAGGCAGCTCGGTCCAGCCCTCCATGAGGCGTTTGCCGTAAGGCAAGCTCACGGTGGCACCGGCAGCCGGGACGGCGAACAGCGCCTGCCCATCGAAACACAGGTAGAAGTGCAGCGCTTCGACGCCAGCTGCGGCCACACGCCAATCGCCACACGAGCCGACGCTGAATGGGGCGACCGCGTTGCCTGCCACGAACACGCGCGCTATTTCGCGCGCGGTGCCCCGGGTGAGCACTGCGGACGCGGTGGCGGATGGCTTCCTTCGAGTCGTATTAGCAAGCCCAGAGTTCATGATCGCCTCCGCGGGTCTGTATCTTCACCGGAGCACAGCTCGTCCGGGAGCCTGACGCCGTGCTCGCTGAGCTGCGGCAGAAAGTGCGGGCGCGTTCCCGTCGCGACCAACGCGCTTTGCACGCCCGGGTCGGCATCCCCTCCCTGGAGCTCGCGCACGAACAGATCGCGGAGAAGATAGCTTTGCGTGCTCGAGTCGTAGCCCGCGACTTCGGTGATGTGGGTCACCTTGCGCGAGCCGTCCTGCACACGGGCAACCTGGACAATCAGCTGCAATCCCGAGCCGATCTGCGCGCGCAGTGCCGAGAGCGGCAGGCCGATGTCGTTCATGAGTGCCATCGTCTCGAGCCGGTTCATGGTGTCGCGCGGGTAAGTGGCGTGCAGGGTACCCATGCAGCCGCCGTGCCCGCTGGTCATAGCCTGCACGATATCGAGTGCTTCACCGCCGCGGATCTCACCGACGATCACTCGGTCCGGTCGCAGGCGAAGGGTGGCACGGAACAGATCGCGGATCGACACCGCGCCGCGCCCACGCGGATCAGCGGGGCGTGCCTCGAGTTGCACGACGTGAGATTGCTGCAGCTGCAGCTCACGAGCATCCTCGATGGCGATCACGCGCTCGCTGCTGGGAATGAGACCGGACAGGGCATTCAGCAGGGACGTCTTGCCGCTGCCCGTGCCTCCGGCCACCACCAAGTTGATCTTCGAGACCACGAACGCCTGCAGTGCCTGTGCCGCGAGCGGGCTCAACGAGCCGAGCTCGATCAGGCGCGCAATCGTCAATGTTTCCCGAAAAAAGCGACGAATGGCCACGCACGGCCCGTCTGGGTTCGCCGGCGGAATCACCGCTTGCAGGCGCGAACCGTCAGGCAGACGCCCTTCGAGGATCGGATGCTCTTCGTCGATCAGCTTGCCGATGTATTGCGACACGTTGCGCAGCGCGGACATCAACGCCTCGCGGCTCGAGAAACGCGCGTTCACTAGCTCGAGTCGCCCCTTGCGCTCGATGTAGATTTGCTCCGGGCCGTTGATCATCACTTCGCTCACCGACGGATCTTCCAGGAACGGCCGGATCGGCGCAAAATGCGCGAGCAGCGTTCTCTCGTAGATCTCCGGCGGAATCATCGTGAGTCCTGCTGCCCGATGGCGGCGCGAGCTTGTGCCGCGTTCGACCCATTCGGCGCGAGCAAAAGATAGCGCTCGAAATGCTCGCGTGCCTCGGGCAGCTCGGCGAGGTCGTCACGAAGCAACACGGCGAGCGCGAAATGGACGTCGGGGTTGTTGGGCACGGCCTCGGCAAGCTCGGTCAGATCAGCGCGCGCCTGCTCGGTTTCGCCGATGGCCACGGCGATCGTCGCGCGCGCAAAGCGGACCTCGTGGTCGGCCGGGCAGCGGAGCAAGTAATCATCGGCATAGGCGAGCGCGGCGCGGTAGCGCTGACCGCTCACGCATACCCGCATCAGGCGCCGCACGAGCAAGGGCGGATCGCCGCCGGCCGCGAGCGCGGCTGCGTAGTACTGCTCGGCGCGCGTCGAGTCGCCCACGGCAGCAAAGCCCTCCCCGCGATGCAAGAGCACCTTCGGCGTGCTTTCGCGGCGAACGATCTCTGCATTGGCCCGAATGCTGTCACCGGCGCTGACCGCGCAACCCGAGCCGCCGCCCAGACACAGCAGCGCAATCGCGAACATTTCCCTCATGGCGAGTCCTTGTCTACGGCGAGCTTTCGCGCCAAGCGATTGATCCAATCGATGTACGGCCCCTGCTTGCCCAGGAGCAGCGTGCGCAGCATGACCAGCTCGCGAACCGCCACCTCGGATTGCTTCGTTTGCAGTGCGCGTTCCAGCCGCAAACGCCGCACGCGAAAGTCGTCGTTCACGTCCGCGCGGAGTTGCTGCGCCATGGCATCGAGCTCGCCTTGGCTCTCCGTGTCCCCTGCCCGCTCGAAGCAGCTCGCCGCCAGCCGGTACAAGCCAACCGCCTCCACGCCATCGGACGCGTAGAACGGGTGGCGCTCACGCTTTCCGTCCGCGACAATCCGCTTCTCGATGGCGAAGGCGCGCGCCTGCCCGGGCGTCGACATGGGGCAGCTCGGGCTGGCTTCGCTCCACAGCTCGGGGACCAGCGCCGGCGCCGACTCCGTTGCGCGCGACGCGCGGAAGTAGAACATGCCTGCCAGGCACAGCAGCAGGGCGACTCCGACCACGCGCAGCGCGACGCTACCGGATCCCTGCTTGCTCAGCGGCCTTTCGCCGGGCAGCTCCGCGCGCGAGACACGGATCCTGACCGAACCGATCGCGAGCAGCGCGCCGTTTTCGAGCGTCACCTCGCTGAAGGCCTGCCCATCGAGTGTCGGCGGAGGCGTGAACGCCCGCGCGACCACGCGCAGCCTCGCGCCGGTGACCTCGATGGCCACGTGCTCCAGCGCGCAGGCCCCGTCGGGCAAACGAATGTCACAGTACGCGCCGCGTCCAATCAGCACGCGCTCTGCGTCCGTTTGCAGCGACTCCTGCGAGCCGTCGGGGAGAGTGATGTCGAATCGAAGAACGGACATGGCTTGTACCTCGCAGGTCAGTGCTGCAGCCGGATGACCATGGGCGCGACAATCAGCAGCAAAACGCACAGAAAAATCAGTGCCAACGGGACAATCAACTTCACGCTCGCCTTCGACGCCGCCACCTCGGCGTTGACGGTGCGTTGCAGGCGCGCCGTCTCGGCCTGTAACGCCAGGACACTTGCGACGGGCGTGCCACGTAGCTCCGCTTGCACGACGGCCCCGACGAAGTCGAGCACCGCGCGACACGGCACGCGTTCCGAGAGCTCCTCCAGCGCAGCTTGACGAGTCCGACCGAGCTTGAGAGATTGCAGGATCAGCGATAGCTCCTCGATCAGCGGATCGGATGCGTTGCCGGCCTTGTCCACGATCTGTCGGACTGCGGACGGGAAATCCAGTCCGGCTCCAACCGCCAAGGCCAGCAGGTCGATCACGCTCGGGAGGCGTCGCGCAACCGCCTGGTAGCGCGCGCTGGTCGTGGAGCTGACGACCATGAATGGCGCGATCGCGCCAAACCCGGCGATCAGCATCACGATCAGCTGCCCGCCATGCACCAAATACGAAACGAGCACGCCCGCCCCAATGCCCAGAGCCGCTGTAATGGCGCTGAAGCCAAGCAGCTCCTCCGGCACGAGGCCCAGGAAGTCCCCGGCGCGCGTGATCTGCAGGTCCAGCGAGGCGACCAGCGCGTCGGATACCAAGCCGCGCAGCCGCCGACCGATCCAGCGCGCCGCCGGCTCGATCGCGGCCCAACCGCTGCTCTCTACCAGCGCACGGCGTCGCTTCATGCCGCGCAGACCGAGGCGCGTGGGATCGCCCGACGGCGCGCTGGCCATGGCGTAGCTGAAGGCGAACAGCGCCAGTGCCAGACACGCCACCGTGATGCAAAGCAGGATACGGCAGACCGTCATAGGTCGACCTTCGACAGCTGCCGGGCCAAGATGAGGGCACCGAGCCAAAGCATGACGGCTGCCACCGAAACCAGCTGCCCGGTGAACGTGTACGCCAAAGTGTCGAAAAACCCCGGGCTGACGGCGTTGAACAAGAACACGATGCCTCCCGGGAAGCCGGCGAGCACCCACAACTGGGCGCGCGACTCGGACGTCTTCGACTGCACCACCCCCTCGAGACGGTTCATCTCACGCAAGGTGGCGGCGCTGGTCTCCAGGATTTTCGGCAGATCGCCGCCCACCTTTTGCCCCACGAGCAACGCACCAACGCCGCTGTCGAAGGCCGGACTTTGGGCGCGCACCGAGGCACTGAGCAACGCTTGATCCAGCGAGCTTCCGACACGCAGCTCATTCAGCACGATCGCGATTTCCTCGCGAATCGGGCTTTGCAACACGGGCATCAATCCAGCCAGGGCCGCCGCGATGTTGGGCACGGCCTTGAGCGAGTTCGAAAGCGCGAGCAGAAAGCCGTCGGTTTGCAGCGTAAACTTGCGCGACCGTTGGCGCCGCTGGCGACTCAGATAGCCCGCCGGACCGAGCACGCCGAGCGCGGGGACGAGCAGCGTTGCCGTCACCCCCGTGCCGGCGTAAAGCGCGAGCCCGCACAGCACGGTCAGGACCTGACCCCAGACGATCGCCGCCGGTTTGGCCTCCAGAAAGCAGAGCCGGAGCATGCGCTCGAGGTAGGCCACGTAGGCGTCGTACTGTTTTTGCCCCGGCAGCACCTTCAGGCTGGCAGTGCCGTAGCCGACGAGAAAGACACCGCCGCACACCAGCTCGGCGGAGATCAGCTTGGCGAATAGAAACGCGCGCTCTTCGCTCATAGGTACTCCTCACCGGGCTTGACCAGTCCCAGCACCACGAAATCATGCAAGAACGAGGGCAGAAAACCGGTGGCGCGGAATTCCCCGAGCACCTCGCCTTTGGCTCCGGTGCCGGTGCGCACGAACTGAAAGATGGGCACGATGCGCACTTCGCCTTCGTCCCCGATGCCCGTGACCTCGCAGATCTGCGTGACCTTTCGGCTTCCGTCCGAGAGCCGTGTCTGCTGCACGAGCAGCTGAACGGCGCCGGCAATTTGCTCACGAATGGCGCGCGCGGGCAGATCGAGACCTGCCATGAGGCACAGCGTTTCCAGACGCGCGACCGCTTCGCGCGGCGAGTTCGCGTGAGTGGTGGTGAGCGAGCCCTCGTGCCCGGTGTTCATCGCTTGCAGCATGTCGAGCGCCTCTCCGCCGCGACACTCGCCGACCACGATGCGGTCGGGGCGCATGCGGAGGGCATTTTTGACCAGGTCGCGAATCGTGTACTCGCCGCGGCCCTCCATGTTGGCCGGGCGCGTCTCCAGTGAGACGACGTGCGGTTGCTTCAATTTGAGCTCGGCCGCATCTTCGATGGTCACGATGCGTTCGTCCTTGGGAATACGCTCGGAAAGGACGTTCAAGAGCGTCGTTTTTCCGCTGCCCGTACCGCCCGCGATGACGATGTTCTTCTTGGCGATCACCGAGCGGTTCAGGAACGAGCCCATGGCTGGGGTGAGCGCGGCAAAGTCGACCAGCTTTTCGAGGGTCAGGGGCGATTTCGAAAACTTGCGGATGGTGATGCACGTGCCGCGGATGGCCAGCGGCCGGATCACCGCGTTCACGCGCGAGCCGTCGCGCAGCCGCGCATCGACCAGCGGGCTCGACTCGTCGATGCGCCGACCGAGTGGCGTGATGATCCGTTCGACCACCGCGCGCACGCGCTCGTCGTCCGTGAAGCGGGCATCGGAGAGCACCAGCCGCCCGCTCCGTTCGACGAAAATGGTATCCGGATCGACGACCATGATCTCGCTGATCGTGGGATCCGACAAGAAGCGCTCGAGCGGCCCCAAGCCGAGGGCCTCGTCGGCCAACTCACCGATCAGGGCGTTGCGGTCGACCTCGGGCGGAATGCGCGCGTCGAGGGAGCGAATCACCTTGCGCAAAGCCGTCAGCACTTTCGGGCGCAGCGAGGGATCGTCCATTTTGGACGCGTCGAGAGCGATCAGATCCAAGTTCGCGAGCAGCTGGCGATGGACCTCGCGCCGCAGCTCGACGTCCGCGTGCGGCGCCCGCTCGGGGGCAAGCGCAGCCAGCGCCGGCTCCGGTGGCGCTGGCTCGCCCTGCGCGAGCGCGGCGATGATTACGGTATACTCCCCCATCTGCAGCGGCGCCCCGAATGGAACCTCCAGCGCCGAGCGCCTGAGCACGCGGCCCTCCGCCCAGGTTCCGTTCGTGGAGCGATCCTCGACGCTCAAGCGTCCCTGCTCCACACGCACCAGCGCGTGGTTTCGCGACACGCTGCCGCCCTCGAGGCATACGGATGAATCCGGATCGCGTCCGAAGCTGATGACCTCACTCGCAGCCAGAACCAAGCGGCGGCTCTCGGCTCGCTCACTGCGGACGACGATCTCTAGCTGCATGCTGGCTCCTGTGGCTACCCAATTGGCCTCAACGGGCCTTTGGCGGACGGTGTTCGAAGGCGCGCGCGCTCTCCAGGTCACCAGAGAAATCGTCGAAGGTTTTCAGGGCCGTGTCGATCAAATCGAGCGATCCCGTGGGCACGGACTCGAGCACGCTCGGAACGATGTAAATTGCGCCCTCCACCTCTGAGCGGTTGTCTTGATGGCTGCCGAACAGCACCCCGAACAACGGAATGCTACTGAGCAGCGGCAGACCATTGACGTCGTGAGTTTGCGAGTTCGTGTGCACCCCCGAGAGCACGAGCGACTGCCCAAGCTTCACGTTGACCATCGTCTCGAGCGTGGTCTCCGTCCTGCCCGGGACGTTCGTACCCGGACCGGCCGCGGTCAGGTCGCTCACCTCGGACGAGATCTTGAGCGAGACGTCTCGGCGCGCGGGGTCGAAGCGCGGAACCACGTCGATTTCCACGCCGAACGGCACCGTTTGCAATCCCACGGTCAGCCCCGTGTTGACCGAAAAGTTCTGCACGCCGCCGCTGCGAAACTTGGCGGCTTCACCGCTGTTGGTCACGACGGTGGCATGCTTCAGCACCTTGCCCCAACCCTTCGACGCCGCCAGATCCAGGCGCGGTAGCGGTTGCTTGATCAGCGTGACCGCACCCTGGGTAAACTGGCCCGCGATCAGATCGAAATTGGCGTTCAGCGTCGGGGCACCGATCGAAGCCGGCCAACCAAGCCCGACCGCATAGCCCGCCGAGGTCGCCATTTGCACGAAGTAGAAGTCGATGCGCACGAGGAAGCGCCGAGCTTCGCCGGGCCCATCGGCTTCCAGCTTGGTCGGCGCACCGACGTAAACCATCGAGTCGACCTGGCCCGGGTACAGGCTCGCCACGTGATCGACGCGCGCCTTTTCCGCCTCGTCTTGCACGGTGCCCTCGATCACGTGGCGCGAGCCGATGCGGCGGATGCGCAGGGTGGTGAACCCTTCGAGCCACTGCTCGAGCTCGCGCTCCACGGCAACGGGAGAGCGGGCGAACACGTTGACCGTGTACGTCGGTTGCTGTCCGTTCTCACGAATCAGCAAAATCGTGGTCGATCCGGGCCGTCGTCCGCTCAGCAGCAGCTTTTCGCCGTCGCTCGTCGGCCTCACGTCCACGATGCCGGGAACGCCTTCGGACCAGTTGCGGACTCCGCGCGCCGACAGCGTCGCGGTCTCGCCGACTGCGATGTTGATCTGATCGTTCGCCGGCGCGGGCGACGGGCTCGTCACCTGCGGCAGAACCGCCGCCGCCGCTTTCGCGCGCTGCGCAGCTGCGTTCGGCGCGAGTGCGCTCGCGAACGAGACGATAGCGATAAAGCCGAGGCTCCTCACGCTATTCGACTCTCGTGGGCAGGCGCGCCGCCGTCTCGTGGCGACGGACCGCGCGCACACGCTCGCTGGCCGACGGGTCGTCGAGGGCGGTGCTGTCGAGCGACGCGGGGTTATCGGCCACACGCTGGTCATTCGGATTCCGGAGCGCGACCGAGAGCGGGCCGCGTTGTGCCGCCAGTGACAACAGCTGAGCTTCTTGCAAATTGAGGCTCAGCGTCAGCGTGGGTGCCTGGGAGCCCTGCGTGCCCTTGGCCTTAGCGGACGAATTGCCGGTTTCATTGCCCGTAGCGAGCACGAGCACGCGCTGCAGAAGAATGTTGGACTCGTGGACATCGCGATTGGCAGTTTGTGCAAGCGACAGCAGATCGACGAAATCCCCCGGTCGGATCAGCGAAAATGTCGGATTCGACGCGAACGGCGCGGTCACGGCGCGGTACCCCGGCTGAACCAGCGCGCTGAGATCGCGGCGATCGTCGCGCATCGTGACCACGTCGGACCAGAGCAGCGTTTGCGAGACGCCCACGCTTTCCGCCGTTTTCAAGCCCATGACTTTCTCCCGCTCCGAGACCCGGATGCTGCGATCGTCGAGGTAGGCCTGAGGGATCGCCCGCGTCGTCAGCATGTCTTCGGCAAGCGCGGTCCCGCGCTCGATGCTGCGCACCGCAACCAAGACTTCGACGCGGTCGCCGCCCGAGGTTTGAATCTCGAGCCGTCGCACGTAAACCAGAAACAGCAGTGTGCCCAAAGCAGCGGAGGCGAGCCCAACGGGAACGGGTTTGAACTTCATGATCAACTCACACGTGGCGAGGCAGCACCCGACGGGAAGCTGGGCGACGTCACGAGCACTTCGCATAAGCAGTGACCGTGCCAGTCGCTCCTCGCCCGCGGCTGGCGGTCGGGCCGGGGCTAGCGGCTGCTGGCACAGGGCTTGTAACCAGACGCGGTTTCCGTCTCTGCCGCGCGCTCGGCGCACTTTGGAGTGAAACCGATGAAGCTCTGCCTCAAGCTCGCTCTGCTGGCGTTCGCCGCTATCTGCCCGCCGGGCTGCTCGAAAGTGCTCGGCGAACCGCCGACCTATTCGTTCCCATTTGCGATTCGCGTTACGTCGGACGACGGCACGCCCATCCAGGGAGCCGAGATTGGCACCTCCTCCAGTCAATCCGCGACTACGGACGACGCGGGACGCGCGCGTCTGGAGGTGAGCGGGCGCGAGGGGGATCGGCGGCCCTTCGTCGTGCGCTGCCCGGGCGAATTCCAATCGCCCGTGGAGCCGCTCGTGATCTCGCTCCATCGCAACGCCGAGGGCGCCCCGAACGCCGTTTACAGCGCCACTTGCGTCCCGTTCAAACGCAAGCTGGTCGTCGCGGTACGCCTGGAGGGCGGCGCGGGGCTCCCCATCTATTACCTGGACGAAGAGGTGGCACGCACGGACGAATCCGGCGCCGCGCACTTCATCGTCCAGGCAGTGCCAGGAGAGCCATTCCGGATCGCCGTCCACACGCGGGAGGTCGACGAGGATCTCCGCCCCGTCGACCCCACCGCGGAGCTCTCGGTGGGCGCTTCGGACGACATCGTGCTCTTCGAGCAAGCGTTGTCGCGCATCGTGCGCTCCGCGCCACGGTCGGTCAGGCCCCGCCGCACGCTGCCACGCAAGCTGTGAAAGCGCCGCGGGCGTGGCCCGATTCAGCTGATTTTGCGTCGAAAGCCGTGCGCTGCGCGGAGCGCCCTTACGGAGTCGAACCCACGCCTTGCACCTTGGTGGCCTGATCTTCGATCTTCTGCTTCACGTCGCCACCAAACGTAGTGAAGCCCACGATGGCGATCAACGCGACCAGACCGACGACGATGATGTACTCGACCATATTTGCCCCGCGCGTATCGCGAACCAGGGCCGAAGTGCGGAGCTTATTGACGAGGGCATTCATGGTTAAAAGTCCGTTTCTTGTCAGGCGACGGGCCGAGCCCGCGGATATCGCGGCGGACGCCGTCGTGTTTCGTTGCAGCTCCAAGCAGCGCGCGTGCCACTTGCGATTCTCCGCTTCGGCGCCCCGCCTAGGGCGGCAAGACGGCACGCGCGCGTCCGTATCGCACGCAGCCGCGTAGCCGAAACCGCCTTAGCGGTGAAGCGCAGCAGCGCGAGCCGGACGAAATTCCGAACGCTGCGGCATGTGACCTTGCGGGCACGCGCGTTGCAGTTGCAGCCGAGCACGTCGCCATGACCCCACGTGGACTCGCTTCCCGCCTCGCTCAGGATTCGCGGGGAGCCGCTTATGTGGAGTTCCTGATCGCGTTTCTGCCCATTTTCGTGCTCTTCATGTGCATTTGGCAATTCGGGCAAATCTTCACGGTGCGGGTGCTGTGCGCGCACGCAGCGAACGCAGGCGCCCGCGCCGCCGCCGTGGTCGTCGCGGAGCCCGAAGACAATGGCGTCGTCATTCACCAAGTCACAGCTGACAAGAAGCAACAAATCACGATCGCCGTGTACGCCGCGCTCGCCCCCGTGATCGTGAGCGACTGGATTTCGAGCGTCGACGTCGACTTTCCCGCCACGCCTGGCGGAGCAAGCGGCGGATCCGTCGATCTGACTCCCAAGGCCGCGAACTTCTCGCTCGCGCCACCGGCGATGCTGCACGCGCGCGTGTCCGTGCGCTTTCGCTGCCGGCTACCGTTCGCCGACCGATTGATGTGCGAGCACGCGAACGGTTCTGGCTGGACCTTCCCGATCACGGCGGAAGGCTCCTTCCCTTACCAGTCCGCCCGCTACGCCTACGACCCGCCCACGCCGCCAAAACCAACCGAATCCGACACTGCCACCCCCTAACCCCAGTGAGCGCCAGCATGCGCAAAGTCAGCAAGCGTAGCGAACTTTACCGAGACCAGAGCGGAGCGGTGATGGTCTTCGGGCTGCTCGCCTGTGTGCTGCTCGTGGGTGTGCTGTGGACGGTGATCGGCGTCGGAGAAATGACCAGCTTCCGCGAGCGGGCCCAAGACGCCGCCGACAGCGCGGCCTACAGCACGGCCGTGATGGTCTCGCGGGGCATGAACACGCTCGTCCTGTTCAACATCATCATGTCGCTCGTGCTCGCCGTGCGCGTGGCGCTCAAGGTGCTGCAATTCGCGCTGCTGATCGCGGGCGGCGTGTTACTGCTCGCCGGACTCTTCACCGCAGGGGCCACGGTTGGACCGGCGATGGCGCTGTTCGCGGCGGCCGGCACGGTCCAGCAGATGCTCGGCGCCGTCAACCCAGTGATCGTGACTGGGCTCGAAGGGCTGCAGATGGCGGCCGGCGGCGTGCAAGCCGCAATGCCCGCCTTCGCCCAGGGCGCAGGTACCTACGCCGGAAAGCAGTATGCCCCGCTGGTGAAGGACGTGTTCGTCGCCGCCCCCTATGCCGAAGAGCCCGAGCTGTTGGTCAACCCGCCGGCGCTACGGGAGGACCAGTTCGGCGGTGTTCCCTGTAAGCACGCGGGGGAAGCAGCCGTCGATGTCATGTTCTTCATCGTCGGCCGAATCATTCCGGCAAATTTCATTTCACCGATCAAAGGCGCACTAAAAGACGCGATTGGCGGGCTGGTCGGCAACCCGGTGACGGCTCTCTACTTCTGTGAGCTCGGAGTCAACATTCATCCGCCGGAAACGCCAGCGCTCGACGAAGCCGTCGAGCGCGTCAAAAAGGAGTGCCTGAAGAAAATGGGCCTACCCGAAGACCGCGACAAGTTCGACGACGAGCTGACGGTCGCGCAGCGCACGGAACTGCAAAGCTGTATCGAGGTCACCACGAACGCGGTCGACCATGCCAAAGACCTCGCGGCCGGGACAGCGAGTCAACTTTTGAACGGCAAAAAAGTCGGAATGCCGCCCACCCTCAACCTCGATCGCTGGTCGAATGGCGATCCAGGCTCGCAGATCGCGGCCGTGGTCACGCTGCAGACCGCAGGCGCGCTGCGCGCGAGCAAGGGCGTCTCGATCGCCGCTTGGGGAAACAGCCAGGTCTCTGCGACACCGCCGCCGCAGGCGGATAAGGCGTTTGCGCAGGCAGAGACCTACTACGACTGCGCCGGGCACTGGGAAGCGGACTGCCATGGCATGGACGAGGCGATGTGGAATTTCGCGTGGCGCGCGCGGCTCGTGTCGGTGGATCCCGAAGGGTCGTTCATCAAGGACGAGGTGACGAAGGCCAACGACGCGCTGAAAACCGCCCTCACCGCCAGTGGCTCGAGTGCCGCGTCCGTGCAAGCCCTGATCAACGCGCCTTCGTTGATGGTGCACTGAAGATGAACGCGCGAGTTAATCTTGACCAGCAGCGCACGCGCCGTGCCGCGCGCGGGGCAATCCTGGTCGAAGCGCTGATCGTGATCGCGGCGATGGTGCTGCTCTTGGTCGCGTTCTTATTCATGCACCAGACCTTCGCGCTCCAGCTCCGGGTGCAGAATGCCGCGCGCGCCGCGGCCTTCGCCTTTGCCCTCAACGGATGCGAGGGCGGGCTGCCGAGCGGCCTTTCTGCCGAAGACACCAAGCTGATCGCGACCCCAGCCACTGCAGACGGGAGCTCTCAGACCGTCGCTGATGCCCAAACCGGCAAGATCCGCGAAAAGGCCGCGGCCAATGCCTTCAACCGGGCCGCAGCCAAGAACACCGGTTTTGGCATGCCGGCAGCAGCATCGGTCTCTGCCCGCGGCACCGCTTCGGCGACCGACGGTCAGGAAACGATGAGCGGCACGATGTACTCGCGCACCACGTTACTGTGCAACGAAAAGCCGCGCGAAGGCACGCTCGAGGACAGCGTCGGCTACATCGTCGACTTTTTGAGGTTCCCACCATGAATGAAGCCCGCAGTCTGCGTCCGAGTCCGAGAGCGCTCGCCACCCGCACGCTAGCCCGTTGCTTTTCTCGCTACGCGGGGCTCGTGCGTGTGGCGACGTACTCGCTGGTGATGCTCGCCGTACTGCTCGGCTATGGCATGCACTCGGCTCGCGGCGCCATCGGAGAGCGCTCGCTCGCGCTGGGGCGAAAGCTCGACGGCATGCGCGACTTGCTCGGAAACACCAAAGCGGTGACGCTGAACGGTCAACGCATGATGTTGTCGACCGCCGTCGTCCCGCTCTCCGTCCCGGCGGCGCTCGACCGCTTCGAAAGCTTGTGCCGCGGCGGGCCGAATGGCCTCGCTTTAGCCGTCGATCAGCTGCCGGAGGCGCGCGCGGCCGGGGCGCAGCTGCCACTCGCCCGGCGCCTCGGCATCCTCCGAAACGACACCGCTCGCGACGGCATCGTCGCCTGCGTCGTCCATCGTGGCGACCGCACGCTCGAGCTTTCCGAGCTGATCGACGGTCTGACGAAGACGCTCGACATCGGTCTCCTGGGTGACTTTTTCTTCGTCTATGCCCGCGATACGGGCAAAGCTGACCAGCCGCAATCTCATCTGGTGACCTCGTGGACTCACGGTTCGTTCCAACCGTCGCTCATGTTCCCGGTCAGCGGAGACGCGCCGGGCTCGGATTCGTTGCTCGCGGCACGCCCGACCGGCGCGCGGCGCGTCTTGAGCGGCGTCGCGGTGGATGCGCCCTACGCCTTGCGTGTGTACGAATCGAGCGAAGCCCCGGGCACGGCGTTGACCCAGTTCGACCAGAGCATGGCCCTGCGCGGCTGGCTGCGGATGCAGCAAGCGCGTCTGTCCGAGACGACCCATGTCTACACGCACACGTCGGGAATTACCGCACTCGCGACCGCCGCTGCCTCGAGAATCAAGGAAGGCACGGTGTTTTCATTGGTCGAGATGGGCGCGCCGAAGTCGGACCCAGTGCAGCGTTGACGATCGCCAGTCGCCGACGTGTTACGCTCTCGTGCGTGAGCTCGCTCGGCTACCACTCCGCGTTCCGAAGCGCCAAAGCAGCCGTGCTGGTTTGGCCCCTGATTTTTGCCGGCTGCTCGAACGCAGCAGACGGTCGCGTGGACGTGGTCGCAGGTACGGCGGGCAGCGGGCCCCGCGATACGTCGAGCGCAGGCGCAGCGGGCAGTGAGCGCGCAGGCGCTGGCAACGGAGGCGCGGCGGGCAGTGAGCACGGAGGCGCGCAGAACCTCGCTGGCTCCAATTCAGGCAGCGCAGGCAGCGCAGGCAGCGCAGGCAGCGCAGGCAAGAATAGCGCGGCGGGTGCGGC
>Ga0247779_1000478_pt1 | contig 25388 bp, 19 predicted proteins | sample UWRJL221509R5_FD_179925 | JGI IMG/M metagenome (GOLD analysis project Ga0247779, IMG submission 179925) | Plant litter microbial communities from Arlington Agricultural Research Station in Wisconsin, United States - UWRJ-L221-509R-5 | ecosystem: Environmental > Terrestrial > Plant litter >... | reverse complement strand
GGGGATAGGTAGTTGTTAAGGTAATGGCTTAACAAGCCAACGATTCTCTTAGTCGAAGCTGAAATGGTTGATCGACCACATTGGGGATGAAAAAATCCCAACGCAAAAAAGTACAGCAGTGAGGAATTTTGGTCAATGGCCTAACGGCTGAACTGGCAACTTGGAGGAAAGCTTGGTTTGGAATAAATAAACTAAGAAAATCGATTTATCGAATAAAATTCTGTATGTATATTGATAATGACAATATACACATTTGTCTTGACTAATTACGTGCCAGCAGTCGCGGTAATACGTATGAGACTAGTGTTATTCATCTTAAATAGGTTTAAAGGGTACTTAGACGGTAAATATAGACTTGTAAGAAATAGAGAACTAATTTACTAGAGTTTTATGTAAGAAGATAGTACTTGTGAGTGGAGAGATAAAATTCTTTTATACCTAGGGGACTGGTAAAGGCGAAGGCAATCTTTTATGTAAAAACTGACGTTAAAGGACGAAGGCATAGGGCACGAACAGGATTAGATACCCAAGTAGTCTTTGCAGAGAATGATGAATGCCATAGGTTAGGTTATAACTTAGTCTATAAATGAAAATGTAAGCATTTCACCTCAAGAGTAATGTGGCAACGCAGGAACTGAAATCACTAGGCCGTTTCTGACACCAGCAGTGAAGTATGTTATTTAATTCGATGATCCACGAAAAACCTTACCACAATTTGAATGTTAATAATATAATATATTGTTTATTTTAAGCAATGAAGAAAGTATATTTTTATATTTTATAATATTAATACAAGTGTTGCACGGCTGTTTTCAGTTAATGTTGTGAAACTGTGGTTTGGTCCATGGAATTAACGGAAACCCTTGCTTTATTTATAAAAATTATTTAATAAAGCTGTTCACCTTTATATTGGATGTGATAATAGGGACTAAGACAAGTCATCATGGCCTTAATATTGTGGGCTATAGACGTGCCACATATTCCTAAACAAAGAGATGCAAAATTGCGAAATTAAGCAAATCTCAAAAAATAGGATAAAATTAGAAATGGATTGTAGCCTGAAATTCGGCTACATGAATAAGTAATTGCTAGTAATCGTGAATCACCATGACACGGTGAATAAAACCTCGGATTGGTACTAACTACTCGTCGCATGCTGAAAGGAGTGTGTGCAATAAGTTTGCTTTTCTATTATAAGTAAGTAAATATATAAGATTTAGATGTTATAATGGGATTCTTCGTATGCATGACTCTGATTAGTGTTAAGTCGAAATACGGTTCGTGTAGTGGAAGTTGCACGGGATTGATAATATGAAACAATAATATATGTATAAGTTATTATACATAAAGGAAGGTTCCACTTGTTGGTACGGTGGGTTAAGCTGTAAACTTAATGATTTATTAATCGTCGAAGGTTCAATTCCTTTTCTTCCTAATAATATAATGCTCCTATAGCTCAAGGGTAGAGCACGATACTGTTAATATTGGTATAGATGTTCGAGTCATCTTAGGAGCTATTAATATCAAATTCAAATATTTATTTGTCTTTCATGATATTTTTAAGGAAAAATTCATTATATTTTAATATAATATTGTTTTATGTTTAAAGAAAAGTTCGTTTATTTTTTATAAAAGTAATATTTTAAATGACAAATTTAGTTAGAAGTAATTTTCAAGATCATCCCTTTCATTTAGTATCTCCTTCTCCTTGACCTTTATATACAAGTATTTCTTTATTAATATTAACTACTAGTGCTGCATTATCTATGCATAATTTTCATAATAGCTACATTTTATTTTATGTAGCCTTAACATTAGTAATATCTTCAATGTTTTTATGATTTAGAGATGTAGTATCTGAAAGTACTCTTTTAGGAGATCATACTTTAGCTGTACAAAAAGGATTAAATTTAGGAGTTATTTTATTTATAGTTTCTGAAGCATTATTCTTCTTAGCAATTTTCTGAGCATTCTTTCACAGTGCATTAACACCTACTGTTGAATTAGGGGCTCAATGACCACCTATAGGTATAGAACCTATAAATCCATTTGAATTACCATTATTAAATACAGTGATATTATTATCAAGTGGAGCGACAGTTACATATGCTCATCATTCTTTAATACAAGGTGAAAGAAAAGGAGCTTTATACGGCTCAGTTGCTACTATTGGATTAGCATTAATATTCACAGTTTTCCAAGGTGTTGAATATAGTGTATCATCTTTCACAATTAGTGATGGTGCTTTTGGTACATGTTTCTTCTTTAGTACAGGTTTCCATGGATTACATGTTATTATAGGAACAATTTTCTTGAGCGTAGCATTATGAAGAATATTTGCTTACCATTTAACAGATAATCACCATTTAGGATTTGAAGGTGGAATACTTTACTGACACTTTGTTGATGTTGTTTGATTATTTTTATACGTTAGTGTATATTATTGAGGTTCTTAATTTCTAAAAATTACCACAATAATACTTAGAAATAATCAATTTTGATTTAATATTTTTTTTTCTTAAGAAATACTAAGTATAAAAAGGGATTTTAGTATAATGGTAATACATGTGACTTTTAATCATTAAGAAATTGGTTCGAATCCGATAAATCCTAAGTTGATATATAATTACAGTTAATAATTAAATCTATTCTTATTTTCTATTATTATCTCAGAATTAATAACTTAATTGGTAAAGGACTTCCCTGTCACGGAAGTAGATGCCGGTTCGAATCCGGTTTAATTCGTTTTTATTTTAGGAAAAGTTTCCATTGGTAAGGTAAGACATTTGCTAAATGTTGCGTTTTAACGCCTGGGTGTTCGAACCACCTCTTTTCCGAAAAGAGTATAGTTTAATGGTAAAACAGAAAGCTTCAACCTTTAAATTCTTAGTTCGAATCTAAGTACTCTTGTATATGAATAATTAAAAACACACCCTCCCTTTTTTAATAAGGTATTAATTATGTTAATTATGAATAATTTATTTTTAATTAATGAAACTTTTACAAATGGTTATACATCTTATACTTTAGATATTTTATCTATTTTAGCTATAATATGTGCTATATTTGTAATTATAATGAAAAATCCTATTGTATCTGTATTATTTTTAATAGGATTATTTGCAAATATTTCTTTCTATTTAATATTATTAGGTTTAAGCTTTATAGGTTTATCTTATCTAATTGTATATATAGGAGCTGTATCTATTTTATTTTTATTTATACTGATGTTAATTAATATTAGAATAAGTGAACTTCAAAGTAATAATAGTAATAGTATTGCTTTATCTGTAGTTATAGGAATAGCATTTTATTATCCATTATTCCAATTATTACCTTATGATATTGCTATATTAAACAATATAAATAATGCTCTTTATGTTATATTATATAATATATCTTTAAATAAAAATAATAGTTCTTCTAGTGTTATTGATTTAAGTAATAATGATTTATATTTTGTTACAAGTAAAGCATGAGACGCAAATTTATTAGAAAATAGTCATATAAGTGCAATAGGTAATATTATGTATACTAATTATAATATATGATTAATTATTGCTAGTTTTATATTATTATTAGCAATGGTTGGAGCTATAGTTATAACTATAAAGCAGAAATAATATAATTAAATTATATTATATATAATACAAAATTTGTATTATAAAAGGAATTAGCTCAACGGTAGAGCAACCGTTTTACACACGGAAGGTTAGGAGTTCAAATCTCCTATTTCTTATAAAATATTTATAATTCTTTAACTTAATCGGTAAAGTGCATTTTTGATAAGAATGTTATTCAAGTTCAAGTCTTGAAAGAATTAATTTTAGAACAATAAGAGAATTGTCCGAGTGGTTTATGGTGGCTAGCTTGAGACTAGTTATGAATTCATTCATCATGGGTTCGAATCCCATATTCTCTGAATCTAATATTAATAATATTAAATTATTAAGCAGGTCATAATTTAATGGTAGAATACCTTCTTTGGGAGAAGGTTGTCCAAGTTCAAGTCTTGGTGACCTGATAGATAAAAGTTTTAAAATTTAGAAGAAATATATAATAGATATAAATAAATATATTATTTATAATATACATAAATGTATATATATAAGTATATAAAGAGATTATTATGGAAATTTATGCCATATATTAAAGAGAAATAAGTTATGTTTAAATACCAAAGAACATATAAACTCTTAGAGAAATTACTTGATAAACGAAGTGAAGTGAAATATCTTATTAACTTCAGGAAAAGAAATCAAACGAGATTCTATGATTAGTGTGAACGAAAGTAGACCAGCCTATATAAATAAGTAAAATGGCCTCAAAGCTGTTTGAATATTTTGGGGAACCTTCCTCAAAGGCTAAATATAATATATGAGCGATAGTGAAAAGTACCGTGAGGGAAATAATTTTTGAAATAGTAATTTTATAAGTAGCTCGAGTAAAATATAATAAACAAGAGCGTACCTTTTGCATAATGGGTCACCAAGTTAACATTAGATGCAAACAATTATTTAGAATAAATTTCTATAAATTGTGTAGTTAAACCGATCATTAAAATAATGGGCAGTGTCTAAAGTTAGACCCGAAGCCTGGTGATCTTACTATGGTCAGGATTATAAAGGTCCGAACGGGTTATCGTTGCAAAGATATCCGAAGAACTATGGTAAGTGAGTTAAAGACAAATCTGACCAGGATAGCTGGTTTTCTGCGAAACCTATAATAGTAGGCAGTTTAAGTAACATCTTAGTAGGTACAGAACTTAATCTCAGACAAGATGTAAATTTTCATGTAAATGAATTACATTTTATTTTGTACATATCGGGGGATCGTGAAGATTCTATCGGCGAGTATGCAGACTCGGAATGACAAAGATGAATCTTGAATTATCGGACATAGAATGCTAAGGTTGTATGTCAAAAGGGAAACAGCCCAGAACAAAAGTTAAGGTTCCAAAATTATTATTAAGTGAAATTAAGAGAGTTATTATATAAGTCGAAAGGAAGATGGGCTTGGAAGCAGCCATAATTTAAAGACCTCGTAATAGAGCACCTGTTAAGTCTTAAACGCATCGAAAATTTAACGGATCTAAATAATATACCGAAACTTTGTCCATGTTTAACTATAATGATAATAATTATAGTTATTCGGTGGGGTAGCAGAACGTTGAGTTAATTTTTGACTTTTATTTAAATAATAAAACTATAAAACAACTCAAGTGATAATGGTGACATGAGTAACGAAAAAGGAATAAAACTCGCCTAAAGCTTATGGTTAATTAAAGTAACGGCCTCTAAGTTAATAATCTGAAGGTTATGACGATGAGAAAATTCTTTTTACTTTTAATGACGACATTTTTAAGTGAAAATGTACTGGAAAAACAAAGTAAAATTTCTTTTTATAAAACAATAAACTAAACAGATGAGAATTATAAAAAAAGAAAAACCGTACCTAGAAACTGACACAAGTAAGCTAGTAGAGAATACGAAGGCGTAAATGAGATAACAATCATAAAGGAACTCGGCAAACTAACTTCCGTAACTTAGGGATAAGGAGGGCTCGTTAGTCTCGATTAATACGAGTAAAAATGAAGAAGCATAAAATATTGTTGTACGACTGTTTAATTAAAACACAGCACTTTGCAAAAAGATGATAAATCTAAGTATTGAGTGTGATGTCTGCCCGATCCCGGCTGGTTAACAAATTAAACTATTTTTGGTTTAAACGGAACCCCCGGTTAATGGCGGCCTTAACGTGAGGGTCCTAAGGTAGCGAAACGCCTTGGCCGTTAAATGCGGTCTTGCATGAATGATGTAACGATACAACAGCTGTCTCTATGATTGACTCAGTGAAATTATAATAACTGTGCAGATACAGTTTACCTCTAGTTAGACGAGAAGACCCTATGCAGCTTTACTGTTACTAATTATTAAGTATGATTGCGACAAATTTTAGAATATAAGGTAATTGATAAGATACCAGTGAAATACCTTTATTATTCTATCATATTATAAACCTTTATATAAAGGGACAGTTGCTAGGAGACAGTTTATGCGGGGCACAGACCCCACAAAGAGTAAATGGGTGTGTCTAAATAAAATAAATAAAAAAGATTTTTGTTTGCGATTAAATAATCATGTGTAATATACGGTATTATAATTATATAATGTATTAATTTACGTATCGGTATGAATTATTAGGGTAAGATTTAATATAGAGAAATTATGTGTGGTTATAAAAAGTAGTATGAATATTTAATTCTAATATTTTTTGTAGTTATTGTTTTTATAGCAATAATAATGTATGCCACTTACAAAGTTTAACGGCTTAATCTTGCTTTACTGTTTGATTAACAACAAATCTTACAGTCGCGTAAGCGGGGCATATGATCACAAGATATACAAAGGAAAGATCTTGGATTTTTGGAAAAGCTACGCTAGGGATGTTTGTCCTTCAATTTATTATTAAGTTTTAATAAATAAATTGAGAATAAATTGGGTTAATTTCAAATATTACTGATATCAGTAGATTTGAAGCGAAATTTATCTTGGCATTATTTTAATAAGATAAAATCGTTCAACGACTATAAGGTGAGTAATGCTAACAATAATCCTTAAAAAAAACCCAACTTTTTTTTTACTATATATCTAGACAAAAAAATTTTGAAATATTTGAACAATAAAAAAAATGAAATATAACAATAATAGTAATAATAATCTATACATTTTTAATAAAAATATAAATAACAATTTTAAATTAGTTCCTATTAAACTTAATAAGAATTATGTGGGTGAAGTTAAATACTTTCCAGCTGCATCAAAAGAATGAAAAAATACTATTTATGCTTTTAATAAAAATAACACTATAAACTTATCTATGGATGATATTAATATTAATTCTTTAGTAAAGAATTATTTTAATTTACGTTTTTTTCCCAAATTTGTTTATAAAAAATATAAACCAAGATGAGTTAGACGTCCATCTATGAATAAAATTTATGTTAGTAATGCAGAAATTAAACATACTAATTCTAAAGCAATTTTAATTGTTTATACTTATAACAGAGAAAAAATCTCATTATTAAATAAAGTAAAGTTTTTAAGAAAAGGGCTTTTAAGTAATATTAGAACATTGATTCTTAAAAATAAAGAATATTTAGGAGACTTTGTTGGTAAAACAATTAAGACATTATTGCATAAAGAATTGAAAACTTTGAGAAAATATAAATTAAGATTAAACCTTAATCAATATAAATTTGAAGAAAAACTTTTATATAAGTTAAGTAATATAATAGGTACTTATTTTTATAATAAAAGAGTAGAATTTAATATTGTAAATATGAAATCTATTATTCTTAATAGTGATATATTTACTAAAATTTTAACACATAAGTTATGAAAAAAAAGAATTTATACTTATAGAATGATGAAATATATTTTAAATAAAGCTGTATTGCCTAAAGCAAACAGAATAATAGAAAAAAGTCGAATAATTAAAACAATAGATTTTAATTTAATAGATAATAAATATAAAAATCTTCATTTAACTTCTATATTAAAAAATAATAATTTAAATGTATTATTAAAAGAGTTATATAATAGTATAATATCTAATAATTCTTTAGATAAAAACTATACAGATATGCATGATATCTTGTTTGATACAATTAAATATAAAAATATGGGAGGTGTTAGATTAGAAGTTAAGGGGAGATTAACTAAACGTTATAGAGCAGATAGAGCTGTTTTTAAAGTAAAATGAAAAGGAGGATTAAAAAATATTTATTCTTCATATCAAGGATTATCTACAGTAAAAATGAGAGGTTATCTTAATTCTAATGTAGAATACTCAATTTCTACATCAAAGCGTCGTATTGGAGCTTTTGCTGTTAAAGGTTGAGTAAGCGGTAAATAATTGGTTTTATTTTAGCAACAAATATATAGTAAAAAAAAAAGAAGAAATAGTCTGAACCATTTTGTAAAAGATGGAAATAAATTATTATGATAACAAATTGAACAGGCTAATTTGCGCAAGAGTGCACAAAATGAGTGCGCGGTTTGGCACCTCGATGTCGGCTTGACTTATCCTCATGGATGCAGAAACTATGAAGGGTACGACTGTTCGTCGATTAAAAAGTTACACGAGCTGGGTTAAATACGTCGTGAGACAGTATGGTTTCTATCTTCTAGAGGAAGTTAGAATATAATAAGGATTAATCTTGTACGAAAGGAACATGAGAAACTATTGGTATACTTAATTGTACACCCGTTTTATTAACCTATGGTTTACCTGTTGTTTATGTGTCGAATATTAATTTAGGATATTATTATTATAATATTACAGAATGTTATCTATCACTTAAGTAAATATAATAGCATAGGCACGGCAGGAAAGCTAAGTTAGTCAAAGATAAGTGCTGAAAGCATATAGGCACGAAGCTTACCTTAAGATATTTCTTAAATATACGTAGTAGAACACTACGAACATAATAAAATAAATTATTATGATTATAGGCTTTGTTTGGAATAATCTAGAGATTTTTAGGAACTAAGTACTAATTTTATAAAAAACTATTGAATTAATATATCATATTATATATCAAATTTATTTGCCTGATTAGCATAAAAGTAATGCAACTGTTTTGTAATCAGTAGAAGTAAGTGCGATACTTACATTGGGCTTATTAAAGGATTAGTAGTCAAGCGGTATGACATAACTCTTTCAAGGTTAGGATCGCGGGTTCGAATCCCGCCTAGTCTAAAGTAATATGTTTAAACCTAAAATTTAATAAATAAAATACTAAATACTTTATATTTATAACAACTATCATTTAATGGTAGGATTGCGGTCTTCCAAACCGAGTGTGTGGGTTCGATTCCCACTAGTTGTATCTAGAACATTTAGAGGCTATAGCTTAATTGGTAAAGCATACTGCTCATAACAGTAATTATAAGTGTTCAAGTCACCTTGGCCTTACTAATTTGTAATAGAAATAAAAATGATTTATCATTTTTTGTAAAAAATTTTTTTTAATCCGAGTGCTGGAATGGTAGACAGGGCAAACTTAAGCTTTGCTGGTTCATAACCGTGAAGGTTCAAGTCCTTCTTCGGATAAATAAAAGGGGTCATAATTTAGTTGGTAAAATGGTAATTTTGCAAGTTATTCACGAGAGTTCGACTCTCTCTGACTCCAATATTAAAAAAAAAGCCTAAGAAGCTCAATTGGTTGAGCAGAGCATTGAAGCTGCTTTGGTTGTAAGTTCGAGTCTTACCTTGGGCAGTAGATATGCGGATTGGTGTAATAGGAACACAATTGACTCATGATCAATAAATAAAAGTGCAAATCTTTTATCCGTTTAATTAAATTATGAAAAAAGGTAGTGATGGAATTGGTAGACATGAGTAGCTTAGGACTATTTGATTTAAATATCTTATCCGTTCAAGTCGGATTTACCTTATTGTACTATAATTAATATTAATTAATTACATCTGAAGTCGACTAATGGGTAAGTCACAAATTTTTGGTATTTGCTATTATGTGTTCGAGTCACATCTTCAGAATTCATTAAGGATAATGTAGCTCAGTTGGTAGAGCGACTGTTTGTGGCGCAGTAGGTCTTCTGTTCAAACCAGAATATTGTCCCAAGTTGAGAAAACAATTCTCTTTTTTATTAAATAAACAATATTATGAAAATCGATAATCTAAAAATTACACCTGCAGCTTATTACTCAAATGCAGAAAAATGTAAATTTATTATAATGAAAGATAATAAAAATAAATCTGGTATATACAGATGAACTAATAGAATAACAGGAAAATTTTATATAGGGAGTGCTGTTAATTTAACTAAAAGATTAAGGTTTTATTATTCGTCTAAATCTATAGAAAATAGCCTATTAATAAAAAGAAGTTATATATACACTTCAATTTTAAAATATGGTTATTCTAAATTTAGTTTGGAGATAATTGAATATTGTGATTTAGATATTTTATTGCAAAGAGAACAACATTATCTAGATACATTAAAACCTGAATATAATATACGTAAAAAGGTAGGAATTATAATGAGATAAATAAGATATATTAAATAATAATATTTAATGAATTTCATACTTAGCCAAGGTAGTTTAATGGTAAAACTTTAATTTCATGCGTTAATAATGAGAATTCGATTTTCTCCCTCGGCTAAATTAAAAAAATTTTATGATAATTACTTCTATATTAGTTTTATTACTTTCTAATGCCGTCGCTTTAAGACGAGATATGTCAATACTTTTTAATAGAATAGCAACTATAGCTTTAGGCTATGCTATTTTAAATGACGTGATGAGTTTATCTCTTGTTAATAAAGGAATAGGTATACATGGAGGTTTGCTTTATATTAGCAATATAACACAAGTATTCCATATATTTATTTTCTTTGTAAGTATATTAATATTACAATTAACAAGTTTTTACCCACGTAAAGTATGAGTGCCTGAATATTCTTCATTAAATAGCATGTTATTTAGTAAATTTGTTTATTATAGAACAAAAATATTAAATAAAATGGGTGAACAGTTTAAAATTATAGAATACCCTCTAATTTTATTATTTATAATAAGTGGAGCGGTATTTTTAATATCAACTAATGATTTAGTTTCTGTTTTCCTTGCAATAGAATTACAGAGTTATGGGTTATATTTATTAAGTACTATTTATAGAAACTCTGAATTATCTACTACAGGTGGTTTAATATACTTCTTGTTAGGAGGATTAAGTTCATGTTTCATTTTATTAGGTACAAGTTTATTATATGCTAATGCAGGTACTACAAGTTTAGATGGATTATATATAATAAATAGTATAAGCGATGTAAATAATGATGTATATTCTTGATATCAACCTTATTATTTAAATTTTGCTTTACTTATATTTAGTATTGGATTCTTATTTAAAGTAAGTGCAGCTCCATTCCATTTCTGATCTCCGGATGTTTATGATGCTATTCCTACAATTGTTACTACATTTGTAGCAATAATAGCTAAAATTTCTATTTTTATTTTCTTATTAGAATTAGTTTACTATACAAGAGATTATTATTTTGATTTTAGCTGAACATTTAGTTTATTAATAAGTTCTTTACTTTCTTTATTAGTAGGTACAATTGGTGGTTTAACACAATTTAGAATAAAAAGATTATTTGCGTATAGTACTATATCTCATGTAGGTTTTATTCTATTGGCTTTAAGTATTTCTAGCATAGAATCTACTCAAGCTTTCTTATTCTATTTAGTACAATACTCTATAAGTAATTTAAATGCATTCTTTATATTAATAGCTATAGGTTTATCTTTATATTCTTATGTAAGTAATAGTAAAGAAGATAAAGAATTATTAGATAAAAATAATTCACCTATACAATTAATTACTCAATTAAAAGGTTATTTTTACATAAATCCTTTCCTTGCATTAAGTTTAGCTATAACTATATTTTCTTTTGCAGGAATACCTCCTCTTGTAGGATTCTTTGCTAAACAGATGGTTTTAAGTGCTGCATTAGATAAAGGTTATATTTTTATGGCTATAGTAGCTATATTAACTAGCGTAATCGGTGGAATATATTATTTAAATATAATTAAAGAAATTTTCTTCTATTCACCTCAATATGAAGTAAGTTCTTGATTAAAAAATGTTAGTTTAAAAGGTAATATTTACAATAATAGTAATAAAATAATTAAATCTACTACATTTAATTATAAAAACATAGTTATTTCTAGCCCTATGGCTGCAATAATTTCAATAATTACATTAGTAATATTATTATTTTTATTTATGAATAAAGAATGATTAAGTATGGGTACCATATTGGTACAAATTTTATTTAACTATTAAATGAGCAGTATGAGTATATTTATTTTAGTGGTATGTATAATTGCAATCTTATTTTTAGTTATTAATTTAGTTTTTGCACCACATAATCCTTATCAAGAAAAGTATAGTATATTTGAATGTGGTTTTCATAGTTTCTTAGGTCAAAATAGAACACAATTTGGTGTAAAATTCTTTATTTTTGCTTTAGTTTATTTATTATTAGATTTAGAAATCTTATTAACATTCCCTTTTACTGTAAGTGAATATGTTAATAATGTTTATGGTTTAATAATTACATTAGGTTTCATAGGAGTAATTACATTAGGTTTTGTTTATGAATTAGGAAAGAGTGCTTTAAAAATAGATAGTAGACAAATATTAACTGTAATTAAAGGAAAACCTTCTCACTCTATAGAATTATTAGGACAAGTTAAATCTATTTTTAATAAAAAAATATAATAACTAGTTATAAAATAATAGTTTAATAATAAAAATATTCATTAATTATATATTTTAAATGTTGAAATTGTAAATCAATTTTATTTAAGAAAAGAATCATATATTTAAGAAAAATGATACAAGTTGCAAGAATTATAGGTACTGGTATAGCTACAACTGGATTAATTGGTGCAGGAGTGGGTATTGGTGTAGTATTTGGAGCATTAATATTAGGTGTTGCAAGAAATCCTTCTTTAAGAGGACAATTGTTTTCATACGCTATTTTAGGGTTTGCATTCTCTGAAGCGACAGGATTATTCGCTTTAATGATGGCTTTCTTATTATTATATGTAGCATAAGTTTTTAACTTATAATATTTTATATAAATTTAGGAAAATTAAAATTATATTAAGTTTTTAATAAAAATTTTTTATTAAAAATAAAAAGATGTATAAATATACAGAAGAAAAAATTATATTATTTAATAAATTTTATATAAGAATTTATTAAATTGCTGTTAAGATAGAAAATAGTATTTAGTAATATAGCATATATATAAATATAAATAGATATATTACTATGATTAAAAAATAATTAAACAATGTGAACTTTTAAGAATTCTTTAGTTTCATACCTAGATAGCCCTAGTGCTTGAGGTATATATTTCCAAGATAGTGCAACTCCTCAAATGGAAGCATTAGTGGAATTACATGATAATATAATGTATTATTTAGTAATAATTTTATTTGGTGTAGGTTGAGTTTTATTATCTATTGTAATAAATTTTGTAAGTACAAAAGCTCCTATATCTCATAAATATTTAAATCATGGTACATTAATAGAATTAATATGAACTATTACACCTGCTATAATATTAATATTAATAGCATTCCCTTCTTTTAAATTATTATATTTAATGGATGAAGTTACAGATCCTTCAATGTCAGTTTTAGCTGAAGGTCATCAATGATATTGAAGCTACCAATACCCTGATTTCTTAGATTCAAATGACGAATTTATAGAATTTGATTCATATATAGTACCTGAATCTGATTTAGAAGAAGGTGCATTAAGAATGTTAGAGGTAGATAATAGAGTTATTCTTCCTGAATTAACACACGTTAGATTTATTATAACTGCAGGTGATGTTATACATTCTTTCGCTTGCCCAGCCTTAGGTATAAAATCTGACGCTTACCCTGGTAGATTAAATCAAGCATCTGTATTTATTAATAGAGAAGGAGTTTTCTATGGTCAATGTTCAGAAATATGTGGTATACTTCATAGTTCTATGCCAATTGTTATAGAATCTGTATCTTTAGAAAAATTCCTTACATGATTAGAAGAACAATAATAAATATATGTAAAAATTATATTTTTTAATATATTTTAAAAGTTAATAGAAATATGTTAGGTAGTTTAATAAATTTATTTTATAAACTAAATTCTCATTAGCTCAATGGTAGAGCAGAATACTTCTAATATTCCGATTTTAGTTCGAATCTAGAATGAGAATTAAAAATATTTTGAATTTTATATTAATATTTTTTTGTAATAATTATAGATATAATAGGAATTAATAAATTAGGTTTTTAAACCAGAAAGCTGGCCCTGTTATAGAATAAATTTATTCTTAATATTATTTGGGGCAATATATATAATAATTGTAGTTATTTAACTAGCCATAATTATTATAAGATGCGTAGTATATCACCATTATTTATCTTTATATAAAGATAGTGACTAATTGTAGGTGTGTTAGTTTAATGGCAAAACTTGACAGTACGGTCGTTGGAATACAAGTTCGAATCTTGTACGCATCTTTTTAATAAATAAATTATATAATTTATTTATTTTATATAATTCTCGTTAGCTCAACGGTAGAGTAGAATACTTTTTGTATTTAATTTTAGTTCGAATCTAAAATGAGAATATTGGGTTTAAGTAAGTTTACTTAAATTCATTTGTTTGAATAATTTGAAAAAAATGTATATTTATATGAATATAACCTTAATACTTTTTTTAATAGGAATCTTAGGATTTATCTTAAATAAAAAAAATATAATATTAATGCTTATTTCAATTGAAATAATGTTATTAGCTATAACATTTTTAATATTGGTAAGTTCACTTAATATGGATGATATTGTTGGACAAACTTATGCTATTTATATAATAGTTATAGCCGGAGCAGAGTCGGCTATAGGTTTAGGAATAGTTGTAGCTTTCTATAGATTAAGAGGAAGTATTGCAATTGAATATATCTAATGTATTTAAGTTTGATAATTTTACCATTATTAGGATCTATAGTAGCCGGTTTTTTTGGTAGAAAAATCGGAGTTAGTGGAGCACAACAAATAACAAGTTTAAGTGTAATAACTACAACTATTTTAGCAATACTAGCTTTTATTGAAACAGGATTTAATAATATACCTGTTTCAATTTCTTTATTTAGATGAGTGGATAGTGAATGATATAACATAAACTGGGGTGTACAATTTGATAGCTTAACAGTATCTATGTTAATTCCTGTTTTAATTATAAGTTCTTTAGTTCACATTTATTCTATTAGTTATATGAGTCATGATCCTCATAATCAAAGATTTTTTAACTACTTAAGCTTATTCACTTTTATGATGATTATTTTAGTAACTGCTGATAATTATTTATTAATGTTTGTAGGTTGAGAAGGTGTTGGAGTTTGTTCATACCTTTTAGTTAGTTTTTGATTTACTAGAATAGCAGCAAATCAAAGTTCTATGTCTGCCTTCTTAACTAATAGAGTAGGGGATGCCTTTCTAACTGTAGGTATGTTTGCCATTTTATGATCTTTTGGTAATTTAGACTATGCTACAGTATTTTCATTAACACCTTATATTAATGAAGATATTATTACAATAATAGGAATATGCTTATTGATTGGTGCTATGGCTAAAAGTTCTCAAGTAGGTTTACATGTTTGATTACCTATGGCTATGGAAGGTCCTACACCTGTTTCTGCGTTAATACATGCCGCTACAATGGTTACAGCTGGTGTTTATTTATTAATGCGTTCTTCTCCTTTATTAGAATATAGTTCAACTATATTATTGTTATGTTTATGATTAGGAGCAATAACTACAATATTTAGTTCTCTTGTAGGTTTATTCCAACAAGATATTAAAAAAGTTATTGCTTATTCTACAATGAGTCAATTAGGTATGATGGTTATTGCAGTAGGATTATCTTCATACAATATAGCTTTATTTCATTTAGTAAATCATGCTTTCTATAAAGGTTTATTATTTTTGGGTGCAGGTTCAGTAATACATGCTGTACTTGATAATCAAGATTTTAGAAAATATGGAGGATTAATAAAATTCTTACCTTTAACATACTCTGTTATGTTGATAGCTAGCCTTAGTTTAGTAGCATTCCCGTTCATGACAGGTTTTTATAGTAAAGATTTTATCTTGGAATCTGCTTACGGTCAATTTAGTTTTTCGGGTATAGCCGTCTATTTTATAGCTACAATAGGTGCAATATTTACTACTTTATATTCTGTAAAAGTTTTAGTGTTAACTTTCTTAACTACACCTAATGGTACTAGTATTTATTATAAAGGATATAATAATCATGCTCCTACAGCACAAGAAGGTAATATATTTATGGTTTTACCTTTAGTTGTGTTAGCTTTATTTTCTATATTCTTTGGGTATATAACTAAAGACATATTTATTGGTTTAGGTACTGGTTTCTTTATGGATAATAGCTTATTCATTCATCCTTTACATGAGATAATGATTAATACAGAATTTGCTGTTCAGAAAATATTTAAATTAATGCCTTTTATTTTCACAGTTTCATTTACTACTTTAGCAATTATTTTTATGGAATTCTTACCTGAAAGTATTACTAAATTTAAATTATCTAGATTAGGTTATAATATATTTGGTTTCTTTAATCAAAGATTCTTAGTTGAATTTTTTTATAACAAGTATATCACTGGTTTAATTTTAGATCTAGGGGCACAAACTACTAGAATATTAGACAAGGGTAGTGTTGAAGCGATAGGACCTGTAGGTATGCAAAGAGTATTAATGCAAATAAGTAAATTACTTGTAGGTAATAACTTAGGAATTGTTACAATTTACGCTATATATATAGTAGTTGGATTTATATCAATATTAACATTTATTTACTTTAATTTAGCTTTTGTAAATCTTATATTATTATTAATATTAATATTTGGAACTAATCCTAGTCTTAATAAAGTAGCTTAAATTAATTTATAATAATAAATTAATTATTTATTAAAAAATAATATTATTATATTTTTAATAAAGATTATGAAGTAGATGGTTTACACTTTGATTGCAAATCTTAAGTAAGAGGTTCGATTCCTCCATGATCTTCTAGTTAATAATTTAAGAAGAAGTACTTTTTAATCAAAATTTTATTTTTATGATGTTATTTTATTTTATTAAACTTTATGTAACAAAAATCTAATAACATAAATTATGTTATTATCATCTTTATTATTTGTACCATTACTTGGTATTTTTTTAATATCAAGTACAATTAATTATGAATTTGAAGGTAAAAAAAGTATATACCCTAAGGTTATAGCTTTTGGTACTTCTATATTTAATTTTTTTATTTCATTAGTAATATATATATTATTTGATTTTAGCAGTAATCAATATCAATTTGTACAAGAACAATATGAATTAAGTTTCTTTGATCTTTATTTAGGAATAGACGGTATTTCTATATATTTTGTAATGTTAACAACATTAATAATGCCTATTGCTATATTATCTAATTGAAATTCAATTACTGAAAATTATAGATCATATTTAATAATAATGCTATTAGTAGAAACATTATTATTAGCAGTTTTTTTAGTATTAGATATGCTATTTTTCTATATTTTTTTTGAAAGTATATTACCTCCATTATTTGTATTAATAGGGTTATTCGGATCAAAAAACAAGGTAAGAGCTAGTTTTTATTTCTTCTTATATACATTATGAGGATCTTTATTCTTATTGTTAGCCATATTAGCTATGTCTTCTATAATGGGAACTACAGATTTTGATGCTTTATTTAAAACTAATTTTGATTATCAAACTCAAATTTATTTATTTATTGGTATAATTATAGCTTTTGCTGTAAAAACACCTACAATATTTTTAAATAATTGATTATTAAAAGCTCACGTTGAATCTCCTTTAGGGGGAAGTGTTGTATTAGCAGCTATAGTTTTAAAATTAAGTTTATACGGTATATTTAGATTAATTTTACCTATATTACCTAAAGCATCTTTAAATTTTAGTTATATAATTTTTATGATAGGTGTAATTACTATTGTATATGCTAGTATAAGTACATTAAGAACAGTAGATGTTAAAGAATTAATTGCATATAGCTCTGTATCTCATGCTGCGGTTTATTTAATAGGAGTATTTAGTAATGTAATCCAAGGTATAGAAGGAGGTATAGTATTAGGTTTAGCTCATGGATTTGTATCTAGTGGTTTATTTATATGTGCAGGAGGAGTTTTATATGATAGATCTGGTACTAGATTAATTTATTATTACAGAGGAATAACTCAATTATTACCTTTATTTTCTATACTATTCTTTATATTATGTTTAGCTAATTGTGGTGCACCTTTAACTTTAAATTTCGTAGGAGAATTTATGTCTTTATACGGAGTATTTGAAAGATTACCTTTATTAGGTTTACTTGCTAGTTCTTCTATTGTATTCTCTGCAGCATATACTATTTATATGTTTAATAGAATATCTTTCGGAGGTTCATTCAGTAAATTTTTTGATGAAAGTCTTAGCGATCTTACAAAAAGAGAATTCTTTATATTATTTATCTTAGTAGCATTTACTGTATTATTTGGAATATATCCTTCTATAATATTAGACGGTTTACATTATTCTGTAGCTAGTTTAGTTTACTATTATTAAAATAATAAAAATAATTTTTCCATTACAATTTTTTGCTAATTTTATTTTCGTTATAGAATAACGATAATACTTATTTTTAGGTATTTACTATATATCAATATTAAATAAAATGCCACAATTAGTACCATTTTATTTCGTAAATGAAATAACTTTTGCTTTTGCTGTAATAGCAATAACAGTTTATATATTATCTAAATATATATTACCTAGATTTGTTCGTTTATTTTTATCTCGTACATTTATAACTAAATTATTTGATAATGCAAGTAAATAATTAAAATTTAGTTATGAAATTTATACATAAGAAGAATAATTTTTTCTTTTTATTTTTATTGATCAATTTATTAATCGATATTATGTGTATGTATTGATATTTAAAGATTTTATAATTGAGCTTGAAGTACAAATTGAATAGTACTTTAAGCCCAAATTTTAATATATCAAGAGAGATTTTTAGTCCTTTAGAACAATTTGAAATAAGAGATTTATTAAGCTTAGAAACAGGTATTTTTGGAAATTATCATATTTCTATTACTAATATCGGTTTATACTTAACAATAGGAGGTTTATTAATATTTGCTTTAAATATATTAAGCACAAATTATAATAAATTAGTAAGTAATAACTGATCTATAAGTCAAGAATCTTTATATGCAACTATACATAGTATAGTTACAAATCAAATAAATCCTACAAAAGGTCAAATATACTTCCCTTTTATCTATACTTTATTTATTTTTATATTAATAAATAATTTAATAGGTATGATACCTTATAGCTTTGCATCTACAAGTCATTTTATTTTAACTTTCTCTTTAAGTTTTACTATAGTTTTAGGTGCAACTATATTAGGTTTTTCTAAACATGGTTTAGGATTCTTTTCTCTTTTAGTACCAGCTGGTTGCCCATTAGCTTTATTACCTTTATTAGTTTTAATAGAATTTATAAGTTATTTAAGTAGAAATATATCATTAGGTCTTAGATTAGGAGCTAATATAATGTCAGGTCATATGCTTTTACATATTTTAAGTGGTTTCACTTATAATATAATGACTTCAGGATTTATTTTCTTTTTCTTAGGTTTAATACCTTTAGCTTTTATAATAGCTTTCTCTGGATTAGAATTAGGTATTGCTTTAATACAAGCTCAAGTGTTTGTAGTTTTAACTAGTAGCTATATAAAAGATGGATTAGATCTTCACTAATAATGTAAAAATTAATTAATTTTTATATTATTATAATTAATTAAAAAGATTTTTTTAATTAATAAAATTCTCATTAGCTTAAAGATAAAGCAAAAATATTATATATTGATTTTAGTTTGAATCTAAAATGAGAATATAATGAACAATAATTCAATTATTAATTGTTGTTTTTAAAGCATGAATTTATATTCTTAAATATATAAATATTATAAGAAATATAAATAATGTCTATTTTTTAATTATATATGTTATATTCGCCTACACTTATTTCAATATTAGAAGTCGTTTTAGTATTAGTGCCTAGTTTATTAGCTGTTGCTTATGTAACAGTAGCCGAAAGAAAAACTATGGCAAGTATGCAAAGAAGATTAGGGCCAAATATCGTAGGATATTATGGTTTATTACAAGCATTTGCTGATGCCTTAAAACTTTTATTAAAAGAGTATGTGGCCCCTACTCAAGCAAATATTATTTTATTCTTTTTAGGTCCTGTTATAACTCTTATATTTTCCTTATTAGGTTATGCGGTTATACCTTATGGTCCTGGATTATCAATAATTGATTTTAATCTAAGTATATTCTATATATTGGCTGTATCTTCTTTAGCTACTTATGGTATATTATTAGCAGGTTGAAGTGCTAATAGTAAATATGCTTTTTTAGGATCACTTAGAAGTACTGCTCAATTAATTAGTTATGAATTAGTTTTAAGTTCTGCAATCTTATTAGTTATTATGTTAACTGGAGATTTAAATTTAACTATTATCACTGAGTCACAAAGAACTGTTTGATTTGTTTTACCTTTATTACCTGTATTTATAATATTTTTTATAGGTTCAGTTGCTGAAACAAATCGTGCTCCTTTTGATTTAGCAGAAGCTGAATCAGAACTAGTTAGTGGATTCATGACAGAACACGCTGCAGTTGTTTTTGTGTTTTTCTTCTTAGCTGAATATGGAAGTATTGTTTTAATTTGTATATTGACAAGTATTTTATTTTTAGGTGGTTATTTATTATTTGATAATTATAACATATTTTATATATTAGACTTTATATATACAGAATTATTTTATTCTGAATGAGTTTTATATTATAAAAATTTATATATAGAACATTTTTTACATAATTTTAATTCTGCATATGAAGGATTATTATATGGTTTTAACTTAGGATTAAAAAGTGCAGCTTTTGTATTTATTTTTATATGAGTAAGAGCTTCTTTCCCTAGAATACGTTTTGACCAATTAATGGCATTCTGTTGAACAGTATTATTGCCAGTTCTATTTGCTTTAATAATATTAATACCTTGTGTATTATACAGCTTTAATATATTACCTCTTAGTATCTCTTTATTCTAATATAAAGTATAAATAGATATTATAGTATATTTATCTTCTCTTTCCATAAAAAAGTAATCTATAGTATAGATTATAAGGTTTTAAATAAAAAAAAATTCTTGTCTAGTTGGTTTAATGATCTTTATTAATTAATTTATAAAAATAATAAAAAAAAATAAAAATATGAGAATATTAAAAAGTCATCCTTTATTAAAATTGATGAATGCTTATGTAATTGACGCATCACAACCAAGTAATATAAGTTATTTATGAAACTTTGGTTCTTTATTAGCAATTTGTTTAATAATACAAATAGTAACAGGTGTTACTTTAGCAATGCACTATAACCCTAGCGTTTTAGAAGCATTTAATTCAGTAGAGCATATTATGAGAGATGTAAATAATGGATGATTAATTCGTTACTTACATAGTAATACAGCTTCAGCTTTTTTCTTCTTAGTTTATCTACACGTAGGTAGAGGATTATATTATGGATCATACAGAGCTCCAAGAACTATAGTATGAGCTATAGGAACTATAATTTTAGTGCTTATGATGGCTATAGGATTTTTAGGGTATGTTCTTCCTTATGGACAAATGAGTTTATGAGGTGCAACAGTTATTACTAATTTAATTAGTGCTATACCTTGAATTGGACAAGATATAGTTGAATTTATTTGAGGTGGTTTCAGTGTAAATAATGCTACATTAAATAGATTCTTTGCATTACACTTCGTATTACCTTTTGTACTAGCTGCATTAGCTTTAATGCACTTAATTGCATTACACGATGTTGTAGGTTCAAGTAATCCATTAGGTGTTTCAGGTAACTATGACAGACTTACATTTGCTCCTTATTACTTATTTAAAGATTTAATTACTATATTTATATTTATATTTGGATTAAGTTTATTTGTATTCTTTATGCCTAATCTTTTAGGAGATAGTGAAAATTATATAATGGCTAATCCTATGCAAACTCCAGCAGCTATAGTACCTGAATGATATCTTTTACCTTTCTATGCTATATTAAGATCTATACCTAATAAATTATTAGGAGTTATAGCAATGTTTGCTGCTATATTAAGTATAATGGTATTACCATTAACTGATTTAGGTAGAACAAAAGGTTTCCAATTTAGACCTTTAAGTAAATTAGCATTCTGATTCTTTGTTGCTAATTTCTTAATTTTAATGAAATTAGGAGCTTGCCATGTTGAATCTCCATTTATTGAATTAGGTCAAATTAGTACAGCTTTATATTTTAGTTACTTTATAGTAATTTTACCAGGAATTAGTTTATTAGAAAATACTCTAGTAGACTTATCTTGATCAAATAAAAGATAATTTTATATAAAATTATTTTAATTGATAATAAAGGCTAAGTTAAGATTTAACTTAGCTTTTCTTTAAAATTTTGTAGAAATAATCTAAGAATTAATTCTATCTGTTTTTTTAAAACAAAATAAATAATTATTAAGAAATAATTATAAAAAATATAGAAAGTGAACAAGAGAGGATAAATACATTTAGCAAAAAGCAAGAAAATCATTTAATTTCTTCTGTATCTCTTTGAACAGAAAGATGATTTTGATCTACTAATGCTAAAGATATTGGTACTCTTTATTTAATATTTGCACTTTTTTCAGGATTAATAGGAACAGCGTTTTCTGTTTTAATAAGAATGGAATTAAGTGGACCTGGCGTACAATATATAGGTGATAACCAATTGTTTAATAGCATTGTAACAGCACACGCTTTATTAATGATATTCTTCATGGTTATGCCTGCATTAATAGGTGGATTTGGTAATTTCTTACTACCATTATTAGTTGGAGGTCCTGATATGGCAAAATGCCAATTTAAATTGTAAAATTTATTTTATACAGTACTATATGCATTTAACCCCTTAAACTTAAGGAAATTTTGCAGGAAACCAATTATTTAATAATAAAAAATATTTTCATTGTTAAATATAGTAGGATCCTCAGAGACTATACGTACTGTTTCCAAATTTTGGAAGAAGACATAGTCCAATCTCATATGTAAATATGAAGTTAATAAACAAAACTTTATACCTTTATATTATGAACTTTATAATATGATTGTAAGTTAAAATTATGTTTCCCAAGACTAAATAATATAAGTTTTTGATTACTACCTCCTAGTTTATTATTATTAGTGTTTTCTGCATGTATAGAAGGTGGAGCAGGTACAGGTTGAACTCTTTACCCTCCATTAGCTGGAGTGCAAAGTCACAGTGGACCTAGTGTAGATTTAGCTATTTTTGCTCTACATTTATCAGGGGTTAGCTCTCTTTTAGGTGCTATAAATTTCATTACAACAATAGTTAATATGAGAACACCTGGTATAAGATTACATAAATTAGCTTTATTTGGATGAGCTGTAGTAATTACAGCTGTATTATTATTACTATCTTTACCTGTTCTTGCAGGAGGTATTACTATGGTTTTAACTGATAGAAACTTTAATACATCATTCTTTGAAGTAGCTGGTGGTGGTGATCCTATTTTATTCCAACATCTTTTCTGATTCTTCGGACACCCTGAAGTTTATATTTTAATTATACCAGGTTTTGGTATAATTAGTACAACTATATCTGCCAACTCTAATAAAAGCGTGTTCGGATATATAGGTATGGTATATGCTATGATGTCAATTGGAATATTAGGATTTATTGTTTGAAGCCATCATATGTATACTGTTGGTTTAGATGTTGATACTAGAGCATACTTTACAGCTGCTACTTTAATAATTGCTGTTCCTACAGGAATTAAAATATTCTCTTGATTAGCAACATGTTATGGAGGATCTATCAAATTAACACCATCTATGTTATTTGCATTAGGTTTTGTATTTATGTTTACAATTGGAGGATTAAGTGGAGTAGTTTTAGCTAATGCATCTCTTGATATTGCATTCCATGATACTTATTACGTTGTTGCTCATTTCCATTACGTTTTAAGTATGGGTGCTGTATTTGCTTTATTTAGCGGATGATATTTCTGAATACCTAAAATATTAGGATTAAATTATAACATGATGTTATCTAAAGTACAATTCTGACTTTTATTTATTGGAGTTAATGTTACTTTCTTCCCACAACATTTCTTAGGTTTACAAGGAATGCCAAGAAGAATAAGTGATTATCCTGACGCATTTGCAGGTTGAAATTTAATAAGTAGTTTTGGATCTATAATTAGTGTAATTGCTGCATGACTTTTCTTATATATTGTATATTTACAATTAGTTGAAGGTGAAGCTGCTAGCAGATACCCATGAATGGGAATACAATTCTATACTGATACATTACAAGCTTTATTAAATAGAAGTTACCCTAGTTTAGAGTGAGGTTTAACAAGTCCACCTAAACCACACGCATTTGTAAGTCTTCCTTTACAAAGTCATATTTAATATAAATGAAAAATTAATTTTCATTTCATATAATATCAATTATATATATATTTATTATATAAATATAAGTCTCATTAACTTAAAAGGGAAAGTAAAACATTTTATATGTTTTAATTTTAGTTCGAATCTAAAATGAGAATGTAATAAATAATAATTTTTTTATTAATTATTACTTTAAATAATATTTAAGTGATAAAAATTATTTTTACAAAATTTTTTTTTGTTAAAGGAAAGTCTAGGTTTATTTAAAAAATAAATAAAAATTTAAAAGTTTTTTATAGAAAATATAAATAAGTAAATAAATAAATTAATTATTAATTAATATACTTATATGGCGGACACGCAAGCTTAAATTAAACTTTAATTTAGTGAGAAATATATACAAGATGTAGCTTATTTTTATCCTAAAAAAAATTAAAAAAATAAAATTTAAAATTTATTAGTGATGTGCTATGTAAAAAAATTTTTAGACATCATAGGAAGGGGAAAAGATGAGTTTGGTGATGGCTCTGAATGAACGCTGTCCAAGTGCTTGACACATGCTAATCGAACGTTTAATTTAATTTTAAATTTTATTAAAAGTGGTGTACAGGTGAGTATTAGATGATCGGCCGACCTTAAAGAGAAGAGAAATACTTCAATAAAAAAAAGGGTTAGACTTTAAAAATGAAGAGAGACTATCGTAAAAAGGAGGAAGGAAAATAAGACAAGATTTATATATACTATATTAAGTATTACTACGGCCTATAATGCCCTCCTAGTAGTTGTCTACTAGTTAGTATATTATATATAGACTATATTTATTAAAAAAATAAATATCCATATCCGGATAATGGGTGGAATGTGTATTATCTGGTAAGGAAAGATTTTTCCTTGGTGTCTATTTAATTATAGGTAGTTGTTAATATTACTATTAACAAATCTCTTTTTATGAGTAATAATTTTAGTAGAAAAGAAAGCTCATTATCCTATATATAGGATAGTTTTAAAGTATTATCGCCGCTTTAAGAGGAAAAGAAAAATCACGGGGATAGGTAGTTGTTAAGGTAATGGCTTAACAAGCCAACGATTCTCTTAGTCGAAGCTGAAATGGTTGATCGACCACATTGGGGATGAAAAAATCCCAACGCAAAAAAGTACAGCAGTGAGGAAT
>Ga0247779_1000477_pt1 | contig 25393 bp, 24 predicted proteins | sample UWRJL221509R5_FD_179925 | JGI IMG/M metagenome (GOLD analysis project Ga0247779, IMG submission 179925) | Plant litter microbial communities from Arlington Agricultural Research Station in Wisconsin, United States - UWRJ-L221-509R-5 | ecosystem: Environmental > Terrestrial > Plant litter >... | reverse complement strand
TGCAGTAACCGGTATCGCAATCCTTGTTGACCTTGCAGTGGTTCCGCGGCGGGCAAACGTCACACTTGGTTCCGCCGCAGTCGACGTCCGTCTCGAGCCCGTCCTTCGCCCCGTTCTCGCAAGAATCGACGACTTCTCCACCACCGCCGTTGCCGTTGCCGGCGCTGGAGTTGCCACTGCCCGCCGATCCGATGGGCCCGACATATTCAGCCGAGAGCGAGTCCAGGTCAGGCACACAGGCAGACGCCAGGTACAGGGAAAGCGCACAAGGAACGAATAGTTTAATGACGGGATGCATCGGGATGTGTGGTTCTAATCAGGGGCGCGAAGCACGAGCACGTGTTGCACGCGAACCGATGACCTTCGAGTCTAGCAGAGCTCTCCGTCGACATCGAATCGTTTGCTCATGCGCACTTCGAAACCGAGGTTCGGCAATCACTGGGACGGGACGCGCGCCTGATGGTCGACAGGACGCACGACGTTACCCTACGGCACGTTGCAAGAAGGCCCTAACGGCACTCCGGACGAACGCGTCGAATACCGTCCTTATCGAGGAAGATCGGATTGTCGCAGTTGGGCTTCGCGGGCGCAGCCGCTGTGGGCGCAGCGGTTACCGGAGCCGCGACTGGCGGTGCAGCTGCGGTCACCGGCGCAGCTGGAGCCACCGGGCGGCCGATGTGACCCATGTAGCGGCGACTGGTCGCTGCGTCGCTCGGACGTGCGGCGCGCTCCACCGGCGTCAGGGTGAGCGCGATGGTCGTATCTTGAGCCGGCGAAAACTCGCTCGTGGCGTTGGCGAAGCCGGGCGCTTCGGCGCGCAGCACGTGGGCCTTGCCGTCCGCGAACAGCAGCTTGGTCGTGGGGTTCGCTGGCAGCAGCTCGTCGTCGAGGTAGAGCTTCGCCTCCGCGGGCGTCGCTTGCAGCGCGACGGACACGCGCACCGCGGCGGCGGCGGCAGGCGCTGACGCGGCGGTCTTGGGCGCGGCAACCGCTTCCGTCGCAACCGGCAGCTCACCCGCTGCGCCACGCCGCCCCCAACCGTAGAAGGCGACTGCGCCGAGCAAGGCGAGCAGGGCAAAGCCTGCGACCAGGCGACGCTTGCCACGGCCGACTTCGATCGGCTCGACGAGCATCGTGTGAATGGATTCGGAGGTGGCGCCGCCGAGCGTGCTCGAGCCGCGCGCCGGCCGGGGCCGCTCGCGGGAGACGGAGGAGTTGTCCGTTTGGATCAGCGTGAGCTGGCGCTCGACCAGCGCTTTGAGCTGCGCGCGCGTATCGGCGAAGAGCGTGGACACGCAGCGCGCGATGTCCCGTTGCTTCGCCCCCGACGCGCCGAGGTGCTCGAGGTAAAGCTCGAGATCGTGCTGCAGCTCGAGCGCCGTCGCATAGCGATCGTCGGGCTCGCGCGCGAGCGCCTTCATCACGATGCGGTTGAGCTCGTCGTCGCACTCCGGGTTCACGCTCTGCGGCGTCGGCACGTCACCACCGATTGCGCGGCGCATGATTTGAACGTCCGGCGTGTCCTTCCACAGCTTCACGTTCGTGGCGGCGGCCCACAGCATGCAGCCGACCGAGTACAGATCCGCGCGTCGATCGACGGCACCGCCGACGATCTGTTCAGGCGCCATGTACGCGATCTTCCCCTTCATCACGCCCGCGGCGGTGTGGGTCGACGCCGATGTCGCTTTGGCGATACCGAAGTCGAGCACCTTCACTTGACCGTCGTAGGTGACGAACACGTTCTGCGGCGAGATATCGCGATGAACGAGCTGCAGCGACGCGCCTTCGTAGCCGCTCAGCTCGTGCGCGTAGTGCAAGCCATCGAGCGCGCTGATGATGATACGCAGGTGGAGCGCGAGCGGCAGAGCAGCGCCCTCGGCGGCCGCGCGCCTGGTCGTCGCTGACAGCGATTGACCCTCGAGGTACTCCATCACGATTACGTGGCGATCACCTTCGGTGCCGACTTCGTACGTTTGCACGACGTTCGGATGATTGAGCTGCGCGGCCAAGCGCGCTTCATCCATGAACATCGAAAGTGCGTAGCCTTCGGTCGCGAGATCCGGCAGCAGTGCTTTCAACACTACGAGTTTGTTCACGCCGCCGGGACCGCTGGCCACGGCCAGGTACACGTTCGACATGCCGCCGCGACCGAGCTCGGATAAAATTCGGTAGCGTCCAACCTGCAACGTCGGGCGCTCGAAGCTCAGGCCCTCGGGTTCGTTGAAGCGCGGGCTGCTCGCGCTCGAAGGACTGGTCAAGTCATTGGTTGCGGATCCGGAGCCCATGGTACTGGGAAGCATACAGTGCAGAGCGGCGCGCCGCACTGTCTCGCAAGAGTGCGCGTCGCAAAAAAGCAAAGACCACCTTCGGACTCAATGTAGGCCTGTTTGCTGGCTCAGCGCGCTCGGCGATCAGATTTAGGCGCTTTCACGCTGCAGCGCAGGCACGCACGACCTCGCAGCCGCACCTGAACGGTTCGCCAGGGTGTTGATTGAACACGGTGTGCGCGCCGCGCGAGATCGGTTCTCGCCACTCCGATGGGCCCGCGCAGCACGTGCACTCACCTCGCGCTCACGTGCTGCGAAAGGCTCGCCGCGTGGACCGCTATGCGAGGCACATGGCTCGCTGCGTGATCGTCACGACACAAGAGTGCACGATGCCAATTGCCATTGGAACCCTCGTCGCTACTGGCGGACTCCGCCAGTCCGCGAGCAGGCGCTGCCAGGCCGTCGACCGAGCACAGCCGCGCCGCGGCCCCGCACCCGAACCGGATCCGCGCGGACCTCGGCCTTTTCCGGGGCGAATGAGCCGGCCCGCGGGCGTCGTCCGGGTCCGCGGTCATTGTCCGTGCCTTACGCGAGCACAAGAATCACAATGCGCGCATGGCCGCTCGGGAGTCAGCAAGCGAGGTGATCGACTATCGACGCTCGGCGGGGTTGCCCGGCGTCGAGGTGATCGACGCTCAGCGCTCGCCCAGGGAATGGCGGGTCATCCCCGAAGGCTTTGCCGTGGTCATTTTCGGAACCTGGCAGGGGCGCGCGCGCACCCGCGGGCAGTCACACATCGGGCAACCGGGGCTTGCGTTCTGCAATATGCCGGGTGAGTTGCTGGTTGGCACTCCGCACGGAGGCCCGGGGTCGTTCCACGTGCTGCAGTTCGAGCCGCACGTGCTGGAGCAGTGGTTGGCAGAACAGCAGCCCAGCTCCGTGCGTCCTCACTGGGCCGCGGTGATGAGGCCGATTTCCGCGCGGCTTACCCGGAATTTTGCGGGATTTTTTGGGATATTCGAGGCCGCCGCGTCAGCGCTGGAGGTGCAGTCACAGGCACTCGAGCTGTCCGAGCTCATGATCAACGAGTTGATCGAGGGCGCGCGGCCGATGCGCCCGATCGCAGGTCCTCCGCTGCGCGGCGCCGCGCGCATGCGCGAGTGCTTGCATGCGGAGGGGCTCAACGTCGATCTCGAAACCTTGGCGAAACAGGCTGGGCTCAGCCGCTTCCAAGCACTGCGTGCGTTCAAGCAACGCTATGGGCTACCGCCTCATGCCTATCAACTCTGCCTACGCATCAGCCATGCTCGGCGACTGCTACGCGATGGGGCTCCCGCAGCAGACGTAGCCCTGCGTTGCGGCTTCGCCGATCAGAGCCATTTCATCCGCCACTTCAAGCGGCTCAATGGCGTAACGCCGATGCAGTTTGCGCGCGCCGAAGCGCGAGCGCCCGGCTACGCGAGCGGCGTGTTTCGAGCCAGCGATCCGAGCGCTGTCGTCGCGCACTCCGATCGCTGAGGCGAAGCGCGCCTCAGGGGTGGATCTTTCGCCCCTGCTCGAGCATCGTGATCAGATCGCGGATCTTCCGTGCGCGCCCTTCTGCGGTCTTCGGCGCCTGCGCCCGAAACAACACGGAGTAGCGATTGGCCCGGTCCAAGCTCTCGAAGAAGGCGCTCGCGCGCGCTGATTGGGCGAGCGCGGCGGCAAAGTCGGCAGACGGTTCGGCGCTGCGCGCCGAGTCGTAGGCGGCCTGCCAACGGCCGTCCTTCCGCGCACGCTCGACCTGCGCGAGACCGGCAGGGCGCATGCGCTTTTCGGCGATCAATGCCAAAGCCTTGCTGCGATTGATCTTGGACCACGTGCTGCGTGCGCCGCGCGGCACGAATTTGCGCAACCAGGAATCTCCGTCAAGGGCTTTGGTCTGCCCGTCGATCCAACCGAACGAGAGCGCGATGTCGAGCGCCTGTGCATAGCTCACGCCCGGCTGCTCCGATGCCTTCTTCATCAGCTTCAGCCAGATCCCCGCAGACTTCTCGTGCTGGGCAGAAAGCCAGCGCTCGAAGGCAGCGGCGCTGCGGAAGGCCTTGACCGGCAGCTCCGCCCGGGTCGGCAGCGCTCCGTCCATCTCCCGTGTTTCTGCGGCCTTTTTGGATAATTTCTTGGCAGCCATGCGCGGACTTTCCAGAGTCTGCCGGGCACTATAGCCTGCCGCCCGAGGCTGCGCTTTGCTTGGCGGCATGAGCTCATGCCTCTTGCTCTTGAACGGTTCGCTGCGCGGCACACAAGGCAACAGCGCGCGCCTCCTGCAGCGCGCAGCCCAGGCGTTGCCCGCGACCTGGCACGCGGACGCTGTTTGCTTGGCTGACTATCACGGCACGGTGGAGGCGCTGGCCGAGCGCTTGTCGAGCGCGGACGCGTTCTTGATCGGCAGCGGAGTCTACTGGGGCTCGTGGGGCTCGCCCTTGCAGCGCTTCTTGGAAGTGATGAGCTCCTATGAACTGTCGCGCTGCTTCTTGGGCAAGCCTGCCGGCGCGCTGATCAGCGCTGACTCGGTGGGCGGCTTGGACGTTGCGCAGCGCCTGCTGGGCGCGTTCTCGTTGCTCGGTTGCCTGTTGCCGCCGCTTTCGAGCGTGGTGTTGTCGCGCGCCGCCTGCGCCGCGAGCACGGTCGATCCGGAAGCAAACGCGGACGTCTGGCAGCTCGAAGACCTAGAAGTGGTCGTGCAAAATCTGGTGCTCGCTCAGGCGTTTGCCGGAAACTCTTGGGCAACTTGGCCCGTGCGTCGGCTCGCGCGCATCGCGGGCGAATACCCAACACACGGCGCGCTCAGTGCGGGCTTGGAAAAATTCGGCTGACCTTCTGCCAAATGCGCAAAAGCGCGTCAACGATACAGAGTGCTCGCGAAATGCAGCGCCCAGCCCAAATACAGCACGACCGTCACTGCCAGCGCCAACGATGCGAGCGGCACGAACGGCGCCGGACGCGCCGACAGCCGCACACGCCGACGCGCGCGCGCATGCAGCGCTGCCTCGAGCTCCCTATCGATCGAAACCGTCGGCAACTTGCGCAAACGCGCCAATAGCTCATCGACTTCAGTCATTGGCTCACTCCAGACTTTGACACGACCCGGGCGTCTCCGTCGAGCGCTTCCGCCAAGCGAGCACGCGCGCGACTCACGCGTTTCCGCACCGTTACCGGATCGAGCGCCAGGATCACGCCCACCTCGGCGTGGCTCAGGCCTTCCACGGCGAAAAGCAGCAAGAGCTCGCGATCGCTTGGACTCAGCCCGGCGAGCGCACGCTCGAGCTCAGCCAGCGCCAAGCCCGAGTCGGGGCTCATGCCTGCGCCGGGCGAGGCGGGGAAGGATTCGACATCGGTGCACGACTCCGCCCTGCGCAAGCGTGCCGAGCGCGCGTGGCTGTGGAATGCGTTGCGCGCGACCGAGAACAACCACGCGCGTAGGTCCGAATCGACACGCAGGCGTGCGCCGACTTCCGCCAGACGCATGAACGTGTGTTGGAATAGATCTTCCGCGACCGCCCGCGAGCCCGACAAGCGCAGCAAGAAACCGAAGATGCGCTGCGCGTAGCGCTCGTATGCCAAATCGAAGCCGCGCGGGTCGCACTGTGCGAACAGCGTCAACACGTCGTGATCAGGCGATTCCGGCATCTCCACACTCAACGCCCCAGGGCTGCGATCGTGACTCGAATTTTCGTACCTTGATCCGGGTCACGCTTCGAGCCCTCGCGCGTTCCTTGGCCATGCTGACATTGTTCCGTGAAGGCGGCTTCCCCATGTGGTTTCTATTGGCATTTGGCGCGCTGTTGCTGATCTCGGGCGCGCGCTTCGCGCTGCGTCCGGACTCGGCACGCTTGCGCCCCGTCCTCGCGCTCGGCGCGGCCACGCTATTTACGACGGCCACGGCGATCTGCGCCGATCTCGCGACCGTGGGTCACCAGGCGCCCGACTACTTGGCGCGACACCCGGAGCTGACACTCGCGACCGTGCTGCTGCAGGGCTTGGCGGAGTCGCTCAGTCCCGCGATCCTCGGTTGCACCGTGCTCACGCTGGCCGCGTTGTGCGTCGCGCTAGGCTGCTATCGCGAGCCGCGCGAATCGTGAGCGCACCGCTGACTGCCATGATGAGGCTGCAATGATTGGTCACAACACCGTTGTCGTGTGATGTACGCATTCCACTCTCCCTTCAGCGGCACCGCGTTTGCATCGACTTGCTGAAAGGTAGAAATGAAGTCCTGTCGATGTGCACAATGCAACGTCTCGTCAGCAAGGTACGCTTGGGGTTTTGCGCTCCTCGCGCGCGATGGTTGGGCTGTCTCGGAAGGCTCGGAGTTCGTCGGTACGGCGGATGGAGCGTGGCTTTGCCCCGCGTGCACTCGTCGCACGCGCTTGCTCTCGCCGGGTTTGGCGAAACCCGCCACGCCAGCCGCGCCGCCCAAACGCCGGGCTCGATCGCGCGGTTTTCTGCGCATATTACTGGTCGATGACGAAGACATGCTGCGTCGCAGCGTGGCGCGCACGCTCGCTGATTTCGAGATAGTGAGCGTCAGCAGCGGCGCCGAAGCGCTGGCAATCTTCGCCGAGGACACTGACTTCGATGCCATCTTATCGGACGTGATGATGCCGAATATGTCGGGTCCCGAGCTGTTTGCGCGCTGCTATCACGACTATCCGCAGCTCGCGCAGCGCTTCGTGTTCACGAGCGGCAATCCGGAAAGCGCGCGCACCGAGCTTTCGCGCGTGATCGAAGAGCTCGGAGCCCCGAGGCCGATCCTGCTCGCCAAACCGAGCCCCCGCGAGAGCTTGCTGCTCGCGTTGTTCGCGGCCGCCGCGCATGGCGAGCCTGCCTCCGGGACCTTTTCGGTCGGCGGCGAGGGCGACCCGGTCGAGGTCACAAACTACCGAGGCTAAGTACCACAGCGTGGCAATCGGCCGCGATTCGACGAGCGGCAGATTGCAACAGCGGGCGACACAAGTTGTTACACAATCTGCGCGTTTCTCGGCCGCACGAACGCCTCAAACCGGGAAACCGAAGCCACGCCGGACCTGTTGCATGCTGGCGGACAGGGGTCCGTCCGCGTCGCGGACGACGAACGGCGCATCGATCGCGCAGGCGCTGGACTCGCTCGCATGGCGACAGGCAAACAGCGAAAACAGCGGCGCTAGGCCTGCGCGCGGGATCACGTCGCGCAGCCGCGCAACCGACAAACCGGCGCCTGTGACGGCCGACAGCGCGCGCGCCTTCTGCGGCGTGGGAAAGCAGAACACGAACCAGCCCCCTGGCGCCAAGTGACGCTGCGCCGCACGCGCGTAGTCGCTCACGTCCCCGCGCAGCTCGAAGCGCGCGTGCGCCTTCTGTGAGTCTTGCGGCACGATGCCAGCAGAGCTCGGAAAATACGGCGGGCTGCCGGTGATCAGCGGAAATTCTCGCTCCGAACGCAGCTCGCGCAGATCTCCGAACAATGCCTGCACGCGATCCGACACACGATTTTCCGCGATGTTCGCCAACAGCAAGCGGTGGCTCGTGGCTTGCGCTTCGATCGCCGTCAAGCGCGCGCTGTCGCCCATGCCCCACAACACCAGCAGCCCGACCGTGCCGATGCCCGTGCCCAAATCCAAGTGGCGCGTCACCCCGGGCGATACTTCGAGCGCATAAGCAGCGGTCAGCACGTCGTCCACCGAATGACGGTGTCCGCGCGCCCTTTGGAAGATGAACCACTCGCCCGTCAGTCCGTCGAGCGTAATGCTTTCGCCAAACTCTTGCTGGAGCCCGCGGCGCGCCTGTTCGAAGTGCGGCGGCGCGCTGCGTTTTCGATCTGCTACTTCGCTCTCGGCCAACGCGCCCGGACTAGACGTGTTCGGCACGCGGTACCAGTGAATTCGGGCCCAGCCGGGCTGTTTTCCCGGATTTCCAGGCGACCGTTTCAGGCGCCCGCAATGCCTGGCATCAACAACCGCAAAGCGTGATGCAGCCCGGCACGCCGCTACACTGCGCGCGGCAGTCCTTGTCGCAAGCCGCGCTCGAGCGGCTCGCGGTTTGCGCCACGTCATGACAACGACCTTCCGCGATGCCCGCGCACACCGCTTGCGCGGACTGCTCGGACAACAGCGCCTGAGCGTCGAGACAACTCGCGGCGTTGCCCATCGGGCACAACGAGTCGCCGCACAGGCACTCGAGATCAATGCTGCGGCCCGCAATGCGATAGCCGCAGTCGGGGAATTGATCCGGATCGACGCGCACGCTCGGACACGTCGAGATGCCCAAACAGAGGGCGATTCCGGAGCTCGGGTCGACACCACAGTTCGTGCCGGTCGCGGTCGCAGCGCCGCTCGAGCCCGTGCCGGCCGAGCCGCCCGCGTCCGCGCCTGCACTTTCGCCGGCACCAGAGTCCCTCGGCCCTCCCACCTGCAGGCAAGACGAGAGCGCTGTCAGCAACACGACCGAGATCACACGGAGCATCGCGCGCGATACTCGGTATGCGGGGCGCGCTGGGCCAACTTTTCGGATTCAGCAGCTCGCCGGCGGCGCATCGCGCGCCACCAGTAACGCGACCAGCAAACTCGCGCTCAGCAGCAAGGCCGAGGTCCAAAACGGCGCACCCGGCCAGTGCACCACCTGGGACGAAATCCCGAGCGCGAAAATTTGCGTGAACAACGGCGGTCCGATCATGCCGGTGATGCCCGCCAAGCTGGCGAGCGCGCCTTGCAAGCGCCCCTGCGCGGAGGCTTCGACGCGCCGGCTGATCAACGACTGAAATGCAGGACCAGACAAACCCCAGATCGCCGATAGCGGGATGCCAGCCAAGAACCAGGCGCCACTCGGTGCCCAACCATAGACTCCAAAGCCCAGCGCTCCGAACGCGAGTCCCACCAGCAGCGCCAGGCGTTCACCGAAGCGCTTCACCAAAGGGCCCACGAGCAGCGCGGCGACGATGGTGGAGGCGACGCCGACGCCCGCCAAACACAGGCCCACCATGCGCTCGCTCCAGTGGTAGCGATAGTCGGTGTAGAGCACGAACACGCTGGGCAACGAATCGTGCGCCATGCTTGCCAAGAACGTGACCAGCGCCAAGCCGAGCAGCCGCGGATGCGAGCGCAAAAGGTCCAACGAGCCGAGCGGATTGGCCTTCGCCCAGATGAACGGCGCGCGCTTCTCCTTGGGCAAGGACTCGGGCAGAATGAAAAATCCGTAGAGCGCGTTGAGCAAGCTCAGCCCGGCAGCCGCGTAAAATGGCAAGCGCAAGCTGACCCCGCCCAGCAAGCCGCCGAGCGCCGGCCCGACCACGAAGCCCAAGCCGAACGCGGCACCCAGCATGCCGAATTTCGCGGCGCGGTCCTCTTCTGGCGTGACGTCGGCGACGTAAGCACTCGCAGTCGAAAAACTGGCCGACGTGATGCCCGAGATCAGTCGACCCACGAACAACCAAGATAGATTCGGCGCGAGCGCCATCAACAAGTAATCGAGCCCCAACCCCAAGTTGGAAAGCAAGATCACCGGCCGTCGACCATGGCGATCCGAAACCGCGCCGAGCAACGGCGAGAACACGAACTGCATCGCCGCCCAGGCAAACCCAAATACACCCACGGCACCCGCCGCCGCGGCTACGTTGCCCTGCTCGAGCTCGATGATGAGCTTTGGTAACACCGGAATCATCACGCCCAGTGCGAGCATGTCCAGCGCGACGGTGATGAAGACGAACAGGAATGCGGCGCGCGTCGGTGCCGGTGTCGGTGTCGGTGTCGGCGACCGCAGCTCGGAAACCAGGGGCGTCGAGCTCATCGCCGCCATGCTACACTCGAATCACCGTGCCCATCGTTCTACGGTCGTGGCTTTTGTTGGGGGCGCTCGTTGGTTCGGGCTGCAGCTCACAGGCCGGCTCGGTGCATGCGCAGGGACCTGAAACGGGGCCCACGTCGCACGCCGGCAGCGCGCGCCCGCTAGTGCAAAGCCCGGCAGAAATCACCGCGCGCTCCACCCCTGCGATCGTCACGGTGCGTACCGGCGACGGCCTCGGCACCGGTTTCGTGGTGCGCAAGGACGGCTGGGTGGCGACCAACTTTCACGTCGTGCGCGGGGCCACCACCGTGACCGTCGTGTTCTCGGATCACCGGGAGTTTCCCGTAGTCGAGATCATGAACGCCAATCCCTTGCACGATTTGGTGATCTTGCGCATCGACGCGAAGAACCTTCCCGTGCTGCCGATTGGCGACAGTGACCAAGTGCGGCCGGGCGATAGCGTGCTCGCCATCGGACACCCCCTCGGCCTGGAAGACACCGTGTCCAACGGCCTGATCAGCGCCGTGCGCGAGGTGCACTCGGGCCTGCAACTGCTGCAAATTTCTGCGCCGATCGCGCCCGGCTCCTCCGGGGGACCGCTGTTCAACGATCGCGGGGAAGTGATCGGCGTGGCCACCGCCATCAGCACCAGCGGTCAGAACCTCAACTTCGGCTGGCCCTCGAAATACGTCACCGATCTCGTGCAACACCCGCGCCCGATTTCGATGGAGCTCTTCGCCGCCGCCATGTTCGCCATCCAACAGCAAGCGAGCTCCGGCGGCGAGCATCCACGCGACATCCCCCGTCATGAGCTGGCATTGCTCAACGGCTGCACGGACGCCAACAAGGAGCTCATCTTCAACACCTTGCGCGACGCGATCGAAGTCGGCGCACCGCTCTACAACTCGGGCAAGCTCGCGGCCTGCTATCACATCTACGAAGGAGCCGCGTCCGACCTCACGCAACGCCTGCCGCGTAGCTGTGGGGGCCCGAAACGCGCGCTTTCGCTCGGTCAACGCCGCGCCGCCAAGTTGAGCGACCCCGGTGAGCAAGCCTGGGCCTTGCGTGACAGCTTCGACGGCATCCTCGAGCTGTTCGAACGCTCGAGTCACTGATCGTGGGCACGCAGGGACGAAAGCCGGGCAGGGGCACGGGCAGGTTTACGGGGGATTTGTTTGCTAGACTGGTCCAATGCGCGGCGATGAACACCCCAAGCGCTCCGCGCTGCGCGCGAGTCGCGCTCAGACCATCGAACGGTTGACCAACGGCTTCACGCGCGACGAGCTCGGGCTCGAGGAGTTCGAAGACCGCCTCAATCGCGCCTTCACGGCGGAGGCGGTGCCCGACCTGGAAGCGTTGGTCCGCGATCTATCGCCCGAAACCGTGGCCATCGTTTTCGATGCCGAGGTCGTGCCTGCGGCGAACTCCGCGCTCGCGCCGCTCTCCCCCGCGCCCCGCGCGCTGGCCATCTTGGGCAGCGTCGAGCGGCGCGGTCAGCTGGCCGCGCGTGCGTCAGGCGCCCTCGCCGTGCTGGGCAGCGTCGTCATCGACCTGCGCGACGTCAGCATGCCGCCAGGCGTCTCCACGCTGGAAGTCTCCGCGGTGCTCGGTTCGGTCGAAATCATCGTGCCCCCCAATTTGGCGGTCGAGAGCGCGGGCGCGAGCATCCTCGGCTCGTTCGAAGGCATTCAGCGCGTGCCGCGCGACCCGGATCCGGACCTGCCCGTGTTGCGGGTACAGGGTCGTGCGGTGCTGGGCAGCATCGAGATCCGTACGGAGGTCTCGGAGTCACGCAAGGCTCGCGCCGCACACCATCGCTGAGGCTTCAGGCGCGTTCGAAGTTGCCAAACCCGATCCAGGGCTTGTCGTTGCACTGGAACTGCAGCACCTTCCCCGCAAATTGGGCGGAGAAGTGGTAGCCGACGTTCTGAGCGTCGTACAAAATCAAAGACAACAGGTCGCCCGAGGCGCTGGTGATCTCATAGCGACTGCTCAAATTCACGCCCGGCCCGACGGCTTGGAATTGGCCATGGTCGAAAGTCACAACCAGCTGCCCGATTTCGCCTCTCAGTACCGCCTGGAGCGGTAGGTCGAGCGGAACCGCGGGCGAAAAGCTCTGCAGTCGCCAGGCCCCACCCAGCCGTTGGTTGGCACTCACGACGCTATCGGCCGGCGTGCTCGCCGAGCCACAACCCGCAAGCAGCGGAGTCGACAGGCACAACCCAACTCCCAAAAGCACCCAAGCGCGTCTCATAGCCACGATGGGGACGATAGGCGCGCGGCCAGTGCCGCGCAATCACGCCCACTCGGCGCAGCCCCGCCGCGGCCGTTTAGTCAGCGAATTCGGCTGCGATGGCGGCACGCGCGGCCTCGTGTAGGGAGAGCCGCGACAAGCAGTCGGCAAGGCTACCGAGCACTGGCGCCCGCACCGTGACGAGCTGTCCCGTCGAGGGATGAGTGAAGCGCAGGGCGGCCGCGTGCAGTGCCAGGCGATCGAGCGCGTACTGTTCGCGAAAGAGACGATTGTGCTCACCCTTGCCGTAGCGCACGTCGCCAATCAGCGGGCAGGAGATGTGTTTCAAGTGGCGACGGATTTGGTGCAGGCGTCCGGTCTTGGGTACCGCGACCACCAACGCGTAGCGCTCGAAGGTGCCGACCCGGAAGTATTCGGTCTGCGCGGGTACGCGCTCCTCCCCCGGCGCACGCGGGATCGGATGATCGATCAGGCCATGTTCGGCTGGGTGACCCCGGGTCAGCGCGAGGTAGCGCTTGTCCATCGAGCGATCGGCAAAGCTGCGATTCAGAACGCGAGCGGCACCTTCGTTCAGTGCAAACAGAACTGCGCCACTAGCGCCGCGATCCAACCGGTGCAGCGGGTACACGTAACGGCCGATGGCATCACGCGTCACGCGTAACAAGTCGAGCTCGTCGTTGGCCCAACCGCGATGCACGATCATGCCCGACGGCTTGTCGACTACGACGCACGAATCATCTTGATACAGGATCCTGAGCGGCGTTTCGCCGCGCTCTGCGGGCATTGCTTGCAACTAAGGCACGCAATCTGAGTCAGCCGTGACACGGCAGTCATAGCGATCGCCCCGCATACTCCGATGAGTGAAGGCAATTTTCTTACAATCGGCCCAGTTTACAAACTGGCACGCGGGCTGCAGATAAAAGCTACGCGATGACCACGGTGTTTCGGGTTCTGCTTTGGGCCTTGGTGCTGATTGCGCCGGGCGGGATCTTGCTGGCGCCCCTGCTTGCCGCTCATGAGCTACGCCGTCGTTCGGCGAACCGCGCCCAGAACCGCCAGCTGCTCGGCACTGACGAGCGCCTTTCCGACGTTGCTGTAGCCTCGGCACGCTAAGCGCCGACCGCCGGCGCGCGCAGCTTGGCGAAAAAAGCCTTGAGGCGCGCCGCGCCCTCCTCGGCCAGCACGCCGGCCGCCACCTCGAAGCGGTGGTTGAGCCGTAAATCCCTGCCGATTTCGAAGAGCGAGTGGAGCGCGCCTGCCTTTGGGTCGGTCGCGCCGTACACCACTCGGCCGACTCGCGAGTTGACCAACGCGCCAGCACACATCGGGCATGGCTCGAGCGTCACGAACACCGTGGCCCGTTCCAAGCGCCAGTGCCCGAGCTTGGCCGCGGCTGCGCGCAGCGCGAGCAGCTCGGCGTGCGCCGTGGGATCCGCTCGCTCTTCGCGCCGGTTGTGCTCGCGCGACAACTCCACGCCCTGGGCGTCGACCACGACACATCCGACTGGCACATCGCCGTGCAGTACGGCGCGATCGGCCTCGTCGAGGGCCTGCAGCATCCAGCGCACATCCTGCTCGTCGCGCAGCAGCCGCCGCTCTGGGTCTGATGCGAAGCCGTCGTTCACGCGCCGGACTCTGACATGGCAGCTGGGCTAGGGCGAGAGCTCGCTCGGAGTGTCCGTACCCTCTTCCGGCGAAGACGCCCGATTGGCTGGCGCCCCCCCCGAATCAGCCACATGAAAAGCCACCTGCTCGGACAGGCCGGCTGCGAGTTGCTCGTCGTTGATCTGGCCGATCTTCTTGGCGATCCGCATCAGGCGCTGCAAGTAGCTGGTCCAAGCGGCGCTCACCTTGCCGTCTGGGTCGAAGTGCTGGCGCTCCGGATTCGGCAATATCGAGGCAATGTACAGGGCTTGACCGAGCGACAGATCACTGGGGCGCTTGGCAAAGTAGTAGTGCGCAGCAGGCCCGATGCCGTACACACCCGGGGCGTACTCGATCACGTTCAAATACAGCTCGAGGAGCTCCTGCTTGCTCAGCTCTTGCTCGAGCAGCTGGGTGAGCACCGCCTCTTGCAGCTTCCGGCCCAGGGTCTTTTCCTTACCTAGGTACAGGTTTTTGGCCAGCTGCATGCTGATGGTGCTCGCACCACGCGCGAACCGGCCCTTGATCAGGTTGTCCTTGATCGAGTTCTGGATGGCCTCGAAATCGAAGCCATGGTGGTACTGAAAGTGGCCGTCTTCACAGACCTGCACCGCGGCCTCCATGAACGGCGAAATCGCGTCGATTGGCACCCAGTCCGCGGATCCCGGGCCGCTCGCGATCTCGATCGGCTGCTTATTGGCGCCTCGGACCTCACGCTGCCAAAGGCTCGCGAAGCGACGCGGGCTCAGTTCGGCAGGCACCTGCTCGATGTGACAGTCGTTGGCGACATTGAGGCGGACGCGGGTCTCGCTCGGGTGCTCCGAATCGAAGTCGAGCTGCGCCTTCACCGCGAAAGTACCCGACATGCGCAAGGACGCGAGCAACGGCATCAAGCCCCGCGGGGTCGCATCCAGGAATGCCTGGCAGGAAGCCAAGGGCACTCCGCCCGACCAGTGAGCCTGTACGTTGCGGTCGCCTCGGCTCAGGCTGCCGCTGCCCTGCACGCGCACGTCACCCAACGCCAGCTCGCCGTCCTCCAAAACCAGCCGGGCACCGTCCAGCGTGGTCGTGCCTTTCGCGCGAAATCCCAGGTGGATCCCGCTGAGTGGCAGCGGCGACAGCTCGCCGCGTTGTAGCGCCACATTGTCCAACGCTCCGCTGCCAGTGAAGGCCAACGCGGAGCCATCGGCAGCCAACGTGACGTCTCCGCTGGCCTGTAGCATCGCCAAGTGCACGCCCTGCAAGCCGAAATCATGCTCGCGCACCCCCAAGCTGCGCAGACTCACTGGCCCACCGCGCAAGCGCGCCTGCACTTCACCGCGCTCGATCGGCAAGGTCAAGCTGAGCTCGAGCGGGGTGCCGGAAGCCTCCGCCTTGGGCGCCAGTGATAGCTCGACCTGCGCACCGACTCGCGTGGCGCGCAGGGTGCTCGGGCCGAAGTTCAAGGTGTCGCTGCCCTGGCTGAAGTGCAGACTGACCCCCTCCAAGTTCAGGCCCCCGCCGTCGGGCAGAGAGCGCGCTGCCCACGCCGAGAGCTCGGCGAGGCCGGCGCGCAATTGGGCACCACGCATGGGATCGGGCTGAAACGGGCTGCTTTTCGGCGCCGTCGCCGGCCTGGCGGGCGCTGCCTGCGCAGATGGCAGTGCGATGCCGACGTCCAAGCCATCAGCCTGCAAGCTCTCGAGCTGACGCTGCGCGTTGGGGCTGGTGCCGCGCACCAACGTGGCCAATGGACGGCGCGCCTCGAGCTCCAGGCCGGAGCTTCGCAAGTGCGCCAAGTCCAACGCGATGTGCTCACGGGCGCCGTCGCGGCGATAGCTCAGCCCCCAAAGGCGCTGCGCGGGCTCATGCGTTCCCGGCCGCCACACCAGATCCACCCCGTCCGCGCTGTGACGCACTTCGCTCCCGGCACCGGCAGCCTCCGTCTTCTGCTGCGCGCGATAGGCCGACCATTGACGCTCGAGCTCCTCGGCCTCGCCCGAAAGATCGATCAGAGCGCCGTGCACGGCCACGCTGGCGACGTTCAGATACCAGCCGAAACCGACGCGCACGGCCGCAATGCGCACCGTCACTCCCGGCAACTGGGGTGCACGCAGCGCGATCTCACGCAGCCAAATGCCGCCCAGCCCGGCCCGCACTTGGCCAATCTCGAGCTGAAGCCCACGGCGCTCGCCAAGGGCAGCTGCGCGCGCCCGCACGATCGGAGCGAAACTCAAGGCTGCCGCCGAAAGCAGCAGGCTGCCCAGGCCCAGCGCCGCCAGCAGCTTGGTTCGTCGCGGCAGGTCCGCGAGCACGCTCATTCGAGACTTTCGACCGCCGCTTGTCCTCGTGTGGCAGGCCGAACGCGCAGCTCGTCGCGCCGCGCGCCGCGCAAGCGCTCGACCAAAGCCTCCATCGCGGCCAAGCGAGCTCCGGTACGCCCAGCAGCCCAGGGAACGTGCGGCGTGGTGCCGAGCGCCGTCAAATAATCCCCGAGCTGGCCGACGCGCCGTCCGAGCGCGTGAATCGCGGCCTCCCGCAGGTCCAAACGCGGCGGAATCGCAATGCCTTCGCCGCGCAGCAGCTCAGACGCATAGAAGCCCCAGCTCACCAGCACGTCATCCGGTCGCATGAAGGCGTGCCAGCGCTGCGCAAAGTCCGCACGCGATTCACCGGCGAGAATTCGCTCTGCCAGCAAGCGGCTGTGCGCCTCGAACGAAGGCGCGAGCGGCGCGCCCGGGGCGACATATGCCTCGAAGCGTTCGCCGGTCGCGGGCCGAACCGCCGCCCAGTGCACGACCTCGGGAGCATGCGCCCCCGAACCATAGGGCCAAGCGTTTGCCTCGCCGTAGCCAATGACTAAAGCGTCAGAGCGTTCGCTAAGCGCGGGCGCCACCAACGGCCGCAGCCGAGGCCCGAGCGAGCGTCGATGACGCGGCCGGTGCTCGCGATTCACGAAATCGAGCTGCGTTTCGACCATGGTGTCGAACGGCTTGAGTAGCTCCGGAAAACCGCCAGGCCGATGCTCGAGCACCGACAGCGCGGCCTCGAGCGCTTCGATCGTCGATAAACAATGGGCCGCCGGCTCACGCCGGATGCGGTAACGGCTCTCTTCCGAGGGCGCCAGCCCGTAACGCGGCAGCGCGTGCAAAAACGGATTCAACTTGAACAGCTTGGATGCCTGCCACCAAGTGCCGTCGATCACGACCAACGTCACCGGACCCGGCGGCGCCTCCCGAGCCAAGTCCTTGGCATCGTCACTCGGATAGAGCAACACGGGCGGTGCGGCCGGATCACTCAACGCCGCTGCCAGCGCGCGGTCCTGCGCGAAGTCGAGCCCCACATGCAGGGTCGAGCTCGACAGCGCGAGCTCGGCGATGCGCGCCGTGTTGATCGGCACATCGCTCTCGCGCGGGTGCTGCAAGATCACGACCCTCGTGCGCGTCTCGATGCGCTGCACTGCGGAGCAGTAACAGACACGCATCGGCCGCCGACACTCCCAACACATCTCACGCGACTCGAGCACGGCGCGAACATGGATCGACCCGCGCGCCAATGCACTCAAAGACTCATGCAACCGGCGACTCTCGGTCTCGCGCTGCTCTGGTCTATCGACATTCAGGCCGGTCAGCCGTCCTGTTTTTTGATCAAAAAGAACTCAGACGATTGCTCGTCTGAGTGTCTTAAGAAATTAGCCCGGCAGCGTCCTACTCTCCCACAAGGTTGCCCTTGCAGTACCATCGGCTCCAAAGAGCTTGACTTCCGAGTTCGAGATGGGATCGGGTATGGCCTCTTCGATATTGCCACCGGAAAATTTTGGGCGTCCACGCCAGCTTTTTGGTGCTGTATTGCGCTGAATTCACGATTCACGGACCCTTGCTAGAAGGTCGAGTAAACCGAGAGCTCGTTAAAGACTGACCTCTGTCGAAACAGAACAAGCCAATCTCGCCCGGACTCTGGATACCAATTGCAATGTTTGCCTTAGAGAATAAGTCAAGCCGCACGGACTATTAGTACTAGTTAGCTCCGCGCATCGCTGCGCTTCCACACCTAGCCTATCAACCACGTAGTCTACGTGGGTCCTTTAGTGTCTTGCGACAGGGATACCTAGTCTTGAGGCCAGCTTCCCGCTTATATGCTTTCAGCGGTTATCTGTTCCGAACATAGCTACCCGGCTATGCCACTGGCGTGACAACCGGAGCACCAGAGGTTCGTCCACCCAGGTCCTCTCGTACTATGGGTAGCTCCTCTCAAGTATCCTGCGCCCACGGAAGATAGGGACCAAACTGTCTCACGACGTTTTAAACCCAGCTCGCGTACCGCTTTAATTGGCGAACAGCCAAACCCTTGGGACCTGCTCCAGCCCCAGGATGCGATGAGCCGACATCGAGGTGCCAAACCGCGCCGCCGATGTGAACTCTCAGGCGCGATCAGCCTGTTATCCCCAGAGTACCTTTTATCCGATGAGCGATGGCCCTTCCACTTGGTACCACCGGATCACTAACACCTGCTTTCGCAACTGCTCGACTTGTCAGTCTCACAGTAAAGCTCCCTTATGCGTTTGCACTCTTCGGCTGGTTTCCAATCAGCCTGAGGGAACCTTCGCACGCCTCCGTTACAATTTAGGAGGCGACCGCCCCAGTCAAACTGCCCACCAGGCAGTGTCCCTCTTCCGGATTACGGAAGTAGGTTAGAAATCCAGATTAATCAGGGTGGTATTTCAACGTTGGCTCAGTCGAATCCGGAAACCCGACTTCAAAGCCTCCCACCTATCCTACGCAGATCAACCCGAATTTCACTGCCAAGTTGCAGTGAAGGTTCATGGGGTCTTTCCGTCTTTCCGCGGGTAGAGGGCATCTTCACCCCCAATGCAATTTCGCTGAGTCCCTGGTCGAGACAGTGCGGATGTTGTTATGCCATTCGTGCAGGTCGGAACTTACCCGACAAGGAATTTCGCTACCTTAGGACCGTTATAGTTACGGCCGCCGTTTACTGGGGCTTCGGTTCATTGCTTCGGGTTGCCCCTGACAAATTCCCTTAACCTTCCAGCACCGGGCAGGCATCAGACCCTATACGTCGTCTTACGACTTCGCAGAGTCCTGTGTTTTTAGTAAACAGTCACAACCGCCATTTCACTGCGACCTCCAACAGCTTCGCTGGGTAAACCAGCTAACCACCAGAGGCACACCTTCTCCCGAAGTTACGGTGTCAATTTGCCGAGTTCCTTAACCAGGGTTCTCTCACGCGCCTTGGGATTCTCACCCCGCCCACCTGAGTCGGTTTACAGTACGATCACCAAAGAAGCTCTGTACGCGGCTTTTCTAGGAAGCGTGGGATTACCCAGTGTCCCGTGCAAGCACGGACCTCATCACCTCTCGGCCTTAAGAGTCGTCGTTTGTCCCTATCGGGTCCTAACAACTCAGCCTACGGGCTTGAACACGCACAACCATGCGGCGTGCTGGGCTACCCTTCTCCGTCCCCGCTTACTTCAACGCTTACCTTGGTGGTGCAGGAATATTAACCTGCTTTCCATCGCCTACGCCTCTCGGCCTCGGCTTAGGTATCGACTAACCCGTGGGAGGATTATCCTTCCCCAGGAAACCTTGGGCTTACGGCGACCGGGTTTCTCACCCGGTTTATCGCTACTCATGCCCGCATAATCACTCGTGAGAGCCGTTAGTGGTCGTCACCGTCCACCGTGTATCTCTCTCACGACGCTCGCCTACCGCGTTCTTACGAACACCCGTAGCTTCGGTATTGCGCTTAGCCCCGTTACATTTTCGGCGCAGGCTCGCTTGACCAGTGAGCTATTACGCTTTCTTTAAAGGATTGCTGCTTCTAAGCAAACCTCCTGGTTGTCTAAGCGTTCCCACATCCTTCTACACTTAGCGCAAATTTAGGGACCTTAGCTGACGGTCTGGGCTCTTTCCCTCTCGGCAACGGAACTTATCTCCCGCTGCCTGACTCCCGGGCAGTTGTCGTCGGCATTCGGAGTTTGGTTGGGTTTGGTAATCTGGTAGGACCCCTAGCCCATCCAGTGCTCTACCTCCGACGCAATTCACCCGAGGCTATACCTCAATATATTTCGGCGAGAACCAGCTATCTCCCCGCTTGATTAGCCTTTCACTCCTACCCACACCTCATCGCCCATATTTTCAACTATGGTGCGTTCGGTCCTCCAAGCGGTGTTACCCGCTCTTCAACCTGGACATGGGTAGATCGCAGGGGTTTCGGGTCTACGTTGCGCGACTGTACGCCCTGTTAAGACTTGCTTTCGCTACGGCTACACCTTGCGGCTTAACCTTGCCACGCATCGTAACTCACGGGCTCATTATGCAAAAGGTACGCGGTCACACATTGCCTTGCGGCCATAGTGCTCCCACTGCTTGTAGGCACACGGTTTCAGGTTCTATTTCACTCCCCTAACCGGGGTTCTTTTCACTTTTCCCTCGCGGTACTTGTTCACTATCGGTCGATGAGTAGTGTTTAGCCTTGGAACATGGTCGTCCCAGATTCCCGCCGGATTGCACGTGTCCTGCGGTACTCGGGTGTTCTTCACGAGAGCTCGAATTTTCGTATACCGGGCTGTCACCGTCTGTGGCTGGCCATTCCATGCCATTCTACTAACTCGAACCTTTGTAACTCGTCGGAGGTGTTACTGTTCCTCCAGAAGAATCCCACAACCCCGGCTCAGCAACGCCAGTAAGCTTGCACTGAGTCGGTTTAGGCTGATCCCCGTTCGCTCGCCACTACTAGGGGAATCGCTATTTGCTTTCTTTTCCTCCAGGTACTTAGATGTTTCAGTTCCCTGGGTTGGCTTCACACAGCTATGAATTCACTGTGTGATGGCAGGTAGTCCCTGCGCGGGTTGTCCCATTCGGAGATCTCCGGGTCATAGCCTGTTAGCGGCTCACCGAAGCTTTTCGCAGCTGTCCACGTCCTTCATCGCCTCTCATCGCCTGAGCATCCACCGTGCGCCCTTTGTAGCTTGACCTTATCCCTAAGGCACGCATCGAACTGGTACCCAGAGTCCGACTGACGAACTCTGTAATGACCAGCGCAACTACGCTCGAGGTCGTCGACCACACCAACGTGTGCATCGAGCGCCTCTCCAAAAACGATCCGACTCTCAGGAGTCAGATCTACTAGCAATTGGACGCTATTAACTAAATTTTCAGAGAACCAGCGAGGCTTGCGCCTCAGCGACACCGTTTCCGGCGTCACTTTCGCCCGAACCAACGACGGTTCGGAAAAATCTTGATGGGTTTCTACCTAGACATGGCGGGTGCGCATCATCAACCCGACGACCTCCGTAGAGGTCAGTGGAGCTGATCAGGATCGAACTGACGACCTCAGGCTTGCAAAGCCCGCGCTCTCCCAGCTGAGCTACAGCCCCGTAATACGAGTGGGCCAGGGCAGACTTGAACTGCCGACCTCACGCTTATCAGGCGTGCGCTCTAACCACCTGAGCTACTGGCCCGGTTGGCAAGGGTTGAGCCCTGCCGACTCACCAACAGCCGACCATGTCTTTGAGGGTAAAAACTCTCGGTCCCTCAAAACTGAATCCTATTACCTCTGAAACGGCCCCTCGAGTGTCTAGAGAAGCGACACCGAGTTTCCTCAATAAAGTGGGCTTTGACCTTAAGGTGTTCAACCTAAAGGGGTTGAGACTCCTTAGAAAGGAGGTGATCCAGCCGCAGGTTCCCCTACGGCTACCTTGTTACGACTTCACCCCAGTTACCGAGCACTCCTTGGGGACCTGCCTCCCTTGCGGGTTGGCGCAGCCACTTCTGGAGCAATCGACTCCCATGGTGTGACGGGCGGTGTGTACAAGGCCCGGGAACGTATTCACCGCTGCCATGCTGATCAGCGATTACTAGCGATTCCGACTTCAAAGAGTCGAGTTGCAGACTCTTATCCGTACTGAGGCCAGCTTTTTGAGATTGGCTCCCCCTCGCGGGTTCGCTACCCTTTGTACTGACCATTGTAGCACGTTTGTAGCCCTGGACATAAGGGCCATGATGACTTGACGTCGTCCCCACCTTCCTCCGACTTAAAGGTCGGCAGTCTCGTTAGAGTGCCCAACTTAATGATGGCAACTAACGACAGGGGTTGCGCTCGTTGCGGGACTTAACCCAACATCTCACGACACGAGCTGACGACAGCCATGCAGCACCTAACCACAGATTCCCCGAAGGGCACCCCGATTTTTCAACCAGGTTCCTGTACTTTCTAGCCCAGGTAAGGTTCTTCGCGTTGCGTCGAATTAAACAACATGCTCCACCGCTTGTGCGGGCCCCCGTCAATTCTTTTGAGTTTTAGCCTTGCGGCCGTACTCCCCAGGCGGAGTGCTTAACGCGTTAGCTTCGGCACCACGAGGGTCAAAGCCCGTGACACCTAGCACTCATCGTTTACGGCGTGGACTACCAGGGTATCTAATCCTGTTTGCTCCCCACGCTTTCGCGTCTCAGCGTCAGTCACTGTCCAGAAGGCCGCCTTCGCCACCGGTGTTCCGCTTGATATCTACGAATTTCACCTCTACACCAAGCATTCCACCTTCCTCTCCAGGACTCTAGCTATGCAGTTTCGAGTGCACTTCCACGGTTGAGCCGTGGGATTTCACGCCCGACTTACTTAGCCGCCTACACGCGCTTTACGCCCAGTAATTCCGAACAACGTTTGCACCCTCTGTCTTACCGCGGCTGCTGGCACAGAGTTAGCCGGTGCTTGCTAAGGAGGTACCGTCATCATCTTGGATATTAGCCAAGACTTATTCTTCCCTCCCCACAGAGCTTTACAACCCGAAGGCCTTCATCGCTCACGCGGCGTCGCTGCGTCAGGCTTTCGCCCATTGCGCAAGATTCCCCACTGCTGCCTCCCGTAGGAGTCTGGACCGTGTCTCAGTTCCAGTGTGGCTGTTCATCCTCTCAGACCAGCTACCCGTCTTAGCCTTGGTAGGCCATTACCCTACCAACTAGCTGATGGGCCGCAGGCTCATCCCTAAGCGCAAACTTTCGTGAAGAGGTCTGCTTTGGCCACAACCTCAGCGAGGTCGTGGTCTTATGCTGTATTAGCTCTCCTTTCGGAGAGTTATCCACCACTCAGGGGAAGATGACCTACGTGTTACTCACCCGTGCGCCGCTTTACTGGGGCCGAAGCCCTTTCTCGCGCGACTTGCATGTGTTAGGCGCGCCGCTAACGTTCGTTCTGAGCCAAGATCAAACTCTCCAGTTTGAATCTTTCGGTGAACACGAAGGCCGAAGCCACCGTGCTACCATTATGCTCTCTTCGTTTCGAATCTGCCGACCTGCGCTCTCCGAATCGGAGTTTACGAGGCCAGCGAGTTACGAGGACCCACGATATTTTCATCGCGGGTAATAGGATTCAGTTTTCAAGGACCGAGGGGAAGGACTTTCCTTCCGAGCGGGTCGCGGTGTTTAGTCTCTCTTGTCTTTGCTGTCAAAGACTTTCGAAACTTTCTTTTCACCGTTTGCTTCGGGCTCTTTCCCACCTTTCGGCAGGGTGTCGAGACTCCGGAGCGGGTCGCGGTGTTTAGTCTGTCTCGTCGTTCCCGTCAAGGGATTTTCGAAACTTTCTTTTCACCGTTTGCTGCGGGCTCTTTTTTTCCCTGCATTTCTGCGGGGTTTGGAGGGTCCGAAGCGGGTCGCGGTATCTAGTCTTCTTCGTCTTTGCTGTCAAAGACTTTGTTAACTTTTCACCGTGACCCCCGGTTTCAAACTTTTCCTATGCCTCGCCTTGCGGCGCGGCGTCGGTGGGGTCCGAAGCGGGAGGCGGTGTATGCTCCCGGTCGGGGTCTCCCGGCAAGTACTTTTGTCACTATCTGTCGCTTTCCAAAAAACCCCGCAGTTTCAAGGGGTTCGGATCCGAAAAGACTCTACTTCTGTACAGTGATCGGGCGGCCGGTAGCGGTTCGATCCGCTGATCGGCCTGCTCGAAGGGGCCGATGTAGGTCGGATCGGGTCGACCGGAGCCTTACGGGGGATGCTTGGGGACGCGCAGCGCGTGGCTCGGACCCCGCTTCCTTATGGCTCCATACGACCGAGGGACGGCCGGATTCAGCTTACGGCTGGCGAAAAGCGCCGCTGGCTCAGGAAATACCGTCGGCGAACCAAAAGCCGAGCGGTTCGCGCACCAGAGAGAACTCGGCGCCGCTGGCCAAGCGCGCGAGGTAGCCGCGCTCCCGGGGAGCCAGATCCGCGCTGCGGTAGCGGCCCAGCACGGTGACGGGCTGCCACGCGCCGTCCAACCACACCGCGTCCGGGCGGCGTGCGTCGGACTCCGAAGCACGCACCTCGACGCGCGACCACTGGGTGCCGCCCGGGAGCAAGACGCTCGTGATGCCCGCCTCCGACTCGAGCTCGCGCGTTGCTTGCAGCACCGCGCGCGACGACACGCAGAACGAGTGGCGCACCAGCTCGAGCACGATCGCGTAGCCGTCACCCAGGGCGATCACGACGTAGCTGCGCTGCCCCGTGCGAATGCGGATCTCGTTTACCTGAGGAAAGCCCGGTATTTGCGCGCTTTGCGTGAACGCCAGCACGAGCCGCAGCTCGGCCGCTGCGACGCGGATCTCGTAAGGAGAGATGCGGCCCGCGTAATCCACGGTTTCGCCCTCGCGATCGACCAGGGCGGCGGCATGCGCCGAGCAACCGTCGCAAAGTCGCCACAAGATGGCGCTGAACGGCGAGGCGTCCTGGTCGCGATCGATGGCAGCGCGCCCGCGCGCTCTCATTCACCGACCTGAACCCGCGCCGTCAGATCGTCGACCGAACGCGTGAGCAAGATCGGTGTCGCGCTGGTCAGGCGCGCGAGCAGTTCCTGTTTCGCTCGCTCGGCGCGCCCTTTCATGACTTCGCTTGCCAAGAGCGCGCGCCGCTCCTCGAACGGGACGCGCTTTTCGGGTAGGCGCGCCTCGCACAGGATGACGTGATAGCCGAAGACCGACTTCGCCGGTTCGCCGATCTGGCCCACGGCGAGCCGATGGGCGGCGCGCGCGAAGTCTTCGTCGAAGCGCTGGTTGGCCTGCTCCGGCGATGCACCCTCGGGGTAGTAAGTACGACCGTCGCGGGTCAGCGCAGGCAAGCGCTCGGCGCGAACGTCCACGCCTTCGTGGGGAACGGCCTTTGCCAAGCGGATGAACTCCTCCGGGTCGCTCGCGCCGCGCACGGCTGCGTACAGCTGCTCCGCGATGGAGCGCGCGGCTGCGTCCTGCTCGGGCTTGCTGACGATGGCAACCGCGTGCGTGGTGCGCACGGTCTCGGGTCGGTCGAAGTCCTGCCAATGCAGCGCGCTGAGCTCGGTTACCTCAGCGTCGCTGGCCGGGCCGCGCGTCGCGGCTTCGGCTTTGAAGGCCTCGAGCAGAGCGCGGGCCCAGGCGGCGCGTTCGACGACCGGAACCAGCGGACCGCCCCCAAAAACCAGCCGCGCGCCCGCG
>Ga0247779_1000476_pt1 | contig 25406 bp, 17 predicted proteins | sample UWRJL221509R5_FD_179925 | JGI IMG/M metagenome (GOLD analysis project Ga0247779, IMG submission 179925) | Plant litter microbial communities from Arlington Agricultural Research Station in Wisconsin, United States - UWRJ-L221-509R-5 | ecosystem: Environmental > Terrestrial > Plant litter >... | reverse complement strand
CGCATTTGCTCTTCGAGGGCGACGGTCGTGATCAGCTCGACCTCCACCGTCACGTTGTCGCCCGGCATCACCATCTTGACGCCCTCGGGCAGCATCACCGAACCCGTCACGTCGGTCGTGCGGATGTAGAACTGCGGGCGGTAGTTGGTGAAGAACGGCGTGTGACGGCCGCCCTCTTCCTTCTTCAAGACGTACACCTCGCCGGTGAACTTCTTGTGCGGCTTGATGCTGCCCGGCTTGGCCAGAACCTGGCCGCGCTCGATGCCTTCTTTTTCAATGCCGCGGAGGAGGCAGCCCACGTTGTCGCCGGCTTGGCCTTCTTCCATCTGCTTCCGGAACATTTCCACGCCCGTGCAGACCGACTTGGTGAGCTTGTCGAAGCCGATGATCTCGACCTCTTCGTTGATCTTGATCTTGCCGCGCTCGATACGACCAGTCGCCACGGTGCCGCGGCCCTTGATCGAGAACACGTCTTCGACGGCCATCAGGAACGGCTTGTCGATCTCGCGAACCGGCTCCGGGATCTCCGTGTCCAAGGCGGCCAGCAGGTTGCCGATCGTCTCTTCCCACTTCGGGTCGCCATTGAGCGCCGGCAGAGCCGCGCCGTGGACGACCTTGGCGTTGTCGCCGTCGAACTGGTACTTGCTCAAGAGCTCGCGGACTTCCATCTCCACCAGCTCGAGCATTTCCTTGTCTTCGACCGCGTCACACTTGTTCAAGAACACGACGATCTTGGTCAAGCCGACCTGACGAGCGAGCAGCACGTGCTCGCGCGTTTGCGGCATCACGCTATCCAGCGCGCTCACCACCAGGATCGCGCCGTCCATCTGCGCCGCGCCGGTGATCATGTTCTTGATGTAGTCCGCGTGGCCGGGGCAATCGACGTGGGCGTAGTGACGGCCAGCCGTCTCGTACTCCACGTGGCTGACCGCGATGGTCACGGTCTTCGTCTCGTCGCGAACGATGCCACCCTTGGCGATATCCGAGTACTTGATCTCTTTGGCGAGACCCTTCTTCGACTGCACCTTGACCAACGCTGCGGTGAGCGTGGTCTTGCCGTGATCGATGTGACCGATCGTGCCGACGTTTACGTGCGGTTTCGTTCGTACGAACTTTTCCTTAGCCATTTTCTCTCCCGAGCTCCTTCAGTTGGTCCCGCGAATCCTCGCGACAATCTCTTCTTGCACCGCGGCCGGGGTCGGCTCGAAATGCGAAAACTGCATGGTGTACGTCGCACGCCCTTGCGTCTTGCTGCGCAGGTCCGTGGAGTAACCGAACATGGTGGCGAGCGGCACCTCGGCCGTGACGACCTGGGTGTTCTTGCCGCGCTGGCTCATGCCCTGGATTTTGCCGCGACGCGAGTTCAGATCGCCGATCACGTCACCTAAATTCGAGTCCGGGGCGACGACCTCGACCGCCATCACCGGTTCCAGGACCTGCAGGCCCGCGTGCTTGGCGGCTTCCTGGAAGGCCATCGAGGCGGCGACCTCGAAGGCGGGGGCCGACGAGTCGACCTCGTGGTAGCTGCCATCGAACAGGCGCGCCTTGACGTCGTTCATCGGGAAGCCGGCCAGGACTCCGCGACCCATGGCCTCGCGGATGCCCTTCTCGATCGAAGGCACGAATTCCTTCGGGATGACGCCGCCGACCAGGGCGTTCTCGAACACGAAGCCCGAACCGCGCTCGCCCGGCTCGATGTCGATCTTCACGTGGCCGTACTGGCCGTGGCCGCCCGACTGACGGATGAACTCACCCTCTGCCGTGGCCTTCTTGCTGATGGCCTCGCGGTAGGAAACCTGGGGTTTGCCGACGTTGGCCTCGACCTTGAACTCGCGGCGCAGGCGATCGACGATGATTTCCAGGTGCAGCTCGCCCATACCGGCGATGATGGTCTGGCCCGTTTCCTCGTTGGTGTACGTGCGGAAGGACGGGTCTTCGTAGGCGAGCTTGCCCAGGCTGATGCCGAGCTTGTCCAGATCGGCTTGGGTCTTCGGCTCGATGGCGATCGAGATCACCGGCTCCGGAAACACCATCTTCTCGAGCAGGATGGGCGCCTTTTCGTCGCACAGCGTGTCGCCGGTACGCGTGTCGCGCAGACCAACGGCCGCGTAGATGTTGCCGGAGTAACACTCCTTCAACTCTTCACGCTTGTTGGCGTGCATGCGCAGGATGCGACCCAGCCGCTCGCGCTTGCCGCGCGAAGTGTTCATCACCGCGGTGCCGCTGGTGAGCTGGCCCGAGTAGACACGGAAAAAGGTCAGGTTGCCCACGAACGGATCGTTGGCGATCTTGAAGGCAAGCGCGGCAAAGGGCGCGTTGTCATCGGCAGGGCGCTCGATGATCTTGTCTTCCTTGTTCGGGTCGTGACCTTTGACGGGCGGAATGTCGAGCGGCGACGGCAGGAAGTTCACCACCGCGTCCAGCAGCATTTGTACGCCCTTGTTCTTGAAGGCGGAGCCGCAGAACACGGGCACGAACTTGAAGCCGACGACCGCCTTGCGAATCGCGGCGTAGATCTCGTCGTTCGAGACGTCTGCGGTCCGGCCGTCCAAGAACTTCGCCATGATGGCGTCGTCGATGTCGGCGCAGGCTTCGATCAGCGACTCGCGCAGCTCGACGCACTTGTTCTTCATGTCAGCCGGGATCGGCTGCCAGACGTACTTGGCACCCAGCGAGTCGTCGTCGAAAATAGCGGCTTCCATCCGGATCAGATCGACCACGCCGATGTGCAGCTCTTCTTGCCCCACGGGCCATTGCACGGGCACCGGCGTGACGCCCAAGCGATCCTTCATCGAATCCAAATTCATCTGGAAGTCGGCGCCGGTCTTGTCGAGCTTGTTCACGAACGCGATGCGCGGAACGTTGTACTTGTCGGCTTGGCGCCAGACCGTCTCGCTCTGCGGTTCGACGCCGTTGCCGCCGTCGAACACCGCGACCGCGCCATCGAGCACGCGCAGGCTGCGCTCGACTTCGATCGTGAAGTCGACGTGGCCGGGCGTGTCGATGATGTTGATGCGGTGCTTCTTGGCCTCGTTCGGGCCAAACAGCGGCGTCCAGAAGCAGTTGATGGCGGCGGCCGTGATGGTGATGCCGCGCTCTTGCTCCTGCTCCATCCAGTCAGTCGTCGCGGCGCCTTCGTGCACCTCGCCGATCTTGTGGTTGATGCCGGTGTAGTAGAGGATCCGTTCGGTAACGGTCGTCTTACCGGCATCGATGTGCGCCATGATGCCGATGTTGCGCGTGCGGTCGAGCGTGGTGTCGCGGGCCATGGCGGGGTTTCTGGCTCTTCAAGTCGCGTCGGACGGTGCATAGACGAAACCCCCTCCAACCTTCGGGTTCCCTTTTTCGGGAACCGCTATAACGGCTGGAAGGGGTTCGGGGTATTGCGAGGTGCGCGCTGCCGGAGACCCGAGAGCGCAGCGGTTTCGAATAACCCGATCCTATGTCGTCTTCTTCATCTTGCTTGGAGCAACTCCTATAGCCTTGAAGCCTTAACTCAAACCCGCGTGAACGAGATCACCAGCGGTAGTGAGCGAACGCCTTGTTCGCGTCAGCCATCTTGTGCGTGTCGTCCTTCTTCTTGACGGCGTTGCCGCGGAGCTGAGCTGCATCGACCAGCTCGGCTGCCAGGCGTTCACGCATGGTCTTCTCGCCGCGGTCGCGGGAGTAGTTCACGAGCCAGCGCATGCCGAGGGCGACGCGGCGCTCGGGACGAACCTCGACCGGAACCTGGTAGGTGGCACCACCGACGCGGCGGCTCTTCACTTCCAGGCGCGGCTTCACGTTGTCGAGCGCCTTGCGGAAGATCTCCAAGGGGTCTTCCTTGAAGCGAGCGCTGATCACGTCGAACGCACCGTACAGGATGCCTTCGGCGGTGGACTTTTTGCCACCGATCATCAGCGAGTTGGTGAACTTGGCGACCAGCTTGTCCTTGTACTTCGGATCGGGCGTGATCTTGCGCTTCGGAACGTCTCTACGGCGGGGCATCGCGATATCCTCTTAGTACTTCGGATTACTGCTTGGGGCGCTTCACGCCGTACTTCGAACGGCTGCGATTGCGGGTAGCTTTGTTGGTGCTGCTGGGGCCGGCGGCGCCCGATGCGTCCAGCGTGCCACGAACGACGTGGTAGCGAACGCCCGGCAGATCTTTCACGCGGCCACCACGGATGAGCACGACGCTGTGCTCCTGAAGGTTGTGACCTTCACCCGGAATGTAGCTGATCACTTCCATACTGTTCGTCAGGCGCACGCGACACACCTTGCGAAGCGCCGAGTTCGGCTTCTTCGGAGTGGTCGTGTACACGCGCAGGCACACGCCGCGCTTTTGCGGACAGGAACGGAGCGCAGGGGACGCCGTGCGCGTCTTGATGACTTCCCTACCGAGACGGATCAGCTGTTGTACTGTAGGCATCGAAAAAAAAGCCCTTTTACGGCCAGGTGAAATGGGGGGCCGGTTTTGGGGGACCGGGAGGGTAGCCGCACCGCTTGCCATGTCAAGCGGCGTATCCGCACGTCGCTTTCGCGGGCACAGAGGGCGGGCCTCATACACCCATTTTGGCGTCCGCACCACTCCATGATCATGGAGCCGGTCGTCCGGTCACAAATCGATGGGTTTTGGAGCCTTGGGCTGCCCGGCTGGAAGGGGGTTTCCGGCTAAATTTTCAGGCGCGGACGCCGCTAGCGCTCGAGCGGTGAGCCAGTCCCAATTTCGGCCCAGCAGCCGGCGGGTCGGGGGCTCGAGGGTCACCGGGGCGTCCCCCAGAAAGACCGCGCGCGCCTCGGCGCCGCTGCGGCTGGTCAGTACTGCCCGCTGCTCGAGCTCGTCTCGGTAGCGCGGGCCAAAGGCGAATAGCACCCGCTGACCGCCGGTGCGCCCGAACATCGCCGCTCGAGACGAGGGCCAGCTCGTGGGCGATGAAGGCTCGATCAAGAGCAGGCGCGAAAAGAAGGACGGTTCCTGAGCCGCGATCGAGGCCGCGTGATCGGCGCCGATCTCGAAGCCGGAAAAGATCACCGGACCGGCTGCCACATACACGCCGAAGCGCTCCTTGAGCGCGGCCAGCGCGAGGCGCAGCTCGGCTTCCGTATCGTCGAGCCTGCCGAACGTGTAGCGCGCGTCGCTGGCAGTGAAATCAGCGCGTGCCACGCCGCGCGGGCAGAGCACGAAGGGCGTGGGACCGGCGATGCTGCGCAGCGACGCGCACGCCCACTCTGGACGATCCGCGGAACCGTGCAGCGCGATCACGATCGGGCGCGGCGCGTTGGCTCCGAGTGGGACAGCGACCGCCGCCTTGCCGAAGCCTGCCACCTCCAAATCGATCAGCCAGCTGCTGGCTTTGAGCGGACTGAGCTTGGGCCGATGCGCGTACGCCCCTTCGGCCTTGGCCTTTTCGTGCTTGCACGAAGGGGCGACCGAGAGCGCGGAAAAGAGCAGCGCGAAACGCAAGACCGCCGCCGAAAACACGGGCGACTCACAAGCGTGCCTGACCACGGCACAGATCGTCCCACAACTTCTGCGTGAGCACCACATAGCTGTCGTGCTGTCTTACCCACAATGACTCACCCGCGACGGCGCTCGCCAAATCGAGCGCGCGTTTTTTGATCTTGAAGGAGCTCGTGTGCTCCAAAAAAGGGACGGGGCGTACGAAGCAAGGGCGAGCGTGCGGCGGCAAGTCGAGCGCTGCGCGGGCCACGCGCTCGACATCCAATGCGCCTTCCGAGACGACCTCCAAAAATCCGGCGCGCCCGGGGTAGCCGGGAACCGCCACGCCGAAAACCGCGACCCCAGGAAAACCCAAGCTCGCGTCGAGCACGCACTCGACTTCGAGCGCCGAGACGTTCTCACCCTTCCAGCGAAACGCGTCGCCCAAGCGATCGACGAAGTAGAAATAGCCCGAGCGATCACGGCGCAGCACGTCCCCCGAGCGGAAGTACGCGTCGCCCGCTTCGAAGACGTCACGCACGACCCGCGCGTCCGAGGCCTCGCGATCGGTGTAGCCGCGAAACGCGCCGTGGGGATCGGCTGTGCTGGGGAACACGCGCAAGAGCAGCTCGCCGGGCTCGTCCGCCGCACAATCGCTGGCCCAGCCGCCTTCACCCCGTGCCAGCGAACGTTGCTCGGAGTCGAGCCGCGCCAAACGAAAGCCGCGCCGACGCTCGAAGGGCACGTGACCGAGCGAGCCCACGGTACCGGTCAGGTTGAGGATAGCCGCGGGCGCTTCGGTGGAGGCGTAGAACTCGCGGATCAGCGGCTGTCCGAAGCGGCGCTGGAACTCGCGCCAAACCTGGGGCGGCAGACCGTTGCCGACGGCCACGCGCAGCCGCAGCCCGCGCTCGGCTGCTGTCGGAGCCGAGTGCACCAACGCCCGGCACAGGTCGCCGATGTAGAGCGTGGCGGTAGCCCCATAACGGCGCACATCGCTAGCAAACTCGCGGGCACTGAACTTACGGCGCAAGGCGATGGGAGTACCGGCCACGAGCGCCGCGCCCACGCCGATCAACAGGGCGCTCGAGTGGTGCAGCGGGAGGGCGCAGTACAGCTTGTCTCCCGGACGGAACTCGAAGGCAGTGCTACCGAAAATCGTGGCGGCCGAACGGGCCCGCTCATTACTGACTCGACACGGCTTGGGTAATCCGGTCGTGCCCGAGGTGAAAATGAGCACGAAGTCGCCCTCGGGGTCGGCGCGCGCAGCTTCGAGCGGGGCTGCATTCTCCGCGAGCTGATCCAGCTCACCGCCAGCGAATTCGAGGACACGGCCCGTGGCTGCCGACGCTTCGCTTTCGGACCACCCTTGCCTCACCACGCTCTCGACCAGCGACAGCCGGGGCGCGACGGCGCGCAGCGCATGCGCGAGCGGCTCGCCACGCAGCTCGGGATTGATCAGCGCGGCCGTTGCGCCAGCGTAGCTGATCGCCAAAATCAGCCCGAGATAGCTCGGTGAATTGCCGCCGATCAAGGCCAGCACGTCGCCCGGCTGAACCCCCGCATCGACTAGCACCCGCGCCACGCGGCGCGCGTGGCTTTTGGCCTGGGCAAAGCTCACGCGTTCGTCGTCCAGCTCGCAGAACAGCGCGTCCGGGGTGCGCGCTGCGTGGGCCTCGAGCCAAGCGATGAACGGCGCCGTGCGCGACGCCTGGGCACTCCGGACGGCGGGCAGCACGCGACCGACCAGCACGGGGATCCGCGAAAGTTCCGAGTAGCGCTGCAGAAACCACGCCGACCAGGGCCGTAAACTCACAGCCCGCAGCCTTGATTCGTCTGAGGGTGCTCGTCAACCAGCGGCGATCCGAGGATACTTTGCCGCAGGCATGCGTGAGTACAATTTCGACGGCCTCGTGGGCCCGACGCACCACTACGCTGGGCTGAGCTACGGCAACTTGGCCAGCACGCTGAGCCGCGGGGAAATGGGTGACCCGCGCAGCGCCGCGCTCCAGGGACTCGAGAAAGCGCGCTTCTTGGCCAAGCTGGGCGTCCCGCAAGCGCTCTTGCCGCCGCCGCTCAGGCCCAATTTGCGCGCGCTGCGTCGGTTGGGGTTTGCCGGCGTGAGTCGGGACGTGTTGCCGCGTGCGCTGCGCGTAGCGCCGGAGCTGCTCGCGCTCACCGGCAGCTCGTCCTCGATGTGGGCCGCGAACGCCGCCACGGTCGCGCCGTCCCGCGACACCGCGGACGGTCGCGTGCATTTCACGCCCGCCAACCTGAGCTCGATGTTCCATCGAAGCCTCGAGGCGGAGGGCACCACCGCCACGCTGCGCGCCATCTTCGCGGACAGCGAGCGCTTCGTCGTCCACGATCCGCTACCCGCGGGCGCGTTGTTCGCAGACGAGGGCGCCGCCAATCACTCACGCCTTTCGACGAGCCAGGGCGTGCTGCACGTCTTCGGTTGGGGGCGTGCCGCTGACCAGAGCGCACAGCCACGCGCCTTCCCGGCCCGGCAAACGCGCGAGGCCAGCGAGGCCTGCGCCCGCCTGCACGGGCTGCGAGAAGATCAGCTACTGTTTTTGCAGCAAGCGCCAGAAGGCATCGACCAGGGCGCGTTTCACAGCGATGTGCTGTGCGTCGGCAACGAGCAGCTGCTCTTGGTTCACGAGCTGTGCTTCGCGGGCTCGGCGAAGCTTGCCGAGCTGCGCGCTCGGCTGGGTGACGAATTCGAGTTGGTCGTGGCCACGAATGCCGAATTGCCGGTGGCGGACGCGGTTCATGCCTACCCTTTCAATTCGCAGCTGGTCAGCCTGCCGGAGGGCGGCATGGCGATCGTGGCTCCGGAAGAGAGCCGGGCCACCCCGAGCGCGCGCGCCTTCTTGGAGCGCGTCCTCGGCGAAGCAAACGCAGTGCGCGCCGTGCACTACGTGGACGTGAATGGTTCGATGAAGAACGGCGGCGGCCCAGCCTGCCTGCGCTTACGCGTACCGCTGACCCACGACGAAGCCCTGGCCATCACGGGGCGCGTGCTGCTCGACGACTCGCTGTACGAGATCGTACGCGCTTGGATTCTGCGCCACTACCGGGATCGCGTGGCGCCCGCCGATCTGGGTGATCCCGAGTTCTTCGACGAGAACCGGCGCGCGTTGAGTGATCTGTCCGAGATCCTCAACCTGCCCATCGACTTGTACGAGTAGGGCCTGTCCCCGGGTTCGTCCGACTGGTAAGTCGCGTCACCCGAGCAATGCCGAGGCGAGGTATTGAACGGCTCTCAGATTTTGAACCGGTCGGGCGCGGCGTCACTGTTTGAACCAGAGCGAGTAGAGCTGACCGCGTGTGGACGGCGGGCGCGTGCGGGTGACGACTTTGCCGAAGCCGAGTGCAGCGAGCTTTTCCTCGTTCTTGAAACAGCGGTCCTCGGTCACGGCGATCTCGGCGACGGAGGCCAAGGTCTCGGTCCAGTCCTCCGGCATGGGTGTCGCGGGCTCACCGGGGAAATCGCGCTGGCGCGGGCCATACACGGGGACTCGCAGACTGGACACCGGATACAAGCCGGTCGGGTACGAGCCAGCACAGGAGAACACCGCCACCGTGTCGTTGAACGGTTCGCTCGGAGGCTTGTCGGGCATTTGCGCGAGGCGCATGCCACCCGGCGAGCCCAAGCCTTGTGCGCGGCGCAGCGCGAAATCGTAAAACATGATGTCGCCGGCGAGCGAATCGGTGCCTTTGCTGCGCGGCGCCCATAAGATGTGAGTAGCGCCCAGCGAGCGATACAAATCGTACACCGCACGCGGCGACGCCTGTAAGCCGTAGCTGATGCCGTACTCGAACGGGAAGCGATCCATGATCGACTGCGCTTCCAAGCCCAGGTGATTGTTTTCGTCGTGGACGAGCACACGCGCGCGCTTGGGCAACTCGCGGGCCACCGCTTGGAATTGGCCCTGAACGTAGAAGCGCTTCTCGTAGTTGCCCTCGAAGCCGGACGACAGCAAATCGATGCTCTTCTTCAGCGGCGACTTGGACATCGAGTGCGTCTGGAAGAAATACACGTCCCCGCCCCACACGACCTGCAGCGCCACGAGCAAGCTGAGCGCAACACTGGCGATCACGCCGCTGCGCCAGGCGAGAATCAGCAGTGCCGCAGTCGCCGCCGCCATCAAGGGCATGATGCCTTGCAGGTAGCGGTCTTGGTGATGGACCCAGTACCAACACAAGATCGAAAAGTGAACCCAGCCCACCAGGCCCCACAGCCTGAGGCGTGCCCGGCACAGGATCAGGCAGGGCAAGAGCAGCGTGAAGAGCGAGCCGAACACCGGCGTGCGGCCATGCAGCTTGCCCCAATCATTGGGTACGAACGAAAACGTGAACAGCGCCTTCAGCGAGGTGAGCAAGCCCGCGAACGTATGCGGCGGCTGCCACATGTTCGCTTCTTCATAGGCCCACTTGAGGCGATAGGCGGACTCGCTGGTCCAGGGCCGAACGCTGAGGAAACGGTTCAGCACGGGGTAAACCGGATCCCCGTGCGAGATCCAATTGGTCAGCCACAACGGGGCGCTGCACAACAGGCCAACGCCGGTCGCGACCAGCGGCCCGCGCCAGACCGAAAGACGCGTCGCTCCCCCCGGCACGGGGCGCCTCGCGCTGAGCCAGAGCACGCGCACCGCGAGCGCCATGATCGGGATCGGCGCGAGCAACATGGCCGTGGTCTCTTTGACCATGGCCGCCGCTCCCAACAAGAGGCCGAGCAACGCGCACCAACGGGCCGAGAGCGAACGCCAAGCGAACAGCGTGACTAGGCACACGGGCACGCCGTACATGGCACCGAAGTGGTCGGCCCCCACGGCCAAGCTGCTGTCGTACAAGAGCACGCCCGGAAACAGAAAGCGCACCGCCCACACCGCGCGCGGATCGGCGCGCGGGACCAGACGCCGAATCAAAGCCGGGAGACCGATCAGCGTCGTGACCAGGAAGGTCACGAACTCGAGGTGCGCGGACAGCACCATGCGATCGAACAGCCGGCTCTTGGGCAATAGAAATGCCCAAGAAAACAAGTAGCTGGTGAAATGAGGTCGCGAGTCGAAGACCCAGCCCTCGTCCAAGCGGCGCACACCGCCGTAGGCCACGTAGTCTTCGGCCAGAGCCAAGTGCTTCCAGCGCGAATCGAACTGTACGTTCTCGGGTGACAGGATCAAAAAATAGACAGCGAGCAAGCCGACGAAGCCGAACGCGATCCCGAGCAGCCCAACCGCGCCGAGCGGCCGCGGCCTTCGAGCGAGCAAGCGTCGACGCTGCGTGAGCCGGCGAAACAGCGCGTGCAGCTCGTTGAGGTTCAGCGCGATCAGCAGCAAGGGCAAGACGAAGAACAGCGCCGTCCGATACAGATGGAAGAGGCCCGCCAAGAACATGCCGAGCTCGAACTCGAACAAGCCAACGGCAAAGGCAATGCTCAGGAGCTCGAGCGTGGACAGGCCACGTACGCCCAGCAACCGCAGCGTGCGCGAGCCCATGCCGAAGCAGGCGCAAGCAACCACCAGCGAGCACAGCCAATAACAGGCGTAGTGCCAAAACAGCCACTCACCGACCGGGTAGATGTCGTGGACGAAGCTGCCGAATAGGGCGCTGCCCCCCACCAGCAGCAACGCCACGGCCAATTCGCGATACCTGCCGGCTAGCCACTTCACGGGCGAGCCCAATAGCGCGCCTTCGCTCGGCTGGCGAGCGCGAACTCTGCTACGCGGTGCAGAGCTTCCGTGAAGGCGCGCTGGCTCGGGGGCTCGGCGCGGTCAGTCGGCCGCGACGCGCTCGCCAGTGGCGACGACGCGATACGAGCGCACCGACTGGTCCATGGCGGCAAACACGGCGCCGATCAGGCCCGCGTCATCACCCAAGGCGCTGACCATCACGGGGATGCGTGAGCCTTTGAGCGAGTGGCGAGCGATCGAGCTGCGGGTGCCTTCGAGCAGCAGATCGCCCGCTTCCATCACGCCGCCACCGAGCACGATCATTTGTGGATCGAGGATGTTGACGAGGTACGACACACCGACGCCCAGGTGCTCGCCGACGGCTGCGAAGATCCTGCACGCCACCGCGTCGCCGGCACGCGCAGCGTTGGCCACGGCGGCCTGATCCAGCGGCGTCGCGGAGCGCAGGGAGGTTTGCTCGCCTGCCACCAGGGCGGCCTCCGCGGCACGCACGATGGCGGGGCCCGAAACCAGCGTCTCCAAACAACCGCGCATGCCGCACGAGCACAAGGGACCGCCCGCGACGACGGCGCAGTGGCCGATCTCACCGCTGAAGCCTTGCGTGCCGGAGAACACGTGACCGTCGATCACGATCCCGGCGCCGACGCCGCTGTCGACGTACGCCCAAACGAAGGAGCGCACGCCCTTGGCCACGCCCGCGCGGCTTTCGGCGATGGCGCTGGCGCTGGTCACGTTGTTGACCACCACTGGCACGCCCAACGACGCGGCCAACATGTCTCGAATCGGCACTTCTGTCCAAGACAGGTTCGGTGCGGTGGCCACTAGGCCGCTCTCCACCTTCACCAGGCCGGGCACCGTGACGCCGACCCCTTGCAAGCGGTCGCGCGGGAAGCCCGCGGCCTCGCACACCTCTTCCGCCAGCGCGGCGGCGGCGGCCACGGTGGCTTCCGGCTGACCAGGCAGCGTGGGCACTTCGCGCCGAACGCGAATTTCGCCGCGCGCGTCGGCCAGGCCGACGGTGGTGGTTTCGACCCCGAAACAGATCCCCAAATAGGCGGCCGAGGCGTCGTTGAACTCGAGCAGGCGCGCACGGCGCCCCCCGCTCGCCACGGTTTTACCGTAACCGACCTCTTGCACGATGCCGCGAGCCAGCAAATCTTCGACGATCGCAGAGACGGTGGGTTTGGTCAGCGTAGACCTTCGAGCCAGATCTGTGCGCGAGACTCGGCCGCCACGACGAATGATGTCGAGGACGATCGAGCGGTTGACCTCGCGCATAGCGCGGCTGTCGACCTTCCCTTGGACGTCATGCTGCATGGGTGTTCACCGGGGGGGGTTGTGGAACTAGTTCCAGAGCAGTGTGACCCAAGACACGGCCTGGGTCTACGAAGTTCGCCAAAGTTCGCGGCCGCTGCAAAACTCTCCGCCCACGGGAACCGGTTTCATGCCGCATTAGTGGCCGATTGGCGCTGGGGCCAGGCAGAAATCCTGGGAAACTCGCGGCCGACTCGGGCCTGAAACGCGAAACACAAGTCGGCCAGTAGCCCACATGCCCGCGACGGCACGCACATAGGTCAAAAAAAGCAGGCTGGCGACGTCCTCTGCTGTCTTGGGGTCAGTGACGTCCGACCTTGCCGTGCTCCCAAAGCAGCGACACCACCCGCAGCGCCACACTGAGCGTGGCGTTGGCTGCGCTGCGAATGGCGGCCGCTCGCAGCGTGTCGCTCGGAAGCGAGGCCAAGAGCGCGTCCTTCAAATGGGCACTGCTTTGGGACAGGATGGCGCGCAAGCGAGCAGGTGGCAGCGCGCCGGGCAGCGTCTGTTCGGCAATTCGATAGCTGCGCGGGTTGAAGTAGGCAGCCACTGACGCACCGACTGCGAGCGGTGACTTCGACGTCAACGCCTTCAATTGCTCGGTCAGCTGGAGCTTCTCGTCTCCGGCGGCTTCGCTCAGCGCGTGCTCCAACACACGCGGCAATTCCTCGACCAAGATTTCGAGCTGCGCAGCGCGAGCCCATGACTCACGAAAGCGCGAGCCGTCGTCGAGCGCCTCGCGCGCCGCACGAGCCGTTTCTGCGTCGCTGCTGGAAACAAGGCGCAGCCAGCGTTCGAGCGAGCTCCGTTGATCCTCTGGCAAATGCGGAAAAATGGGGCGAAGATCGAAGGCTTCGCCCAGGCTGGCCTGCAAGTTGCTCTCGAGCAAGCGCGGGTCGAGTCGCGCGAGCCGCTTCGGGTCGAGCAACAGGTCGAGCAGTTGGGTCAGTGCATCGAGTCGGCCCCAAAGCAGGTCGTTGGCCCGCCACGACGCTTTGAAGAAGGCGCCGAAAGCCGCAAGCTTGTCTCCGCACAGCTTATGCGTGAACTCCTGGGCAAAGCCGCGCTTGGAATCCAGTGGGCTAACGCGAACCGTACGGATGAAATCTCTGCCGCGCAGCTCGGATACCAGCTCGAGCGGGTACGCGACCTCATCGATCTGCGGAAAGCATTCGTAGAGTCGGCGCAGGTCCGTGCCAGCGAGCAGCCTGCGCTCGAACGCTTCCGCTGCGAGCAAGAACTGGTCTTCGGCCTCGGGCGCGGCGACCCCTTGCTGCCGAAGGCCGTGCAGGGCGTCCAATTCCTCGGCGCTGACCTCACCCGCGTCGGTGCCGGTTTTGGTGCCAGCGAAACAGCTCGGGCGCGGTAGCCGGCGCAGGACCGCCCGCGCTCGCTCGGCGAGCTCCAGCCAGAGCTGCGGCTCACCCCATTTGGGCATGGAGCTCCGAACGAAGCCCGAAAGCTCACTGGCCAGACGTGCACGAACGACTTCGTATAGCTCGATTTGCCGATTGATTGCCGAAAGCAGCCGGCGGTCGATCTGAAAATGCTCGACCTGTTCCGGGTCCTTACCGGGTAGAGCAACCGAAACGCTCCTCCCCGCCTGATCGCGACCGACACTCGCGTAGTCGTCGACCAGGTATGTCAGCTGGATCAGGCGACGAAAGCCGAACAGAACGTCGAATTGCGCGAACAGCTCGCTCAGACGCGGTTCGGGGCACTGGCACAGGGCATCGATCAACGGCCAGAGCTTAGCCAGTGGCGCTCGTTGGCCAGGCCGCGAGCGCTCGGCCGACGCCGGGTCGCCCGATGTGCCTGCCACCACTTCCGCGGCGAGCCCGGCGATGCGCGCGCGACGATAGGCTCGAGTGGCGGGCGTCTCGAGACTCGGGGTGGCTCGCGGATCTGCTAGGGCAGCGGCCGTGGCTTCCTTGACCAGGGCTTCGTAACGCTGCACCTGCCGGTTGTGCTGTTCCACCCGGGCCAAATCGCCGTCGATGCTCTCGAAGCGAGGCAAACCGCTGGCTGCGGCATAGGCAACCGGCAGCAGGCGACGCGCGGGATCGGCGCGGTCCGGATGCACCGGCGGTACGAAGCTCAGCGCTTTCGGGTCGGGATCGACATATAGCAGGTAGCGGCTCACCTGACGATCTGCGAGCCGAGAAAAGATGGCGCTGATCGTGCTCGTGAAGGGCTTGTTCTCGAGCACGCCGCCGTCCATGAAGATGGCCTGCCGTGCCGAGCGCCGTCCCTGTTCGTCCTGGAATGGCTGAAGCGCTCCCCAGTAGCTGAGCCGAGCGTTCACTGCCTGTGCCGGGCTAGTGAAGTGCTCGTTCTCGCCCACCTCGGGCCTTGCCGGAATCGTCACTTTCAGCGGCTCGAAGGCGCCGGGGAAACAAGACGTGATGTGCGAAAGCGTCGTCAGCGCCTCGATGTTGATCTCAGCGGCGGACGGATCGCACGGCCAACCATCGCCCGCGGCATTGCGCGCGAAGGGCAGATTGCGACGGTCGCGGTGTTTGAGCCGGAACAGCGTGCGGTGGTCCTGCAACTGAATCGGGTGCTTCAAAGCATCGAACCAGACACCCTTCTGGCCGTCGATGTCGGTTGCGGTGACGAATAGGTCGAGCTCGCGCAGCGTCGATACGTCTTCCAGCTCGTTGCTTGGGGTCGGCGAGCCCAACAGCTGAGCCAAAGCGGCGCGCAATTGCTCATGGAAAAAAGCGCCGTCCAGCACGGAGCTCTTGGCAGGGGCGCCCTGCGAGTCGTGGGCGCTGCCCTCCCCGATCGACAGCAGAGACTCGATGTCGGCAGACTCACGCCATAGGTTGGCCGTGCTGCCGAGCTCGGTGCCGTTGCACAGCGCTGCCGAAAGCAGCACGCTATTGATGCCGCCGGCCGACGCGCCGCTCAGGATGTCGACCACGATGTCCGAATCGGTCAACGCCTTGAGCAGCCGATACACGCCGCGGCCACGCACGGCTCGAAATAACTCCTGAGCGACGCCGTTGATGTAGACGGCCAGGGAGACGCCGCCGAACATGACCACACCGAGCCGTACCTCACGCGAGCGGGTAGACATTGCTCGCAACGGTAGCTTGCTTTGCGGCGCTCAGGGAGCAGCGTCGACGGTCATCTCTTCGCCGCTTTCCGCGAGTGCGAATCGAGCGCGCGGCCGAGCGCTCAGATCATGCCACTCGCGGCGCGCAAGGCGGACACGTCCGAGATGATCATACAGCCGGTCTCTCGGCGTAGCATACCGGTTTGAGTCCACTTGCGCAGCTGCTTGTTCACGCTCTCTCGTGTGGCACCGACCATGCTCGCCAGATCTTGTTGAGAAAGCCGAACCGGGATGCGCACGCGTGCCCCGGTGGGTTGACCGTGCTTTTCCGCCAGCGAGAGCAACGCTTGAGCCAACCGCTCGGGCACGTCCTGACAAGAGAGGACTTCGAAACGCTTGGTCAAACTCCGGACGCGGTGCGCGAGAACCTCGATCAGCCCCACCGCCAGGCTCGGTGAGCTTGCCATCAGCGACAGCAGCGCGGGACGATCGATCGCTGCCAGCTCCCCTGGTTCGAGCGCGATCACGCTGGCCGAACGGGGCTGACCGTCGAGCACCGACAGCTCCCCCAGCACCTCGCCGGGACCCATCACCGAGAGCAGCATCTCTTTCCCGTCGCCACCGCTGGTGACCGCTTTGAAATAGCCGCTCAACGAAAGAAAAAGTGTACCGCCGGGCTCGCCTTCCCAGACTACGAATTGCCGCGCGGCGTAGCTTCGCACGCGAATCAAGGCAGCCAGTGGCTTTCGCACCTCGGCATCGAGCGATGCGAACAGCGGGATCCTCGCGATCAGCTGGAGCGGATCGTGGTCGCGCATCGGGCCTCCTGAGGAAATGCTCAAAGGTGTGACGGACTTCATACTCGTCGCCTCGGGGGAGGGTCAATAGTCGCCAAGATGAGGGATGCGCCCCTCGAGCGGCAATCGATACTGCCGCGCGGTTGGTCTGTACCCAGGAGACTTTATCGTGGCTGAAACACCCCCAGACTCTCGAGTCATCCCAAGGATCGATAGCGCACCCAGCTACCGTATGGACGATTGCGGGAATAGAGCGCTGCTACAATTCTCACCCGCGGACAAACCGAAATTCTCACTCGATCTGGGCACCCTCTGGTCGGACTTGAAGCGACTGAAGTGGTTCGTTTCGGCTGGATTCTGCTCGAGCACTCACTGCTTTCTGGTTCTGGAGCGGCACAGGGCCGAGCTGCCGGTGACTCGGGCGGTGGCGCGAGCATTGACGACCCTGGAACGGGTATTGACGGGCGAGAGCCCCAAGGTGCTGGCCTACGAAGAGTCGGTGTCTACCTCGACGGTCGCCGCGAGGTGCGGCGTCGGTCTGCAGAGCATTGCTGCCGAAACCACGGTCTCAGCGGCTCCGGTGCTGATTCTACTCGCGGCACACAGCGCTCGAGGCATCAAGCTCGGCAGCGCCTTGGTTCGCCCGATCACCGGCGCCGAAGGCGAGCGCTGGCTAGTCCGCTACGAACGGCCAGACCGAGAATTCAAGGCTGCGCTCAGCGAGGCGGAGTGTGAAGTCGTGCGACTCCTGGTCGAGGGTCGCAGCCACGCGCAAATGTCGCGCATTCGTAACCGTTCGGAGCGCACGATCGCCAATCAGCTGGGGTCGGCATTTCGCAAGCTCGGTGCTTCGGGCCGGACGGCGCTGGTCGCGCAGCTGCTGCGACAATGCCAATCAAAACCCGACACGGATGCCGAGCAGCGACTCCACTAAGCCGATTGGACTGACGGTAGTCACGAACTGGGAAGCGGCCAACGTCAGCCCGACCGCGCGGCCATCGAGTCGAACACGCCCAAGATTAACCTAGCTCGTTTCTCGGTACGGGATTTTCTAGCGGCGGAGCACGCGTGCCGTGCAAGTGACCCAAGGTATGTGCTTGTCGACTCGGGTCCAGAGGCAAACGCTTGCGCGAAGCCCGGCCATCCTTTACACTCTGAAAACTCCCGATGCGCTCTGCTCGTTTTCAGTTTTGGTTTGGCTATTGGCACGCGGTCAACGCGGCGTCAGGGCCCCGCCTTCTCTACTGAAAGACAGCGAGAGAAAGCACAAACCCCTGGTCGCCGCGGCGCCCGGGGGTTTTTCGCTTTTGTGCCTCGAAAGCTCGAAACCTCACTCCCCCTTCCTCAGGTTCCCATGCTCGAAACCAAAGACCTCCGAATCGTGGATACGACCTTGCTCAAGAGCCCCAACGAAGTCACCTCCGAGTTGCCGCTCTCCGAACGCGCAGCAAGCGTCGTGTTCAGCGCACGACAAGAGATCCAGGCCGTGCTGCACGGCGATGATCGTCGGCCACTGGTGATCGTCGGGCCTTGCTCGATTCACGACCCGGAAGCGGCCGTAGACTATGCCGGGCGCCTGCTGGAGCTGAAGCGTCGTTACGCGCAAGAGCTGTTGATCGTGATGCGGGTCTACTTCGAGAAGCCGAGAACCACCGTGGGCTGGAAGGGGCTGATCAACGATCCGCGCCTGGACGGCAGCAACGACATCCCGGCCGGGATCCGCAGCGCGCGGCGCTTGCTCTTGAATTTGGCGGAGCTCGGCATGCCCGCCGCCACCGAGATGCTCGATCCGATCATCCCGCAGTACATCGCCGATCTCGTGTCGTGGACGGCCATCGGCGCGCGCACGACCGAGAGCCAAACCCACCGCGAAATGGCTTCTGGGCTATCGATGCCGGTGGGCTTCAAGAACGGCACCGACGGCGGTCTGGGCGTGGCCATCAACGCCATCATCGCGGCCTCTCGAGCGCACAGCTTTCTGGGCGTGGATCCCAACGGACACGTGGGCGTGGTGCGCACGCGCGGCAATCCGCACACCCATTTGGTGTTGCGTGGCGGCAACTCCGGCCCGAACTACAGCCCCGAACAGGTCGCCGCAGCCGCGCTCGCGCTGGGGCGCGCCAAGACCAACACGCGCATGCTGGTCGATTGCAGCCACGACAATAGCGGCAAGAATCATCTCAAACAGCCCGAAGTGCTGGCCGAGATCGGCGCGCAGCTTCGCGCGGGCTCGGAGCACCTGCTGGGAGTGATGATCGAGAGCAACATCGCCTCGGGCAAGCAGGAGCTCACGGGCGACAAGTCGGCCTTGGTGTACGGGCAAAGCATCACCGACGCCTGCGTCGACTTTGCCACGACCGAGCAAATGCTGGCGCAGTTCGCGGACGACGCGGCGGGCCGTAACCCAGTGCGCGCCAGCGCTTGAAGCGCGGCTATTGCTCGCTGTAGCTCAGAAACGGTCCGCTAATCGACGCACGGAGCCCCGCCGAACACCGACTTGCACGCGGTGTCGGCGTCGGCTGCCGTGGCTCCGGGCTTGGCCAGCGCCTCGAGGGCACGGCTCACGTACAGCGTCCGGCACTGCAGGGTATTGCCGCCCGCCTTGGCCAGCTTGACGCTGTAGTCACCATCGGCCTTTTCGAGCATGAGGCACTGCTCGCTGCAAGCGCTCGCGCCTGGGAAGCCGGCGGGGCAGGCGGTTTGTGCCAAAGCACAAAAAGCTTCGCAATTGCCGCCGGCGACGCCGTTGTCGCTCGAGCCGCAGACGCCGGCGCCCAGCGGGCTAACGTGCGGGCAATGTCCTTTCGCGTCGATCAGTAGCGCGTTGAACTCGTGCGCGTTGCGACAGCCGATGGTGTTCACCGTTCGGGTGTCCTGCTTCGTGCCCGCGTCGGTGGCATCGCACACCGCGTTGCACTGGTCTTCGCTCTCGTAGACTTTCAGCTCGTCCGTCGGGCACGCGACCATCAGAGCCCTGCAAAAGTTGGCACAGATGGGCGGCCCCGAGCCCAGACAAGGACCCGATGGGCGGACGCCTGCAGTCTCGCAAAGCGCCTCTCCCTCGACCGCGGCGCGACTCGCATAGTACAGACGGCAGCCGAGCGTATCGACGGATTTTCTGCCGGATTGCCAATCGTAGCCGGGCGTCTCCTGGGTGCCACTCACGGACAGGTGAGTCGCCGGTTGGATCGCGCGGCACTTTTCGATGCAGGCATTGACGTCGCCCGCTTCATCATTGCCGAACACGGTGCCGAAGGGATTTTTCGAGCTGCCGTGGCACGCGCCGTTGTAGATCGTGCAATAGCCTTCGCAATCGGGGGCGTCGCTGGCCTGAGTGCATTGCGTTCCACCACCGGGGCCGGCAGCGGCGCACAAGGTCTGCCGATCGACCGGCGCCCCGCCCGTGATGTCGGCTTCGTGCAAGCGGTTGAGGCGGCACTGAACCGTGTTCGCGAAATCCGCGCTCGAGTTGGGTGCATTTTTTTCGAGTACGTCGCACACCTGCATGCAGGTGGGGAAATCCTGATATTGGCCGATCAGGTTGGTGCACACGCGGAACTCGGTGTCGCAGTACTCTTTGCACAGGGGCGAGAAGCTGACTTCGGGGATGTCAGCGATCGATTGGCAGCCGAGCACGCCGGTGAGGATGCCGGCCACGCACAGCAGTACAGCGCCGAGAGTGCGCTGCGGGCACGTCTTTCGGCTCATAGCTCGAGCCTTCCACGCAGGGCCAAACCGAGAGTCGATTGGTCAATCAGGGGCAACATGCCCACTTGTGTCCCGTGCTTGGTCGGCAGCACGAAGTACAAGACGACACCCGTGGCCACGGCTGCGGCGCCGAGCGCAAAAGAAACGTTCGAGATTTTGGCCGCGGAGTGCGCGTCATCTGCTGCCGTCTGGCCGGACTCATCGAGGCAATGGCCATTCGGGCACAGCTCCTCGGCGTCGTTGGCTTTCGAGATGGCCCTGAAACCAAAGTAGGTACCCACGCCGAGCGCGACGACGCCAGCCCCTCCAACCACCCAAGGAATGGGCGATGCTCGCTCCGCCGGGGCCGGCGCGGGCGACTGCTCGGATGGTGGGGTGGCGGCTTGCGCCGTGGCTGCCGCGACCGGAGCGGCTGCAACGCCGTCGTGAGTGGCCGCCGGAGGCGTGGCAACGGGCGCTGCAGCGGGCGCTGCCACCAGCACGGGGATGGTGACCACCACGCGCGCTTTGGCGGCGACTTTGACTTTGGTCGAGAACGGCAAGTGCCCGGGCGCGGAGGCCTCGACGAGCACTTCCCCGGGGTCCACCGGAGACGGTGTGCCGGAGAGCTCCGTCGACATGAGCACGGCGTTGCGCCGGAGCTGCAAGCCCGGCAGGACGGCGTCCTTGGCGACTTCGATGGTCAGCCAAGAAAGGCGCGGCTCGAGCCGCGCTGCGCGCGCCTGAGCGGTCTTCATGCGTTCGGTTTGTCCGGACGTTTCGGCCAGGGAAGCCGCCTCGCGGAACATCGCCCAGGCGCTCGCGCTGCGGTTGGTTTTCTCGTAGCACTCAGCCAGGTAGAGCATGGTGCCCACGGCTGGCTCGACGCGCTGGCTCATTTCGAATTTGGGGCAAGCCTCCGCAAAGTTGCCTTGCTTGATCAGACGCATGCCTTCTTCGAAGACCGCCTCTGCCGTGGCCTTTTCTTCCGGGCTGGCTTGCGCTTCAGCGACGCGCGCCGCAGACAGGGCAGCCAGCAAGCAGGCACACGCGCACGCGAACCGACCCGTTCTTCGCAGCATGCACGCAGCATACAACAGACAATGTTTCCTCTAGGATAGTTGATAGTCCAGTCGGCAAATCTACCTAGTCGGACTGGTACGGAATTGCGCTAACGACGCCCGCCAAAGTACGTGTAACGCGGGCCGCCGGGGGCCGGTTCAATCGCGCGCGGGGCGACACGCTCGACGGATTTCGCGGTCGCTGGCGCCGCAGGTGTTGCGCTACTGGCTGGCGGACTGGCCACGGGCTCGCTGGCTGCGGCAGGAATGGCGGCGTGCACTTCCGCCACCACCGGCTCCGACCGCACACTCGGGGCAGTGCTCGGCGCGCTCGGGGGCAACCCGGCGAGCACCGGCGCATCGGGCTTGCGCAGAGCGCCATGGAGCAACAGACCGAGCAACGTCACGAGCCCGAGCAGCGCGGCGATGATCAGCGGCGCGCGCCGCTTTCGCCCGCCTTTTCGGCCTGTTTTCGACCAGGGGGCCTCGGTAGCACTGGGCGGCGTCGGCTGATCGCTCATCTGGGGTGCCGAAATCCTCGCGGTGGAAGCGCTCGAAACGGCGGGAGGATTCGACGCTCGAGTGACGGAGGGCGGATAGGACGCGAGAGGCGCGCCGCCGCCGAGCAAACGAGATGCCCGCTCGACGAGCGGCTGACATTCGGGAGCGAATGGCAACAATCGTTCGGCGAGCTCGGCCACCGAGGAGTAGCGCTGCGTAGGCTCTTTGGCCAGGCACTTCATCAAGATGGGTTCGAGCGCTTCGGGTGCGCCCGCGATGAAGTCCTTGAGTGGCCTCGGCACCGAGTTCATCACCGCGAGGCAAACCTCCGGTAGCGAGGCGCCGGGATGCGGCAACTGACCAGTCACCATCACGTACAAGATCGCGCCCAAGGCCCAAACGTCTGCGCGAGCATCGACGTCGCGAGCAGAGCGCATTTGTTCGGGCGACATGTACAACGGGGAGCCCACGAAGGCCGCGGTGCGCGTCAGCGCGACCTCGCGCTGACGGCCCGAGCCGAGTGACTTCGAAATCCCGAAGTCGAGCACTTTTACGATGCGGGAGCCGTCCGCGCGCTGCGCGAGGAACAAGTTCGTAGGCTTCAAGTCGCGGTGGATGATGCCGACCGAGTGCGCTTCGGCCACCGCGTCGATGGCCTGCAGCAGGTAACCCACCGCCTCGGCCACGGGCAGCACGCCACGCCGCTCGATTTCGTGCTCGAGGTCGCTACCGTTCAAGAGCTCCATCACCATGTACGGCACGCGCTCGTCGAGCAGTCCGATGTCGAACACGCGCGCGACGTGCTCGCTGTGGATCTTGGCAGCAGCGCGCGCTTCACGACGAAAGCGCTCCGCGCCTTCGCTCTCGAGCCCTGACTCAGTCACCAAGAACTTGATCGCAACCGCTTGATCGAGCTCCAGGTGAAACCCGGCAACGACCACGCCCATGCCGCCCTGGCCGATGAAGCGATCGACGCGATACTTGTGCGCGACCACCTGACCCACGGCGATAGGGAGCTCCATCTCGCGGGGATTTTACAACGAGCGCGGCCGATGCACCTCAGTCAAAATCAAAATGACTATCGGCATATCGTCACCGATGGATATCAATGCCGAAACATTTCTGGCCGCGCCCCGGGAAATAGCCTGCAGATTCAGGGTTTTTCGCGTTCAGGCTCCAGGGCGCACAGATCACTCCAGCTCACTGCCAGAGCGGGGCTGCCAATTCGGGCCAATCGTTCTGCCAGTTGATCGGCCTCAGCATCAGCTCCGAGGCGCCGTTCATTTGGCCGTCGTAGTAGTGGTAGGCGTAATAAAAGAGCTCGCCATCGCGGAATGCGGTGCCACCACCCGGACCGATGTAGCGCCCGTCTTTGGCGAGGAGTTGTACGGCGTTGCCCTGAAGCATGGCTTTGCCATTGGCATCCGTATACGGGCCGGTGATGGCAGAGGCCCGTCCGACCATCGTCCGGTAAGTGCTATCGACCCCTTTGCAACAAGCATCAAAAGAGACAAATAGGTAATAGTAGCCGTTGTGCAGAATGATCGACGGCGCTTCGATGCCTCCCGCGTGCGCAGCCAACGCATAGAGCGTGGTGTCGGCGGTGCTCAGCTTGCCGGTCGCGGTGTCCAAACGGCGGAGCTTGATGCCACTCCAAAACGAACCGAAAACCAGCCACCAGTTGCCGGCTGCGTCCTGCGTGGCATTGGGATCGATGGCGTTCCAATCGTCTTTCGTGCCGGCGCGATTGGATTCGAGCACGAGTCCCTGGTCGAGCCACTCGTAGGCCGAATTCTGCGGGTCGAGGCTGGTGTTGGTGGCAAGGCCGATCACCGAATGATTGGAGCCGAAGCTCGAGCCCGCGTAGTACACGCGATACGTGCCGTTGACGTAGCTGATATCCGGCGCCCACAAATCAGCCGGGGTCTCGCCGAGGGCGCTTTTGATCCAGCCCGGGAGTGCACTGAAGATCGTGCCCGCGTTCGTCCACGTGGCGAGGTTCGTCGACTTGCGTATGCCGAGTAAGCCGCCCGTTCCAAACAGGTAATAGGCGTTCGCGACGTGAATCATGCCCGGGTCGTGCGTGCCGATCGCGCGGTGCTCGCTGGCAGCAGGCGGATAGGTCAGCGCAGCGCCGCCACTGCCCACTGCCCCACCGCCACTCGCGCCGCCGGCGAGCGCGCCGCCCTGCCCCGCCCCGGGCGCGCCGGCTCCGCCCACCGCAGCCGTGGCAGTGCCGGCAGATCCGCCGCTGCCGCCCGCAGTGTTGCTCTCACCAGCGGCGCTGGCGCTCGCTCCGGCCATGCCGGCGACGGGCACGCCGCTTGCCCCGGCCGCGAAAGCGGCACCGCCCGCCTCAACCGGCGCGCCTGCAGCGCCCGCCGCCGCGCTCGACGTGGAGGCCGGAGCGCCACTGGAACAGGCACTGGTCAAGCCCACGACGAGCAGGCCGCTCAGCAGACAGCTCGGGACGACGCGCATCATTTCCCCATCAAAGGGGCCGGCTGGCAGGAACCTTGCCGCTCCGCGAACGCCCCCTCCGCAGCTGCGCGACCGTACGCTCAGTGCATGCGGCGCCGCGTGCCCGAAGCGCGCAGCGGGATCGGTACGGCTTTGGGCTTCGGGCTGAGCGCCATGCCAGCCTTGATGCGCGTAGCGGAGCTGCCCTCGCCATTCGAGCTGCCTTGCAAGGGGTCACACGTCAAAGCGTCGGCAGCGGACTGCACCGGCATGGGCGGCGCGAACACATCGGGCCACAGCTCCTCCGGCGCGAACACCAGCGCAAGGGCGGGGTCGACGCGCGCTGGGGCGCGGCGCGCAAAGTCCTCACGCCAGGCTTGGACCATCAAGGCGGCCGTGACCAGCGTCGGCAGCAGCACGCTCAGCGAACCATAGGAGCGAGTCAGCCAACCGCCGAGCGCAGCGCTGAACATGAACACGATCAGCACGCGCGCCACCGGTGCTCGCCGCGCGCGCAGTGCGGATTCGCTCAACAACCGTCGGGTCACCTTGCCCACGACTTGATCGACGATCTCGATCACGGCTTGAGTCAGGTTGCCGGTCATGACCGTGGTCGGACAAGAGCCGGTCAGCGACTCGCGCATCAGCGCGCTCTGAAAGCCCATGGCAGCGATCGCGAAGCCCCCGCGCACGATCACCGGCAGTGGCCCCTCGTTGAACAACCAGGAGATGGGATCACTGATGCTGAACATGGCCAGCGCGAGCGTGACCAGCGCCAACAAGCCCGCCCGCGCCTGCAAGCCGTAGTGCCGAAAAATGCGCGCGACCAACGTCGCCAGCACGACCGCGCCGACGAACACCGGGAATGCCCACAGATGCGTGTGAGCAGCGAAGTGACCGGATGAAACGGCGATCGCGTCCGCCACCAACTCACCGGTGATGTGTGCGGGAAAAAGGCCGAGCAGGGAGGCGAAGCCTGCCGCGTCCACATAGCCTGCGACGGCGCTGAGCCAGGTGGAATGGAGGTGTAGCTCCACACTGGGCATCGAGCTGCCGGGGCTGAGCGCGTCCGAAGTCGGCCGTGACGCAGGGCTCAGCTCTTTAGCGGTCGCTTGAGCGCTCGCGCCACGCCCGGCTCCCGAGCGGCGAAAATCGCCAGCGGCTTTGCGGACTTGACCCACAGTGCCTCCCACTTCCCTTGTCCTACCTTAAGGGTTACAGAGGCATTGCTGCAACGTGTTCCGTCACTACACGTGCTGATTTTCGTCTCGATCTACCGTGGACGAGCTGGCGCTTTTCGCCAGCGTGCGCGACTAAGCGATGGCCACACCGAGCGCGCTTCTGATCTGGCCCAGCTCGGGACTGACCATGAAGCGCAATAGATCGGCGCGTCTTTCGTCGGCG
>Ga0247779_1000475_pt1 | contig 25434 bp, 22 predicted proteins | sample UWRJL221509R5_FD_179925 | JGI IMG/M metagenome (GOLD analysis project Ga0247779, IMG submission 179925) | Plant litter microbial communities from Arlington Agricultural Research Station in Wisconsin, United States - UWRJ-L221-509R-5 | ecosystem: Environmental > Terrestrial > Plant litter >... | reverse complement strand
TGGTGCGAAGAAACATTGGTGGTAGTTGCAAACAGTCGAGGACGCGTTTAGCTGAAAGCGGCTCGGCGCAACCATACAATCCCCATAAAAGGCGTGTTCTAAAAATAACTCAATATCGATTAACACCTACCCCGGCGAGTACAAGTTTTCGTTTGACCTGAAAACTATAACACATTGATTGAAACTTTTGATTTCAAATTTTTGAGCAGGTTTTCATGTGGCCTGAAAAGTTGTACCCGCCGGGGTCACCGGTGACCCTCCAATTTATACCGCGCGCAACGTATGGAAAGGCATCACTAGTAGTAGCAGTCCACTAGTGCGTTTGTCCAAGCTATGTTCGTACATCACTGTCGCTAGATGTTTGTCAGTTTTTCAGGGTAATAAGTTACTGCGCGAGCTCTCTGACTTATGCTGCACTCCGATATATAATACATATTCAAAGTAGTGTTATGCACATCTTCTCGGAGTTGCAAAGAAGGAATACGGGAATATAACGGCGGAAGGTAATGTTGACGAAAGTGCATAAAACGCATAAAACATCTACGACAGTCTTTCATGGTCATTCCAATTACCAAATCAAGTAATTTCAATCATAAATAACGTAGGAAGTGACCAGACCACTGTGCCGACCAATAGCTTCTTGACGGGCGAATTGGATTGGTCAGCATGCCAGTCATTGCCGACTGATCAGCAGCTTTCCCACCGTGCCAAGTTCTCGTCGGCGGCGGCATTGTTTGTCTATGCCCGCCTACTAATTGTTCACGACGCTCGGCGTGGCGTTCCACCGCTATTTAATACTCGCTTAAATACTCTGTCCGACCTTCACGAACAGTTAGTTAGCTAAGACTTGAATGTGTATAATAGTATTATGTACTTCTCACAGCCGCGTTCGAATGTTCGAATTAATGTCGCACATATTTTACAGAAAAGAAACGAAGGATACACCAGAGTAAGAGGCTATGTATGTCAAAAATATTTTATCAAATATTCTACTTCAGCCATAGGTCTCTCGTGCGTAAAGGTCACATCACTTACTAGTTATGGTATCAAATAGACGCCCACATGTAACCATTCGGGCTATTCGTCCGGAGCTTGGCGTCAAAAGTCTATTAATAGGCTATGCTTGGCGTAATTGTTCAAACCAATGGAAGTCAGATGTTTATCTACATACCAAATGCTACTAGTTTCTAATTTCACGGCCTCATACCTCTGTGCCAGCGTTGTTTCGTCTGTGCAATTTAGGTATGGCACTGATTAATATCTATGAAATAATCGAGTCGGTTTTGTATTCTGAAAGGTATAAAAGCCAGTCAGAGCGACTCGAATATTCAGTACCAGTTTTAACAACTTGAATACCAGCTCAAGACATCCAAACCAACACTTTCAACATGTTCTTCAACGCCGCTATCCTCACCACCGTTATCGCTGCTTTGACTGCAGTCGCTTCTGCGAGCCCTGCTCCGGTTCGTCTGCCCTAATGTACATTAGTATATTGTACTCACACATCAGCTATAATACAGGTCGTCAACATCATGAGCAACGAGCAATTTGATGACTGGCTCAAGAACACTGACGCAGAGATCACTTACATCGGCAACCCTGATCTCTCGCCTCGAAATGCATTGGACACCAGAGTCGTTTACTGCAGCTCCCGTATTCACAATGTATGCGGTGGCTCTTGCACTGTATACAATGGCGGTCCCACCTGCCTTAACGCATCAGGAACGGCATGTCTCTCCGCTACGAGTAACGTCGGCTTTTGCGACCGCGGTGGTTGCGGTGGAAGCTGCAACCAGTTCTCGACCTGCGGAACTCGCTTGGACAACAACTTTTGCTACACTCCAGGAACCGCCTCTATCCTCGTCGGTGCTTGATAAAGTGGATCTCGTAAGTACTTCTGTGACTTTTGATTATCATATCTTTTATCTTACACTGATTTCCTCGCAATTTGCAGTCGACGAGTTAATGTCCGACAATACGAACGCACCTATATCTAGAAAATCAGAAGAAAAAAGTCGAGATTTTATGGCCTGATAATTTCTTACTATATATGAAACAATAAAGCCTTTATGTTTTAACCTTGAGTTCGAAATGAGTTAACGCGCTAAATAATCATCAAGTCAATGATTGGACTGCAACGGCCCGTGTGCACCGTCACATCGAGTAGCACTTATTCCCGGGCCGGCCCTTGTTTTTTTTGTTACACGAGAAACTTATTACAAGCAAAATAAAATGATTCAGAACTGAAATGATAAGGGAGGCAAAAGGGGAACTTCCTTTTGTATCTCTGCCGTGATAGTATCGGAGCTCGACCCCTTCTTCGTGCACAAACGAATTCATTATCATCTGCAAATTCTACAGTCGCGATCAAGCAGTAAGTCCAAATATTAGCGGGAAACACATTCAAGGATCAGGTCGTTAAGGCAATCTTGTTCAAAGCTCAAAGCATGCTGTCGGGGTTGGGCGTAACTGCCCGCCCAACACTGATTGTACAAATCGGTATTGATAGGCCGCTAGCAGGTATCAGGCAAACAGAGGGGAGGTAACACCTTGAGGAATACATGAAGCTGACACGAGAAACTGAGGTCCACTACTCTGGGAGAAAGTCAATATATGAGGACATTGTTGTCAATAAAATAGGAAGAGAGTGAAAGGGTTTAGTAAGAAATTAATGTTGCAAAGTGAGGAATACGCAGATGCCCAAGGAGAAGAAAAAGTCAAAATACAAGATGGGCAGAGTCCCAATAGTACAATTAATCTACAAAGTTTCTAAAGTCCAATACGTACTGATTGTCTCGCTTGGGAGATACATTACACAAATGTTCGTTTGAGTCAATAAAATTTACACTTTGTACATCAGAGAGTCACCATGCAGTATTCCCAGAGAGAGTAATCAGCACACACCATTATTATCTGTGTCTAAAATCGTCTCTGACAGCACCATATTTCCCGTGTCAATATTCCACCGACCCCTGATCCAATCTATGACGCTCCCCGCCAATTTCCTTCCATCCTTCTCCCTTTTATCGATCCCGATAGCATTCTGCATGTCGTACTGCTTCCTATTCTTCGCGTCTATGCCTTTAATCCAGGCTTCACTGACAGCAGTAGCCCAGTCCCCTGCTTCGTAAGATTGCCGTGAGAGCTCAACTCCAACTCCCTCTTGATCTAACAACAGACGCAAACCATGCTCTTCGATAAAGAGCGGCCGTGAGACTGTTATAGAGAAGGTGATAACATTGTGGGATGAGTTAAGGATAATATGTATAAATCCCATTGTGCACACACCATAAACAAAAGGTGTACACGCATCGACACACTCTGATACCGTTCCGTACCCCTATAAAGATCATTGATTCCATAAAAAAGCCAGTTCCTTTGAATGAAGAAAGACGCACAAGCTTCCCCAGCAAAACATCTCCTATAACAGTCAAATCAGGCATGTACACATCTCTAGGCGCAACATAAAATCCTTCTGGTAACTCGTTATCACCACCACCCTCCCCATCTTGCTGCGTGTTCCACTGCTCCTTCGACACACCACAAACGATGGCTATCCAGGAAGAATCGGGTAAGAGCCGGGGAACGTCAACCCCCAAGGATTCGTCGATCATATCAACGTCAAAGTCACTCTCATCTATTGGAGTAGGTGGGACTGTGCTCACTACTATGGGAATCGAGGAGCCTGAAAATGAATTTGACGGCGTCATCGGTAGTCTAGACGCGGGTGGGGCTCCAGGTATCCATATGTGGCCTGGTGTAGTCAAACGAGTCGATGTACACGGTGGACTATCGTCTTTACTAAAAGTCGAGGAGGGAATATGCAGGCTAAAGTCAAGAGGTTCGTGTATGCGCGATTCCAAGGTTTCCAGGCTGTTGGAACGAACATTAGCGTTTGTCACTAGCGGTTTGAGAACTTCATCTTGCTTGCGAGGCCGATTGTTAGGAGAGCCTTCCTTGATGCTGGACATGCTAAGGAAACTTTGCCGACTTGACCGCCGACTTTGAATACAAGATCCTCGACTCGAGTTTGGTCGACGAAAGACTTGGCCGCCGAATGAAACGATCAGGATTTTAGTGTCTAACGTGTGCTGCAAGTGAGATGGCACTCCAATTGACGCCAGTAGTCTAGCTCTTCCCCCGGGGGTGTATATGCCGGACGAATGTGGCCTGACAAGTAGAGGTGCTTGTATAACCGACCGCTGGGCATTAACATCCGTACTTGGAAGAATGTCGTGCTTGATGAAAGGCAAAATTAATCGCTCCCGAATATCAGGTTTCATGCGCCTTGTTTTAACATCAATCCATTCAACTGAGGGCAATGCCGGCTCAGTAAAGAATGAGGGTATGGGGATATGACCGGGAAGACGGACGAGCAAGTCCGCGCATCGATAACCAGCATGGATATGGTGCACCAACGGAGCGAGTTCGTCATGAGGTATTGGAATATCAGGTACCATATCCAAAATACTCACGGGGGCTGCGTTTTGAGGAAATGGAGGGGTCTCTAATATGGGCGAAGAAAGGTAGGAGTATACAGAATCGAAAGTGAAGTTGGTGATAAGTAACGAAGGCAGTCCAGCTGCTGTTGCCGCTAAGCTACTTTCATGATATGATGAGTAAGAGCTTTGCATTATAAGAGTCTGCGCGCACCATCCGAGAAAAGCAGCATCGCTCAATACACAGTGGGCTCTAACCTCCAACAGCCAATTCTTCTCGCGTTCTAGAAGTTCTTCCTTCTTGTCGATAAATTTCTTGAGAACTTCCAGGCTTTTCTGGCGATCCACTCTATAACTATCCGACCGTTATTGAACGTTAATTTTGGACACAGGGCATTTTTCGAAGCAGCTACTCACGCCAAAGGTTGGACTATGACCGGATCAATGTCTGCACAGCGATATCTCGCGCCGAGCACGATACTATCTGCGAAAACATGCTCCGGAGCTGAAGACACGATATAAACGATAGGTTTGAGCGATACTGTATGTTGGCAAGTCAAAAGATATCGGGTAAAAGCTGATACGCGTGTCGCATGGCCGTATCCTGAAATATTTGTCGGTTAATGTGAGATGATAAGGGGAACGCGTCGAGCTCACCATGTCCGGAACAGTAGTAAGCTAAACACAAGGGTGTTTTTTCGTCAAGACAAGTGGGAGGCATAATCAGAGAGAATGTGAGTTCATGGAGAGAACGGAATAAATAAAAGGGAAGAATGGGGAGAGCATAATGAACAGTCCGACATGGGCAACGGAAGACAAGAGTGACGCGAGCGAGCAGAACGACGTCAATGGAGACCCTAACCTTACGTTTATTCCTCTCTTGGCTTTGAGTTTCATGGTGATAAACTCTCCAAGAACGCCTTTTCAACGTGTTCACCACCATCTTCATACATTTACTATGGCAAATCGCCAGTCGCTCCTTAGCAAAGCTCTTCAGGACGATAGACCTGCTTCGTCTCCACCGTCTGTTGCTCATTCTCCCATTCGCGGATCTCCGCTTTCAAACTATCACCAGCACCATGCCAGATCCTCGTCTATACCCAGGACCGCAGAAACACATCCTATTCCCTCGAGAAATGGTACCGGCACACCACCCCTGTACAAGGATGCACACGCTGCAAAGTCGTTGGATCTCATAAACCTCCTAGAACGCTCCGAACCATCCGTGGTCAAGACAAGAAACGGGAGCGTCCTGAGTAGAGGATTCATACTGAAGACAGATCATTATCCTTCAGGTATGTCGTTTAGCCTTTAATAACACGAATACAAACAGCTCAGCCAACCTCCATTCTATCTTCCTTCTGGGAACCGAATAGGTCGTGCGCTTGACCTGGACCTCAATGTGCACGGCGCACCAAACTTCAGAGCTCCTCATCAGGGTGATCTCAACGTGTTTGGAGCAGCACAACCACGTACACAAGGTCTTAGAGCCATTCTATCCATCTTGCGCTGCAAACCCAACACTCCCAATCCTGCACATGTTGTCTGGTTTTCGACCCGTGAGGAACCTATCGGTACGTTCTATTCACACTTCTTCACATTGCACTATCGATAAGACCCGTGTTCGCTTTGCTCCTATCCTCCTTATCCGTCTGACGACTTGGTTATATTTGGCTTATCCCTTTCCGTGTTCACAGTTTACATATCCGGACGTCCGTTCGTTCTCCGAGACGCATCGGAACCTCGACGCACCCTTGCTCTATCCGATCGTGCAGAGAATTTGGAAGCCATCGAGAACAGGTTAAAGAATGATATCCTGCAGGAGGCAGCAAGGTGCGTCTGACATGGTTACGATGTCGGGATGCTTAAATCCTCAAGTTGTGTTGCTGAATAGATACGGTGGTGTTATCTTGACACATAATGAAGTCGGTAAGTCTTATCTTTAATATTCGGCTATTTTCTGTCCACTCAGAAATCTGATAGCTGTGGACAACGGCTCTGGCGCTATTCTACCAACATGGACAGCAGTGGACAACGGGAACGTGAAAACTTCACGAGAGCTCTGGGGATTCATGAAGAACGAAGGATGGAATGTCGACGTGAGTGCTAACTATCTTCTTACAAAAGTGATAATTCTTATTGTGTCATTCAGTACTATCGGTAAGTATTTAATAGAATCAATTATATACGCGTCCATAACGCGTCCGGATCAATTAGAATTCCTATTTCTCCAGATCGACCTATCGAAGACAACTACCTTGATGCCTATCTACGCGTTATTCGTGAAACAGATCCCACCAAAACGGCTCTAGTTTTTTCATGTGGTATGGGCGCTGTAAGAACGACTTTTGCCATGGTAGCTGCTTCTCTCGTTCGCAGGAAACAAATTATGGATCAAGGAGGTCCAGACCCGTATGCGTTGAAATCGAACCTCAATGCACCGCCTCTTTCTTCAAGTCCTGGAACAAGTACGGTAAGTAACATATATATTTGTGTAAAAGGATAGTTTAATGATTGGTATGTTTTTAGCCTACCATCGTTGTGAGTCTCAAACTGTCCAATCCCCTACCTTGCTCTGATGATTTGCAAAGCAAACGGAAAGTCGGATCATCCAATCGCTCGAACAAGCTAATGCACAACAGGAGTTGAGCAAATCTCTTCTCCGCTTGACTTACCTCCTCCAGCAGTGTAAGTCTCATTGTGTCTCTACTTAATTTTATCTTGCTCAGATTTTACGACCCCCGCAGGCCTGAAGAACAACAACAGCCAATCCGCCATAGAACTGCTTATGACGCAGCCTACCTTGCTCGAGAATCTGCGCAAGGCATACATGGGTAACTATGGCGTCATCCTCAGCTTGCTAGGATGTTTAGATCATGGTCTACAGGCGAAGAAACTCGTTGACCGCGTAATTGATTCAAGTGAGTTCTTATTTTAGCCTGTACTTCTTTTGGGAATTCCTGCCCCTTCGGTACATTATGTACATATGTGACGTCATAAACTGGTTACTAATTTGATTTCGTTTTTTAGCTGACCAAGTAACTAATCTGAGGGAGGACATATTGACGTATCGGTTAAGGTACTCTTTGACTAGTATGGATGAAGCACAGGGAGAGGATTTGCTGAATAAAGCAATGAAGGCTTTGGAGAAATAGTGAGTTGCAAGTTGTAGTGTGGTGAGTTCTGGTTTTTGTAGGGCTAATTGCGGGCTTCCTTTGTTTCGAAGCTTTTTCATGATCGCTTTTGCGAGCTTTGTCGAGAACTCCGATAGTAACTTTAGTCAGAGCTTCTCAGACTGGCTCATTGCACGCACAGAAATATGGAAGTAAGTTATTGACGTTCTCTATCCATTCACAACTCGCCTCTGATATCATTTCTGAAAACACAGCCAAGTGAAGTTTCTACGCAAGCAATACGGTTCTCGCTTGAACGTCTTCGCCCCTGTAAATGACCTATCTTCCCTATCTAAGTCTGGCTCTTCCCTGCGTGCCCTCGTTCCTGGTAAAAAGAATGATGTCGCTATTACTGGTGGCCAAATTCTTGGCGACGAATATTCTGATCACGTTGTAAAGGTAAGGTTATTTTCAACCATAATTGTGAGAACCTATTTATAAATTTACTCGTCCTCGTTGGTGATCAGAACCGTAGCGGTATCATCTTGCGCGAAAGGTAAGTCATTTGTTCGAGGTATCCTGAGAACCATTACGGACTCAAATATACTAAAACGTTTGTTCAGCACGCTATTAAAGTCTGATCAATGGCTCGGAGAATCTCACCACGTCGAACATGGAGTTCGGGGAGCTATCAACTTCCGCCAAGTACCAGATAGCGACATATATGCCCTCGGTCAGCCGACCATTGAAGCCATTGACGAGGTGGTTGACCGAATCAAGATCACTCACCCATATGCGTCAAAGATCGTATGGGTCACTCTACGTGAGGAACCAATCGTATACATCAATGGGGCTCCGTACTGCTTGAGAAGGGAGAATTACTCACTGAGAAATATGAAAGGTGATTGATTCAATTGCTCTTTGTACCGTATAAGTCAACTTGATGATGGGGACCCATAGACTACGGCGGTATCTCTGCATCACGTCTTGAAATCCTCGAGGAAAGATTGCGCGATGATGTTGTTGCAGAACTTAATTCTTTCGGCGGACGGTGAGCAGGAAATCAATCAGACAGATGGATAAAACGGTACTCACCGGCATCCTCGCAGTTTACTCCTTCATACAGAAACAGTTGATGGATCTGTGGTACCAATTTGGGAGGAAGTACAGCCGGAAGATGTCCTTGTTCTGAAAGATATCATGGCTGCGCGTCTGAACAATAAAGACTTTTCACTTCAATACAATCGCATCCCCATTACCGCGGAAAAGCCACCGGATTATGCTGATTTGAAGGAATTGATTGAAGTTGTACTTAGGACATCTCCGAATACCCCGATAGTAGTCAATTGTCAACTCGGGCGTGGGAGAAGCACTTTGGCGTCGGTAAGTACCTGATCGACAATAGGTGTCGAAGTTGCGATGTTACCTGGGGACTAATGTTTTTGTTAGATAATTCTCCTGCTCATTCGGGAGTGGCTACAGGTCCACCGTCCAACAACACCGACGACTCCCCATGCCAAAAGACGCACGTTATCGATGTCAATGACACTTACGGATCCTTCCAAAACACCGGTTCGTCGCTCCTATCAAGTGATTAATAGTGCGTGCGCTTTTTATTTTTTTAATGATTGTATTTTAATTTGGCTGCTAAACGTCTTTTTTTCATAGATCTCCTACGTGTTATTCGCAAAGGTCCCGCTGTGAAAAATGCAGTTGACGACGCTATTGATCGATGCTCAGCTGTCTATAATCTTCGCGACGCCATTGACGAGTCGCGTATACGGGCTGAAGAAGCCTCTGCCTCGGATGATCGACAAAGGCGTTTACACACGTCGAAAGGTAGACATTTTGTCCTGCCTCATTAATTATCAGAATCGAGACTTAAAAAGGCAACGCCACTGTTTTAGGCCTCCACAATCTTCGCCGCTATTTTGAGCTTATCGTATTCCAATCATATCTGCAATCGATAGAGCCGGATACAATGCAGTCGTTCGAAACGATAGAAACTTACGTGAAAAACAGGCCTGGTGTGTAAATTCTGATACGGTGATGGCGTAGTTTACTGACTGATATCCTGGATGACTAGTAATCAAGACTTTTGAGAAAGAGCTCTTAGAAGAAGGTATAAACTCGTTAAAGCCTTTGGAACGTGCCGATGCCAAGGGAGGAGTAGCGGACCCGGACGAGGTTACACAAGTCGTCGTCAATCGTTCTGGCAGCATTCTCTCGGCTTCCACCATTATCAAATCAGACTTTTTTTCTAATTTACAAAAAATGACGCTTCCAGAGTACGCTTTTTTTTTTTTTTGCTCGTTTATGGCGAATTGATGCCTCTGTGTAGACGCATCGAAGGGGCGCCTAATTTCCGGAGAATTCCTATGACACTGCGGCCTGTTGGCTCCGGTGCATCGTCGCCATCGGGATTGGGACATTTTACTGTCGTGGACTGTGGTAAGATGGTGTGTGGAAGGTGAGTAACCATGCATTTTTTTCCCGTTGCAACCCCACTCAATCGTCTCCCCCTTTCAGCGGCATGCCCACGGTGGAAGGGTGAAATGGTTTTGCTGTCTTTTTTTTACCTGAGCTTACTGAGTGTAACAGATTGAAGCGCGCACTTGAGCGCGTAGATGCTGGTCCTGGGGGATCAAATGTCGTCTACTGGACCTCTCTGCGTGAGGTGCGTATGCGTGCTGTGCATGATACAGCCTATTTAAAGTCTATTTTAGGAACCTGTCGTATATGTTGCCGGTAGGCCACACGTGCTACGCTTAGTGAACCGCCCCTTAGAGAACGTCGAGTAAGAGTACTTTCTTGTTTCAGTCACTGCAATATGCCAATAATTGATTGTTTTAGAGCCACTGGTGTAACCACAGCCACTGTGGAAAATATGGAGAAAAACTTTAAGAAAGATATTTTACGTGAGCTTGGAAAGGGGAATGGGCGAATTTTGCTCCATGATGAAGTGGAAGAAAGGCCGGGAGTTTTCTCAATTATCCCCATCTGGGAAGTAGTTTCTGAGGAGGATATTATGACCCCGCGGGATGTCTTCGACCTTATCATTAAGCAAGGTTATAGGGTATGCGTCCATACCATATTCACTGTCAAATATGATTCTAAAATTGTTTTCAACTAGATTGACTATGGCCGTGTTGCTATTGTAAGTCTATTAACTGACTATTTACCTCGTATTTTTGTCTGCGAATGCCCGTTTGACATCACTATGACTAGACCGATGAGCAAGCACCCCTGCCTGATGCTCTGGCTCAGCTGTTAAACCGCGTTCGCTCGGGTCTTTCCCAGGCCGGCGACTTTGTTTTTAACTGCCAAATGGGAAGGGGAAGGACAACGACAGGCATGATCTCTGCTTGCTTGATATCTTCGACCATGAATTGGTCAGAACATATGAACGAAATAATTGTGGAAGACGAACGTTCCCTGGAAATGTACGACGCAATAGATGGACCTTCAGAAGAGGAGGTGTACCTTGCTGGCAAGTATTGTTCGTCCAGAGTATCCTATTCCCATCGCTGACAATTCCCAACGCTTTCAGGCGAATACAAGACAATTTTGCAGCTTGTTGGGGTTCTGTCGCATGGCAAAATTGCTAAGCGGTTGACAGACCGAGCGATCGACTTAATGCAAGATGTTCAAAATCTAAGAAAAGCTATATATGAGTTCGTCTTTTCTCAACAACATATACACAGATACATGTCTCTGACCTGAATATAGTTACAAGCTAAAGGTTGATGCATGCGAAAAGGGAAGCATCAAGGAGCAGAAATTACGCAACATCACTGTGAATTATCTGTAAGTCCCCTATCCTTTGTCACGTTCTTAGATAATGGCTCACCTTCCTTGTAAAGATATCGTTACGGCACATTGATTGTTTTCGCCAACTATTTGATTGAAATGCGGGAACCAAGGAGTGTCCCCGAACCCACATTCCCAGAATGGTTGCACGAACACAGAGAAATTACCAAGCTTCTCGGGAGAAGATCGTTGGATTGAGAAATAGAGATTTACTACAAAATATTATGAACGCTGTTCTATCTAATAAATGCGCGTGTTTGTTCCGTGCTATATATAGAAATATAATACTAATAAAAATCTGGTTCATTCAATATTTCTTCCTGATTGGAGGACCACCGCTGCTACAATAGCGGTTTCAAGCAATCCCGCCGCAACCGCGTCTGAAGAAAGTTTGAGCAGGACAGCGCCATTCTGTCTGGAGATGCGTGCAAGGGGGTCGTGAATTATAGAGCCGACCGGATATAGCTTTGAAAGCATCGCTTTAGCAAAAAAAAATAACCTCAGACGCGCGGATCCAAGATCGACTCACCACAATTTGATTGTCTTGCGGCACCCATGTGTAGGGCCTGTCCTTCGAGAACATTGTCCTCCGACTGTAAATAGCGACTCGTAATCAGTGACTGTAAAGGGCATTTTAAACCGTACGCTGATCTCTCACCGCTTATCCGGAGTGAGCTGAAGCCAGCGCGCCATTGGAGTCTTGTTCAGAATACCAGAGATAGTCACTGTGGGCTGTTGAGACCATTCGATGACAGCGAGCATTGTACCGTCAGCCTTTCGGAAATATGTATAGGCTGGCGACGAGCTTATGTCGGTCAAGACTTCGATGTAGGGCTTGCCAGTTGGACTGTACAACGTGCAGTTTAGAACATCCTGATACTGGGATTCAAGACGGAACGTCAATAGGCGCTCTCGTTGGGAAGACGAAGAACCGTCGACGAGAGGCAAGGCCCCAAACACGGATGGTTGGTGGGTTGGTGGTGTGTTCCAAGAGTTTCCATTGATTGACTGGGGGTTCTCTGGATTGTGCCATCCAGCTTGAGCGTAGGGGTTGTTGCCGAACATCTTGAATTTGAGTAGTAGTCGAAAATGAGGTTTGAAGTTGTTGCTGATTCATTTTCCCGAAAGAATAAGGCCTTTTTATAAGGAAAAAAATTATAGGAACAAGGATAAGAACGAATCAGAGTCACCCATTTCTTGACGGTGAACGCAAGAGCGGGTGGGGAATTCAGTTTGATCCGTCACCTCAGGAATGCAGACGATCTTCTCATCCTTCGTCCACATTGCCTGTTGATAAAATTCTAAAGTGGAAAAATATCGAGTATGACGAAATTTCAAAGTGAGGTAGAGTCTCCAAGATGATGCTAAACTAGGTAAGATCAGTAGACCGGTTATCTTAGATTAACGAGTCTGGGAGATACCGGGCCTATTACCGAGGATTCATTGCGGTATTTCGATAGATCCTTTCTCAAAGCGCCGTTTCGAGTAGGAGCTGCTGCGCCGTGTCACTACAGGAAGAGGGAACCAGCTTAGTTTACCCAAGTTTGTGGCAGAAGGCAGCTCACCCATGATAAGTTGAACTCGGACAGGTTCCAACACTTGTATAGAAGAGGATTCACAGTGAGTGCACATAGAAAAAGCCAAGAAGACGAGATGATTGGCGTTTGGTGAAGAAAGAGAACGAGAATGCGGAGGGATAAAGGTGTGTGACTTCCGATGCACGCTTATGTCCGAGCTTTCCAGACGGGCGCTCGTTATTGTGTTTGAGATTATTGATTGGTTGACGTTATTTGGTTAACGGGTCCGAAACAAATAATGACACGGCTCTCACGGTATGTGGGGGCAAGCCCTCACTTTCAGCTGGGCGATGTAATGAGATGTGCTCGCCAACCCGCAGCACTTTTTGAACCACAATCATTTTCTGAACCTTGATCTCAGGTAACTTAAAACTTCAGAAAGAAACTATACCACATGACTCCGATAAGTCAATTGTAGGTTGGTCTTGATTAGCATAGAAGTCAATATAAAAACACAAAACGTCATCTGAATCTTCTTGATGACATGAGTCAAAAGGATTCTCATTTTGTAAAAGTCAGCAAAGGTACTTTACTTGAGTAACTATCGCGCAATAATAATAACTACGAGATGTTGCGCACGGTTTGAGGCATTTTCTATTTTTGACTCGAGAAAAAAGTGTGTTTGTATATGATCTCCGGATCGGGATGGACATTGTAACATCATGGTCATTATTATGATTGCAGTGTAATCCGCATACAATCCGAGTCAGTGGATAACTCAAACAACTGGAATTTCCCGAGCCGAGGACCGTCATCCATAGCAGTTTTTAGCATCGGTAAAGTTAAAGTTAAACGTTGTAATAATAAAGAGGATCTCTTAATATTTACGCTATATACTGACCTAAATGCTCTAATATCCGATGATACAGGGAATGTGGACTTTTTATTGTTAGATCGGGGTGTCAGAGAGTTACTGGAAAGACCCAACATCGCTTGATCAATGATATCACGAACACTGCTACCTAGTAATTGACCAAACAACATATATATCTTATCTCAAGCGATATTGCGCTACCGCCTCCTTCAGTTGACTGCGCATTGCTCACTGAGATTTGAATGTACTGCAAAACCTCTGTCCCACGACGTTCAATTGAAGGGGTATCGTGGGTTCATCATCGTGACTAATTGGTGATGTGCGTACAGAAACTTGTTCGGGAGAAATAAATGCTATGTACAGTAAATTTTCTAGCCAGCGGACATGCATTTGCATTCAAATACGATGATGCACATATTTGTGGACGCATTGCACGATGAGCGCTAAATTGGGAGTTCCGAGTTCTCTTGGCAGGCCCAACCTGGAGTGATCGATATCTGATCAGTGATGTGACAACACAACGCGTCAGTACCACGTGTCCTTGATGTGACGAAACAGAAAATCAAAACAAAAGTTGGTGAGAGTCCGTGAGACCCACCTTCGTCGGAATTGTTGCCTCATCCTTGCGCCTTCTAAGCCTGCTCTTCTTCCCATGATATGCCGGCTGAGCGCTGAAGTCCGATGCTCTGTTTTTTTTTATTTTTACGAAGTTGGAAGAAATACGGCAGAGACTACCATCAGCCATCTGGTTTCTCTCGTAACTTGTCCTTTCATCTGCGATTCTGCAAGGAAACATTGAACATAGCGAACCGAGCTCAACAGAACCATAAAAAAAGATGCATGACGAATGATTTCACCTGCTGCGGTCTGCCAGAGGTATATTGGCTACTCATTATCTTCATTGCTGATACCCAAGCGATACGAAATAACGCTAAGGGGCGGCGCTGAGTTGGGACATCCGAATGGCCTATACAATCTGATACTTGTCTCCCGCAAGGGTCCACATGCGTTCATTGAATATCAGCTAAATCGGTTGGAGTTCTACAGGGTTAACCGTGGCTAGAGTCGATAACAAGTCTGAACTCTTATCAAGGCGATCCTGGTCTCCTGTTTCAGTACAGAAGTTTTGTATTTCGGGATAAAATATGCACGCACATAGCTCGTATGCGCACATCCATATTCACCAATGCGTGCGTGCAAAACATGACGGACCCTCTTTGAAAACTAATTATTCTATACTGGACAGAGGAAGCTGCTGATAGGTATCGAAAGACGATGCCAAAGTCAAACTTGCAGCTCAACCTGCGATCTTACTGAAAGTAAGTTGCCCACACTTGCCTTCGAACGCCATGGTTATTTAATCGGAAGTACACTGTTGATTTCCAACATTCTTCATGTCTACGCTCTGCGAGGTTCTCTGCCTAAGTAGTCTTCAGCGTCACGATTTCCATGTTTGAACTGCCGGCGCCGAAAGTGTGCCGAGTTTGGTCCTCTCTCAACCTCCTTTTTGAGCTTTTCGAGTTTTATCTACTCACTATCATAATGCTATTCGAGACTTCTCAGAAAGGCTCTGACACATCGACGAGCGCTCTCGCCTGACAACTTGACTCTCGCTCCAACCGCCAATGCAGTGATCCGCTCAGACTTTCTCCTGCGTCTTGGAATGAGTACTTACTCGTGATTTCAACTGGTTCCTTTGCTTTTGCTCTCAAAATGGAATCAAGTGGTCCGGTACATAATGAGTAAGCAACCAATATTTCATCTTTTGTCATGAAGGTGTGTTACCACACACCTTCCCTGCATCGCCGAGAGCGCTCCTCAGCCAACAAATCCGAGTTGCAGAAGCAGACTAAAGCCGATTACCAAGTTAGAAAAACAAAGAAAACGATGACAAAACAACTTATGGACGAGAAGCATGTCAGAATCGTGCAACGTGAGTAATCAGAGACAGGCATGGAAATCGCTTCTGCTTCTAGGCTAGAATTCAAATGCTAGTAATGGAGATGGATCGTATCCAAGTTCCAAGGTCACATCCATGGAGAATAACTTTCTATTCTCTAATCTAAAAGGCACAATCTTTACTACATCATGAGCTCAATGGCTTCCTCCCTCAAGTGAAGTTTCAACGACTGCGCATGAAGGATATCCGGTAGAGAGGGACATCGTGGGTCTGAAGGGAATCGCAACAGCGAATTAGTCAAGCAGGTGGATCACTATAGCCCACTTGTACTCGTTCGTATATACATGGTTCTGGAGTGTGGACAATAGGTCAGTGGCTTCAAATTGTGGCATTGAATATATGTATTTCATTGCCGCCCTGGTGTTCTGAAAAGTAAAATCAATTATAATTGCCGGGGAACGTAAATCTTTCATGACAATCGTTACGTTTATGGTTTATATGACTACATTATCACACCACACTCTTCAGGGGTGTGTATGGTACTTAATCTAATCTTTCAGTCATCCGCAGTCTTGAAGTAATGATAACGAAGAAAACGCTTAGATGTAATAATTCCTTGGAAATGCCGAGTGAGTTGAGCTGCATCTTTGAACACTTTATCACAGAAAACAGAAAAGAAATTGGCATGGCGAGAAGCCACTACTTCGTGCCTGCAGGATCAAAAAATGACAGTCTTCGCTAGGCGTTACTGTGCAAATATAATTCTTTTGAAGGACATGGAGCAGCGCTTGTACCGGAGAAACAGAATGGAAACTGACCCCGATTGATTGAAAAAAAGAATTCCAACATGCAAACCCATGACAGATAATCAAGAGAAGACCATGCTAGTAATGGTTTCCGGGCGCAGCAATTCCGAACGCCTTTCAAAGAATTTTCGCGATGATAAATAATGGTATAACTGGTCCGGAGAAGCAAAAAAATATAGATGTGAATTTTTGCTGTATGGTAACCATCCATGAATTAAGGGATGTAAGCTAGAGTCAGCAGGGCAAGGAGCGCCCGTAAGGGTATTCGTATTCTTTCCGCAATAGTAACAAGGAAATTTCAGAAAATGGCGCGAACAAGTCCTCCACCGATGGCAGCACCTACAAAAATAGCAGCGTGAGTCGATATGCGGTTCCAACCGGTTGGATTGCTTACCAGCACCGAAGCCTACACCTCCAGCAGCAGAATGAGCAAGCTAGCAGGTATGGTCATGAATTAATCCGAGTCATTAACCATCGGGTAATGTTGCATCGACTTACAGTATTTTTGTAAGCTCCATACTTATCTTTCTTCTCCTCGGTCCCTGGCTTCTCTTGCAATCCGACGGAGTTGGTGCCCTGGCCTGGGGGAGGAGGCATGTTGGTGCCATGATGTGCTGCCCCGAATGGTTTGTACGCTCTAGTTGGCGCTCCATTTTGTTGGGGAGTAGGAATAGCCATTGCGGGCTGAGCGATTCTTTCGACGTATGTAGAGGGGAAAAGACCCTGCCTTCCGTGAACCCTTCCCACCCACCAGTCAGTATTGGTTTCCTCCACGATCTCTACAATATCTCCCGCTTCGAAGTATAGATCATCGGCATCCTATAGTTCAGGCAAGGTGTATATGTTGTTAGAAGAGAGTTAACCTGATATGACATGTCATGATCAATGGTGGATGACACTGACATCTCCCTTGTACGCCCAAAGCGCCCGTGCTTGGGGAAGTGATGGGGCAGCGGGTACTGCTCTTGGAGCCGGGGCAGGTGTACGACCCATCATATTAGACATTCTAGAGGTTATTCCAGCTATTCCACCGGTGTTCTGGGTAGCGCCCTGAGGGTTTGGAAGCTTATTGAGGATGGTCGATGCATCGGACTGGGAGATATAGTTTTGAGAAGCCAAGAAATTGACGTTCTGCTCGATTTGAGATACTACGTGAGCAAGAAGAGCTGCGGTTTGTGGATCCTGGGGTGCCATTAGTATCGCTTTGTTGTCGCTGCTGTCGTTGTCGTTGTTGGCGGTTATAAAGATGCTGCTTGCAATTACTATTATTAGTAACGCAAACCCTGGTCCATATGTGGCTGTGCATTTGATTGATCGCATTTATAACTCCTAACCCTAAAATATTATTTCCTTGACCTTGAACTCACAACGCGATGCCTTCTGTGACCATCATAAACGCTCTCCCAAAATTCACGACTCCAGAAGAGCATACCACTCTTGTTGCTTCCACTCCCGACTCTTTCAAAGATATTCCTCCAGTCGTCAGGCATACAGAAGAAAATGTGACAGTCTCCTTGGATCCTCCTCTGGAGAACACCACAGGTCCGATCCAGGGAACTTTATACGTATTGACAAGGTTTGACTAGAACCATATACTTGTTTATTCTACGTTTCTGATATCTTTCTTCTTAATAATGCGACAGTGCTTTGGTATTCATGTCACCAAGCGGTACAGGCTTCCAGGTTGAATATCGTGCCATCACCTTGCACGCGGTTTCGCGAGGAGAATCAGGCCCATCGTTGTACTGTCAGCTCGACGAAAGCTACGGAACAGAAAATGCAACTTCCTCAGATAACGATAATGACTTCACCGATATGCGGGAGCTAAAAATCTTCCCTTCGAAGCCAGAATCGCGTATGTTCTTTTCGTTGACATCTTTTATCTACGCGGCCAACTTACTATCAACTTATAACTTGCTCCAAAGTCGATGTAATCTTCGAAGCACTTTCGCACTGTGCCTCTTTACATCCTGATCCAAACGAAGACGAAGACGATTTTGACGATGCTGTTGTTGATGTCGACCCATCTACCTTTGAGACATTCAACGGAGACGAAGACGAGGAACTCAGTGAAGTCGGGAGGGTGCGCAGCGATTTCCTTAATACCAACCGATTTGCTCCATACTAGACATTCTTTTTCTCCATAATTGTCGTAATCGTGAATATAGGCAGCCCTGGCACACCTGGAATCCATCATTTACGACCCATACAACTTGCGGCCTGGAGAAGACGAGGAAGAAGAAGAGGAATCAGGAGTTCCAAGCACCCATGATCAAAAGGGCCCAGGAGGGGAAGAAAAAGAAAAATCGACATGATTGTACCTTTATGCAAGTGAATATTGACACCACGGCGAATTGGAGATTCATGACGATGAATATAATCTGACGACCATCATACTTGAACCAATGTTATCTCTCGAGTACAAATCAAATTCAAGTAACTCATAATATTTACATCTACATAAAAAGATGTCAAAGATAGCTGTGACAAAGGGAAAGCATACAGAAACATAACGTGATTATCGTCAATTCATTTCATTCACATTTATTTGGTCGGGGAAGGTGAAGAGAACGGGATGAAAGCTGCCGGCAATCTAGACGCGGGTGGTGGGGTCGCAAAGTTGGGCAGAGGGCCCCAATCGAAGCTTGTCGGAGCAGAAGCTGCTGCCACAGGTGAACCATGTCCTGTAGTAGACCGTTTGAGCGGCTGATTGACAAGATGCTTTCTCTGGGTTGGCGCTCCACGACGATCACTGGCCAACGGTGTGCTAGGGTTAAAATTATCGTCCGGAGGCAGATCCCAATTTGGGAGGGAGAATTCGGAAGTTGACATAGCAGGATCAGGATTACCGAAGAGAGAGCCAGCTATCGGTGTGTCAAAGGAAAATGCACCCAACTTGGAAGTCTTTTGAGGAGTGTCGAAGGTGGTCGGTGGAAGGGGAGCAGCTGTAGCCTTTTTGTTAAGGAGGGGTGCTTTCCTAACTGCTAATAGAGCCTTCTTCAACCGTTGAGCAGATCTCTCGGCGTTGAGTGCAGCCGCTGTTGTCTCCGCGATGTTGGGCGTGTAATCAGCAAGTCTGCGATGTGGACCGCTGTCGGGAAGGCGAGTATCTCTCATCGAAGGTGAACTAATTTGGTCAACCATACGCAGTTGTTTAACACGGGATGCCAAACGAGAGACTTCTTCGCTTTGCTGGTCAATGGTGAGCTCGATATTGCGATATGTCCTATTGATCGTATCGAGTGACGGCGCCCTAAAAAGCAAGAGAAATTAAACCAAGGAAAGTAAATAAAAAGAAAAGGACCGCATACTTGAAAGTAGGCTTCATGGTTGTCGCCTGAGCGAGTTTCTTCTTGTTCTCCTGCAAGCTAGATTCCAATTTTTGCACCCTATCGCGAATAGCCTGCCAACGAAATAAGCCTCGAGGACAACCAAAGAAATAGAGCGTTTCTCACCCGTATATTCTTTCTCAGAGCAGTCTGTGTCTCGGTATATTCCGGACCAAGTGTTCTGGTCTTCAACATCTTAGCAAATTCTTTATCGTCTTTGGCTTTAGTGAATCGGACAATCTCCTCCTTCCTCGTCCCAGCTGAAGGAAACAATGCATTGAGCAATCAAAACCCTTTTTGATGATGGTCCACTAAGCATACCTTTGAGCATACTATTTCTTAAATCCCGCAACATCTGCTTTTGTTTTTCTTCCCACGATACTAGTTCCTGGAGGTCGTCTTCGAATTGCAGTACAACTTGTTTGAACTGAGGCAGATCCTCCAAACCCCATATCTTGGGATCCCCGAGATCCTTCTTGAAGCGGGATCCACCTCCAGATTTAAGAATCTCGGCACATTCTTTCCGGGCCTCTTGAGATGCTTTAAGCAACTAAAAGAAAGAGAAACAGTTAATTTGCAGTATAATATAATTTACCAAACCTCACGTCGTAGAATTCCACTTGCATCGAATGCACTACAAAGGCGCACTCTTTTTGCATTCCTTCCTCTAGAATTCTCTGAGGAGATGGTCTTGGTGATGCGGGAGGCTCAACCTTCGGCTGTGGTGGAGAAGGAATGGAGCCTGAAGGTGCAGCCATTCGACTAGGCGCGGAAGATGGGGTCCCAAATAGGCTGGGCATCGGTGCTCCTGTCGCCAACGGCTTCGATCCAAAAAGACCCCCTGAAGGAAAGGCTGGGGAAGTAGCAGATCCCTTACCAAAGATACCTGAGCTAGTTCCTGGAGGAGGAATCCCTGGAGGTTTGGGAGCACCAAATAAGCTCGATGGTCCCGTTGGTAATGGTGTAGTTATTGCATTGCTGATACTGAAAGGCGGCATGCTTCCAAAAACTGACGGAGATGTAGTTGCCGAGGCTGGTGGTGCGGTCGTTGCACGCTTCAATTCGGGCTTCGGTGAAGCAGGAACTTCTAAAGATTTTCCGAAGAGGCTCGGTGTGGACGCAGCAGCTGTAGGCTGGCCACCAAGGGGGAAGAAAGATGGAGGAGGAATGCTCGAGTTTGAAGATGATGCATCTGAGCTACTGTCAGGAGTCAACACTGGTTTATCAAGAGAAGGACCCATTTGAGAGAGTATGGGAGGCGTCTTCGGTCTTTTTGTCTTGGTCTCAACAGAAGTTTTTTCTGATTCGTTTATTGGTTCTTCAAGAGGTAACTTTGCTAGAACTGGTTTAGGTGATAGTAAAGGTAGCGCTGGCTTTGACGGGGTTTCAAGTTTGTCTTCTTCTTCACCAGCTAGCACTGCATGCGCTAACGGTGAGCTACGAGTTGGTTTCGTACTCGGTCGGCCTAGTCCCAGTCCAAAAGGTGATGTTACTGGTGAAGAGACCTGAACTGTTCCCGTAGATGGTGCTTTCGGTTCCTTTACGGGAGTGGTAGGCGGCGTTGTACTTGGGTCACGAACTAGCGCTGGCTTGGAAGACCCATCATCGTCAACGTCGGGCGAAGGCGACACCTCAATCGAGGGAAGCTCAGGTTGTGGTGTGGCAGAAGGTGAGCGAGATGCTAGAACTTTGCTGGATGATTGCCCGGCGTTGGCGTCTTCTTCTTCTTCTGGTACAACTGGCAATTCCTCCTGTTCAGAATCATCGTCGTTTACGGAATCACCATCCTTGTACGAGCTTTCCTCAAAGTTTTCAGACAGGAAGGAATCGACATCACTATGCTCTCCGTCTTCCTCAGATTGCTGGACATCCTCTTCGTCATCGTTCTCTTCTCTTTCCGCTTCTACTTCAACAAAAGAGCTCGAAGCTGAGACATTCGTCTGGGAGTTATTATCCGACCCAGTACCTATCGACTTGTTCAATGCATTCTGCTCATCCGATGGAGATTGCTCTTCTGGCTTCGTAGCGGGCGTAAGAACAGATTTGGGAGTCCCGAAGGTAGACCCAAACTCGCTGGTGCGTGGTTTCTCCGACGTTACCGATTCCTTCGTAGGTGTCGCAGAAGAGAACACACTAGCAGGAGCCTCAGCCTTTGGAGTGGCAGTCGGCGTGCCGAATACGGATGTACGTGGTTTATCGCCTATCAGAGAGTCTTGTTGAGATGTACCAGAGGCCTTTGGTGTCATTGGTGTTCCGAAGACAGAAGTGCGAGGTCGCTCTTCTTTCAACTCCCCTTCTTCTTCAGAATCATCTTTGGCCTTGGTACTGATTGTGGATTTCGCGGCTTCGGAATCTTTGTCGTCTCCTTTCTTTAACAAATCAGAGAAAGAAGGTTTGGCACCATAAAAGGCGGAGAATCCCTTCGTTGCATTGCTAAAAGCACTAAATGCTCCTGAGCTAGAAGTTTGTGCCGTTGGTGTCGAAGGAGTTTGGGGGTTGAACGCAGATTTGGCGCTGCCAAGAGCAGAGGGTGAACCAAAGGCGGGACTCGCTGAAGCATTTGCAGGAGTTTTTGGAGCCGAAGAAAAGGCGCCAAAAGCTGATACAGTTGGAGTCTCCTCGGGTTTCTTGAAGAAGGGTGAATTTTTTGGGGCCTCTTGGCTCCCGAAAGCTCCGAAACCAGCCGCGGGTTTGAACGATGAGAAGGCTCCCGACATGCTGCCAAATGCGCTGGCAATTGGTGGTTTGGTTTCCATGTTATCGTCAGTAGTAGATACAGGAGGAGATGCAGCAAAGGTAGACTGCTTTTCGGTGCCTGCAAGTGTAACTGGCTTGTTTGCAAAAGCCCCAAATGCACCACCAGTGGCAGGGCTTGGTGTAGCCTCCGACGCGAGTTTCTCTGCGCCCCCGAGAGTGACGGTCTTGTTAGCGAATGCACCGAACCCACTGCTTACAATAGGACTTGGAGTACTGGAGGTTGCGGTCGCGCCAAAACTGGATTGTCCAAACGAAGGTTGGGCGAATGAGGGCTTGCCAAACGCAGACGTTGCAAATCCCGACTGTCCAAACCCGGATGATGTTGCTGGTTGTTGTGGTTGATTTAGAGGCGCAAATGCGGAGACAGCAGTAGGAGGAGGTTTGTTGTTTGCAAAAGGACTGTTGCTGGTCAAAGCGCCAAAAGCGCCAAATCCTGTGGCAGGTTTTACAAGTGATCCACCAAAAGCAGTAGTCGCTTCTTTGCTTGCTGTGTCATTCTGTGATTGTCCGAACGAACCAAACATGCTATTAACAGCATTTCCTGTAGGATGGGCACTTCCAAGAGACGAGAGGCCTCCGAAAGCAGGTGTTGAATCCGACATCGAGGCTTCACGAGTCATAATTGGCGATGATGACCCATCTCCTGAGTCGGTATTGTTCGATCCGGAGACGATGAAACTAGGTTGGCCAAATGCATTGTGAGAGCTACTGGATACTAGATTACTGAAAGCGCCGCCAGAAGAACTGCTTGTATTCGAGCCAAATGCACCCGATCCGAAAGCGCCTGTTGACCCGCCAAAGGCACCAAATCCAGCGGCAGGCTTTACTGAACCAAAGGCAGATGTCGAATTGTTTGATTGGTTGGACTGACCGAATGCATTCCCTCCAGAGGAAGAACCAGAACTGGACGTTTGCCCGAAAGATGTTTGTCCAAATGAAGAGGTGGTTGTTGTTGATTGACCGAAGCTACTTTGTCCAAACACACTTGTTGTCTGGGCACCAAATGGAGAAGGTGTTGACTGACCAAAACTGGACTGACCAAACACGGTGGTAGCAGGGACAGCTGACGATTGGGCAGACATTCCCATGTCGGAGTCATTCTTGGCTTCGCTACTCTCCATTGACATCTGCGAACTCGCCATCATTATACCCGATGCATTATTTTCAAGCATTGGTAAGTAAGGCTTCGAATGGTCCATGTGCCATGCTTGCAACGATCCATCGTTCAAGTATGCATACATGATAGGCGCCGAAGAAGATCGATCGGTGAGGTCAACCTCAAGAGAAAGCAATTTTGTGTCTTCCATCGACTTATCTAACGGTAAAGAAAGGGGGTTTTCTTGAGATTGCCTATGCCATTGATTACCGACACTGCCCAAGACCTCCACGTCGACTGATGAAATATCGCCAACAATGACAAGAGATTGATTGACGGTCGAACCAGCATCCACATCCCATTTGGGCAGGTTCAACACGTAGGCGGATTGAGTATTGCGATCAAAAGATGGGAATGGATGGTCTGGAGCAAAGTAGGTTGCAGTAGAGGACTTGGTGTCAAGAACAATGATGTGCTGGGCTGGAGAGCTATCTGGCGTAGCAGCATAACTAGTGCGAAAAGTATGAGTTGGACCCAGCCAGTTAAGGGAAACAAGAGATGCATTAAATGTCGGCGGTATGTGTTTGTGTGGGGCTGATTTGTTAGTCAGAGCAAACGTCAAAATATCGCCAGATTGCATGCCAATAGCAATGTGCTTCCCCTTAGGAGACCAATCGACTAGCAAAAGGTCAGACATGAGGAAAATAACCATTTCGACAAAACTCACCGGCCACAGCTTTCTGCATAGATTCATTGGTTGTCCATCCCCCTTGGGACTCCAATCGTGTATTTAGCAGTCGAACGGAGTCATTTCCTACCACAGCGACAAGATCTTTCAGCCCTGGCTCGGTTCCAGGATTCGGGACAAGTTGACAAAGTGGCGTCGACTGTAGTTGAATTCTGTTGGATGGTTGGATATCATCTGTCCCAGGAGTGAAAACGGATGCTGAGTCGTATACAACAACAGATCCATCTTCCAACCCCACAAAAAGTTGTGATTCATCAGAGGAAAAGGCCACTAAGTTTGCTTTTGTCGGAATCGAAAGCAGCCGTTTTGGGGTGTAGTCTGCCTCATTGTTGTCGGGCTTTGCATCAGCAAATGTTGATCGAAGGTCCTCAAGGGACGAGAAAGCGAGACCTTCATGATGTATCAGCGTTTTGAAAATTGTATATATAACATTGGCTCACCTGAACCAGAAGGCTGTGATCTAACCGCAGCAAACCATCCTCTCGCATTGGCAACAGCAAAGAGACGGTATGAAATTGACGGATCGGGATTCAAGTCTGCAGAAAGATACATGCGAGCCTTTTTATTAAGCAGGCGAAAGGTAGGATACTAGAAAGACACATTAGGAGTCACGGACTCTAAAGAAAGATAAAAACATTCACATTAAATCCCTCCGAAGGACATTCTTTCGCAACTGAGTCGATGGTTATTTGGGACTGAGAAGGGACGCTAAGAATATTTAGTTCATCCATCATCTTAAAATAGCGTTCATCCAGAAGGGAAATATGGAGAGAGGAGGGAGAAGAAAGGAAAGGAAGGAAAGAACACGCAGTGCACACAAATGAGTCAAATAGAGGACGCGCTTCAAAGAATGTGTTGTGTCCGGTCACGTGAGGTGCGCTTTTGGAAACAACCCCGGCGATTAAGATTAGAAGTCACCTTTACCGAACGACCATCATGAACACCAATCAAGCAATCCAATATATTCTTTCTCAGACCAAAGAAAATATCTCTTTTCTTCAATTCACCCAACAAATTTCTCAAGAGGATGCGAGGGAAATATTAT
>Ga0247779_1000474_pt1 | contig 25521 bp, 24 predicted proteins | sample UWRJL221509R5_FD_179925 | JGI IMG/M metagenome (GOLD analysis project Ga0247779, IMG submission 179925) | Plant litter microbial communities from Arlington Agricultural Research Station in Wisconsin, United States - UWRJ-L221-509R-5 | ecosystem: Environmental > Terrestrial > Plant litter >... | reverse complement strand
ATCCAAGGTATGGTTTAAAAATCATATGTTACTTGCCCCCATTTTGAAGCCGTTGCACAGAGCGGCCATCTCGCCAGTATTATCACCAAATCTTTATGCAACTCCTCTCACACCAAATAAGCCTCTTCTTAGCCCGAAGACAATTTCGCCCAGGTCTCCGACCCGTAGTCAACATGCGAGGCAACCGTCTTTCAATTCACAAGCACTACATGCCACAGCACCCATTACCACTGCGCAGGATTTGTTGAAAGATGTCATGAGTGGATTTACTGTTGGGACCAAGAACCTTGCACCACCTGCCCCCCAATCTAAATTGACCCATCGTCCCAATCATTCGATATGGTCTGCTTCTCCCCACGAGCAGTCGCAGTTATACTCTGGAAACCAAAATGCGCCTTTAACGCAAATTTATCAAACCTCACCACGACAATATCCAAACTTGCAACCTTCCCAAGACTTGTCCCAGCAATCTATCTGGTCTTCTTCTTACCCAACACAATCACCAAACTCGCAACACAATCTAGTCGGTGCTCTTCCTTCAGCATCTTTTGTTCCTTCACCCCACATGAGCTTGTCTGTGGGCACAATCGGCCAACGACCACCTCCCCAACATCAGCAACAATATCACCAAAGGATCCCATCTGGGACCTCTCAGCAGTTCATGCCACTTCACCAACCACAACAAGATCCCTTTGCTTATTCTTCTTCAGTCGTTCAGCCGCCTATTCGTCGTCCAGAACAACTGCTCTCTTCTTCGTTGTCGGGACCTAAACTGTCCCATGGTGGTTTCGGTGGAGGATCCACTGACTCGTACAATATGGGACATTATCACTCTGCCGGGTCTGTTGGCCCTCAGAGCTACTTGTCACCTATGTCACAGATTTGGGGAAATTCTGGGTGAAACCACAGCGTGATTCGTATCTTTCTCTGAAAAGTCGACCCATTACTATCCCAATTTGACGTCTATCTCACTTGCGCCTACACACGGTACGGGTTATGGCTTAAAGAATGCGGAACAAAAGCATAGTCAAGCAAAAGGAGATATATCAATGGCAGAGGTAGCAATCGACCAAAGCCAAGGTTGAATACCTTGCTGGTTCATGTGGTCGTATAGATGGCCGTAGCAAAATGCGTCGACTTACCAACCTCTCCTTTCAAGGCCCATATTATTTTATGCCTTTTTTGATCTCAACATCGTTTCGTATTGTGCACAGCTTCAAAGCGTTTTCCTTTGTTGGTTCCCTTGTCAGAAAATGATTTTCTGTTGTAATATCGTATCTCCCCTCTTTTCCGCTATGTTTTCCCTCGTTTTATCAGGTATTACCCTCCTTTCTTTCGGTGGACTTTTTTTTCTCTAGATCAGTACAAAGTACTATGCTATGGTCGCATGTCGTCGTCATAGCATGCATATGTTTGAGAGAGGGGGAACTTCTGCTTGTTATCCTTCCTGTAATTGTGCATGACATCGTTTGTAGGCCATCTGATCCCTTTGCTTGAAAACTTTCATGTTTCTGAAATGTTAATTCTTGGCTGGTCGAGCTTATTCCTGGTGAGATAATTTACAATATTGGGCCATGAGTGGCATTTATGTATTCAGGCTAAGTCTCCCGTTAAGGATGTGGTTTCCCAAGGTTTCTTTCTTGCAGCGGCGATCGATTCGCTGGGTGATGCAGACTAGATATCGATGATCAGTTAATCTGCAGACATACGTATGACATACAAGGCTTACATTCAGGCCTTCTGGGATGACTTTGTTATTAGGAATCTTATCAACGTTTCCGGTTTCAATCAACTCCTTTAACTCGGCGAGAGTTAAAACACGAGGCATGTCGTTTTGGGAGGACTCAGGAGATCTCTGACGGAATTGTTCATATTCGTGTGCTTCTTCCGGCCTGATAGAGTTCCCTGTAATCCTAAGATGAGAGATATTGATGTAAGAATGTAGAGCCGGAATAAGTCTCGAAATTCCGAATCATACTTATTGAAATAGAATACTCGAGTTCGTCGGTAAATTTCTTCTCGCACTTCTTCACTGGCGTTTGGGTCTACAGTTCCACCTGCTATGATGCTAGCTAGGCCTTGCTTGGAGAGTTGTTACTGGGTGGCTCTCATTATGGCTTTGATTTTACAATACTTCGCACCTGGTATGTTTCATCAGAGTCAAAAGGGTAAGAAGCATAAGCTTTTAGGACTTCCGAACGATCAATTGGCTCTGGTTGAGTTGACATTGTTGCCTCGATACGTTTGAATGTTCTTATATGGTCTCTCTGCTACGATGTCGATATAGAGGAAGGTTAGCGCTCGCATCCATTAGTGACCTCAGACAATTTGTTTGAACTCACTCTGCCTGCCAAACATAAACCCCCTTTGGGCAATTCTACTGGGATCTTTTGGGATCACCTCGGTGCTGCATATACTCCTTCAGGTTTCTCGGCCCCTTGTCTAAAAGCTCCCTCCAGACATTGTCATCACACGTATATTGTTATGTCTACTCAGCAAAACAAATTCCAGAAGGAGCGCGCCCAGAAAGAACTCCTGGAATTGGCAAACTTGCCTGGAAATAGTTAGGGCCTGTAATTGTTCAGGGGCGTTTTACAGCACTGATGCGGCCCTTCACAGATATCTGTGCAGATTGTAAAGCAAGGTTTCCAAGATGGGCCTCCTATAACTTAGGGATTTTCATCTGGTATGTTTATTCGTCTGGTACGTTTCCCCATACTGAACTTTTAACAGCCAGAACTGTGCAAGCATCCACAGGAAGATCGGAACACATATTACCAAAGTGTATGTTCTCATACATCAGTGGTTCGACTCAATCTTATTGGCATGTCATCTTTTGCAGTAGAAGCTTGACCCTGGATGAGTGGACAAAGGAGCAAATTGAGGTAATTCTCTTTTTCAGTCGATGTTAACTAACCTGTTGATCAAATAGCTTACATTCTAGACCATGCGGTCCAAGGGAAATATCAAGTCGAATGGCATTTACAACCCCAATGAAGTTCGAAACCCTCCACCCCCAAACCTTGAGGATACCGAGCGGGACAGTGAGATCGAACAATATATCCGAGGTCAGTAGTTATTTTTTACTTGTGACTCGAGTCTTGACTCTGGACCATTTATAATGCAGCCAAATATGAATACAGAAGATTTATAGATAAATCAGCACTTGTTGCATCAAAATTGGGACCTTCACGATCTGCGTCATCAGTTACTGCTCCTCGGCCGGCGACAAACATCTCCCAGAGTACAGGCTCGCAACAACCCACTGCGACAAAATCGACTGGATTCATCACATCACGAGTACCAGTAAATGTACTGGCTCAGCAAATTCCCCAATTGCCGCCCAGACCTGCAGAAGCAACGTCAAAGGCGACCAAGTCTACTACATCATCCTTCCCTCCCGATTTCACCCAGCCAGCCAAGAAAACGACCCCCAATCCTCTGGAGCACAGTATTTGGGCAGACCTCAGTTCTCTGAATACACCTTCCCAAGATTCGTCTCTTCCGCTTCAATACCAACAGCCTGCTATCAATGGCTCTACCAGTTACAATTCTAGTGTCATGTCAGCAGGTTCAGGGATAAATCCTTATTCTCGGGATCAGTATACCGAAGGCAATTTGTACTCGCAACAACAACAGCCTTTTCAAACCTCAACTCAATTCTCTTCTTCACCCAGTGTGCCATCTGGGCTTACCCAATCCCAGTCATATAACCAATACCTTGGAACTTCCCCGTCGAATAATTCCATGCTAAGCCAATCTCCATCAAATAACTTCTTCCATCCGCAAGCCAGTCAGCCATCGCTTCAGGCTCAATCTCCTGCAACTCATAACTTCCTATCGCCCTCTCCGAGCCAATCTTATATGCCTACTTCTACTGGTCAACAACAATTCTTAACTCCAAGTCCGAATCAGCAGTTCCTTTCGCAGCCGCAAATGCAGCACTCTCCGCATTTGCCTGGTCAAGGTCAGGGACAATTCATGTTTCAGAATCAAGCTCCCGTCTCCCCTCAGATACCCTTTGGCATGAATAATCAAAGCTCGCCGGCTCAAAGTCAATTTTCAGGGATGACTACTATGCAAATGCAGCAGCAAGCATTACTCATGCAACAACAACAGCAGCAGCAGCAGCAATTACAACAACAACAGTTTCAGCAATTCCAGCAGCAGCAACAGTTTCAGCAGCAGCAGCAAATGCATCAACTTCCACCAGGAGGTTATGGGAATGCTCAATCGCAGATGCAATATGGCCAACAGATGTACCCACAGGGCGGATATTCTAGTCAAGGTAATCAGCAGTGGGGTGCCATGTAATAACATGGTCCTTCTGTTCTGCGCTGAAATTCCTCCTTGGTCTTTGGTTTAGTTCTTCCGTTTATTTCTTGCTTTTTATGGATGGTGTGGTGTGGTGACTAGTACCCACCTACTTTCCTTTCTCTCTGCGTATTGATACCCTCTGGGCTTTTCGGAAACGTGAAACGTGCGTATTATTGTTTTCGCGTGATGTTCATTACTACTACTACTACTATGCTCTTCTTTTCATGCCGTATTTAATGTTTCCGATTTTGTGAAATCGGGTTATGCTACCTACTTTTTCTTTCGCTTTCTTAATCTATACTTGTCGTGCATTATCGTGCCCCTCCCTCGTATGCAAACACTTTTCTATCTACCTGCAACTTTTCTGAATACAAGAACATTTTCGAGCGATCAATGCCTCACAGCTCCCCAGCTCAGGCATGAATATTTGAGGTGTCGAATTCAGGTTCAAACATTCCCGACTTTCCTTAAACAATAGTCCATGCACAGGGAAACTTGGTGTGTGCTAGGGCTACTTGAAATACTTTCGGATTTCTCAGTCAGCTTCAATTCTGGCGCTGAAGAGGAAGAGGGGCCCGACCGAATCGTAGATCAAATTCATGTTACCCTGGCCAAGAACTTCCCACCCTTGTCGTTAACCCGCGACGGTTCCACTCCACATAATCAGGGAGATTGATCACAATTGGATCCCACCGCAAAAACATCTGTTAGAAGTGACCGCCGACTTGCCTGCATATGTTTCCTCACGCACTCTAGGTGTCGTACCAGCTACGACGACCGCATCCAGTCCTCTCTGCAGACAGGACTTATACTATCAATATTGGGATACGAAGACGAGAAGAGACCACGACTTATTGGGTCGCATAAGGTGATAAAACTTGGCGGTGGCGAGTTCAGGGAATAGGGGAGATGGATGCCTCAACGCTGTCAGCCCAAATATTTGCGCGAAAATGCTCAACCAGTCTGTATACTAAGTTGCTTTATCGAGCACGACGCTTGCTTATCTTTCTATTTCTAATATGGTCTATTTTCAGTCGCTGGGTTTTTATTCATGATATTGGATGCGACTGCACTCTACGGGCAGGAATACAGGTTTATCTTTAGGTGAGACTCATTCAGATATCTTCTCTCAGACAGCCGCGTTTAATTATATTTGAAGGACCCCTCCGATGAAGATTAAATGGCTGTATCTTTTTTCGCGGTATTATGGGATTGCCAGTCAAGTGTGAGTATATCTTTCCCAAAGCTTTTGTCGTTGTCATGCTGTGATTCAGATTCAATGATATTTTTCTCGTCTAGTGCCGGAATAGTGTTCGCCGTTGGCCCCATGTCCGCCGTACCAGTTCCGTCATCCACCTGTCGGACCTGGTTTTATTTCCAGATGGTTTCGTTTAGTGTATTGCTATTTTCGATGGAAGTTATCTTGTGTTTACGTGGTATGTGCATATTTATGTCCCTCGGCTGCACACTTACGTTATGCAGTCTTTGCATTTTACTCAAGGAACTGGCTCGTAGGCTCTGGTTTGCTTTTATCGATCATGATGGAGCTTTCAGCTGCTCTGACGTGTGCTATTCATCTAATTCCTCGCCTGGAATATGACTCCGCGTGTATCATACTCGCCACGCCAAAAGCAACTCTTAGTTTGGGGTATGTTTCTGCAGTAGTAACTCGCCATCATTAGCGCTCATCATGCTTCTTACCGCAGAGGATGTATGCTCATCACCCAATGCGCGATATGGCTGCTTACGCTATGTCGATATCGGAAAGGAAGACGAAACGGGTGGGCAGACGTCCCTATAGTTTCGAGGGTTATGCGAGATGGTGGCTTGATTTTTATTGCATCTACAGGTAAGCATTTAATCTTTGTATATTTGTCTACTTATGAACCTTTCTTTTCAGCGATGATTGCCGTAGTCACCCCGTATTCGCTACGAGTAAGAGACCTTTCGCATGTTATTTCAACGTGAGTCTCTTTAAATTGAGAAAGCGTGTTAATCTGACGAACAATTACTGTAGGCTTATCTGTTCTATGTTTTCTATCGTGGTATGCACTGTGTCTTTTTTCTAACATGATTTTATGTTGATTGGCGGATGCTAGACATGCCGACTGATACTCAGTATGCAAAATTTGCGCCAAAACTCCTCGGCCAATAACCAACTTGACGACTCTGGTCTCGGGCTAACGAGCCTGGAATCGGACGCCAGCCTCGACTCGGTGTATGATATATGAGACGTCTTGAGTGGCCTATATCTTTCCAACCGCAACTCCCTCTACTGCTATATTCATGCTTGGATCAGGACCTGTTGTAACACAGACCCTCTCGGTGATGCGCGTTATCTACCGTCATTTTACACCAAGTGTTGCTGGATGAACCACGGTTATATCGTTATCCTCTTTCTGAACGAATTTTAATAGTGTGTTAATGCATATATGTAGTGTACTGTTTTTAATTTGTACTTCTTCCTGGTGGATATACCCCTCCGTCTTGGATCTGAAGCGTGCATTGTTTTGTCTAGACAAAATACACATCTTCCGTCGATGCGCCCCACTGTCAGTTATATTGATTTCGATATAGCGACGACACTATTGGACGCCTCCCCTTCAGAATGTGCGTTCGTATATGACGGAGGGGTGACGTTTTATGTCCTTCTGACAACCATAACACCGATATATAGGAGTTTAAAGCCGGGAGTGATGAAAAATACAGCGAAATAAGATATGTAATAACTACATGTTGTACATTCGAGGGCTTGTATCATAGCACCAATTTGATGATGATGTTTTTCTGTTGAAACCTGGCGCGGGCCATGTCCTTAGATGTAGAATGTGGTTGGTAGGAGATAAGAAAAGTGGTCGCAGAGAAGGATGGCTCTTGAGCAAGGCTGCCTGCGTCCACTGGCGTTTACAGCCTCGAGCATCGATGGTGCGACATGCAAAGTGCTGGAGGATGTCCCCCCGTCTACAGTGACAAATATGAGGATAAATAGCGCTTCGATGAACAAGCAATTTGAACTCACCCTGCGGTGGTAGCAACATGTCTCCGTCGACTTGCATTCCTCCGTCTTTTCGCACTGAGGATACTCCCATGCTGCCGTATATGTGGCGAGAAGGATCAAGGAGAAAACGAGTTTCGTGAGCTGCATGACTCTTGGATTGAGGTTATTGGGATTTGAAATTTGGCTTCAAGATTTGTAGGTACAAGATAGGGCGTCCTCTAGTCCGTCGTATACTACGTATTCGGTCATGATCAACTAATTTAGATCGCCGATAGTAAAGCGCATAGCATTGGAATCTGGGTCCAGCAGAATCATGTTGGATGTTGACAGTGACGCGTGACGTACAGAAGCCGTGCACGCCGTCATTGCCATCAGCGGCGAAACCCGAGTCAGCACGCGTCGCTGTCGCGAACGAAAATGGCCATTCTACAAGAAACCCCGAAATGCACCAAGATTGGCTCAACAGTAAACCCTGCTGCTTGCTGCTGCTGCTGACATGATTTGTCGTCTTATTACGTTGATTATGTGCTGGTGCAAAAATAATTGCGACCTGTCCAAAGGCGCTGGAGAACTAAAAAGCTGCAGTCTTTTCATAACTTAGCCTTAGAACGACATTGGTGAGCGCTGTTCCTGTGGAATACAATAGTTGCTTTCCAATATTGTGGTATCACAATCAGAGATGCCAGCTCATTCCGGTAAATTACAGTCTGCTCAACGGACAGGATACCGTCTAATGTGTGTGGTCTGTAAGATCTTATGAGCGCCTATCCAGCGTCTCGAATTTCTGAGGAGGGATAGGAAGATGCAGTTGTTCCGACAATGAAACACCCTCTCGGCTCTTAAGAATCGCTCTGGTGGTGTTTTGAAGTCCCATAGCACAGCGCATATATCGGTATTATCCCTATCCGCGGGGCCTACGTGACTTTTCGATGGTCTTGGTCCAGCCTTTGATCTGGCAACACTCCTCTGGAGAGAGCACTATGTCCATCTGTAACTCCTTTATGCTCCAAAGGGGGATTTATTCTTTGAACAACGTATAAAAACCCAAGATCGAAGCATGTTTACTGCATGTTTAGTCTCTCAAATGCAGGTGTATTCTTCCAGGTTGGAGCCGCGAATCGAGCAGTTTCTAGGACATGCATTATTCCTGCCCAATACTTGGCTCCGTGTCTGGTCCATTCAGAATGATACTCACCAAACTAGTGACTTCTAGGAATTTATACCTGGTTTCAACCAAGTTTTAACTTGGACTTCAGTAACCTCACGGCAACCGTACACAGGACCTCAACCCGTCTATAATGTGCACATATCCTGACATTACTTTGTTCTCAGCTACTTTATGACGGATAAGGTTCGGTTCGTCCTGCGTGCCGCGATTGACAACCCGACTTATTAGGAGATAATATAACCCGGAAGTTACAAGAGTCAAGAGAAGAAGTATACGCTAATACTTAAAAGAGAAGAATGAAAAAACGTACATTCCCTGAGTCTGACTTAACAGTGACCGAAGACCCTGCTAATGATAGGCCGAATGCAGAAGTTATCCCTGATAGCCAGATGCGTCAGCTCCGGACGAAGATATTGCTACTGCGGTTATACATTCAACGCCCGCAGATTTCTTCGCTGAGTAGGAACGGAGGGGTGAAGCTCGGTCCACGCCAATGTTCTATGGGTGTAGTTAGGACCAGCTCCTCAAGTTTGGCAAAGCGTTCGAGACAGTTGAGCAACTGAAAGGCTTCCATGATGGTCCCTATAAAGTGAAGCCTTTTCAACTCCGGTGCATAAAAAATGCTTTGAAGACCTCAAAGTTCTATTCATTTTCACACCCAACCAAAAGCTCTTCCATGAAAGGGGTAGAAATCATTGCCAGAAGATCGCAAATGGCACCTGTGTTGATATTCTGGTCGAAGCTGTGAAGCTGTCGTCCATATCGATTTCCAGTTTCAGATCTCAAATGTGTAAGCTTCGGCAAGTATGCTTAGTGCATTTTCTTTCAAGGAGATGGACCCGTTACGTCTGGCACTCTGTTGTTAGAATTATATGCACTCACAAGGGTTGGACAACGCGGGAAACTATCGGGTACGACCCCGCCTCCGTTAACGACGACACAAGAAGAAAGGTTACTTGGAGGGAAACACAAAAATAAATTTCCGCGGGCCAGAGAAAACAAAGAGATCTGATAGCTATGAAGATATATGCGCATTGTAAAACTTGGACATAAAAAATCAAATCATTAATCGTCATCGTCATCATCGTCAACCTGAAACAGCATACACGTAAACAGAATGTTGCAAGATAAAAATCCCAGGAAGTTCAAACACTTACCACCATCTTCCCTCTAGCCCTGGTCGCTGCTGACCTCTGAGATCTGCCAGCTGGTGCAAACGTTATTTGAGACTGTTTCGGAGCTGTAGTTGCTTTTTTCTTCGCAGGTGCTTTCTTCGTTACAGATTGACTAGTGGGAAAAAAAGCACATTCATATACCTGGACTTCATTGGAGAACAAGAACAAATAACACCCACCTCAGGACATCTGCCCGGTTAGTACGTTTGGCAGGCTTAGGTGGTTCCTCTTCGTCGTCATCGTCATCATCATCCAGCGTGATAACTTCATCTGAATCACTCTGCAAATAGTATCACAGCTTGAGTAAATAACCATCACTCAGATTAGCATAGTTTCATACCTGTATTTTCTTGGCTTTGCCTTTTGCCGGTGCCTTCTTTGCCGGTGCTTTGGCAGGAGCTCTGGTAGTCTTTGCTTTTGGTGCAGCTGGAGCGGCTTTTCGTTTTGGGGGAGGAGGAGCGTCATCAGAATCCATTTCTTCGAAATCGGAGACTCCGACGTCGATGTCCATAAGCATGGAGTCCTCAGAATCGCCGTCTGTTTCCTTGGCCTTTGCCTTCCCCTACAATTTCGTTCAGAACCATGATAAACGGGTGGTTGTGAGTAGACTGACTTTCGTGGTGGCAGACTTGGCGGCCTTCGCATTTTCCATTTGCTCTTTGTCTTGCCTTTGTCTTGCTTTCAGTAGCTAAAAGATGATAATTAATTAAGAATGCCAGAATCTAAAGAATAGAATGTCGAACTTACCATATCACCGACTTCTTCTTCGTCTAGATCCTCGTCTTCATGAGTTTGTACATTCTTGATTAATGATTTCAAGGCCTTGGCAACATGACTGCACGGAAACATTGACAATTTGATTCTTCCAAAAAGTCATATAGCAACATTGAAGGAACATACGTCTGAATTGCATGTGTATCATCCTTTTCCACGAACATCTGGATGGCATCAGACATTCCGCCTTCTCCCAATAGTTGCAACTCCTGTGCGGCCAGGTACTCCTTAACCAGAGTTCCCACTCGTACTTTGTTTAACTTTTCCGAAATTGACAAGTTTGGGTCGTCGATGCTTAGTTCAGGTTCGTCGATAGAGACTTTCCCTCCACGCGTGGCAGCTTTCTTTGATCTGTGGAACACGAGCAAGTCTCGAGGGTTTGCGATACGACCTTGGAATTCTTGGCCAAATCGAATAGGATTGGACATTTCGGTTACACCGGTTGTATCTACCTGGGAAGGAAATTGAGATTATCAACAAGCCACTGCACACATATATATAGGACTATACCTTTAAACGGATGAGAGGAAGCATCCTTGGCAGTTCCTCGTCCCCGTCTTCCTCAACTGCACGCTTGTTTCTCTCATCCCATAACTGGTTGGCTTGATCGATGAGTTTGTTGACCTACGATAGTTAAGCCATAAGGTCGGAGGAACACAGATTAGGTTCACCTTTGCTTTCAAGTACTTGCTAATTTCCATGGGGTCATTGAGATCAAGGCCCTCATCTTCCGCGACCTCGTTTAGGACAATGGACTCAATGACAAATGGCCGAACAGTCCTAAGAGGAATGGGAGTCATCTGGAATTCTTTACCCTGAATTTGGAGCAAAGCTACATGCCTACCAATCGAAGTCAACAAAGTTACAAGATCGAGTTGTGGATAATCACTTCTCTATGGCTTCACCATCAGCGAGTGAAGTTGCAACCGATGAACCTGGTTGAGAGATATAATATTTTTTCCCTGCTACGGGCTCGGGAATGATGCGACAGTCGTGTTCATGACCCCAGATGACTAGATCAACGCTATCGTCGAACATGCCTTCTGGAACAAATTCTTGAGGTCCATGTTTAACTCTTGAGGATCTTTAGCACACACACATATTTCAACGACAAACGTACACGGACCTATTTTGATGCAACAGAAGCATATTAAACCAGTCGTTTTTGTCCTTGGGCATGAACATTTTCACTCGATTGCTCCTCAATTCAAAATGCATCCTCTGATCTTTCACATTTCCGATGCCATACAGTCCCAGTTTGGTTGTGCCTTTTCGAAGGAGCACAGGCCGTACTGCAATTCCATTTGTCGGGGCATCGGCTTCATTGAGCGGTAGGTCGATCTTTCCCATGTAATTGATAAGGCCGGCCACTGATAGGATGTCAAGCGCACAAAGTGCACCTTCCTATACGACTAGTCGTAAAGTAACACGGCGAGCAACACAAGGAAATCACTCACCGCTCCCGTGCCTTGGGGGTCATCGTGGTTTCCATGTATTGAGAAGACCGGAATTCCGACATTGAGATTAGGATCTTCATAGTTAATGGCTGGAAATCTTTTGATCATGAGGCTATCATGACGTTAGGAACGATTACTACGTACGAAAATCCGTCAGCCTTTCCTTCCAAAGGATCACTTATGAGCTCGATCTGAACGGGTTTGTCTCCAAGGGTATATTCACGAAGAAGTGCACTGGTCTGATAGAGACATTCTCTGGATGGCTTGTTTTCATGGAACAAGTCTCCAGCAAGCAATATAAAGTCGACCTATACCCATCAGTTTCATTGACTTCCAACAAAAAAAAATGACACCTACATCGTATTTAACAGCTAATTGAAGGATCTCCTTAAAAGTGTTGATGGAATCTTGACCTCTTATTGGATCTCTTTCCATATAACCAATATGATTGTCGGTTGCGAGCATAATTCGTATGGTGTCATCAGGGACTTAAGGTTATCTAGTCAGTCATGATGAAAAGGTTTCCGTTGGCAAAACTAACAGGCTGTCTGTATGTTTCCCCTATGGGGTGGAGGTGGCGACATTTCGCCTTCAGACTGCGACATGTTGACGACGAGAGTTGATGTTCGTCCCTTATTTCAGTAACGTTTAAGAGTGAGCATTAAGAGCGACGCGACGCCGTCAGACGCCGTCGCGTATGAAGCAAGAACTGTCGGCAATCAAAATAAAACTTCTCACGATGACAACTCGCCGAGCATGCAAGGAAGGTGCCTTCTTTAGTCAGTACCTTTTCACGACGGTCTTGCTGGCCCTTTTTTGTCGTCTTTCTATACCAATTCAGCTTTATACCTGAAAAACAAATAACCGACTTTATATCTCGCCCCAGTCACTCCTTTCACATTCTTTATGGCACCACAAAATGCACCTGCCAAACCGGCGTCGAGATCGCTTGTGGTATGTCAAACGCTTTTCAGAGGTGTCGCCCATTACTTATCATTATTTTAGATGGGCGTTGTGGCCTTTTATCTTGTAGCTGCCCTTGCAGTGAGTGTTCTTACATAACTTGGCTGGCTGATTTCTCACTCCTTTCTAAATAGATGGTGGTAGCGTACGTTCAGGCGGGCAGTTCTGCACGATATACGCCAACTCACATAATTCTACAGGAATAAATGGGTCCTGAATACAACATCTACGCCGTTGTTCTTCCTATGGGCGCAATTAGCAATCGCTGCAGGTCTCTTCATGGCTTCGGATGCCTTGCGTCTGTTGCCAGACAGACTTACCTTTGACCTCGAAACGTGTAAAGGCCTTATTCCAATGGTTGGCTTGAATGTTTTCGGTCTTAGGTATTCATTTTCTGCACACTCCGCTATGATCGCTATTTAATACCCCAATTCCAGCTTCAGTAACTATACCCTCAAGTATGTTGATGCCTCCTTTTACCAAGTTGCTCGGGGCATGGTACTCCCATTCACCGTTTGCACCTCATTCATCGTTCTCCATTCTCGTCCCTCGCTCCGTATCCTCCTCTGCTGCGCGCTGGTCACGCTGGGGTTCTTCGTTGGCGTCTTCCTTGATGGAACGGAGCTCTCTTTAGTTGGAGTTGGCTTCGGTGTTGCTAGCTCGGCTATCACTGCCATCCACTCTGTCGTTATCAAGCAGAGTTTGACTGTCGTTGGCGGAAGCGCTCTTGCTTTATCCTGGTACACCAACTTACTCAGCGCCATTGTTCTATTGCCTCTCCTTATCTTGGCTGGCGAAGGCAAAGATGTGGTCAAGATGCTCTTCGGTGTTGGTGAGCTCCTCGTCAAACCCGGTGAAATGTCTCCTCTTAGTACCTTCCTTTGGGGATCAATGATCACCGTGAGTGCCTTATTCATTAGTCAGTACAGTACAATAATATCTTTTTAAAGGGCGTTCTTGGCTTCATGATGAGCATTGCCAGTCTCCTTTCTATCAAGGTTACATCCCCGATCACCCACATGGTATCTTCAGCAGTCCGAGGAGTGGCTGCGTCCCTTTTGGGTGTGTGGTTTTTCCACGACATCATCACCAGGTGTGTCTATTTCTTCTATCGCGCGATACATCCTAACTTCTTACATTTAGTGGCCGTGCATCTTCAATCGCCATTATTCTCTTCGGATCCGTCCTATATACCTGGGTCAAACATCAAGAGTCGCAACCAAGCACCGCAGCATCTTCCCGACGTGGTTCGTACGAGCGCGTTAAGATCGAAGATGTTGAGGCTGGAGAGAAGGCCTTCAAACCTAAATAGTGAATAGCATATCCCCGCGTCCCCAAATTCTTCTTGATCACTTGCATCTGCATTTAGGCCAAGGTTAACAAATGTACAAGCAAATACTCTAAATCATCCTATAGAGCGACTATAGAGCTTCTCGCACGTTGTATAATTCTTCTAGCAGTACCAGATAGTCATAGTCTAAATGTCCATAACGTTCCAATCACAGTGTAAAAGCGTACAAAGCACGAAAGAGGGTACAAATTTCTACTGATGATTCAGTCCTATATGCGCACAGGTCCTTGAGAGTAAGAAATAAAGATACATGATAATTTCATTGTTATTCACCAGCTAACTCATTGTGAATTAGTTTGTGGTTGACTTGTGCCCCGGCCTGATCTCTCCAAATTGCCATCTTGAAGCTCATAAGCAGGTCGATAGCGAGCTATTTTGAGACTAGGGCGTTCAGTATTCACTACAAGTGATTGACGTGCAGTCCCGGTGATAGAGCTTGGTAGGACACCTTTAGCAAGAGTGTGTGTAGCTGACATGATCGATGAGAGTATTCCGGTTGGCGTAAGCGGATCTCTATTATCCTTGTTAGACGGCGACGAGGTCTGGTGAGTATCTGACATGACCTGCGATAAGGTCGTGGATGGTGTGAGAATAGAGGATGCGGTTAAAGGAGTTTCCGTCGCTGGAGATGGGGGGACAAGGAGAGCGGGATTAGGGAAGGTGTTGAACGTCGATCCTAGAGAGGTGTATCTGATTCAAACGAATTTAAACCCACGGTAAATTAATCATTGACAGTTGGGACAACGTACCCTTCATCGTACAAACTACAATAGGGAACATTCAAACGCCGCAGGAACGACCAGACATCAGTGTAGGACCAATTGATTATGGGATTAACGCGCTCGAACGCGGGCCAGCCAGGGTCGGTCATATTCCGATGAGATAATTTGGCTAAAAGAACATGACTGTTGGGGGTGATAACCAGATAATTAAAAATACTGACCACCATGTGGATCGGTGCGACGTGTCCCTATGAGAATAGCAGTGATGTGCGGAAACGTATCCTTGTATCTCTGTAGCGCTTCACGCATCCCTTCTCCACCTTTAGCTTTTCCAACTGGTTTTGGTGCGTCTACATAATCCGACTTAGAATTCGTAGGAGCTGGGGTAGAAACACTTTCCACCACTGGGTCTTCGTGTTTACACGAGAACAAGTCTAAGTTGTATAACGTCGAAGCTTCCTCTATGAAATCTTCCAGAACTTTGAAAGGTGAAGGTACGGGGATGTAGATCGCATGAATCGCCTTCATTTCTTCGGTTTCCTTCAGTCTTCGAGCAATTGCGCCTGCGTATAGGTGAAGCAGCACCGTGCCTGATAAGAAACGCCATTATGATTAGTTAATTCGCTCTTGGGTCAAACAAGATGCACTCACAGTCCTTGCCACCGTTAAAGCTCAGAGAGACGTTGTCCGGTCTTCAATTGGGTCAATCCCTGATAAAACTGATATAAGTTAACTGTACACACCCATGACTGTCTAAGCAGTGATCTATTACATCCAAGGCCTCTTTGACAAATGGCGCCAGGGGATCTGTTCCTTCCAACGCTGCTAAAGCATAGACATCCTTCGCTATCTTCCTGCAATCCATTCTAAAGACCCTGAAGCTTATCCGACGAATAGCAATGATTGCTGTGGGATCTTTTGGAGTTCTTAGAACGTTGTTGGTGGGAGAAAGATTGAGAGGTGGCCATCGTTTCCGGCGAGTACAACTCACTCATTCCCGTCACGGCGCCGCCTGGAACTCGGAGTCAGAAGAGAGTGATATGTATCTCATTGTCTCACGTGGCGCCCCCGATAAGATGAGATTTATCTGATAAAGGGATTATCTTGCCGAATGCGCTTGGTATATTAAATATCATCGTGACTGAAGTGTTGACGGTTGGCAGTTGAACGCGTCTTTATCTTTTACCTTCAACTTCCATCTCTTGATTAGTGATACGCACCACTATATACTCATAGAACTTTGGTTACTTCCAGAGGCAGATGGGCAGCATGGCAGAGGTCGTTCTCGTTACTGGAGGAACAGGATTGGTCGGCAAGGCCATTGAACATATTATCAACACGGAACCAGAGGGCTCGAGATTCGGGAAGAAATCAGGCGAGAAATGGATCTTTGCTGGTTCCTCAGAGGGGGATCTTAGGTCCTCGCTTTTGTTCATTTCTTGTGAATAACAACCTCACCCCATCTTCAGAGATCCTGAACAGACCAAGAAATTGTACGAAAAATACCACCCCACCCATGTCATTCATTTGGCCGCCCTTGGTACGCTTGTTCGCTCTATCATAACTGCACTCATTTACCGACGTAACATACCTAGTTGGCGGGCTGTTCAAGAACATGAAATACAAAGTACGTGCTATGCAAGTTTGTTCACACTGATTTATGTTTGAGCCCCTTTTATCAGTTGACATTCCTCCGAGATAATATCCTCATTAATGACAATGTTCTCCACTCTGCATACGAGTACAAAACTCGCAAGGTTATCTCCTGCTTGTCTACTTGCGTGTTCCCAGATCATGTCGAATACCCCCTGGATGAAACCAAGATCCACAGCGGACCTCCACACGAGAGTAACTTCGGATATGCTCATGCAAAGCGCATGGTAGATGTCCAGAATCAGTATGTTTTTCTGTATATTTATTCCGAAGACTAAGTAAACTTTGACTTAGTGCGTACAAAGAGGAGTTCGGCTGCAACTTTACCTCTGCTATACCTACGAATGTATTCGGACCGCACGATAATTTGTGGGTTTTCTATCTCTTCAAAGCGGTGGATGATTTAATGGTTCTCTACCAGTGACCTAGAAGATTCCCACGTCATTCCTGGTCTCATTCACAAATGCTTCCTCGCGAAAAGTGTGTAGTCGTCCATGTCTGTCGGAAATGAATAACCTTATCTACGACAGAAAATAAAACCCCGTTCGTCATCTCCGGTACTGGAAAACCTCTCCGGCAATTCATCTTCTCTTACGACCTGGCAAAATTGTTTATCTGGATGCTTCGGGAATACGAAAGTGTAGAACCAGTCATCTTATCGGGTAAGAGTTGTACAATATTATATTCTCAGTGACCCAATAGTGTTTCGCAGTCGGTGAAGAAGAAGAAGTCAGCATAAAGGAAGTGGCCGATGCCATCGTTAAAGCAGTCGGCTTTGAAGGAGATTACAAAGTCCGTCTTCCATGATCATTTTCAAATCTATTTCAGACTAAATGCTTGATCATCTCTTGCTTTACAGTTTGATACCACTCGAGCTGATGGACAGTTCAGGAAACCCGCATCTAACAAGAAGCTTTTGACCTTAATGGGTGGGTTCGAATTCACCCCATTCTCGGAAGGTATGTCTCCACAAACATTCAATGCAAAAAGCTCGGAGTTGTTCATCTAAAAATCATAGCACTCGACACCACCGTGCAATGGTTCCTTGAGAACTACAACCACGCTAGGATTGGATCTGTCAAGGCTTGATAATGGGAGTTCGCTGGGCGCCACATCTATGTATGCTTTGTCACTACTCCCTGGTCTTCTTCTATTATCGTGGATGCCAGAAATGTTTAGATTTGTGAGATGAACAGGTTCATCAATCGATATGTCCGTGGGCCTCTGTAATAATTTGTTGCATTGGTCTGCCCTCCTATATACATGCGCCTGTATTCTTGTTGTACTATACGTGGCGAGACGAACATCTGGTCATATATATTATCTGGATGGACATCGATATTCATAAAAATGATACTGAAAGGAGATGCCCCTGAAGCCGAATATACGGCTATCAATGATCTCAAAAGGTACTGCTCGTGGTAGATCTAGTCTGTTTCCTGCCATTGATTTACGGCAGAAATAATCTTTGCAAGCTATGTAATTTTTCAGGGTATCAGGAGGATTATGTATGCTACATTTCGAGTACGAATAACAGCGTTATAGTGCCGTCGGACGATGGCGTGCGTCTTGTGCGCTATAAATTCTGGGGTTTTCGGCAATTATTTCTTGATCCATTACTTCCATCATGTCCATTGTCGATATCGCCCCCTCCTTCGCCAAACTCAATCTTCCCTCTGTCGAGGAGTACCAAAAGCGCAAAGTCGCGCTAATTTCTGGTCAGTAATCGCGATACCTAGTGCACGCGTCTCCCTTACCCGCAATGCAGGTATCACTGGCCAGGATGGATCTTACCTGTGCGTTTAGCCTCCTATCTGCGGTCTCGAATCCTGTCTTATGAATGCCCTTCAGAACGGAGTTGCTATTGGAAAAGGGGTATCAAGTCCATGGTATCATTCGCCGTTCATCAAGTTTCAATACGGGTCGTCTTCATCATCTTTATGAGGATCAACACGAGCGTATGTTTTGCCTTGAAAAAACCGCATATATGCGTCTAATATGCGCTAATACAGGTCCCAACAAGTTCAAACTGCACTACGGGGACTTGAGCGACAGCACGAACCTCGTTTACATTATTGCGCAGGTTCAACCCACTGAAATTTACAATCTCGGTGCACAGTCCCACGTCAAGGTCTCGTTCGAGATGGCAGAATACACGGGAGACGTCGATGGTCTCGGCACCCTTCGATTGCTCGACGCGATCCGAACCTGTGGGCTTGAAAAACACGTCAAATTTTACCAGGCATCAACGTCTGAACTTTACGGCAAAGTCGTTGAAACCCCACAAAGTGAAACAACACCCTTCTACCCCCGCTCTCCTTATGGTTGCGCCAAACTCTACGCGTATTGGATCGTGGTCAACTACCGTGAAGCCTATGGCATGTATGCATGTAATGGAATCTTATTCAATCACGAGAGCCCACGCCGAGGAAGGACTTTCGTAACGAGGAAGATCACACGAGCGGCAGCGGAAATTTCTCTGGACAAGCAGAGCTGCTTGTATCTCGGTAACATTGATGCTCGTCGTGATTGGGGCCATGGTGAGTTTGACATTACATCAGTTTCGGTGCATCAGTAGAGTTGGACTGGCGTCTTGTTTGCAGCCCGTGACTACGTTGAGGGCATGTGGATGATGCTCCAACAACCCAAGGCCGAAGATTTTGTGCTGGCTACTGGTGAAACTCACCCTGTTCGCGAGTTTGTTGAAAAGTCCTTTAGCGCTGTTGGTATTGAGTTGAAGTGAGAAACATTGCAATCTTTTGTAAATCTGTTCATTAACTAGCGCGTTAATCAAGGTGGTCGGGAAGCGGTGTAGATGAGGAAGCCATCAACGTGAAGAACGGCAAGGTCGTTGTTAAAGTAGACCCAAAATACTTCCGTCCTGCAGAAGTCGAGTAAGTTTGTCTTGGGTTCTCACATGAAATATTTAATAGGCTAATTCACATTTTTAAGCCTTCTTTTGGGAAATCCCGGGAAGGCAGAACGTGTTCTCGGATGGAAAAGACGCGTCGATTTCGACTCGCTCGTGAAGGAGATGGTTACAGCCGATCTCAAGGCTGCAGCCAGTCTTGTCGAAGACCAAAACTAAATTTCCACCGCCCTATAAAGACCCACTAGACCGAAATAATATCTCTTCGTCCAAGCCGCGCTCTAAGGCCTAATTCCTAATCTACTCTCCTTCGTTTTTTCTTCATTCAAAAATGGACGTTCTCTTGTACTTTATTGATTGTATCATGCAAGGACTTGCTTGGGGAATTTGCATAATGTAGGAGGGATTAGAGACAAAATATAACATAAATTCGAACACCTTGTCACTCCATCGCGTGTCATTCCGTCTTGCTAATAATAAGCCACCCTTCTGCGTCAAACTTAGGTGGTATATACGGTCGTTTGAGTCTGATTTCGGCTTCATGGGCCAGCGCACGTTGACCAGCCAAATAGGCTAATGGTACTTTTGGATCTCGCAGACTCTGCGGAATATTCGCGTGGCCGATTCCTAGTAATTGCGTTTGCTGAGAAGTCAAAAGTTCGCAGGTGTTAGCAACAGTATCACAGTGCAGCACCCTGGATGAGATGGTCTTTGACACCTTTATGACCGCGTCAGAGGTGACAGAAGTCGGATGGGTAACTGGAAGGATGCTACACTGCCGCCTTTCCAATCCATCGAGCGTCTGGCTTATTTGGTCATCAAAGAATTGAGCGATCAGTGTGAAACGGCGGTCCAGATAGTTCTCCAAATGATGCAAACGTGTTGGACAAGCCGCGGAGATGAAGGATATCGTCAAAAACAATGAGGTTATGAGAGGAAATACGATCAGACTGGTCACTAAAGTTGCTTATATGATTATTCTGGGTTCAAAGAGTTGCGAATACATAGGACTTACATGATGCCACGAGTAAGACTGCCATTGATAAAGCTGGATAATGAGTTTTCTTCAGGGCATGATGTCCTTTTCTGGAAAGATTTCTGCGACGTCTATGTTAAGATAAGGCTGCAAATAATGTCATTAAAGCGTACAAGAGAAATATGGTGTGAGATGTGAGGACGCAAGTCAAACGAAGTCCAAGATTCTAGAAACGAATAAGATCATTATCCGTTTGAAATCCGTAAAAGTGCATGGAAATTACAGAAACCCCTGATTTCGAAAATTTACAAGATCCTAACAGGACCTTTATCCTATTTTCATATTGGAGAAATCTGTCCAATGAAAAGTTAAGTTTGTCATTAAAAATGTTTTAGAACGTTCAGACTCACTCACTTCAGTTCGTTCTTCTGTGTCGCAGATTGCATCGTCGCAGATACGTGTTGTCGTTTCCGTACTGCCCTGGTATTAGCTAGAGGAGACGATATCTTGATTCTTGTGGACATTGGTCTAAATGGAGCCTGGATAAGGAGAAGCTCCTTGCTTTTCGAGTCGCCTCTGAGGAGACCGAAATTGGGGAGTTTTAGCGTCTAACTCTGTCCTATATCCTTGTTCTTTATGGCCAAAAAAATGACAGAAGAGGCACGTCATGACTGCGCATACACGACATCTATTTGGATCCAACTTGGATTACCGCTGTTATCGCTGCGCGTATTTTGACCTTGTATACGTGTGACTCGAGCTTAAGCAGCTATATTATTCTGACAAGTACCAGGATCGCAGCGAGCCGCCATCTGACAGTAGAATTTGTCTCTGCGGTACGAGTATTGCATTCGGAGCGTACCGACAGTTTTTTTTGTGAGCCTACAACAATATTTTCGTGAAACGAGGATGATGGTTCGCAGCAAACATACATTTCCGAGATGACCGGGCCGAATATCAAGCAATGTTTGGAGCGGAGATTAAACCTTGAAGTCCGTAAGCGCCAAGAACAAAAGTTAGCTGGCAACTCGTTTCCATACACATTGATTTTTTTGCTTGCTCGATGAATGACTAAAGAACTCCTACAGGCTCCTCTCCGCTACCATACGCATGGCGCGTTTTAAGCATAAGAACTCGGAAATCTTATAAACATCAGTAAACGCCGATCAAAGGAACAAGTGCAAGGACGTACTTTCATACAACTTCCACTCTGTAAAGGAGTAGACCCCACCGGCTTCTAGACTTCTATACGAACACTGCTAAGTTACACCTTCGATTACTTTTATGCAAAGAGCTTATCAGGGCCAAAGCGCTCGCCGACGTTTTGAAGGTGCTTTCTAAACTCATATTGGATCTAATGGCTATCCATCCAATGTTCACTAGCGCTCACTATCAATCGACCATCTCTTCTGCTACACCGATAAAGATACCCGAAGCAAGAATTAACGTTTGCAACTCAGGTCACAATCAACACAAGTGAATTAATTGGCATCCACATATATCCGATTTCATTCATTCTTTGACCGAGTGTTCAAGATTCTGAGCTTCACCCGAGTCAATGCCTTCACCCTAGAAACTCTTTGGAAACTCTGGAAGGTTCTTTCAACACCCCATGCAGCTATGACAGGAGGTGAGAGAAACCCAACTCCAGCAGCGATATCCTGGAGTACTTTGAAAAAGCTGGAAATTTTTGCACGGTACGACAACGGCACATTCTACAATGGGCCGATAGACACTCTTCCACTACTATACAAAAACTGTGACTCCTGTCGGAGGACAATAATGTAAGCATTCGACTACATCTCTATGACAGTCTGGAAATTTTAGTCAACCTTTCAAATTCCTGTCTCCGGATAAAATATAATACAGGTGTGTCATTACTGTTCAGTTGCTTTGTGTGTTTGTGGTCGCAGGAAGAGGGAGACACAACGAGCGAGATTCGTCAACATAAATGCAATTGAAACCTCTCTTGGCATCGCATGCTGTAGGACCTGTATATCCCACCCCTCCGCACTGTAAGTGCAAACATCATTTGTTTATCATCATCTTCTGAGGCGAAATACAATTCCTACCTGGCCATAGTCTGTGCTACTTCCACTAACCGCGATGACCGGCTGACCGGTTACATGATTGACCACCGATCCCACTAAGAGAATCAAAATTTGTAAAGCTCCGAACCTGTACATGTCTTTGAGAGTTGGTGCTTGAGAAAGAATGTTGGGTTTCCTGCTGCTTGTAAAACCTGTATTTATACGTTTAGTGCAAGGTACATCTTCCTCGTGAAAACTATTATTCACTAGTGCACACTAGTGTATAGTTTAAACCGAACATAGGCCTTTTCCTCGGTGCTGCAGCTTGAACGCCTTTCAGAAGGCTCTCACCGCAGCCCACTCGCCCGAAAATAGGGGTCACAAGATTGTTTATGACAGGCACTAGGCAGTCGGTGTGCCATAAGCGAGAATGTCATGGAATTCTATGATCACATTGTTGCTAGATATTTTTGTCTGCTTATCTACAGAAGTTCTCTTAATGAATTCTAAGGTAAGTATACCGCTCATAAGGGCAAGTACGCGTTACCCAGCCTGAGCGGCTGGCAGTTTGAGTACTAAAAAGTATTAGTCGCATAATCGTCGAGGGTATTGCTAATTTTACTAGATACCCTCAGCATGTGGCTAAATGTCAATATCGAGGAAGGTAAGTTGGAATATTGTACCTTTTTTGGACGACTCGGCAGCACGTCTCATTCATTGTCCAAACAGCTGCCAATTTGTATATAATCCTGTTTACTTCATACGCAGTAACCCATAAAGCACTGGAAAAGCACGAGATGAAATATACTTCGATGTCAATGGAAAACAAACCTTGTACCAAGTCTCTAAAACCATCAGGGAGGCTCTCGTCGCTTTGGGAACGTCGAATAACTCGGACCTCATTCACCGTGGAAGAAATTGATAACCACATTGCGTTAAGTGATCTGCACACACGAGCCATTTCAATAACTAAAAATCTGCTTCTACAGAGCGGTTTTCATATCAGCGATAACTCCGGCTGCCAAGCGAACAGGGCTAGAGCAATAGGTTGGAAACAGGTGAAAACAACGGACGATTTCCTGGCTAGCATCAAGCCCAAGGTCGAGGCTCTTTCTTAAATCATTCAGGTATAAACTTTAAAGTATACTTGTAAAGAACTCTTACTGTAGCATGCGTCTCAACGCGTTCAGCAAAAAAATTAGCGCGCGTGCCATAGGGACAATCCTATTTTTAGATTGCACGTTCTGCTTTTGAGCGGAGACAGCGGAGATTTAAGTGGTGACCAGACCCTTAGTGTGACAAAGGTCTAACTGTTTGTATGACGATCTCACCAGTTTGGTCTTTGTGATGTGCCCATTACCCCCAGAAATTCTGTACGAAATCCTGTCATATTCGCTCAACGACCATGCACAAATACGACATCGTTCTCCAGCAGCCCTGTTGACGTCCAACTCAGTCTTTTACGACATCACCCTACGGATCTTGTACACTGAACTGTACTTCAAGAGCCACGCGCAGCTTTCCGCTTTTACAGCTGTATATAGTGCTAAACCTCCTTTGTATGCGCCACGTTTTGCAGAATTTGACTTTGTCGGGCCAGACTCTGGAGAGCTATTCTTGGATCTGCACGAGCTTTTCTCTCGCTGCTTTACCGGCAATATGGACTCAATGGAAGGCACTGAGAAGGATCCACAAGGAAGGCTGTCGCTTGACCTTCTCCGAATATGCGCCAATACGCACGCTTTTGGGTTTGACAGCGAACGAATCTACACTTCTCTTTCACTCGTGAAGTAAGGTTTGCTAGAATCATCATTGTTTTTTGAGCTATGTTGGTTCAACGTGGCACGAGACAGTCCTAAACGCTTCATATGGGTTGGTCCTGACCCTCCGCATCACTTCTCTATCGCCGTAAGTACCTTGTTTTCATCTTGCTGCTTTCTTGAATTAACTGTTCTGATAAAAGATTGTTCCACCTGCAGTACCCCACCTGTTTCAAGCTTTGTCGACTCATTCAAACCTCACCTATCTCAAATTAACGCACATTAGCATGACGTTCGTGAACCATGGGAAACTTCCGATAATACCGTCCTTGGAAACCTTTCACTTTGGTCAAGTGATTTTTCTTGAACCGAGCGATATATCATCGTTTGTACTACATCCTTGTAAGGACAACATAACTGCGAAAAGTCGGGATGCGATACTGACCTAACTCTCAATAGCCATGTGCAATCTGCGAGAAGTTAGGCTAGTTGATGTTTACAAAGGGAGCATATGGGGTGCACGCCTTCGCCGCGCAGACATCGAACAGGCGGCCTCTACTATCGCGATAAATTCTCAGGATCCATCCTCGGCCGATACAAACGATCAGGCAAGCATCAGCGAAACCAATCGAGACATAATTCGCAGGATCATCGTCTGTAAAGCAACAACAGAGCGCATCATAGGAGGTGACCGAGTAGAGAAAGACGAAGATTTGCTCTAGTCAAACGCCGCTGGATCATCTATCTTTGGCACATCTGCATCGCACACACGCTCGCCGTGCGTTGCCTTACGTTGCCCAATTTGATTCTCTTAGCACTGGTGACCATGGTCATGAATGGCACAAGTCTCAAGAACGGCAGCTCGCGTAAATGACGGAAAATCTCTTATCCACCATGTACACTGTGTAGCCTCATTATGTCATACTGTACATAGCAGCATGGCGCAGTGGTAGCGCGCGGGGCCCATAACCCCGAGGTCACTCGATCGAAACGAGTTGCTGCTAGAATTCGACTTTTTGCTCTTCCTGACAGATTCTTCGTATATTGTATCGTTTGATCAGGTGTGATAATCCAACATTGGTTGTTATTTTATTGTACTGGTCTGTTTCTTCAAGTTTTTTTCTCAGAGTTCTCTTGAATTACATGCGCTCAATCTAACACGATAATGAATGAATATCTTGAAGAAGAAATGAGACCTACCATCATGACGCCTTAGTATAGCTAACTACAGCTCATCATGAGCGCGAACAGCGTCGGTCTCCAATAATGAGCTAATAACCACCGCCGATCCTAATGGCTCAAAAGAAA
>Ga0247779_1000473_pt1 | contig 25538 bp, 25 predicted proteins | sample UWRJL221509R5_FD_179925 | JGI IMG/M metagenome (GOLD analysis project Ga0247779, IMG submission 179925) | Plant litter microbial communities from Arlington Agricultural Research Station in Wisconsin, United States - UWRJ-L221-509R-5 | ecosystem: Environmental > Terrestrial > Plant litter >... | reverse complement strand
ATCCCTTATAAACTTCGAACCTGTAGTACTTGATCCCTTGGGCGCGTATTGGAAAGGCAAATCCTGTTGCTGAAGATCCTAATGTAGGCAAAGAGCTCTGGACGTGGTTAGAGGAGCAGGTTAAAGATATTTAGTACCAGCGTACCAGCGTACCAGCGAAGCATCCACCGTCAACGATGATTCATTCCTTTTATTTTTATATTTCATATTACTCTACACCGTAATCAGCAAAGAATTTGTTAATATTAGCAGGTCGTTGACAAAAACTTTACAAATGAGTTGAAGGCTCTCCGAATACCTGTGCCAGTGCTTCGATGCAGATGGCCTCTTTGATTTGTTTTTTTTTACCTGAAATTACGCAGAGACTCGAGCTAAATCGTATAGAGCACCGTATGTTCTTGCGAAGCGTCAAAGTTCAGAGGCTTGGCGGCGCTGGCGTTTATTTGATTCATCAACGGCTCTCGCCAGCCGTGGGGGCCGCACATCAATTGTATTGTTTAAACGACCTTCTCCGTTTGCCATTCTTCATTCACTTCGCCACCAACTCCTCAGGATTAAACAATTCAGTACCCAACATGAAATGTCACGAAAACACTTCCAGGCTGGACTAGGTTCCTTTAAGGCGGGCAAGTACGAAGAAGCGTTGACCCATCTCAATAAAGTACGATAGCTTCTTGATCGCTTTGTTAACATAACCTTGACTAGATTACAGGCTGCAGAGACTGGGGCTCAAGCTCACTATCTTATATATGACACACGCGCAGCTGTGTACAGTAAACTCGGACAGACCAAAGAAGCGATAAGAGACGCGAAGAAGACCATTGAAGTTGCACGCGATCGGTGGCAAGGCTACGCCAGAGCTGCTCGTTTATTCCTTCAAATCACGAAGCTTGACGCGTCTCTAACGATGGTATCAATGGCGCTTGAAAGATTGAAGGAAGATGAAGCAGAACGACGCGTGTCTATCCTATCATTAAAGACCGACATAGAGAAAGCTATAGCGAAACGAGAGAGGCTTCGCCGAAGGTTCACAGATCATACAGTGAAACTCCCTATCGAACTATTCGCCGAGATTTCCAAAATCCTTTCGCAAGAAGATCATACAACTGTTATCGCTCTATCCCAAGTTTCCAAACTATGGAGAGATGTCGTTCTCGGCCTTCCCTACCTTTGGGATGTGCTTGTGCTCACACGCAGACGACCTCGCGCCAAGACAAAGCTCTGGTTAGAGAGGTCGCAAGGGCGAATACGAGAGCTGTCTATACGCGAATCCATTCTCAGTACACCCCATTGGTCTGGAGATGGTCTTGAGGTCCTCCAATGGGAACATCTTCGCGTCCTCAAGGTGCAGAAGTGGCATGTAGGAACATTCCTGCTTGCAATCGGCAAAATCCATTCTCTAAAGTGCTTAGACTACCTCGAGCTCAACTCGGTACCCTCTTCATACTCTTTTCCCTTCGGAAAACAATCTCTTCTGTGCGCGGAACACGAACCACATCTAAAACATCTTACCCTGATATCAACAAATCTCTCAGGCGATAATATTCCGCGCAGTGTAACAACCCTTACGAGCTTGACGTTACAATACTTTACTGGAACTGGAGACCTGGCAGAAATCTTGCAAACTAACCCCGCGCTGGAAAAGCTGTCTTTGACCAATGTTGTGCCCAACGACATGGTTACCCAAAACCCAGTAACATTCGACTTACCCTGCCTTACTCACTTGGAGACCAAAGGACATCATCCAGCCTTCATATACTCTATTGGTTTCCCGAACCTAAAATGCCTGCGAATTGAGAATCCCCCGACATCTCTGGACCCAAAACAACTTCTGCGGAAACTCGTCGAGAATGGTTGCTCGCAACTGATTGAGATCAGCCTGCGCTCCTGTCATTTTGATGCAGGGACTTTAGTTCCACTTCTCCGCAATTGCACGGATCTGAAGACACTTGAAATCACCAACGCAGCTAACGAAGCCTCTCTTATCGTAGAAGTTTTATCAGACCCAACCGTATTGAGCGCGAAGTACCACGACCCCAACAGGCCGCTATTGGACGCTGGAGTCCTTTGCCCCAATCTTACGCACATCAATTTCTCCAGATGCCCTGACATCCAGACAGGTCCACTTATACGTCTGATCAAGTCTCGCCTTCCACAATCATCAACCGACTTGCCTCAGCAAAATTCTGAAACGACGTTTCCTCTGGCACCGATCATCTCTCTCGTTGTGGATGAATGCCCGAAGATCGATTCGGTATGGTTACCATGGATCAGGGAAAGAGTACCCAACGTAAGCTGTGTCTTCATGAAGCGAAATGCAAAGTTCAGGGCCTTATAATTTCTCATTGCCTACTTTGGATTATCACGGAGACTGTAAAGCTACGACTTTACTTGAGTCTGACTAGTACCGTCCGGATATCCGCTACTTCTTTCAGTTCTGGAAGGGAACTGCTTTCGTCCGTACTTGCATCACCATGGATCTATTGCTCTTATCGTTCAGGGGGAACAAGACAAAGATATATGCCGTTGACTTACCTGTGAACTTGTAGCCCCAGTAATACTCATGAATAGATTGGCATCTTCAAGCGTTTGTCCCCATGCTCTTCCGGAATTAGCTTGAATACCCTTTTCTAATTGATCTTTCGTGCGCCCGGCTTTCAATGTCATAAAAGACAAAGAGGTAACGGGCGCACTGAAAGCTGAATCAATGTCCCCTTTAAACTCCACATGGTTCATCTTCAACTGGCCATCTCGGAAAAACAGCTTCAACTGGGCCACCACATCAGGATAGTCTGATCGGCTCATCATTGTTTTATGATGTTCATAACTCTCCCAGACTGGCCGTGGTTCATCGTATGCATGCTCATTGGGACGGCGTAAACTATTACCGCTCACCGACAATCATCCAGAAAGACGTCTTATCTTCGACTTCTAGTCCAGTGAAGGACCTGGTTGCGATAACGTTGGTACTACGTTGTTCGAAGACAGATGAAGTGCAATTACCTCAAACACCCATCCGCATTCGAAACATAATCTATCATCGGCTTGAAGTTATCATCGAGCCCAGCAAGAAACTCTTCTGTTCCGGTCCACCAAACGAATTCAACGATGGGCATGGTTTCTGATAACGATGGATTGTGCGAAAAACATCCCAGGGGAATGTGATATCTGACAGTATGCGCGGGCAGTCCTGTGTTACTCTATATTTAGCACGATGGCCGGAAATGTTTGAATATGTGAGCGTGTGCTGTTATACGATGCTTATTGTTTAAATACCCCATGACCCATTGGCATGGCGTCCCGATTACTAGAAAAGGAAATTCGACGAAAGGTTCAATCTCAACGACAAGTTTGACTGGAAGGTTCGAAGGGATAAGACGCTCAAGGACATACACCCAACCCTTAAGCCAGCCATTTTTTTAACTTGTTGTTCCAAGTTCACTCAGCTCTATGTAAGTGCAGACGTAGACTCACGTCTTCGAGACTCGCTGAATTCGGAAAAACTGCCTAAATAAGGAAGAGACCGAAACGGAAAAGATGTGACCGAAAATAGTAGTCGTATGCATTTCTCAGATAGTCCAATTTCACCTAACTCATCTAGAACGAGCCGCTCGGATTATTTCGAGCACAAAAGCGCGAACAAGTGTTCAATAAAAGCATCTGTGCCAACACCTATTTATTTTCAGCCCATATTCAATACCTGCGGATCTGACTCCTTTTTGTTTTTGGTCCTTTTTATTTACTTCCGTACTCGTTATGACAGAGCGACACCAATACACGACCATATCGTACCCTCTTGAGGTATGTAAGCGTTGGCCATTCTATAAGGTATAAATACGCAATGGGGATGAGCTTTCTTCCTTCGGCTATTGTAATGTGCGAAACGTTGGCAGAGACAATAAGCCTGCAGGTCGGGCTTACCGCATCGGTAAGCTCAGACAGCGTTGCGCTTCGCGCGCGAAGAGCAGCAACGCGTCTTATTGTACGGATCCTTATAAAATGGTGAAGCGAAGATTTGTGGAAACCAGGTTACTATCATCCCAAGCAGTCCCCTCCCATTACCGTCACGCCAATGGATTCCTTCGCCTTTACACTAGGAACATACTTCTCTTCACAAACGGGGGAGGAACCTATATTCACTGCTCCATCCGATGCTGAGAAGCAGGGCGTCAATGGCAACAGCTATTGCGTTGTCGTCTAAATACCAACCAGATTATAATTACACCTCAACATACGACGATTCCCTCATGTCATCATAGTGAGTTCCTTGACTCCTCTGGCTCCGCTATAGCTGATACAGATAACCCTAGTCATTAACGACTCATTTATACCCGCATTTCATGTACTACCACACACAGCACATATCACACAACATTTTTTCGACCTCTTCGCATTGTATGCCATTCGTTCACAAAATTCGCCCAGATTGGACTCGGAAAAGGAGGATGCGGGGGGTATCTGATCATGGAGCATCAACACTTGTAATACATGTTACTTACACCATCGACGTCCTATTCATCTCGGAATTGCGATAATATAATAACGGCCCACGTATTATTGTGGACGTTTTCGCAGCGCTATACGTAGATTCGTGTATGCTTTGAATAACGCTGGAGTTTCTGGTAGACTCAGAAAGTTGTTATTCAGCTATTTTCTTCTTGGTTTCGTTTGCGGATCGAGTCAATTTTTCCCTTGGTCCACCTGCCGCCAAACCACAGTAAGACGATCAAGAGGAATACCCCCACAATGGCTACACCTATGAAGCCCGATTTATCATTCGCCTAATGTTTAATTTTAGCGCCGGATATACGAATAAGACTGGATGTTTACTTCTGCCCATCCCCTCCACCAGCTACCAGCTAGACCTCCTCCATGACCATCATCTGCTTCAGAGACTGTTAGACAAGAGCCGCATTGCTCGCCAATAAGACCCATGATAGTGATGAGCGAGATGCTTTCCACATTGAAATAATGTGTTATTGTGATTTATTATTAGAACCTACAATTGAAGTCATAGTTTAAAAGAAGACGAGCTTACCTGAACGCAACTAGAATACTCATGAGCGTGAGTATGATGCTAAGGCCCGACATTACATTCATTTTTACGCGGGTATCACGCTCTATTGTCTTGTCGGCGTTCGTCTCTGTTATTCTTCCACCTAGCTCCGCGTCGTTGGCCTCATTGGGGCATGTAACTTCTATATTAGAATTTTCTGGACGTCCAATGTCTGCACATAGATGTGGTGAATCCTCCTTGATCGGCAAGGATTTCTCGTTCAGATCTTCAAATCCCGGGTTGTTCTTCCCTCTATGAATCCTTTCCGGTGTCGACGAAAATACGACGAAGGATCTTTCCGCAAATCCAGTATATGAGTAAAGCATTAAGATCGAGTCGGCCGAGTCTACCAGGGTCATTCCTGCCGTAAACAAGAGCTGGACATATATATATATATACTTGTCAGCGCGAAGGTTTCGTTTATACTCGGTCTAACGAAGGTAATACCGGAAGGATGACAATATGTCCGCCTGAAATTGAAGAGCCATCCGTCCCTCGTTTCGCGAGCGCAGAAACAGCGAGGAGAGCGATCGAAGACGCTGTGTCGAATCCTACGGTAGCTTGAGCTCCGAATTCCGCTCCAAGTAATATGTATTGGTTGACTAACCAAATCCGAACAATAGCCCTACCGGGTACATCTATGATGGATGAAGTTTACTGTATAGTCTAGACAAATGGAACAGATCATATACCTTCCAAGGACGATTCACAAAAGTCACGACAGGGCCCAAGATACGCATCATTAACATGTGTTCCGATTTTGGATGGTGGATGACATCTTCCACCTCTTCGCCATTTTGGCGACGTTGTTCTCGAATTTTTTCCTGCCATATAAATAAACATTCATCGGTTTGGTTGTCATCGAATATAATTACCTGTCGCCTGCGCGTAATAATTTTCCATAGGATTATGCTGTTCGCGAGGCCAACGATGAAAAGAAATGATCCGGAAACTGCAGCACCTAGGAGACATGGAATTATCAGACAAGTGAATGGCTTCCTAAAAGGATAACGGCATACCTACGATGCCACCGACTTCTCCAACACCGTGAATCCTTTCGTAAACATTGGCTGATATGGCAATCGCCACGTTCTGTTGAAAGCTTGAGATGTCATGTATTTTAAAAATAGGTACACGATGTCGTACCACGACGATCACAATCGTACTGTGTCCGAGAGAAAAAAACAAACCACAAGTCACAGGGAGCTGACCGAGATTTATCAATCCTCGCGTTGCATTGTCGATTGCGCTTTCTCGGCTAGATTAGTTCTAGATAGGGGCTTGATCAGCTTTAATTGATTAGAAAGAACATAAAGTTGGCGCGCACTTAGGGAATATAACTTGTATGACCGGTGTTTTACCTGATGTGATCTGCATCCAATGCTGTATCCATAAAACAAAATACACGTAAGATAAGCGGCTGATGGGACAAGTAGTGAAAGATCACACCATACCGTGTCGAAGTCCTAGAGTCTGTCGGCAAAAACGCAATGTAAACCCAATATAAAGCGCAAAATTTCAGAGCAAATACCCAGGCCAGAAGAGCCAGACTCAGAATTTCGCGTGTCTCCTGTTTCCTGCCAAATAAAACACCAGCAACAATCCAACAAACGGAATTGGCTGCAATGCTATTAGGAAAGTTATCGGCTATTGCATCAGTGTCTGGTGATCACAAAAAGGCATATCGACTGACCAGGATAAAATGAGCAGAGATGAGCGTCCAAATAACGTGAGCTTGGGGTATTGCATTTATATTGAAGAATCGAGAGAGAGAAAAAGATAGGCAACCCAAGGAATCCAAGTCCACCGAGCTGATAACTGGCTAAGGAAGTAATGTCCGAATTAGAATAATTGATCGCCAAGAATTTGATGTTCACGCTTAGTCAAACTGGCCAACGAGGATGATGACGCACTGGGATCACCGCTAACGTGCTTTTGGTGGACATGCGTACACCTTAATTCTCTCTGTTCAGCACCACTACGGCTGAGTTTATAATGAACACATACTGGAGAGAGTACGTGTTGTATACTGGTGCTGGTCTTTAATACTGAACTATCCGATAGATTTTCATTAGCAACTCACCAAGCATTTAGAACAATAGTCCCAGACCAGGACCACCGGATTCCGATTAAATTCGACAACTTGATTATTCCTGTGCTATGTTATGCACCTTTCATATTCTTGGCGTACCTTGCACGCAGACCTGACACCTATCTTATACGACTCCTCTTGCTGCCGAGTGTCGTATCGCTAATTCTCGTTGCCGCATATAAGTTTACATGGACAATACCAGAATTGAATGTGTATAACTGGGGCCAAGGTAGGCATTCAAATACATTATTTCTGCTTTCAAGATCTTATATCTAGTGGAATACTAGCGCTCTTTGCTGCAGTTGCTATCTCGAAATCTTTAGAATTTGCGTTACGCCCGGAAGGAATGCTGAAAGTCGGCGAGAGCAGTCCTGGTGTGAAGAAGGGGAAGGAAAAATTGAAAGACGGGAACGCAAATGGCTACGTTGAGGAAGATAATCCTTCAACTCAACATCCACTCATCGCTCCTTGGTTCCATGACGCCATAGAAGTCGCGCACACATTACGAGGCATTGACTGGAAGTTCGGTCGAGGAGTACACATTCCAAAAGAATGGCGTCCATCCCATCCACCTGAATTCCTGCGCGCAACAGTCATATCATTCATCAAGAACTTTCTTATTCTTGACTTCTTAGAATCACTCGTCAAGATGTTCCCAGGTGTTGGACAACCTCTCGGAGGGAGCATGTTCTACCCAGAATTGACGCCAGTGTCCCGATACCTAGTGTCCACGTGTATCCACATATTGACTGGGTTATCTATCCTAACCGGGTTTGGCATGGTATACGACCTCATCACACTCTTCGCGGTCGGTGTTCTAAAGAGCTCGCCGCGCTCATGGCCGCCAGTCATGGAAGACCCATGGCATTCGGACTCAATGCACCAATTCTGGGCTAAGAATTGGCACCAGATGCTGCGCCAAACATTCCTCGTGTATGGGGGCTACCCTGGTAAATGGCTAGCAGGTAATATCGGGATGTTGTTCGGCGCGTTTATTGCATCTGGATTATTCCATGAGTGTGCAATGTACTCGATGAACAGAGGGTTTGACTCCGCGGCCCTTGTTTTCTTTGCATCACAAGGTCCTATTCTGATCCTCGAACGATTGTGGAGACGATTCACAGGACGAAGGGTTAGCGGATGGCCTGGTCGTCTGTGGGTATATTTTATCATGTTTGTGTGTGCTCAACCTATGAGTAAGTCCTGTTTTTGTGATCGCTGCTGTAACTTTCCCTGAATCCACTGCTATAGTTAACTCATGGCATCGTCGAGGTCTCGGCGGTGGTATGGTTATACCCCCTATCTTCAGTCCTGCGAGATTGTTTCTCCTCCCATTCATCAAGAAATTCCTTCAATCCCAGAGAGGTTGACTGAAGGTTAGTAGCATAGGTTCCATCTACCACATATCTATACAGTAGCCATCATCAACATACAGCATTATTGGATATCAACTAATACCATGGGAAGAGGATACTAACTATAATTTTGTACAAAATATAATATCAATATATCGTCATCGTCATTGCATCCCATGTTAACTAGCAACAGGCTTTTCCTTGATAGCACCAGGCGGGAAAAATAGGAAGCGAACGGTGCCCTCATTCTGCCCAATTTTGTCACTGCTATGCAGCATGCTTTGGTCAGAATCCTTCAGAAGTTTCCTCTTTCTGATAGGGTTGTTTTCGGACTCCCGTTCCCGCAGTGAAATTTTCATCTGGATGAGTTGGTCGGCCTTAAAAGGGAGTTGTTGTTGCTGTTGTTGCGATGAATGTAAAATGTGTTTCTCTCGCGCTGGGAGGTTCGGGGAGGGGGAAGAAGGTGTACTGGGCGAGGTGTTAGTCGATTGACTTTGTGTAAATTGGATGAAAAGGTCTAGCATGGTATGCGCGATATCTAAAATTTGTGGTTTGAATAAGAAATGGAAAACTCGATCCAGTTATAATGTACCTTCGCAATCGCTAACTTTGGTTTGATATTCTTCTTGCCATGCAAAGGCGTGCACGCTTAGCTTGTATGCTATAGTTTTATCTGTCCAATTTCCATCTTCGTCTTTGTAAGGGGGAATATCTGGCTGCTCGTAAGAGAGCAGCAGGGCAGCCACATAAATGCATCCAACGGCAAGGATATGTGGAGGATATATGAGAGGTAACAAAGTTCTAAAGCTGCAAATATGGATTTGGAAAGTGTGGTACTGAGAAAACGATAAAATGATACATTCTGAACATTTACTGACCTGTCAATCGCAACCCTCCAAGCAAATTTGATGCACCTTTTGGAGGCTGTGATTGATTAGAACAACACGGACAGATACAACACACAACAATGAGGCCTCACCCTGCATCCTTTTCCCGTTTTTTATCACATAGGAAAAGGGCATACGCGCCGCAAAATTGAAGCAAATCGTCTCCAACATCAACCTCTCCACCGCTAATAGTTTTTGACGGTCATTTTCCACAACCTGCGGATCCATCGAGTCGAGGTCGATGTCTCCCACTGGATTTTTAGACTTGGCCGCGAGTTCAGGAAATCGAATGGTATATGCTGTGGCAAGGAGTTCACGCGGTTTCTTCAGGGTATCATTCTCCTTAGTGGAGACGTATAGAGCGGCAAGAGCAACATCCTGGCTTATAGTCAGACGATTTCATGTGTCCCTGTCATAATGGCTAATGCGTACGTAGTATTGGAAGTCTTTCCGTGGAAAAAATAGGTGAAATCGATGATATATAGCTTGCGCAGTAGCTATTGTTCGTCTTGGACTAAGTAGAACAGAAGAGTTTTCCCAGATGTAAGTTAATGGAATAGCACAGAAAATTCAGAGCCTTACAATCCAATGCGCGCCCCAATAGTTTCTAGAAATGTGCAAGCACTTTGCCTAATCTTGTCCTCTTGAGTGGCGCTTTGTTTTCCTCGTTGTTTCTCCGAGAGAAATTCAATTTCTGCATGAGAGAAATAGGGTTGGTAGTATCTCGAGGATGAGGTGGGCATTTGCGAGGTCGAAGCTCTTGGTGTTTTGGAACTCTGTGGGTCCGCGCTAGACGCGCCTGCGCCTGAGTATGATGGATTTCTCATGTACATGTTGTTGATTGGATACTCGGGTAGGAATTGGACCTGACGAGCAGATCTGAGAATTTTGAGCGCAAGAGCAGAACAAATCACTGAGTGGTGATCGAGTGAGCACTGAGCAAGCGAGAGTTTAGTTTGAGTTCAGTCAGGGATATTAGCATCACGTGTAGGCGTCATATTTGAGGTTTGGTCAACGGGCAATCTCTGTCCTTTCTTCTATGTTCCTATGTGGCTTAGCTTTATGCTCTCTGGGACATAGATCCCACAACACAATAACTCAAATTGACTCGAGTCACTTTACAGACATGCCCAAACTCAATCAGGCAGGAGCCGTGGAATCTACATAAGCTCACCGAGTTTTGCAAGTAACCGGTACATACCTTTACTCCCTCACCACATCATCATGCTCAATCAGATTCCTTCTCATCGACGCCTTCTAGCAAGACTAAATCTAGATTTGGCTGAGCTACAGGGCTACCCTTATCCAGGTGTACATGTTTTCATTGAAGAAGCCAACTTTCGAGAGTTTTGTTTTGTTTTGACGCCCTCAAGTGGTCCTTGGAGTGGGCTTGCATTAAATTTTGCTGTTACTTTGCCGGAAAACCGGGTTTGTCTGCCTGATTATTTGCTGGTGGTGTTCAATTTGCTAAATTACGGTCTAAATGAATTCAGCCTGGTTCTCCACCCAGTATAAAAGCAACCTCGCATATTGACCATCCCAATATTGCACAGGAAAATCTTATCTGCTGCGACTTGCTTATTTCCCCGAAGCATTCTGTAAAATGCTATACTGGAGGGTGAGTTTTGGTTTTGAAAAGTCCGTCGGCAAAAGGTGCTGAACATCAACTCGGCTATAGATACTCCCCTGCTCTAACTCTTCGCGTTCTGTTCATACAGTTCTTGGCGTTTCTCTCCAGTACCAAAGTATGTTTTATAGTCCCACATCATTTCTTTCCGTTATTTAAAACTTTCCCCCAGATTGAATATCAGTACGGTGGTGGCGAAAATATCATCGGAGACCATCTACCGGCATACTACCTTCGAGTTGAAAATAATGCAAATTATTGGCCTCCTTCTGGCGATCCTCGTCCTTGGTATTATCTTGAAGATCAAGATGACCTTCGGGTCGTATGGGATTCTGCTCTTTCTAGATCAAACGGAGACGTAGAAGAGGTTGTTATCAGAGAGTACATTGTCCCAGTGTCCCAGGAAAAGGTAACTGAAACTGTGCAGCGCATCTCGAATCAAGATTTACCCATTCAAGTTTGTGAATGGGTAAATCCTCTTTGGATGCCTACGTACAGGACTATCTCATCTTGGATTTGCGATAAATGTCAATACGGCTCACCTAGCCTTCCTCACCATCAAACAACAACCAATCAACCCATAATCAACACTATCGCAACTCCTGAAGTCCTTTCTATGCCACCTTTGCAATGCTAAACGATGATATACTGGACGAACTTGCATCTCATCTTCCATCAGAGAGTCTTATCGCTCTCTCAGAAGCATATCCGCGTTTTCGTGACATTGTACAATCTCATCATGTCCTAATTCGTCGTGAACTTGATTGCTTCTTCCTTCGCACACCGCTCAACGAGGCAATTCTTGGTGTTGGGGTCAGCCTTGACAAAGAATCCTGCTTGCTCTCTTCCGATTTTGAATGGTTGAGCCTAGAAGTATTCCACAAAATCTCAATCCGCAAGAGCATAGAGAACCGTGGATTCGATTATTTCCTTCCTCTTGCTTTGAATACCTCTCATTTTCATCGAGCTAAGGACTAAATGTGGAAGCGGTTAAAAATCCTTGACTTTGCTTTTCGGGATGCAAAGGCTGATATGTACTGGAAAAAAACAGGGCTCCGTTACAAATCTATCAAATTCCTTCAAACGAGACCTCATGCGACGGTCGAGGTCATTTATTGCATGATGAACCGCATTGTGGTGTCTTTGATGAAGTCTTGCGACGAGAAGATGGAACGCGAGAGAAAAAAACGGAAAAATAACAATTATAGGCCCATACGAGAGCTTGTGTTGGCATCGGAGGAGGCCCTGATATCTTATTGCCTCCTATTCCATCTCTACCGGTCTGATCACGCTATCCCTCGCGATGCGACATGTAAGGCGATTTCATCCAGAAGCTGGAGACTCGACACAAATCCCAAACAGCCGATTTAGGGGAAATGATCGTTCTCGTAATGCTCGTTCTCGTCCTACCACCCAGCAACAACTTGACTCCTGTAACTTGGCATGTACTCCGCGATGCGTACCTGGAAGAACTCATGACTCGCACCGTTCGCTGGATACTGCTTGCTGTCCCAGGACTTGAAGTCATGGAAGTCGGGGACACCGAATACCACCTACATAATACTTACAAAGCGTCTGTCATTAGCCTTCGGGTGATGATGTTCCAGACCACTTTCCTAAACGAGTTTGTCAAGACGTACTCGTGGAATTTGTCAGGGTTGACAATTGGCATGATTTTTTCAAGCGTATTGAGTTCCTGCCTGGATTGTCATTCTCCAACGCCCAAATTTGTGACATGCTCAGAGCTGCAGTTAAACGAAGCATGAACCTCCTGTATCATCTTTCCGCCAACCCCCAAAAAATAATCAAGATTAGGAAGAAGAGGGCTCAAGTAGACAAAAACGTTATATCTTGCCAGTTGACCAACAAAACTCGATGCTTTAAATTTGATGTCCGGACATATGTTTCAATGTGGGCAACGTTCGCTGTCTTCAGACTTTGATTGGTTAAGTCTAGAGGCGTTTTCTCACTTTGATAAAGCCAAAAATGAGACCTGGAAACGGCTAGAAATCATCCACGGCGCTCTTCGCTGTGCAGAAGCAGATCTATGGGAAAGCAGTTATAGCCTAACAAACACTTTCAACGCGTTAAAAACGAGTTTCCAACTCATGATGGTCCAGATCACCTTCCTGAACGAGTTTGTCAGTACCTACGCTTAGAAGCTATCCTAGTTTGATGACAATTATGGTAATGCCGACAAGGAACTTCCAGAGAGGATGGTTGTCGAGATCAAGGAGATATACAACTGGCATGATTTCTTCAAGCGCACAGACTTCAAGCCTCGATTGTCCCTGTCCAAAATTCAATTTTGTGATATGCTCAGAAATACAATCCAGCGAAGCGTCACTCCGAAGTATTACGAACCTGCTCAAGATCAAAAAATAGTCAAGCTCAGGGCAAAGAGGGCTTATGTCGATAATCATGTCATCTTCGCCAAGTAACGACTTTCTGGCCAATTAGCTACCAAAATATACAAAAAAATTAATAAAAACAAGATGACACTTCTGAACCCGTCTTCAGCTCTCATCGCTCTCCGTGCTCTCCGTTAGGTGGTTACGGACGCCGCCTTCAGCAAAGTTCAAAATGCCTGCAGCATCGAGACTGTTGACAAGAACTTCTGCCTCCGGTATTTCCATTTCACCTAGTACCTTGTTGACACCATCTAAGCCGCCGGACCTGAGAGCTTCCTGCATTTCAGGCGAGAAGCCCGAGAAAACATCCCAGCGGAATTGTAAGGCTTTGCGAACTTCTTCAATATCCAAATCCTCTGTCCCGGGTCCTTCGAGAACGAGATTCTCTGGTGGAGGACCGTCGGGGACATTGAAAGAGATGGTTTGATCAGTGCTTTCAGGCACCAGTTGTATCTGTTCTCGACCTTCATTTTGTTCTTCCTGTGTAACTTTGACACGATTCACAATGTGCTGGTAGGTGTTCTCGAGATCGTCAACGAATACTTTAATCGCACGCTTATCAGCGTTAATCATCCTAAAAAGAAATCGCTTAGTTTATCCCTGTAGATAGAAAGTAGAAAGATTAGAAACACGCACTTCTTGAAGAAGAGACCTACACCATCACGGCCAAGCTTTTCGCAGTATTGTAGCAATAGACTCTGATGCACGCATTGCTTCGCCCATTTTGCCTTTCCTTCGCCTTGAGCCGTGAATGCAGCAATCAAAAGAGCATCGGCTGCGCCTGGCACATAGACATCGCGGTGCTCCTGGATAAAGTGGAAAGACTTCTCGTAATCCCCAATGGGGAGCTTCGAGAAAGCTTCGAGTGATGGTGTTAGTTCAGGCAATCCTTCCTCCTCCTCGTCATCATCTTGGCCTTTCGACTCCGAAACACTGCTTGTAGATGCTTCTGCAGCCTTAGGATTCAGAACTTCAATTTCCGTGGTTGTGACTTTCTTCTTATCGGTCTTGGTAGGGACCGGAGGAGGTTCTGGTTTAGGAGGAACGTACTACAGGTTATGAGCAAAGAGGCCACATGTTATGATTGAGTGCAAATACCCTGTACCTTGCTTTCGAAACCTTCATGAAGGTCCTCGCTTGTGATATGTTTCTTCTGTTCACGCTCCTCTTCTTCTACCTCCTTCTGATCCTTCTCGATCGTTTCTGTGAGCTGCTTGACGTGGAGACCCATCTCGGCTGCAAGTTCCTTTGCTAATTTCTCGTCCTTCTCCGACCCTGCAACTTCATCTTTGACCCTTTCAAAGGATTTCTCTGCGACCATATTGAGCAAACTAAGCAGCATGCCATCGTAAGTGTGTTCGAGCTTGGAAGGATCGTTTCCTGGAGGGCAATCGCGAGATGGATTCTTTTTGATTTTCTCAATAAGAACGCTGAAGTATACGTGAGCAGGGATCCCGTTCTTCGGATTCTTAAGGTTTTCTTCAATTTCAGTGATTCTTGGCAGAAGGACTTTATTACAGGCGATCTGTGCCTTCAAAGTGGCGATCTTATGCTTGCGGGCCTCACGTTTCTCGTGAATGTCGCGCTGTTTCCATCTTCAACTATGATCAACTGGAAGGCATTCGCCCATGAGCATTTTAAACATACCTGATCAGTGATTTCTTGTCGACGTTGGGGTGTCCTTCGATGTCTGAGTCGTCGGAAAGCTACATTCCGACAATAAGCGCTTAATCATTTCATCGATGAGAATGACGAAAGAGACTAACTTCCAGTTGGTCCCATTTTGAGTAGTTCAGTGGCATCGTGAGTGTTATTAGTGTATAAAAAGAAGAAATGAGACGAGGGTTGTTGTTGGTGGTGGTGGTGGTGGTGGCAAAGGGTTTTGAACGAAAATAACCTGTTACAATTACAGGGCTCTCTGGACGCGCATGATCGAAACTTCTGGAACAGTAACGCAAAATCCTGAGTCCTGATCTCGTTGAGTATAACTCAGATTCTCCCACTGAAAAAATTACATAAGAGTACATGGCTCATGTTTATTCATTGTTAGTCAAGCATGGGGAATTTATGCAAATTAACATTTGAAAGACGAGTCGAAAAAATGTAGTGAATTACGCTTCAGCCATCCGATTAGATTAGATGCATATCAGCCCCTATCTTATTCACAATTTCACGTATCTCTTGAGTAGTTTACGTCGTACACTAACTACAATTTGAAGTTCCACCGGCCTAGTAAAATATCAGCTTCGTGATTTTAAAAGTAAGAGACAAAGGTAACCGACATTCATCGAAGTAGTCGTATCGCCAAGTAGTATTCATATAACCGTTGAAGTCAATGTATGCTGAACGTTCAGTTGCATTTTTAAGGACATCCTCAATCCGGAGAACATCTTCAGAAGAAAAAAAGTCATTTCGTCATAGAGTAGGTTGTAGGAGAGGTGCTTGCGTACATTTCGAGTGCTTCCCTCCTTTGGGGTTGGCAAGAGGTGCTCTCTATTCAGAAGTCAATAAATATCACAGAAAGGTGCTATCACACACAGACGCGATCATTCACCTTAGTCTTATAATTGAACCATATGTAGCCGGTTGCAACTAGTTGAATCCGCCCAGAAGCTGGTGTAAGACACTCTTGCTCAAGTATCTTTGTCGTAGAGTTTAGATTTCGCGAATGACCAATTTGAGTTGTTTACTCACAGTGCCAATACACCTTTTATCAGGAACTGGTGTCAATTCCGTATTCTTGTAGGTTACATTCGTAGCAAATGTTGTGAAACTAGTCAAAGGTAAATCAGAAAGATGATGAATCGGGAAACACAACGTGACTAACCTATTCTGAGGAGCATTGATAAACATTCCAGGGGATTGTAAAGCATTGAGATGGAGATCAGTAATGTTGGGCAGTTGAAAGTTTCCCAAGAAGAACTGAGCATGGGCAGCGCTGGTCACATCTGTAGATGATGTTCTTAACAATGCCGAAGAAAAGCAAGAAAAAGCTGCTTACTCGTGATGTTCCAATTCCCTGTATTCCTGTAGCCCTCGTCAACTTTGATAGTCGTTCCATCTTTCTTCTCAGGAGGTATATCTTTGCGAGTTTCATTACATTTCGATTTGCCTATTTCCAATAAACGTCAACAGCTTTCCCCTGCGTTCCATTGATAAACTTGGACTGACCAGCGACCACAACATTAACGGGGTCTGCTACACACATAGTCGCCTGTTTATCCTTGTACTTGAATTTCAAAGACGTCAATTCAGGTTACAGATCAAAGGTTTTAACTGTCCTTACACCAGCCGGGTTAATGACAATTGACCAATCGCCGTCACCCCACATAGAGCGCGCATGCTTCTCAAGTTTAGACCACCCAGGCACTTTCATCTGTTCAACCAGTGTATATCTCCGATTTTCTTTTAAGCACTCACGAGATTGAACATCATCCAGATCTAGTGCCGAGCAAGGACTAGCACTGGGTGCCCTTCGTACTAGTTCTCTGATTTCCATACCCTGTCAGGTAGAATTATTGGTAGAAGATATTTGTGTATGATAGTCACATACGGATTCGTGAGAGATGGCAGACCTCTTGAAACCGCCATTTGGTCGAGGAAGAGCTTGAACAGACTGCGAACTGAAGCTGAAGAAAAGTAGAACTGTGACCTAAGAATACGCGAAAAAAATCGTTCAACTCAAGGTGTCGTTAACCCACAGTCGCATATCGGCGCTCACATAGTACCAAAGCATTGCTGAAACCATGATGACGGCTGAATTTCTTTGTAATTTCCTGAATTCCAGATTCAAGGATTTGTCGCCCAGCGATGATGATGGTTTGAAGAGACCTGCTCTGACGGGCGTAAGTAGCGGCAGCACCGATTATTTGCAGCCTTAGGCTGCCCCTGATGGTTGTCCATCAACCGGAACTCGAGTTCAGCACCGCCCATCTCGGACTCGGAAGACACACTTGCTCACTTCAAAATTTCGAGCCTACGAACTTGATTATTTAAAAATTGGTGCATGGCTTCGGCGTGGAATGATATTATGATATAACTTGATTACTGGCAACTTGGGGTGAATATTACCGAGTAACAAATGATTCACCCAACTCTTGTCATGCGGACGGGGTGTCAACATCATACGTATCCCAAAGGTCTGTGATTTTCTCCTTTGTTAACGCTATTAAGGATCCGTTTCGGTAACTGTCTACCCACATAGTTAACAACGGTGCCGGTCAAGTGATTTGCGATATATGTCATGACTGTTGAAGCATTAGTTATCCTTTTCGCACCCTACGGATTCTCAATTGCGAGATTCACTTGTAGGGGTGTTGCTACAAGATTTAGATTTCTTTTTAATCCGCTGAAATGAAGATTGAAGAAGGCTTTCAACCAGTAAGCGTTTTGTCCGTCGTTAGACTTCCGCCGTACTCAAGGAAGAATCCTCTAGATCCCATTCTTCGAAGAGAATGCATATGTAAACGACCCCGTCCTTCCAGGCTTACTGAAGCGCACGCTACCTAGAAGGTAGAAACTTATATCATGCATTCCCCAAATTTAGTATTTCTAACGAGACATATTCTTGTTTCGGTGAAGCATCTTCGAAGAAATAGAGCCCGATCTTAACCGGGTTGGGTCAGAAGTGGTAACATGTAAGCTCTCCTTATTTGATTGCAGACGATTTTACTCAACAACATTTGCATTATTCCTAGCAATTCGCGCACTAAGCAATAGTGCCAAAGTATTTCCTCCGAAGCTGCTCCAGTATGATCAATGGGGTCGGCGAATTGATGAACTGCAAACGAGCGAAGGTTGGAGAGAACTTAAAGCGATAGCACAGCGTGAAGGACTCCCAGGCATTTTCTATGAACGGAAGTATGATGAGCACAGCAGGACCTACGGCTTCGCAAAAATGATTCTTATGGTGGGGGATACAAATGAAGTACGCTGGCCGCCGGTTTTATTATCAAACACCTTTTAGTTCGTTGACTGTTATTTTCTAGATCTTCTGTCCCATGAGTATGACGGATGGTACAGCTAGAGTTATAGAGCTTATTGGCTCTCCTGAGATGAAACAAGATATCCTACCTCGTCTTATAAGGTATTACTGAGTCTCTTTCAATTTCAAGCAACAAGAAACTAAGCCTGTAAATCACAGCCGTAATCCCAGCTATGCATTCACTTCCGGACAATGGATGACGGAAGTAAGCGCTGCCTTGCGAAATTATCTTATACTGCCATCTGATATAGATGTAGCGCCCTGGTGGGTCCGATGTATCTCTTACAGAAACAATTGCCACTTCAGCGCTTAAGACGACCAAATACGGTCCTCAATATACCTTGAACGGTGTGAAATGGTTTTCGAGCGCGACAGATAGTGAAGTCTCGGTGGCTCTTGCCCGCACTGGATCCCACGGGGATGGCTCCAAGGGCCTGTCTCTATTCCTGGTGCCCCTTCGTCTCCCGCTTATCAGGAATCCTTCGGACCCTACGCCTTCTCCTATCAGCAATAATATATTCATACATCGTCTTAAGAATAAGATAGGAACACACATCTTACCTACGGCAGAACTTACTCTCGAATCTGCCGAGGGGTATCTTATTGGTGCTTTAGGGAAAGGGGTGAAGAACATCTCCCCGGTCTTGAATATTACTCGTCTATGGTCTGCTACTGCATCTATCGGCAACCTACGAAAGTGTCTTGCCATGGCTACTTCTTACGCAAAGGTTCGAGCTATACAAAGTGGCAAATTATTTTTGAAAGACGCCCCAATACATGTCGAGCAACTAGCATCTGTGAATCTCCTCTACCGGGCTTTGACCCATTTGACATTCGGCGTAATTGGACTTCTAGGAAAGGTAGAATGCGGGACAGCCTCAGCCGAGGAAGAGCTGAGGTTGCGCATGTTGACGCCTGTTGCAAAGGCGTATACTGCGGAGAAAGCTTGTGCTGGTATGGAGGAAGCGATGGCTGCTATGGGAGGAGCCGGCTATATGGAAGAAAATGCCTTTGGACGCTCGATTAGGGACGCTCTGGTAGAGAAGTGGGTTATTGACGATCTCAACGTGAATATACTAGTTGATGCAAATCTTATAGGATCTGGGAAGGAACTATTGTGGTCCTTGCTCTCGATCTCAAGCGAGCAGCTCAAGATCCAAGGGCCATGAAAGCTTTCATAACAGTATGTGTCATGCATATAAATTTTTGCCAGACGTTACTCATTTTTATTAGTGGGCCGATTCTACTATATCTGCATGTCCTTATGGACTCCGCGGTCAAATTTCGCTCCCCCTGGATATCATAAATAAGGCCCTCAATGAGCTCGCATCATCCTATACAGCGCCTATGAACCCCCTTGTTCCACGGCCTGCTTTAATACTGGCAGGATCCATCGCTTCAAGCATGTATCTTCTGGAACAAGCCGTGTGGTCCTGCAATAATATCGAACCGACTCAAGACTTGGACGCTGAGGTCTTCAGAAGATGGGTTCTTGAGGGAGGAACGGAGGCTGCTATCCAAAGTGTGAAACGAGCTAAATCAGCTTCGCATGATCGCGTGGCGATCAACTCTGCTTTAGTATTTGGCCGAGATGAGCGACAGAGGTCAAAATTGTAGAGATATTTTTCAATTTATGCTGCACACTTACATAGGTCTTGTATGTTACATTTACATTTCATTATATCTGAAAATTATGGGTCATGAAGGTGTATAATTGACAATATGGCAGCTTAAGTTCAAAGTGTTCATTAGTGAGTCTGAAAACAGTCGGGAGAAATTGTAGGGCATACCCAAGCATCCCTCTGCCACCCCAGTTTTTTCGAGGGGTTAATGTTAAGAATTCAGCCTTGTCATTGCGAAGGACGCGTATTGGAATGGCGCACTTATGAAGAAGTAAGAAACTTATGTCTTCGAAAGTCGGACAAACAGTAACGCTTACCTCTTCATTCTCTGCCACTACTTCAGCCAAGGGCTGTAATGATCCATTCTTCAAGGAATTCTGGTCGAGTCTTCCGAACTTGACAATCAGATCCCCTCTTTGTAGTTGCTATACAAAAGAAGAAGTGAACGCTGAATTACAATTAGAACTTGTCAACTGTCTACGCACAGCTTCAGCAGCAGGACTTCCAGGAGCAACACCGTCCACTTTCGCAAATGGTTTCAGATTGTGGCCCGTTGCAGAATCGTTCGCATTGCTACTGGGATTTACGACAACCAAAGTGGGATCGAACACGCCCTCCAAAGCTTTCCCAATGGCATTCATCACATCTTTCAAATCGTTCCTCAGCTCGATGATCCGTACTCGGGCGCCTCGTACGGCATATATGTCCATATCAGCGCGCGGAAAGCCCTCTCGATCGACCAGAGGAGTTTGCATGTCCGCGTTATTGGCCTTCAAGATTGAGATATGACTCTCGAGCTCGGCCTCGATGTTGTCTTTCCGGACCATTAGAGCGAGAGCATGCTCTCTTGCATTGTCTGGTTGTGGGACACTCATTCCCATAGAGAAATAAGACGTGCTAATCCGAGAGATAAATAGACTTAGTTAAAGGAGGAGGGTTGAGTACGACGAAGAAAAGATATGTATAGGTAGATATTGAGTAGATATGCGGCAAGATCACTAATTAGAACGCGTAATCTTATTTGCTGCGGACAACTTTACCAAATACCTCCGACTCATACATCATTTATCACCACAAACAAAGTTTCATACAAACAAATCCTACATCTTTAAAAATACATACAATCTTACAGATGATATAAAACCTTATTGTGTCGTGGTTTACATCGCAAAAACCTCCGTATGCAACCCAATTCCTCCGAGTCGGCTTGCTTGACCAAGCAACTGCATCCTTGCTACGGCATTCGACGTTTCTCTGATCAAGCTCTCCGGACCACTAGCGCAAACAGCAAGTCCACCGTCTCCTCCTACGAATGATTTCAAGCTTGGAACGTCGTCTACCTTCTCTAGACCTGATTCAGGCGTCGTAGAATCTATCAGAAGACGGTGTACCGAAGGCCGCTCAACGATAAAGTCACAATTTGGGATGGGGGGTACGGCGTCTGGATTGCACAGGCAAGTAACATAGATAGTCATATGGATCTCGAGAGGGTTGTCAGTGTTGGACGACTGGGCTGCTAACTTGGCGATGTCCATGAGGGCAGGTTCGAACCAGTTGATAGCCCCTAACGCACAAACATCAGCTAGTTGGCCGACAAAAGGGAAAACGGTTTACATACCAAACGATCGAACACACCAAGCAAATTCAATCTTCTTCGTTATCTCTCCATTCTTCCTGCCCTGCTTGATGCAGCGTCCCACAATATCATCTAGGAGTCCGAGTGTAAAAGTGATACCGGATCCGCCAGCAATCAGGAATGCACTCTCATATTCCCCTAGATCAATGCTACAGCCACCGTATGGACCATCGATCATGACTTGTACAGGCACTTCGCTGGAAGACATAACCGTTCCGGTCTCGTCAACCTCATAATCAATTTCCGTTGCAGCTTCTGCTACCGCATCCAGAGCGTAAGTGTTCAGTGCTTTTGACCAGTCCCCACAAACGCGCACGCCAAATGAGATTCCTTGAGGCATAGAAGTAATGCACGACACATCAGGAGGCGCCGAGAAAATGGTCAGAGGGTGCGACTCGAAAATACGCCCTGAGAAAAATACACGAAGTCGGACGTGCTGTCCTGCAATCCAGCCTGAGGTTGAATGAGGGACATGAATCTAAAATTAAGTGATGTTACTCTGAATTCAAAATATCGTACATATTGCATAATCGATAGATATGCTTACCAATGTCATCTGATTTCCAACGGGCACAAGGACTGCATCCTTGATTCGATGTCTCAATAAACGGAGCAAAAGATCCAGTCCGTAGAATGCTAAAGGAGGGAAAATCCAAGGCGCGGCGTAGATTGTGTGGTAACAAATGGTAACGAAAAATGCAATGAAAGATATCATACTGGTGAAGAGAAGAGTTAGCAAGCTTAACTACCGATGGAATAAATGAACCTTACTGAATGTAATAAAAGATCTCATAGAAATAGTGCCTAATTGGTTTCAACGACGTTAAGACGATGACGCAAAGTAGACCAAAAGCTGCAACCCCTGAGGTTTCTTTCTGCTGTCCAAGGATAGGAAGATTGTACTGAAGATTATTTCTTATCCATAAAGAACCGTGAAGAAGGGCACCGAGAAACATAGCCCTTCCAGACCAGCGGTGGATGAAATTAAGCTTTTCGTATCCGTGTCCTGGGCCCATTAGTAAGGAAACGATAGAGTTCTTTGTGGCAAATAGAAAGATGATAGGAAGTTGAGCGAGAGCAATGAATCCTTCATCGAGTTGTAAGCATTCAGTCATGAAGGATAGAAGTAAGCTCCACATACCAGGTCGGTTAGAGTTGCTCATGAGGGGCGCATTTAATACCATGCACGAAACGACGGCAACAGCATATCCAACGATGATAAGAACTAGATAAATCTAGATTAGATGATCCTACCAAATCTAACATACTCGAGGACATATACTTTCTCCTGCATTCAAACCAATGCCCGGTAATATCCAACAGAACACAAGACTAAGTTTATCCACCCGTTTCCCAACCTTCCTGACCACACTGACTGAGTTCTTTGGGATTTGTGAACCTGATATCGGAACAACAGAGTAATTCTTTCCCGTAAGATTTTCAAAAATGCCGAATAACGTCGAGTATGCGCGTCCAGTTCGTACTGAGTGTAATAGTTGCGGAAGAGTAAGTAGGACGAAGAACGCTAGGACTGATGGCCATATAATGGAGAACTTTCGTTGCCATTGGGGATCTTCCACGTACGAACTAGCAAATCGTGAGCATCATTAACCCAACCAAACATCGTGCACTTAGTGTATACGCACTTGTACTGACGGAATTCGTCTGGAATTACTGGTGGTGTTCCTGTGTCTGCCATTCTAAAGAACAAAAATAACGGGCGACGACGGTATTGTCGAGAGGTCAAGGCGACAAATCCGATTGAAATAAACATGCGCATACAAGGCAGCACAGCTTAGAACATTTGGCAGGGGAGTCGATTATAGGGTGGGTTCGGGAGCAGCAAGAAGTCAATACCGACCAGTGAAAATAGTACTCATCGACAAATGGAGGATTTACGATATGTTGGAGGGCAAGAGAAAAGGTGGTCGGGATCTTCGAGCCTTGTTGATCGTCGACTCTGACATCCTACGGGCGCGAAATTTTGGGCGGACCAAAGCATCGATATCTCCAGCTAGGGCTTCCACTATATCCAATCCAGAAACATCGAGAGGTTGATACGAGCTAGCATCTTCGCAAGAGTCGCCAAGAACATTGAAGGACAAGTAAAAGATATACTGGATGGTGTCGACACAAAGGGAGATATCTAACCGCCTTTGTCCATTCTGGGGTCGATTATTTCTATACCAGCGAGGTAATTCTCCTTCTCCGAGAGGTTTATACTGTGTTGATTTGAAATTTCGATTCTTGGAAGGTATCGACCATCATGAATGGCATTCTTGCAAGTTGAGGCGTTTTAGCTGGCGAAGCTGTGTGCCTACAGTGCCTCTTGTATCTTGAGTACAACAGAAATAGCTTCAAATACAAGAAGGTACACAGAAATTGGCTTTTGCAGAACGAGAGGGCAGGATACGAGGGTGGTAACAGACAACGATGATGTTAAGGTGAAGAAAGCGAACGTGAGGCTTTTTCGCGCTATTGATGGAAGGCGTGGGAAATTCCCCATAATATGCACCCTGATAGTAATATACACGTCCTTTCCTTGATTATACAACTGATACGTACATTTTTCTACAAGAAAATCAATACTATATGTAGTCGTCACTCGTGTTACTTGAGACACCCTAAAACTTTCTTCCTACCAATACTATGTAGTATTCAAACGAGGCCTACCAACGAATTTCCAGTCACCGATTCAGAACCCGAAGAGGCTGATCGACTAGTCCGAGTTTTGTGGCTGACGTGAATGTTAGATTGGATGAATTGATTTTAGGCTCAAGTCCAAATTCCACAATAAATACTCTTCGAGGAAAGTTGAATTCCGGCTTGACCTTGCATGTAGTTCGCAGGTAACATCAAAGCCTCTTCCTTCTAGTGCGCGAGTTATTCGGAAGCATCGTCATTTTTGGCTCCGAGATGGCGGCAAGGCATAAAAACGGTGCAACGGCGATGGGAGTGGTAGTGGTTTTATCAGCGAAAGCTATAAGTGCATCTTGCTGAAATTATGCACCAAGTGACGCATATTTCATGGTTTCGAGATCCGCTATTCCCTGGTTGCTCTGTTGAATGGATTCCAAGACAGTTTGAACAATGTACACCATCAGAGGAGTAAAGCACCACCACACCGTGGTCTGCCAGGGTTTATGTAGAAATAGGCATAGAGTCGGGGCTACCGCAGACAGGGAATACAGAAGCTGGTAAGAGAGTGGGTTGATGATGCTGGATAGGTGGGAAAGAGCCCGGATTTCCTCAGCAAATAGAAGAAACAAGAAGTTTATGTGGATGTAGAGAGCCAATATGGTGAATACAGAAGGGAGTGGAATAGTAGATTGTGATCCTTGAAGAGGGTATATCGTGAGCAATGGGTTACGCCGGAAAGCTGCAAGTTGACTGATGAAAAGAAGTTGATGGTTTTTTGTTTGCCAGCAGAGGAGTATATACTCACAGTAATAAAGCAAGTCCCACAACAACCTTCAAAGCGGTCAAATAGGATCTGTTCACTATTTCGTTGTCGTGGCGAAGCTGGTCAATTAGCGCTTCTTGTTCTGTAAGTAAAAACTGAGCTAATCAGAGTCGTCAACACGACCACCAAACGCACGTTGTTCGTCCAGTATCTCATTTTCTTCTGCAGAGTCCTCGTCCTTGACTGCGAAAGGCACCCTCCGCCGTAAAGTGTCCATGTCGAAGATACGGTTGCAAGCCGCATTGCATGTTCACCGAATTCGGAAGATTGTGATGCATTGATGTCATTCCACGTGATAGCTGATTTTTTCGATCTATGGCATAGATTGCTTGAGCTAATTATCATCGGCTCTCAACTTACTCACAAAAGCCATGAACTCTATATCAACGGCGCCTATTGAATCGG
>Ga0247779_1000472_pt1 | contig 25629 bp, 21 predicted proteins | sample UWRJL221509R5_FD_179925 | JGI IMG/M metagenome (GOLD analysis project Ga0247779, IMG submission 179925) | Plant litter microbial communities from Arlington Agricultural Research Station in Wisconsin, United States - UWRJ-L221-509R-5 | ecosystem: Environmental > Terrestrial > Plant litter >... | reverse complement strand
TTACTCTGCTAGACGGCGGTGATATATTTATGCTCTTCAATTACATGAGGTGAAGTCTATTTGACAAGCGGCGGGCATATGGATTGGTGTGCATATAGTGTGGGAGAGCTTGATATGATGTGAGAAGACACGGGATAGCCAGTTCCTGAAGTTAGGCGAAATGATCCAAGGTTTCTCGGTGATTCACGCTAACCAGGAGAAGGAGCATATTCTATAGTGTCAGCAACATCGAGGGTTAGGCAGCCATTATCCAATTCGGAGTTTTTAAATCTCGATTCTCAAAGGTGGTTGAATTCGCCGATCGGTTCATTGAGCAAGAGGTCGAGTTGATAGAACATCTTTATTTTGGTGAATGATTATTTGGTTCATTGGCATACCATGCGCAGTGTTGATCCAAGAATTGAAATTTAGCTGACAGAGATTGGACACGCTGAGCAGAATGACGTTCCAGGTTGAGGAGAAGAGTAAAAAAGACAAGGATCCCATTAGGCAGAAATATCCATTTCGGGTATACAGCATAGCCACATTCTCACGGTTTTAGAGTGAAGCGTCATAAGCGTTTTCGTTACACTCGACTTAAAATCTCGACATTATTGGCTTAAGGATACGCATTTTACCTTCTCGGATTTCATCTCGTCTTCCAGTCAACGTGAAAACACGATTGCAATACATCGCCACCGTACTTTCGAATTCAATGAGCACATTTCTGGCCTTCAGAAAAGCGGCCTTTGCGGTGTTGAGGCCGGAGCCCATAGGACGCATATCTCGCAGCGCTCTGTCCCCTCTCTTTCAGCAGACCCGGACCATGAAAGACGCCCGCTCTCACCCCAAAAATGGTCAAATTCCATACGATATCATTCAAGTCAAAGACTCTGACGGCACCCTTCACCATGCTCAGAAGCTAACAAAGCTGCTAGAAAGCGTCGATACTACTACACACGTAGTGCGCTTGATATCGCATGATCCACCTATTGTACGCGTTCTCTCGCAAATGGAGGACAAAATTCGTAAAGTCTCCATGAAAGCGAGAAGAAAGGTCCGCGAAGAGAAGAGACATATCCTCAATAAGGAGGCACAAATGTCATGGTTCACTGCACCTCAAGATTTCGAGCACAAAGTCCACAAGATCCGCGAAGACCTTGAAAAGGGCGACGTTCGCGTGGACATTATATTCAATCCAAAGCCAAAAGTTCGTGGCCCCACGAGAGAGGAGATGATGGAACAACTGGCAGAAGTAACGAACAAGTTGTCCGACGTAAGCGTTGAATGGCGCGAAAAGGAATTCTTGCGGGGTACAGCTAGGATGTTTCTGCAAAGCACTGTAAAAAAGGAGAGACTTCTTCCAACACAGGAAGAGGTTGAGGAGATGGCAAAAGAGGACGTCGAAAGGCAAGAAAGGCAACTTCAAAGGAAAAAGAAGAAGGAACAAAGTCTGCAAAAGGAGAAGGAGGTGAACCGTGGTATTTGGAGTGACACCGACTCTACTCTATGATAATGTATCTCTATGATCATCTATAGGCAAAAAACAGAGGTTCACATACGGATACAATCTTCCAATCTATCTACAAGGACTCCGTTGCATGCTGTGTACATTCCGAGCTTATTTCTTGTTGATTCATGACTCCCAAAAAGTTTGCTGTAGACGCGCCAGTCATGGGACAGGAAATTCATATTCTATATAAGACTCGTAGCGCATGATCTTCTGGCCCCCAATCAAGACCGCTTCCCTCGTTCTTCCACAGTGAAATACCCTTCTCTTCTCAATGCACGCACAAAAGCAACCGCTAGGAAGTCGACTGGTGACTGTCCTGATACCCATACTGGACATCTAACTGACTTAGCAAGCCTGACACAGACAGGCTACCAAACTACGTCTAAAGGCAACAGGGCTATCGGAAATGGTTCTTTGATTGCGACGGACAGGAAATTATCAGAATCCCAGCGGGCTCACAAAACAGCAAACAGTCAAGGGTAGAGAGACACCACTGGGGTAAGTGGCTTCATGTGTTACCTTATCCATTATCTCTACAATGATTGTAAAAGGGAGCAAGGGGAAAGGAAAAGGGTACCCAAGCAAGGATGCATCGTTCCAGACCTGGGACTGTCACTCTCCGTGAAATCCGACGCTTCCAAAAACCGACTGAACTGCTTATTCGGAAAGTTCCATGCCAATGACTTATACGTGAAATTGCACAATATCGTAAGGTACGAGTCTCTCAGTATTATATGTATATTGTTCTGTTTTCTGGGAGTTTCTAATGACTTAAAAGGTAGATTTCAGATTGAGGTCTTCCGCCATATTGGCACTCCAGGAGGCCGCTGAGGCATCGCAAGTTGATGGGAGATGTGATTCATGGTTTATAAGTCTTTATTTCAATCTCATCTTTTCTTTGTTGTATGTGTACTACTGTTTGCATAACTGATTCTCAATTGGAGGCCCCTGAGCATCATCATGTCATTAACCATTAATGGAAAATACACCTTCAATTGCGAAGTATCTCTAGCAAAAAATCAAACAAAAGATGTACAGGAAAACGTACATAATATGTTAAGCCCAAGTCAAATTTGTACTCCCAACCCAAAATAATCTACCATAGTCACCATCCCCGATGCCCTAACCAGAAATAAAAGTAAAAAGCGAGCGACCGCGATGCCGAAAGAAAGAAAAATATACGCGCTAGCGGAATGCGTGTATGCGACGAGGTTGTACTGAAAGCAAAAATAAAAGAAAGATAGCAAATAAGAAAATAGCAATCTTGAGGGGCCAATGAGGCCAAGACATTATAAGGACGATCACTGGAATCCAGAAGATTGCTGGAAATCGTCATGAGCCGTTGGGTATGTCGTCAGGAGTGACTAAGATGTTGGCGGAAGAAGGTTCGGGCAGATAGCGTACGTGTCCATTTCGTGTTTTTATGAATTCTGTACTTGGGTCCTTAGGTATAGGTTGTGAAGGCGAATTAGCGCGTGGTGTCATATAGGGCGGCGTCACAGATCGCGAGCGAAGCCCTGATGAATTGGAATCGACCAAAACCTGTAGCTGCGATTGTGGAGAGGTGGACTTAGGTGTACCTGCATATGATATAATAGGTTAGTATACGTTTATTATCCAACAGGACGCAATTTTAGTGGCGCACCATCTAAAAAGGTAAAGTTTTAAACAAATCAAGGTAAATCTCATGATGATAGGACTAACCGTCATCGTTATCAAGAGAGCTTCGCTTTCGCTTGATAGGATGCGACTCAATGTCTGTGCGAATACTCGCTGCGTCCATAGAGGTCTTTCTCGTGTGTTCAATTGAGTTTGGGCTTTGATTAAAAGTGTTTGGAAGTTGTGAAGGTATGTTAGGGGCACCTGCGGAGAGGGGATGTGTGCTCATAAAACTTGATGAGGATCCCGCAGATGCAAGGGCAAGAACCGCAGCGTTTTCTTCCAAAACACTTGAAGACCGGCGCACCGCGGAACTATTCGCTACTCGATCTTTGGGTACGTGCAAGTTTTCAGCCACACTCCTGGCTTGTGCCTCCTGTCCAGTTGTCAAATTCTTCACGTTGTCAGGTCGGATATCGGCCCACATCTGAAGCGCCTTGATTGATCCCCATTCTATGATTTTGTTATTGAGCCATAGTAAAGAGACTGGTTTCGTCAGGAAATCATTGCATCCTGCTGCAAGTGCAGCAACTCGATCACTTTGTAGGGAAGAAGCTGTCAAAGCAACAATGATAACCGAAGAATGATATGGTGAGTTCAAAGGGCGCGCGTCCATATTCACGGATCCAGGGGTGCTATGGTCATCTGTCGAAGTCGGTGAGAGAGGAGGATACCCTGCAGCTGCATTAGACTTCTCGAGCCGTCTGATTTCCTTTGTAGCTTGAATACCATCCATAACCGGCATTTGAATATCCATCTGCAGGAACAACGTGATTAAGAGATACTTAAAAGCCGGCGTAGCAAGAAAATCTGACATACAAGAATGAGATGAAAACCACCAGTCCGCCATTTTTGCACGGCCTCTTGCCCGTTACTGGCTAGTTCATATTTAATCCTTTTCTTTCGCATGAATGTCGAGAGAATGGTTTGGTTGATAGGATTATCTGGAGGACAAAAGATTGAATATAAATTATTCGAAAATAATGCCAAAAAGAAACACGTACCATCAACAATAAGTACGCTAATTGGCGGCACTACATTATCAGGAGAGGTCAATGTCTTGGCCTTCTTTGACGTCGTCGAGGACGAGGCTTCTTTGGTATCACTCCGTTTGGGTTGCCTTCGACTTGGGGTCGAACTGACTTCCCTAGTGGGCGAAGAAAGCTTGCGCATGTCTTCGCTAGCTCGTCGGGGGACGGGTGACAGTATACTAGACGCAAGCGACGGCTGTTCATGTTGATCTTCCATCGGACCAATAGAAGTCACTACTTTTGACGAGGACGACGAAGGGGACGGTCCCACCACATACTGGCTTATTTGTCCAATCGCAGTTTGTTCGTGCAGCGTTGAGAAAGTAACTTCATCTTTTTTACTACTACTACTGGACGGCGCACGAAGCAGCGATCCTCTCCTCGGGATTGGGATGGTCAATTGTCCTCGATCTCGTTCCATTGATTGACTGGAAGCAGTCCTACTCGAGTTTTTACTTCTCGGATGGAAATAAATGCCAGCAGTTTGTCCATCTGGACTCTGGATGACAAGGCCTGACGATGGCGATGTTCCTAACTTCTCTGCGGCGGCTGAGAAATATTCCACATTATCTGGGAATGTTAAAGGTGAAGGAGGCATAGCTAACGATATATTGTTCATGTGTTCGTTAGACCGAGTCGAACGATCCGAGTTGCTTCGGTTACCAGAAGGCCTATTCGAATTTTTCACGGAAGGCGACTGTGTTGCAAGAGAAGGATTACTGTCGCTACTATTTCCTTGACTACCATACTCCGTGGAAGGAGTCGGGAAAAATCCCGATAAAGTAGACATCCCAGGACTATTTGGAGACGTGGCAATTGGAACAAACCAAGGATCGACAACGGGCTTTGTAACAGCAGTATGGAGGGCCGTCAAGAATCGCCGTGGACCAGCAGGTTTGGGGATAATCATAACGTCGGGCAAAGGTGTTGATGTGGCTGCGTATGAAATTACAAGAGATTGCATGGCGTCTCTCACCATCTTGTAATTAGACAAGCTGGTGAAGTGCATGATTACGACAGGGGGTGGTCTAATGCCATTCATTCCTACAAGACGAGCCATATGTGGTGATGACCTCGTTCTGTGACTAGATGATAAGGACGGCCGTTTCTTTGAATGCGACATCAGCGAGGCCTGGCTATCAAATCTCAACGATTGCAATCGTTCCTTTAGAATGTTAACGTCGTCATCGATGAATATAAAATTAGGATAGGATGGCAGAGCAAGTCTTGGTTCAGTCTCGGTTTTCTCTGTAGGTGACGATTGCTCTTCGGAAAACGTTGCCAATACAGGGACAAATGGGGCATTCCTAACTTCACCTTGCAAGGAAGTTAGGTTGTCTGTCAGACCATCTGCCTGGCCATCAGGAGAGATATGATTGACATCCATACCCCAGGCTGTCAAGTAACTAGTTAGATGGTGGGCAAAGGAGCCTTTTGCACTGGCATATAAAGATACTTTCTTCCCCTTCAGAGTCTCGCCGAACGAAGAAAGCTGCTCCAGAGTCGGCTCGGTACTGCCTTCTTGCAACTCGGTAAATGATCCAGCTACCTGCAGAGGTACAGGGACCCGCTCGAGAACCATTTCCAGATCACAAGTACGGCCGTTCGTGAATGTACTTGGCGGAGGTAGATCCGAAACCAGTTTTCCACCAATGTGTGCAAGGATGCGTTGGAGGAGCAGAGTGGAAAAGGACGGGGTGGGTCTTACCTCAGTGGCCACCGCATCCATAGGCTGATCTACGCCTTGTTGCTGTGTTTCCGACAGAGCATACTTATGGGAAATTCGGATTTTGATTTGAACAGGCCCGTTGGATTCCAGAGGTACTGCGCTCATCATATCGTCAACTGGCGGGGATTCTACGTGCATGGGTGAGCCCAAAACGCTTGATACGGGCCCTGCTAAGAGGCCAAGTTCGATCGAATCTCCTCGTACAGACGTACTCAGCACTTGGCGGATAATCTATGAAGGGAGATCAAGGACATGCGAAAACCATACTAAAACGAACGACGTACATGTGACAAAGCAAAAGATATACCACTTTCATCTCCGGAAACATAGACATGCTTCAAGCCTACATCACCGTGATAGAGGACCAGATCCACCCCAGCTTGCGCGGCCGCGCCACTCAATGCATCGCCAACGCACTGCAACATCTCTCCGATGTCGAATTCATTATGTTGGGCACGATTTGATACTAAATAGTTGTCTTCCGTTGAAGGCCCACAACCCGGCGAGCGATTAACTGCCTGTTCGCAGAACGCAGACATATTGGCCGATAGATAATTGATGTTTTTCATGGCAGTAAACACAGCCGACATGGATGAGGTTGGAACTGACAAGGCACATGCAGAGAACTGCTCTTTCGCGGGATCCAGTATTTGCGGAGGTGATATTTGGAGCATGGTCTGCACTATCAATTGGATAGAATCGGCCAATTCCACTGAAACTTCGCGAATTTGGTTGACCTGCGAGTTCACAACACCTGGCGATAAAGGAGCTGGAGGTAAATGATGAGAAATTTTGTGAGGATTCTGTAGTTGGCTAAGCTGTGAGGGAAGCGGCATTGAGAGAGCTCTGGAAAAGATGGGGATTGGTTTTTCTAAGAATGCCTTCAAGCCAGGTTGTGAGCCCGACAAGCTTTGAGTGGGGGATGAATTGCTGTGGTTTGCAGTATGATAAGCAGCCGAATCGTCATCATCCGAGTCAGCGTCCGACATATGTTGTTCACCTTCAGACCAGGTAGGCATCGAGAAAGGTTCTTTAGACGACTGTATAGGTTCCATGAGCAGATTTTGTCGGGAAGTTGATGATGCATAAGAAACAGAGAATTTGGTGGTTTGAGGAAGTTCCAAAGGTACGCTGTCCTGTATAATGCAGTCGCCTTCTGGGGTCATACGAACAGTCGGTAGCTTGGGAATACTCATCACTATTTGGACCGTGTTTTCAATTGACTCCTAGACTCCTGGAGGCTCAAGCCTCCCGACCGCCACAGATATTCGTAGCAAGATTCAGAGACCCAGCGAGCTGGTGGCCGTGAGCACTGGACAACGAGCTGTGGAGAAGAATATGTACCTAATGTCGTAATCAGGATGGATATTATAAAGGCGGAGATTCCCCTGCACAGATCGGGTCTCCATATCAAACCATCACAAATACAAATTCATTTCGAGCATCATGGTGCATCATGGCAGTGAAATTTGAATCACATATTGTGTCGGTTTATATTGCAGACGATTTGAATTTGTATATACATAATTAAAAGGCCACGTTCCTCTGCGATGCATAACAGACCTAGCAGAAAATAATACTTTGTGCGCAGGCAGAACATTTTCATTCCAAGGTATATCTCACGACCCTGCGTTAATACATCAATTCGACATCTCCCTGTTACGAGAAATCGCACCGTCAGCTCCGTATCAGAGAAATAGCGTAAGATCACACTAACCTCAGCAACCAGATCCATATCGTGGTAGCTGACCCTTTTCCCTCCTGCTGCCCGAGGATCTTCTTTAGCATCGGGAGGTGGTGGCGGTGGAGGACCACTGGACTGGTTGTTGGTGTTCCTGTTATTCCTTCTGCCCATGTTGGAATTCCCGCTCACAAGAGCTGTATCTAGTGCTGCGGGTGTAGGTTTTGGTGGAAGGCCAGCTGCTGCAGGAATAATGGAATTCTCCGCGGAGAAACCGCTAATACGGTCACTCAATCTTCTGCCTGGAGGTCCATCGTCTCGCCGGCCAGGAGGGAAGTTTCCACCCATTGGATAAGGTGGAAGTGGGGATTCCCATTGACCACCGTAATAGGGAGGATAACCAGCCGGTGGATATGGTCCATTGGCGCCGTAATAAGGAGGACCACGCCCAAAATCGCCCCCTTGATAAGGAATAGGTGCTTGAATCCCGTACGCTTGTGGAGGGGGCTGCTGACTGCTGTTGCCAACTGCTACAGGGGGATGCGCGAAAGGCTGGATTCGATGAGGATCTAAAGCAAAATTATTGAAATACGGAAGCTGGCCGATTCAAGAATGAGTTTTCTGTACTACAGGTGCGCCTAAAATTGCTTACATCCTCAAGTGATTTGACTAGTTCGGGATGCTTGTTTGCAATATGCTTCTCCACAAACGCAGTAGCCTTGAAGAGCTTCTGACAAGTCTTACACCTAAACTTGCCTTCATCTTCCTGTTTGAGGTATGGCTCTACAGCTTTGCTAAGCTCTCTGGAAAATAAAAAGAAAGAAAAAACATCAACCACATTACATGTGTTCAGGTAGAGTAAATCTTACTCTTCGTAGCTTTTGCCGCCATAGGCACGAGGATCGACACCATCGCGATTGATGAGCAAAGCAATCTTAGAGTCTAACCACTCAAGCCATCTCTCATCTGCAACAAAAGCTTAAATAGGTAAAAAGGTCACCAGCGCAAGGTGGAAAAATCACAGACCATTTCGCTTCCAATCCCTACTGTCCTTCGACTTCCCGTTCTCTTTTGGCTTAGTTTTGTCATCAGCAGCAGCATCAGCAAGGGCATCTTTATCTTCCTCCTTAGATTTTCTTTCCTTCTCCGCCTCTGCAGCCTTCAATTCGTCAAGCAGCATCTTCGACAAAGGCTTTCTATCATGTTTAACACATTTACGTTGCAGCTCTTCAATGTGATCGGTCACGACAGCACAATAATAGCACGTGTGGAACGCAGCTCGCAGATACGCAAGATACATATCAAGTGCTATAACAACCTGAAAATAAAACAAAATTTAAGGATATCAGCTTGAAGAGACAAAGTGAAATATTTACCCTCTTCTCCTCATATGCTTTCTCGTCATTCACATCAACGAGGCCTTGATCACGCATATCCGCCATAACTTTCTCGATCCTTCTTTCCACGGCTTCGGTACCCGATTCCTTAGGCTCCTCTTCCTCCTCTTCAAGCGAATTCATGTTCGAGTCCTCGCCCATCTGTTCGGAGGCATCCTCGCCATTGGTTTTCTTTACCAGGTCCGCAGCTTTGGTAGAACGCAATTTAGCAGCTTGCTCCTCTAGAATAGAGGCGAGTTTTTTTGCATTCTCTAAATCCTTTTCAAGCCTATCAGGTCGACTAGCCACTTCAGGCGTATATCTCACTTTGCCCGTAAATGGGCGCACATTATGAGTAACATGCAATTTAAAGCCTTCAATCTGAAGGAAATATTTAGTATCGTACCTCAGTAAGCGTATATAAACGTTAAGCACTCACCTTCTTCTCGGAGAGTTCAGACATTGTAGAACTCATATCCGCATCATCGGTAAATCTCAACCACCCCGCGCGATAATAGTTGCGCTTTTGAAGAGGGTCGCCTAGTGCAAGATAAATAAACCCTGGCATTTTGGAACAACTCTGCACGGAAAGTGAGCAAGTTTGTCAGATTTATACCATGCAACCCATACCTCTTCCAATTTGACGCGTCCAATGTCAGGGGGTATAGTCCTAATCATAACTTGATTACCCTCGGTCGGAACAGAAATCTCTTCAAGACGCGCGCCACGCTTGCTATCAGCAGAATATTTCCCATTAGCGTCAAGACGGTTGGCATCGTGATCCCCGGTGTCCTCATCCACATCAACATTAAACTGCATGTCCTCATCAACAGTAGTGTTGGCTTTAGTATCTGTAGTATTACTGTCTGCAGTGGCGTCACCATTCCCGTTCTCCTTTACTGGAGAAACGGGCTCGGCTTCTGGCTCATGCAGGTCTGGGTCAAATTTGCCTGATTCGAGATCCTGAAGGAAATTATTCAAACGACCTTTCCAGCCCTCTTTTCTCACGCGTGTGCGCAAATTCTCGAATTCTGGTGCTGGGTCATACTTTTCCGCAAACCAAGGTGATTTCCTATGATGTTCAAACATCGTTTGAAGCTACAATACATGATAATTCAGTCATGAATTCCGAAAACTCAACAAATAGAACACAAAGATAATTGTAAAGACACAAGAATAGCATACACATGGCATGGGTTTGATAAAAGAATAAATGACTAACCTGCGTTGCAGCGAATTCTTTCTTGTATTTTTCCCATCGACTTTTGATACCATTTCGGGGTTTAGAGCCATCACCAGCTTCATGCTCAGCAGCCTTGTCGGCGTTGTCTTCTTCCGTAGCCTGAGCAGGGTAGAAGTATCGGAACCATTCAGCATACTGCTTCAAAGAGGCGGGATAATCAAAAGTATGTGGGTCGGGAGGTGCTCGTCTTGAAGGGGGGAAAGGTACGTGTCTGCGGGGTGACGTGTAGCCATGGCGGGAATGAGCATCTACAAGTAAAGTTCAATGGTATTCCGTGAAATACACAGGATATGAGCCAAACCATAGTCGTCGTTGTAACGTGGCCTTGGGTCGTAACGTTCCCTGTCGTAGGGAGACATCGATCTCCTGCGTTTCCTGCCAGCTAAATAAACATAAACGTCATTACAAGTCTAAAACACGTCTGGCAAATACGACATTACCTTCATCAAGTGGAGGGCTTCTACTCCGCCGTCTTCCGTAGTCATACGGCGGTCGGTCTCTTTCATGGGCCCATCTATCCCTGTCATAGCTATCCCATTCTGGTCTGTAGGATTCTGAATAACTGTCAGAGTATGGAGCTCTACTTGAATATCCTCCGCGTGAAGGCGAGCGAGACCGAGAGCGACGTGGCGGAGGGGGGTACGACGAAGACCAAGAAGACATCTTTTATGAAGCAAAAGAACTGAGAATTAGAAAGAGAAAGCGAATATAACGACGGCTGATCAGAGCCTGCGAGAGAGAGGTCGAGCATAGTGAAGAACCGACCTCTTGGATCACGAAAACAGCGGTTGTCAGTTGGCTACGAAGGTGAGCTCAACGCTGCTTTGACACGCTCAACAGTGTTTCGCGATGAGCTCGTAATTAACAACAGCCAGCTCTCTCAAGCGTAATTGAAGCGGAGTCCGAATCCAGGCCCGTGCGTACCACACGCCTAACACATCCAATAATTGTTACATGTTACATTCACATTTAACACAATTTATGTAAAGCAATTGTTCTCCGCATTGCACAACGACATAATGTGATTGGTTCTTTAAAATATGTTGGTCAATACACTATCTAATGATACCACATCCTTTCCATCCTTTTTCTTTTTCCTTGGTGCGTCATTTTCTCCATCGTGCGCCCTCTTCTTGGGTTGAGGATTGGGCTTGAATTCAAACTCTTCGCCATTCTCCTTCTTCTTTGCTGCCCGTTTATCTAAGACACGAGCAAGTTCAACGTTCTTCAGATATTCCTGCTGCTCGGTCTTGGATTGAGAGAGCTCAACGCGCAATTTAGCCGTATGTACTGCTGCTTCATGCGCTAGGAAAAGGAATAAGCAGTAAATTTACAATCCAAAAAGCAATAGGAAAATTGGAATTTATACTCACCAACTTGCTCCGTCAGCATATTCCATTTGAATCTTGGCAAATATTTCATTGTCCAAATGTCATCTCGCCATCTCGTGCCTTTCTTTCCACCAATTGGGTGAGCATTCAGCATTGCTGCAACACTACGCGCAACCTTTTTGTCTTTGAATTCAACCCAACCTTCCGTATAATGCACTTTTTTTGTAGAGGTAAACTTCTTTCTGAGATACGCCCGTTTGGGATCTAATGAATCGCGTATAAGCAGGGCGCCTTGCAGAATTGACGTGACTAACCTTCTTGTTGAAGATAAACCCGTCCCACGACACCGTATGCACTCATGAGGTGGCGAACCTTCGCAGGACGCATACCAGGAGGAATACGAGAAATATAGATAACACCCGCCCGGTCCTGAGCCGCCTTAAACGCAGCCAACGCCTCGGGCGTTAAAGGTTTTAAAGTCTTGTCTCCAATAAATCCCCCGGGATCCATGCCTTTGACAAAGCCTTCATCATGGTCACTGTCAGAGCGTTCTTCGTCTTCGTCTACTTCTTCATCCTCATCTTCTTCACTGTACTGCGAAGTTTCCTTCAGCTCAAAATCCTCTTCCTGCAGTCGAGAAGGTCCTGCTTCGGGTTGGGCAAATTTAGTATCTGAAGAGGACTTTTCCTTGAAAACGGGTTTCTCTGCCATGATGTTAGTCTAGGTCTGGCAACTCGGATGCTAACCAAACGGTTTATTGACTATGGAGGAAAGACACAAGCGCGCTGCCTTACTTCGCAATAATTTCTGATTTGCGAAGCTTTTGAGCAACATGTACAAATACATAATGATTTGCACCAAGTTGTCCTTGAGTTACCCCTTTTTAAAAATTTCAAGCAGTTCAATGCAAACGGTACAGAGAATGATATTGTAGGCCACGCTGATAGATTACAAGGTGAATATATAATGTTTAATAAACAACATTATGGCAATCATCTTTTTTGCCAAAGAAGTAAAACTACTCTTATGCCTCCTGCCCGGATGCAATATTCCAGACCATTTTGAGAAGGTCTGCCGCAGGGTCGTTGACATGTTCGAACTTGGAGAACGAAACAGTATACAGGGTTGTTGCGTATGTTTGCAAGTAAGGAGAATACTAATCAAAATACAAAATGTTAGCTCTAATATGATTCGAAGGCACATTGAGAAACTAACCGCTCTGCAGAATTGACGGTACCAACCCCAAGTCTCCCAAGCATTCCATTCATCTCTTTCCCAATTGGCCCGGTTATTCCAAGCCTCTTCGGTTATGACAGTTCGTGCATGAGGATTGGCATGGGAGTCTGAAGCTGATGGAGCAAGGCATGCAACAAATCCTTCCAAAGTCCTTGATAAGGCTGTCCTTTGCTCCTTCGTAAGACTAGAGAATGCCTTCAGTGCTGTTGTAAGTGCGGGGTTGTCTACATGGGGTGCTTCAGTCACTGATGTTTCCAATATCTCTTCTACATAAGGACAAAAAATCGTTGAGACGTGGCACTGGGGCAAGAATAAACAAACAAGTTTTTCGTACCTTTGGGTTCGGTGTCAACTTCCATGGTCTCATCTGCTCTTGCCTTGACACGCGCACGAGCATCGTCGTCTTCTTTCCTCAGAAGTACGACCTTTCTTCTGGCACTGGTCACACGCCCGTTGGCTTTATCCAGCGCTCCTCTCAATAAGTCCCACTCAAAGGCACTAAGGTTCATGGGGCCAGCGAGTTCCGTAAGTTGACCGACAGCAACTCCGTTCATGAATGTCCATGCAACAACGTCGGTTGGGTCAACAATTTGATATTGCATGAGTTTATCGAACACAATGGCCACCATCTGTCGATTGTACTTCCAGAACGATGCCGCGGCCGTTAGGACGTCTGCTTTGGCTTCTGGATTACCATTACCACTAGTCGAAGACGTGCCACCGCTCGCCAAATTACGCAGGAGAGGGAGGTATCGTTCTATCGCATTGAGAAAATGTGAAAACGATCGCGAACCTATGTGTAAGAGTGACTGCACTACAATACTCCGAATTGTGGAGTCCACGTTGATATCAGAAGATTCCAGTGTACTTTTAAGCGTGTCCAGGTGTGCGATAACATCTTCTGCCTTAGCTCTACCACGGAATAGGTTTAGAACTTCCAGGGCAGCATCATGATGCGGGTTACCTAAGAGTGTCTCAACATACATTGTATTGAGAAATTGATTTGCATTACTCACTCGCATCATCGTATGTATATGCAGGCCCAGGGGCCTGCTCTGCAATTGTGTATGCGTCAGGACTCTGCATATCTTGGGGAAGTGTCTTGAGGATGCGATCGTGATATGCCAGTCGAATCTCAAATTCAATTGCACGGCGCATAAACGCACGGCGTGGATGTTGCACGGGTAACGCTAAATCGGGTACCCTAAACATAAAGTGAAGGTCAACTCTACGTTATGCCTCGAGCTATATATGATTCCAACGCACCATTCCTTCCAAACCCAAGCAAATCCGAAGTTGCTCATGTGAACAGCAAACCATTCTGCGAAGCGTCTTGCAGCCTCAACGTCCAAGCCATCCGAAAGAGAATTGTAAAGTTTCCGAATTGACTTTCCGACCGCAGGTCCGACAGTTGATGGGGAAAGTTTGCAAAGCTCGGTGACTAAAGCAATGTAATATATGGACTTTTTGGAGGATTCCGGTAGAACGAAGTATGCACCAAGCACAGTCTAAGATGATTGGCGTTCGATAAGTAATTTATGACGATAAAATAGTTATGGGGAAATCATACCTCAATAATCGTGCTCTCCAATTGCCAGTCCTTTCCGTCAACAGGCGTTTCTTCAGTTGGTGCACCAGGTTTAGGTTTGAAGGTTCCCGGTAGACTCCATTTTGGATATTCAAGTAAAAGACGTGCACATTCCTTCCGGTTGACCTCAAATATCTCAATGATATCTAGGAGAACGGTGCGGACAATGTATCCTGCTGGGCTATTGGGATCTGGCGACACCTGTGCAAATATCTGACGTCATGCATGCTTTTAAGACGTTCAAGTTTCAACTTACATCATCAGCGAACAGGCGAATAAAGAATTCAGGCCATTCCTCCTTTTTCACCGATGACTCCTCGCCAGAGTCTGCGGACATTGCATCAAGTTCAATAACCTCGGGAGGGACAAGAACTGCTGGCAAAATGTATGGGGAGAGGTCCGAAGTCTCGATTTTTGGGTAATTTTTATAAGGCTGTGGTATGCAATTCTCCGTATCTTGGAAATCCGACTGATTGAGAGTATTTAGAGAGCTAAGAAGAATGTCAAGAACCTGAAAGTTATCTTTGTGAGTGTTCCAAAAAAACGAATGAGTTGCCTTACCTCGACAGTATTCTCACTCGGGATTGCTTGACTGGAGATTCGAGTAGAAGGAGATACAAGCCATTTTTGTTGGCTCGTAGTTTCCGTGTACGCTTGGATAGCGTTGATGATTTCATCGACACTTGCCGAAGAATGTGTTTTTAACACTGGCCCAGCCTGTGAATAAGATAAATATCTCTTTGCAACTTGCACATTTACGTTACTTACAATCAAGAGACCTTCACCAGCACACAAGGCTGCTTTTTTGGCCCTTCCATAAGAGACGCCGAATTCATCTAAAACAGCAGTAAACGAGCGAAGGAGAGAAAACATCGAGTCAGTTGACACCAGTCCAGCGACTGTTAAATGAGCAAAGAAATGAATCTACTGGGGGTCAGCGTAGTAATGTAAGATTTAGAATTAGTTACTCACGCAAAGACGCGTTTCCCTCCATTCTACTTTGTCCAAATAAGACTGGAACCCTTTCCAAAAGTCTTCTAAAACCAAACGGCCGAGAGGTGAGTCACCAGCGATAGCAAGTTCAGATGGGTTGTGCAGTAGACGTAGAAGTGCTGCATAGAAAGGGATTTTGTATGGTTGCTCCGTGACCCTGGACAGTTTGTCAGAAATGCAACGAGAGAGCAAGAAAGTATACAATACCCAATACGAAATGCCTCCGATAAAATGGGAATATTCCGTGGCACATGGTCTCGAATCTGCTGCTCCAGGCGTGGAATTTCTTCTATAGGATCCTGGCGAACAGGCTTTAGTCAAATTTGAAGGGAATGACAAAAACATCTTTATGCTCACAACTTCTCCAAGTTTAATTATGGCCGTTTTGAGCTTGTCGTCCGGCGTCTCATAGTCGCGTCGCCGGTCATCGTAGTCATCTGTGTGCATTTGGTTTGTACGTTTGTCATTGTTCTCCACCAGTGTAAGCCTCATTCCTCACCTCTGTCTCTGTGGTGGTACCTCTTTCGGTAGCCACCACCTCGATGCCGTTCGTAACTCATAGCTCAAGGGGGTTTATGTTTTCGATACAGGGTTCCAAGTTAATAGGTTTTTGAGATTTAAATCGATGACCACAGACTGTGAACTCCTCAATGTAGCACGCACGGACGACTACTTCGTGGTTCTGAATTCGTTGAAGTTGAGTCGAAAGTATAGTCTTCGCTTAAGTCACAGCACATGATCACGGGCGACAAGATTGTTACCAATTTGGGATTAAGTAAAGGTCTTGCACCTTCAAGTTCTTGTCCTGTTCACTCCTCTCACGACCTCCTCGCCTGTTCATACTTCAATCATGGAAACATCACGGCTACTTGGATTTGCATGAAGCCATTGGAATGTTAAATATAATTTATACCTTACAAAATATTCTCTTTCTCTAAATCCTACTATGTCACGCCATCTATGATCTGGGTAGCAAGCAGCCATTCAACCATCCGCAAGTTGGACAGAAATCCAAGATGGGGTTCCATAAGAATAATGCAGTCTACACCATCCTGACGTATCCTGGCAAACTGCGAGGATTTCGCGAAAGGTAAGATTCGCAGCTTCTCATTGCTCCATAACTACAAGGGATTTGATGTAGGATTCAAGACAGAACCTCTGTAATCTCTACAGTGGTCTATGTTATGAATAATTAATGAGTATTATGACCATAGTTTAGAGTTCTTCTTCTTATGATGCCAATAGAGTCACCGGGTACATTCTTTAATGTAAGTCGATCTCGGGTTCATCCATTTGAAATTTTTAGTCACTGATCATCGATATCTTGCGCTTACGATTGCATACATCAATCTTTGGACAAATCATAGAAAGACAAGTTTAGCATAACATAGCATCACAAATTCAGGAGAACAATTTTCAGTTTCTATGGACAACTTTGGCCCCAAAAAAGACGGCATGTCTCCTGTTTATGCAAGACGACTACACGGTCGGTCTTCAGAGAAAATAATTGGATATGCATCATATCGAACTTGTCATAGACTACAAAGACCGTCTTTATGAACTGTAGGTCGATTATTTTCCCTCATGGAAGATTTCATTATCAATAAGATAAACTCATGCAATTTGAATGTTTGATAGGGCGGTGATATCACAAGGTTTGGACAGTTCACTTCGATGAAGCCAAGTATTTCCATTCAGGCCTTTGACCTTTTTCTGATCCTTTCTCCGCTATATTTTCAACCTGATACCCCACCTATATCACTAGCGACACGTTCTAAAAGTCTACTACTCTAGGTGCCTCTGCTTTATTAACCGCCAATTTGCCGTCAATCCAATCATGTCCATTGGAATTTCGAACGATGATTCAAATGGGCTTACCAGTGAATACATGAGCTCTCTGCCACTAGTATGTAATGCGCATGAGGTGGAACCTGTTGGCGTCTCTCAATCCATTAGTAAGTTTAATTTGGCTATAGCGTACCTCAAGCTATGCATGTTTATCTACTTGTCTAGACAGAACGATCCTGGAGTCTTTGGTCCAGTCCGGCCTAATTGAATGTAGCGAAGTTAGTCGCCCCCATTATCAAGGTAGAAGCAAGGTGCATTAAAGTATATCGGTAATCCATTAAAAGACAATGCCTCTATTATTCACTTCCAACGGGGTCGGACAACCAAACATGTTCAACTACATAATTCAAGGGAAATTCTCTATCGTCTGTTTTAATAGTGCGAGCTGATGAATGACAGCCATCTTGAACATCCTGCCATGAATGATCGGCGTCTGAAAATATTGTTGCTTTCCCAAAGGCAAGAGCGTCCGACTTCCGCAATGATATGCATAGCTGTGTATAGGTATGCGAAGCGACTTGCCCAGGCTCTGAGAGAAGTCAGAGAATTGCCAAAAATGAAACGGACAGTCTAGAGTATAATACGTCCTCCGTTTTAGCTTGCTTGAATTCAACTGGGACGAACAAAGTAAAAAAATTCATTTGAAACACCTCTTCGAACTAGCCTGAGTAATTTCGCTAGGTGGATTGTACCCCATTTATGCAATTTATAAAGAGAATGTGATGTTTAAGCGCTTACGGCGTGTCTCATAAGGTGCATACATGGAATTTCTCTATGGCAAAGCAAATATACAAACATACATGTACATGGGCAAAAAAAAAAAACATTGCAATAGAAATGTTATGGTGTGGTAATAGAACCTTTACTTGAGCTTCAGGTGGGTAAATAAATATGGACTAGCGAATAATTCAAAGTGCGGATATATCTAATAAGTGGTAAAGAACGGAAGAGAGAAAACGTTGGATTTTGCAGCAACATCATGCCGCTATTCTCACCACTACTGTACCCCCGTCTCCCAAAGGGCCATTGTCCACAAAAACGAAAGGAGTATCCTCGAAAGGCACAGTGCGCGTCATTTGAAGAGGCACCGGTCTAGTGAAGTCGATGTCATCGACCACAGGCCTGACATCAGCCTCCAGTGCCTGTCGCAATACTATTCCCAGCGTCTCACCAACGTCGTCGCCTTCCCAATCAACGTCCTGCGCCACGCTGACCCAAGCGTAACCAACTTTGGCTTTGGTGTCTGCCGTTTCTTCGACAATAGCGTCGCGGCCAGTGCCGTCATTGCCAATCCTCAGCGACCGCAGTCCTGCGCGAAAGTTGTCCCCTGCAGTAGGTATAGCGCGTTCTGGTACATCACCGACAAGCGTAGTGAATTGACCCGAATCGCGGCGCTTAGAAAGACCAGGGGATTTGATGGGAGAATCGAAGGTGCTGGTGTCAACACCAGTCGACCGTAGCAAGCGTTCCGCCGCCTCTCTAACCTCTTTACCACCAATTGTATCCAGTACCGCATCGAAAATATCCCCATCCTCTCTCAGAGAATCCAGCACTCTGACTGCAGCACCTCTGCCATCATCTACGCCGCCCCCACCTTCTCCATCATCAAATATAACTTCATCTGCCCCCCACTCCCTTGCTCGCTCTTCCGTGACACGCATGAATTGATCTCCGACTTCCTGCGTCGCATTCATTGGAACAGAAGAGAAGGGCACATGCACAGAAACTCGCCATCCTCGTCTGACGAGCATCTGCACTGCCATGGCGCCAGCACCATCGTGGCCTCGCAGTACCAGTGCACGTCGTCGATATCCAATATCATGGTCTGACATTGCGCGATAGGATGACAGGCTATTTGACATACTTCTTTGACCTGTTCCTAAATCAAACCCTACTCGATCGACGGAAGAAGGCGTTGTCTTTTCTTTCGACGATGATGAAGAGAATGCATAAACAAACGTCCGCACAGCTCGGTATGCGGGCAATCCACATAGAGGAAGAAGAGCCAGTTCTTCTAGGGAAAGACCTGCAGAATCATTGGAGGATATGCTAGGCGTATTCTGAATACTTCGCGGTTGAGGGACGCGTTGTATGCGACGCCGGTCAACCACGATGAATTCTGCTAATGCTCCAGCCTGAATAAAAACATCATTAATACGTTTTATTCGACTATCATCATTCTTTGACCGTCATGCCTTTTGGGCACAACACGAATATTTGATAGGCACACAAGGAAAGGAACTCACTTTACGAACATCCAACAACCCAATCACCCAATCACCCTTCCTTGCCACCTCCTCTCTTACGTCCCATCCACATTCCAGCACTCTTCCAACAAAGCTTCTCCCAGGAATATACCCTACATCAGCTCGAGTGTGCTTAATTTGACTATTCTTCTTTTCTCTCTTGCTCTTCCCTGGTGAAGGAGACGCCGAGGATGTAGTAGATGTAGCATGGGACAAGGTGGTGTTATTTCTTTTTAGAGAAAATGACAAAGAACGTTTGGGTCCGCTAGAATCTGGTAGAGCACTGTTCGCAGACTCTGGATGGTCTTGGCGGGATTGCAATTTCTCCTCGGATTGTTTAGTCTTGGACGGTGTTGAAGCTGCGGAGACAGATCGCATGTGCGAAGGAGCGTCTTTGTTGGCAGTCTTTTGCTTTACACTTCCGGTGCGAGATAAACGCATGCTCAAGGTACGCCCAAGGGCCGCAAGCGGGCCCTTCTTCGTGCTGTCGAGCCCTCCTTCAGACTTCATCATAACGTCGTCATTTCCATCTTCTCGTTCCGTTTCTCCACCGTTGTTGTCTTCCTCCACCTCCATCTCCCGACCCTGCACTTCCTCATCCTGTCCCGTGTAAAGTCTTGATGGATCAGAATTACCACCAAATCTCACACCAACCAGTCTACCATCAACACCGTCAACACCGACGGCCCATACTTGAACGAGCACGCTTCCACTGGGTACATGATTGGGCGGCGAGCGATACGAGGTGAAACCGAGGGGTGTGCTGTCAATTGTTTTTGTTTTTGTTTTTTGAATAATCTGCCTGGTATCAGGCGGACTAGTTGAAACCGGTAATGGCACATGCGCTCGTGGTTCAGAGATGGACCTTTTCCTTCCAAATCCCAGGAACCCGCCTAACAGCCCACCTCCTTTCAACCCAAGGCCCCTTACCACCTCCACTGTAGCCATGGTAGTCTGGGCAACTCCAGATTTCGTTAAATCTATCTTCCCATCCGCAGATAACCACCCATCAGCCTTTCCGTGGCCATTCGTCTTACCACCAGCCGGTGGCGGAGCTCTGGGCAAAACAAGAGATGTGTATCCTTGCGTCGCTTTACTAGGGCGATCTCCAGTGGAATTGTAAACAAGAGCATTAACCTCCGATGTTAAAGTTTTAGGAGGTGCTCGGTTTTGGCGGGTAGGTGTTGCTGATGTAGAAGTAGAGTTGGATCTCGAGTGCGTCGAACTTGGATTAACCTCCTTTCCCTCGCTACCCGACGTCCCACTACCATCGTTCTGGTCGTTAATAGCTAGCGCTTCCATGCGAGGCGTGAATGGACCTTCTTCATCCTCTTCCAGAACGGCATCCATACCGATCATGCCGCTCGGTGGAGGCTTGTGATGATTGGGCTTCTTTCGCTGAACGGGAGGGTTTGGCAAAGAATTTGATTTTTGGGTGCTTGAAGGTGCTTTACCCAGGGGACCATTCCTCCCAGTTGCTGTTGTCGTGCTCGTTGACGACGTACCGTTAGGAGTAGAGGTTGCTTTCGATGGACGGACTCCATTTTCGTTCTGCGCAGATGGTTTCGACGGCGGCGTAGACGTAGGAAGGGGGGAAAATGCCGAAAAGGTGTGTGGTTGTCGAGGAGATTTGCTTCTGTTATCTGAAGCCGAAGTATCAGGAATATGACCATGGTTTAACGACCTTTCCGCCTGCACATCCTTTTCTTTCCCTTTGGCAGTAGGAGTACTGCTGGACATCTTAATCTGAGCTTCCAAACGCGACCCGGCAGCGACATGAGTGTATGTTTGTGATTTGGTTGGTGTTTTCTTCGTTGGAGATGGGGCTGAACTTCCGGGAGTAAGATTTTTGTCAGTCAGAGGGGACTTCGTGGGAATTGAGGAATTGGAACTATGACCGTTGACGCTCTTCGTTTTGTTATTGAGTGGATTTGAGTTCGTGGAGTTTGTGACAGAAGCTTCTGTACTCGCATTCTTGGCGCTTCTACCTGTAGTACCTGTAGTAGTAACAGTAGTTTTTGTTGCTTCTGTCCTTGATGCCTTAAACTTTTCTTTGGCTTTTGAGAACTTTTCATCGGAGTCGCTTTGGTAAGGTGTTGTGAGCTTTGTGGATTCATTCGAATCTATAAAGTCCGAGAAGACAGAATGACCTTCCAAACTTGTTGAAGACAAACTGGATGACGATGAAAGAGCATGTCGTGCTCTGGTTGACTGTGACGTAGAAGTAGAGGGAGTTCGAGTGGATGGAACAGCAGCTTGATGTCCAGAGCTTGAAGGTTTTGAAGGAGCTGTAACAGAGGAATCACCGACAGGTAATTGCATTGGCTGATAGGATTCAGAGGAAACGTTGCTGAGAGATCTTCGATTCAGTCTTCGTGCAGAAGGGAAAGTAATTGTTGCAACGGATGAGGCCATTGATGTACGTGGTGAGGTGTTGGGCGTGAAGAAGACTTCGAGATCCGAGTCGTCATCGTCGTCCGACTCGGAACGCTGAGATGGATACCGAGTGGGCGCCAGCGTCGATAAAGCGTGTAAACTCTGCTGGAAATAGCGTTAAGATGAGCGAAAGAAAACGGCCGTCTCGGATAATCTGCCCAGTGTGAGATAGTAAAATGTGACGTACGGTAGCAGTTACTTCTACATGCTTCGTCCTCGCGCTTTTCAACTCTTTCTCCCTTTCTCTCTCACTTGCAGCCTGCGCGCTGGCGGCAATGCGCAACATCTCCTGCTTAGTCGAGTAATACTCTTGCTTCGGTTTAGTCTCCACGACGTTGACATACGTTTGCGAAGGCTGGTTCAGCAGTGTCTGAACCAGTGTCGGTTTGGCCATATTGTCCTGTAGAGGCCCTGGAGTTCTAAAGGAAAATATTCGAGCCTGAGATGCGAAGGAGAGCCGCCGACTTGAATTCTGACTCAAACACAAAGGCAACAAGGAGTTGCAGCACGGCAACCTCGCACGATTCCGCCAAGACAAAATCTCTGCCAAATACGGAAAAACCTCCTTCCCATCTCCCGTTTCGGTGATTGCGTCATTTTGAGATCGCCCAGGTTACCCCAGACCTCGGAATCAGAATTTCAAGAAGCGCGGCGCTAAAACTAGTCTGCATCACAAATCTAGAGGACCTCGCAATATTAATCTTATAGCGCATATGTGCATAGCTCCCTGGGTTTGAATTGCCATTATATCAATTCAAGTTCCTGGTATCAAAGCAAGACTTATGGGAAAGGAATTAATAGCACTGCTCAGCTGTCCTTTTTTGATCAAGCTCGATATGATAGATTGTAAGCGCTTTTAGTAACGAGTAGTAGAGCTGATAATGGCATTGATATATGCGCTATGAAACAGTAGAAGCCTTGCAAAGTTCGTCCTATCTTCGCTAGGTAAACTTAGTTTGTTTCAACGCACGCGCAGCGCCTTCAAATTCGATTAGCTACTTCTAGCACGTTGGAGCTCAGAATCGTCACTCCCAGCTACAGCATTGCGAGCTCCGACTTAATGTGTATGATTAATTTGTCAAAAACAAAAAACATCTCCGAGCTTCGTGACTCAAGTACTCATCAAGCGGTCAGATTTGCGGGATGACACAAGCATACGTCTTGTAAACTACATAGTACATTCACTCGCAATAATAAGAAAACGAATTTGCAAGGGTTCCCCCGTTAAAGATTTTCGAATACAGAGTGGTAAACCATGCGGCACAGCGCACGTTGGGATCCACTATTGATTATAGTCGTAACGCATTAATTGGCGCAGTGACATTCTGCGTAATCATTAGACAAAATTCATTCCACCTATGGCAAGGGAACTCACAATATATGAACAAGTAGCATGGAAGGGAGCCTAGGATAGTAGGGTATTGCGTGTAGGGTATTCACGCGACAACGCAGTAAGCGTTCCCGTTGCTGCCCTTAGTTTCCTCGTTAGAGGGAGCAGAGGTAAATTCAATGTTGTTGAAGGAGTCCATTGATGCCGTTAATGTCGTATTTAAGGCTTTTGGATCAGGTGCAAGGAGAGTCTGCGACAGGGGAAATTTCCTGCCAAAAACAGTGGCATATTTATACCTTTCAGACAAGACCAACCATTTTCACGAAGCATTTTTAATATCAAGTCAAATTCCAATTCGGTCTCTGCTTCGTATTGTATATGTACTTTCTAGACGCTTGGAATGGCAAGTGCAACCAAGGAAACAATATCGACATATACGATGAAGGACCTAGCGCTTGGAGTCGGGCCCTAGCAACACGGCAACGTTTTGTGGGGACACACAAAACGTGGAGTTGAACGACGATCAGCGACAATCATGGTCAATTGTCTTGGTAATGACTACAATGAAACTCAGGAAAGAGGTGCCTCGGGCTTCATTCCCATATACAATAATTGGCGCTGGCGCTAATTGCAGACTCGTATTATACCCGAACTCCAACCCGAACCTGGCATATTTTGTCGCGCTATTTAGTCACAATTAAGCAAACTGAACTTTCAGATATAATAAAGCTACAATAAAGAATGAGAATGCTCTATTGCAAGACCACAGAGCCTCGAGAGAATTCATTGTTACGCTGAAAAAAGGTCGTGGAGACCAAAAACAGCGCGCCTATAAGATGCCCGCAGCAGAGGCCTTGTTCCACAAACAATTAGTATGTACTCATCAGGACATAAATATCTAGTCAAACCAAATTGGGCAACTACGTATGACCATGTCGATTCATGAGTACGGCTCTACATGGTCTAACATTGATCGGGGCCAGGTGAATTTCAACGAACAAGCATTTACGGTGTTGTGCTTGGCCTCCTCAATTGTTGAAGAAGAAAAAGAGGACAAAAAATTCTCCTTTATATGAAGTCTATGGTGTTCAAATCTCTGCTTTTGAAAAAGCAGAACGCCTCAGCGCTATACTAAACTGATTCTAAATGGGTCAATCGTGAGAATATATACCTAATACGGAAGATATTTCCCAATCTGTTAATAGACAAAAGTTCAACCACGGTAAACAGACCTCAGTGAACCATGAAAAGAGAAGTTAACATCGATCGCTACCCATAAATTTTCAATTTTACTCTTACAAAAGGTTATTGTATTCACAGAAATATCTTGTACCGTGCGCCTCCTGTATCAGCCAGGATTTTGGATGAAGGCCGAGAATTCTGAGCTGCTTCCGCCCTTCGGTGGCGACTCCCTTAGGGAGGATGTGACGTACAACTGCCCTTCTTCTATGTTTTATAGACTATTGACATATGTTTTTCTGTCAAAAACGAACATACACATATATTGTAGCAGATGTTTGATGATATTGGGGGCAAAAGCATAGTTTCAGGCTGTACTATGTTACTTGAAAATATAATTTTATCGCACTTGTCAAATTGCATTCACATTTCGCTTTTATGTTTATTTTTTCGAACGAAAGAACTAGTACTAGTCTCTAAGTACTTAAGTAGTCAACATTGTGCATCCAACGCGTATATGTAGATATTTCCAGAGAGAAGCCAGAAGTCTCAAACTAACGCGGAATGGGTGTGGAGGACCATGGTGGTATATCTAGAAAATATGACACCAAGAGATTAGCGCTAAGCCGTGGCAATAATTCTTGGTCTTGGAGTGAGCTACTGCATGACACAGGACGTTGGTGGTGGTTTTCTATCAATAACTTTATAAAACATACAGTATGAGCTAAAATAAAAACCAAAAACATTTACAACACATAGGAAAGTATGCGGGTATGACACACATACCCGACGTCAGAGAAAACATCTCATAGGAAGTTGCCACCGAAGAGCGGAAGCTGACCAGAATTCTCGGCCTTCATCCAAAATCCTGGCTGATACAGGAGGCGCACGGTAATCTTGGGGTAGAGTCTGTGGTCACTGGTTCAAGAATGTGAGTCTTCGGGTCCCTGCAAACGTTGTATCCTTGTCTATCTAGTACACCCACTTACACAGACAGTTAACCTGAATTGACCAAGTTCTGTGCACAGAGCTCCTTATTTGACTCACACAATCTTCTTTAGACACCTCAAGGCCTCAGAGAAGTTTGACTTTGGGATGTAACTTGGAGCCTTAACCGATGTTTGACTCACGACGTAACCGGCCCGGGTCTTTTCAAACTTTCGCCAAGACATAAATTATCTCCGAGCTCCGAATGTAATCAGCTTTCTCATGTAAACCCAATCCCCGCACG
>Ga0247779_1000471_pt1 | contig 25782 bp, 24 predicted proteins | sample UWRJL221509R5_FD_179925 | JGI IMG/M metagenome (GOLD analysis project Ga0247779, IMG submission 179925) | Plant litter microbial communities from Arlington Agricultural Research Station in Wisconsin, United States - UWRJ-L221-509R-5 | ecosystem: Environmental > Terrestrial > Plant litter >... | reverse complement strand
TGACGGCGGACGGCGTGCCCTACCTCGCGATGGAGCTCCTGCGCGGCGAAACTCTAGCCGCTCTGATGGAGGCGCGCGGCCCGTTGCCGCCACAGTACGCGTGCGAGCTGATGGTGCAGGTCTTGGCTGCGCTGTCCGCCGCGCATGCACGGGGCTCGTGTCACGGCGATCTGAAACCCGGCAGCGTGATGGTCACCCATCCGCGCCCGGATCGCCCGCACGTCAAGGTGCTCGACTTCGGCATTGCGCGACGCAGCCAAGCGGGCGATGCGCACAGCGACCTGTTTTCAGCCTCTGCCTTGCTTTATGCCATGCTTGCCGGCCGCGATCCGTTCGCAGGCAGCGCACTGAGCGCAGGCGCGCAGCGAGTGGCTGTCGCCGACCTCGCGCCACTGTGCCAGGTCAATCCGCTGGTGCCGAAATTGCTCGCCGCGATCGTCGAGCGCGGTCTCTCACCCGAACCGCAGCAGCGCATCGAGAGCGCCGACGAGTACGTGGCGCTCTTGCAACCGTTCACTGGCGCTGGCAGCCACGTGCTCCCGCTCGGCCCGCAGCGTCGCATGTCGAGCGCTCCGAACCCGTTCCTCGCCACGCAGCGTGAGATCGAGAGCCAAGCCACGCTCCCGGCAGAGCGCCCGTCGCGTGAGTCTTCCGTAATCCCGGTCCGCGTGGCGTCCTATTCGCGCGGCGTGACCGATTCGCTGTTGCTCGCACCACGCTTCCCGCGCTCTGCGAACTCGCCGCGCCTGGAAATCGGCAGAGACTTCCTGCCCATCCAAGGCGAGCCCGGCTGGGCCGAAGTCGAGCAGCGTCGGGTCTCGACGCAGGCGCCGCAGGCGCCGCAGGCGCCGCCTGCGAGTCACACAGGCCGCAAGATATGGCTCACGCTGGTCGCGACGGGCTTCGGCTTCGGGCTGGGTGTCCTGATTGCCTGGCTGAGTGGCGCGATCTAGGCGTCGTTTGGCTCAAACGCCGATTTCCGCCGAGCCTGGCCGGAATCTCGCAGCGCGAGTTTGACAGACCGCGGGTTCGGCTCTACGCCCCTTCCGCCATGACCGAACCAGTGACCGCTACCCGTGAAATCGGCCCGGACGATCCGGTGCCCGGGGTCAAACACGTGATCTTGGTCATGAGTGGCAAGGGCGGCGTGGGCAAGAGCACCGTGGCCTCCAACCTGGCCCTCGCCCTGTCGCGCATGGGGCGTTCCGTCGGCTTGCTGGACGCGGACATCTACGGGCCGAGTATCCCGACCATGTTCGGCATCACTGGGCAGCCGATGAGTGATGGCAAGCAGATCCAGCCGCTCGAACGCTTCGGTATCAAGCTGATGAGCATCGGCTTTCTGCTGGAAGATCCGAAGGCGGCGGTGGTCTGGCGCGGCCCCATGTTGCACGGCGCATTGCTTCAGTTTTTGAAGGATGTGAATTGGGGCAAGCTCGACTTCCTGCTGCTCGACTTACCTCCCGGGACGGGCGACGTATCACTCACCCTCTCGCAAAAAGTGCGCAGCACCGGGGCCGTGATCGTGACCACCCCGCAAGAGGTGGCGCTGCAGGACGTGTATAAATCCGTCTCGATGGCCCAAAAGGTGGGCATTCCCCTGCTCGGGGTGGTCGAAAACGAGAGCTACTTCATCTGTGACGGCTGCGAGAAGCGGCACGAGCTGTTCGGCAGCGGGGGCGGGCAAAGCGTCGCCGATTACGCCAAGGCGCCACTGCTCGGCCAAATTCCGCTCCATCCGTCGGTCCGCCAATGGGGCGACGCCGGAACGCCAGTGGTTCAAGCAGCTCCGGAGTCGGAAACCGCACGGGCGTTCGTGGCCGTCGCCACGAAACTCGTGGAAAACCTGGAACAGAGCGAGCCCGAGGCCGGGCTCTTGATCGATCGCAGCGGCGGTGTAAACCGACGCCTGCCCATTGCGCGCTGAACGGAGCTGCAGCGCTCGCCACTTCGAGAAACAAATCGGTCGCCTGGGAAGATTGGCAGGCGGCTGCAAGAGAGATATAGGGCTCTCGCCCCCCGCCATGACGTCCACCGACACCATTTCAAGCGACGCACCGTCCACTCCCAGCGCCGTCAGCGACAGCACCCAAGTGCACGTCGCCTCGGATGCATCCACTGCCTCTCCCACAGCGAGCAGCGCGAGCGAAAGTGCGCCCGTCGAAGTCGCCGCCGCGAGCGAGAGCCGCGTCGAGACTTCGAGCGACGACTCCGAAGCTGAGAGCGAAGGCGGCGACGAAGGCGGCGAGAGTGAAGGCAGCGAAAGCGCAGAAGCGGAAGGGGCAACTGGCCCCGGCGCTTCGGACAAGCCGAAGAAGAAGCGCCGTCGCAAGAAGAAGCGACCGGGCACTGGCGCCCCAGGCGCTGAAGCACGCGAGGGCGGAGCACCTCGCCAGCAGCATCATCGCGCGAGCGACCGCGCGCCGTTTCACACCGGCGAAGAAGTGTTCGGCAAGGTCACCGCGGTGCTCGAGACCGCGATCATGGTCGACCTGTCTGGCAAGGCCTTGGCCATCTTCGACCGCAACGAGATGGAGCCGGATGATTTGGTGCCGGCCGTGGGCGATCGCTTCGTCGCACGCATCCACAACGACGGCGTGCGCGGTGGGCTGGTCGTGCTCACGCGCAAGCCCCTGCGCGAAGAAGAGTCGAAACCCAAGGTCGAGCAAGCCGCCAAAGACGGCTCGTTGGTCTCCGGTCTAATCACCGGCGTGATCAAGGGCGGCGTCGAGGTCGACATCGACGGCTTGCGCGCCTTCGCTCCCGCCTCCGGCATGGATTTGCATCCGGCCAACGCGAACTTCGCCGTGCTGGTCGGTCAGCGCATGGAGTTCAAGGTCGTGCAGTACGAAAAGGGCGGCCGTGATGTCGTCGTTTCGCGCCGTCCGATGCTCGAGGCAGAAGCGCACGAGCGGCGCAAACACGCCATTACCTTGCTGCAAGAGGGCCAGGTCATGAACGGCGTCGTGCGCACGGTCGTGGAGTGGGGCGCGTTCGTCGCCTTGCCGGAAGCCGAGAATCTGGAAGGCCTCGTGCACGCCAGCGAAGCCAGCCACGATACGCGCGTACCGCTCACCGAGCTGTTTCGTGCCGGCGACCGCATCGAAGTCAAGATCACCAAGATCGACGAGCGCGGTAAGATCTGGCTCAGCCGCAAGGCATTGGTCGAAGACCCCTGGGCTGTCGCCAAGCAGAAGTACGCACAGGGCTCGCAGCACAAGGGCAAGGTCACGCGGCTCGAGAAGTTCGGCGCCTTCGTCGAGCTCGAACCGGGCATCGACGGCCTGCTCCACGTCTCCGATCTCTCGCTCGAACGCATCGAGCATCCGGAGGCGGTGCTGAAGCTCGAGCAAGAGGTGGAGGTGCTCGTGCACCACTTCGACCCTCGCTCCAAGAAGCTCACCTTCCACCTGGCTCCGAAGCCGGAGCACGCCAACGAAGCTCCGCAAAAGATCGTGCGCAACGCGCTGGTCAAGGCCGAGGTAATCAAAGGTGAAGCCGCCGGCGTGCTGGTGCGCTTGATGGGCGTCACTGGGCGCGCCGCCCGCGGCTTCATCCCTGGCGCTCAGACCGGTACCGCCCGCGGCACCGACCTGCGCAAGGTGTTCAAGCCCGGCACCGTGTTGGATCTGAAAGTCGTCGACCTCGATCCACGCAACGGCGAGCCCAAGCTCAGCCTGCGTGGCTTCAAAGAGGACGAAGAGCGGCGCGCGCACAAAGAGTATCGCGCCAAGCTCAAAGCCGAGGGCGGCTTCGGCACCCTCGGGGATTTGCTGAAAGCCCGCCTGGGCGCCAGCGACCCGAAGTAGCTGAAAGTAGATTGGCGGGCCGGACCCGGCCCGCCAATCACTTGTAATTAAAGCGATTTCTGCCGCCGGCTGCGGGCTGAACCGGTGCCTTCGAGCGCGCCAGGCGAGGCTTTGGCCCAAGCTTCGCAGCGGCGCGGTTGTCTGACCGGATAGTGCTACTCTATCTTGGACCGAGGCCGCATACCCACGAGGTTTCCACGCGCGTCAGCGCGCGCTCAGCGATGTCCAAGCGAACGGATCGCGAACTGGTTGACGCTGCCCGCGCGGGGGAAAGTGATGCGTTCGGCGTGCTCATGCGCCGACATCAGCGCCGTATCTACCGGCTCGCGTTGCATTTGCTGCGCGATCCCGCCGAGGCCGAGGACGCCACCCAAGAGACCTTCGTTCGAGCCTACGGTGCGCTCGATCGCTTCGACGGTCGCAGCGAAGCCTTCACGTGGATCTACCGCATCGCCGTGAATCTTTCCTTGAACGTGATCCGAGCGCGTAAGCCCAACCGCAAATCGTTCTCCACCGACGACCCGCGCCTGGAAGGCGTGCTGGTCGAAACGCGCGCCGGCAGCGCAAACCCTCTGGGTGACAGCGAGAATCGCCAACTCGGCCGCGTACTGTGTGAAGGCATGGACGCCCTGAGCGATACGCTGCGCACGACTTTGATCTTGGTCGGCGTCGATGGCTTGAGTCACGCGGAAGCCGGTGAGGTGCTCGGCTGTCCGGAAGGCACCGTTGCCTGGCGCGTGCACGAGGCACGAAAAAAGCTCAAACTGTTCTTGGTCGAGCGCGGCTTCGCGCCCAAAGGTGAAGAGGGCGCCGCGTGAACGATCGCCGCTCTTCATCCGATCTCGGCTCGAGTGCCGAGGCAACGCTCAACGCTTTTCCGTTCCCCGAGCGCGATTGGGAGCGCGACGCGCGCGCCATCGAAGCACGCCTGACGGACAGCATACGCGGCTCCACCGACGCTTCGCTCTTGGCAGCGCCGCTGCCCAACGAAACCGACGAGCCGAGCTCGATGTCAGCCACAGCGACGCCCCTCACCCACTCCGGCGTGCGTACGCAAAGCTTGACCGAGATGGCGCGCCGCAGCGTCGAGAAAAAGCAAGCCAGCGAGCGGCAAATGGCGCGCGAAAGCCTGGCGCTCGCGGCCCAGCAACGCCAAGTGGCGCTGCCCAGCGGGGCAGCACCCGTGCCGGCGAGCGTCAACCAGGTTGTAGCAGTCAGCCAGGCACGCGAGAGCGCGCGGGTCGCGAGCAACACCAGCAACCGCTCGCTCAAAATCGCGCTCGCGTTCCCTGCGCTGGCCTTGGCGGCCGCAGCGCTGCTGTGGTTCAGGCGCCCCGAGCCGGCGGCGCTGGCGACGAACAGCGTCGCGCAAGCTGAGCCCAACGCGGTCGCGACCGGCGCAATCGCCGAGCCGCAGCCCACGCCAGACACGCCCCGCGGGGTCGACCCGGGCACACTGCCGGGCGAAGCCACGCCGGCCGCTGCTCCCGCGCAGGGCAAAGTGGCCGCCCTGCCCGGCAAGCCTTCAGCGAGTAAGCTCGCAGCGAAGGACAGCCACGCCGCCCCCGCGGCAGAAGCCGTCGATCGCTCGCTACCGCCCGACCCCAGCTTGCGTCCTGCGGACAGCCGCGGCGGTGAGCTGCCCGCCAAGCCGACCACGGGTGCGGTACAAGTCGCGCTCGGCGCGGTGATGGGCGGCGCGCGTCATTGCGTGGCCGGGGACGACGCGCCGTCGAGCGCCGTGGTCGTGTTTGGCTCCGATGGCCGAGTGCAGCGCGTCACGGTGAGCGGCGCTGCGGCAGGAAAGTCGTCCGCCAGCTGCATCGAAGCCCAGCTCCGCCGGGCGAGGGTGCAGCCGTTCGCGGCCTCGAATTTCAGTGTCAACGCCACGGTGCGCCCGGAATAGGCCCCGCTGAACGAATTATCAGAAGAAAATTTGCGTTTGGCCCAGGAAAGCCGGAGTCCGCGTTGACAAGCCGAAAAGCTTCGCTCATAGTCCCGGCCCCTCGAGCCCTACCGGGCCCTTTTTGAAGGTATTCTGATGGTTTCTTCTACTCGGCAGACTGAACGTCGTCGGTATATCCGAGCGCGCAGCCAAGGCGCCAACAACAAGGGCAGCCAAACGCCCAAATTCCCGGTTCACCAAGAGGGTTACGACCCCAAAGCGCCCGACGCGCGCAAGCCGAAGGCCTGACGCACCCGCGTCAGCTCCGCATACTCTCGAGGATTAAAGGCGATGGCCAATCACCCGTCTGCAGAAAAACGTAATCGTCAGCGCCTGGTGCGCGCCGAGCGCAACCAAGCCGTGCGCAGCGCACTCCGCACTGCCGTCAAAAAGGCTCGCGCCGCAATCGCAGCTGGCAACGTCGAGGCCGCCAAGGCCCCGGTGGCAGCCGCGTCGATCGCGCTGGCCAAGGCCGTGAGCAAAGGCGTCGTGCATGCACGAAACGCCTCGCGCACGACCTCGCGCATCCAATCTGCGCTGCACAAAACCGCGCGCTGAGCGCTTTTTCGCTTCTACCCGCGGGCGTATGAGCGCGTAGAAGCACGAGCGCGGCCGCTGGTCGTCGCAATTGCCCGCGCTGGCATGCTACGCTGATCCGCGTGCGTCATGGGGCGCACGCGGGAGACGTTGCGGTCATGCCGAGCTTGGAACAGGAGACCGAAAGCGAGCTGAGCGCGCTTGTCGGGACCACCGTCGCCGGTAAGTACCGAGTCGACCGCTTGATCGGCCGTGGTGGCATGGGTGCCGTGTTCCAGGCCGTGAATCCGGCCATCGGCAAACGCGTGGCGCTCAAATTCCTCGGGCACGAGGCGGCGCAGAACCGCGAGGCTTGTCAGCGCTTTCAGCGTGAGGCTGAAGCGGCAAGCCTGGCCGAGAGCGCCCACATCGTTCAAATCTTCGACTCCGGAGTCACGGACGGCGGACTGCCGTTCCTGGTCATGGAGCTTCTGACGGGTGAGGATCTGCGGGCGCGCCTCGAGCGCGAGGGACGGCTGAGCGTCCCCGCCGCCCTGCGCATCGTGAGCCAAGTGCTGCGCGCGCTGCTGCGGGCGCACGAAGCAGGCATCGTGCACCGCGATCTCAAGCCGGACAACGTCTTTTTGTGCGCGCGCGACGACGATCCCTCGTTCGTGAAGGTGGTCGATTTCGGGATCTCGAAAGTCGCACACGCGCGCGCCGCCGATACGCTCACCAGCCGCGGCACGGTGCTCGGCACCGCGTTCTACATGTCGCCCGAGCAAGCCCAGTCGTTCGCCGACATCGACGGGCGCACCGACTTGTTCAGTGTCGGGGCGATCTTGTTCGAAATGCTCGCGGGCAAGCCGCCACACACGGGTCCTACTTACGAAGCCGTGCTGATCGCAATCTGCACGCAAGACGCCGTCGATGTGCGCACGCAAGCACCCGAGGTTCCGGCAGCAGTGGCCGCGTTGCTCAAGCGCGCGCTCGAGCGCGAACGCGAGCAACGTTTTCAATCGGCGCGCGAGTTCCTGACCGCCATCGCCGCGCTCGAGGCGACACTCGCGCAAGACGCGTCGGCCTGGGCCACGCCGTCCTCGAGCTCGAGACCGCCCACGCCGCCAGCACGCAAACGCTACGGCACCGTGCTGGCGGGCATCATCGCGAGCTTGGCAGGCTTCGCATTGACCGCCTATTTCGTCACGCGCAGCAGTGATCCGAGCCCGCTGCGTCAAGAAGCGACGCGGCCGCCAGCCATCGCGGCCGTGAGCGCCGTGGCCAGCGCTCCCCTGCCACCTATCGTGGCACCGCTGGCCAGCACCGCGCAGGCTACGTCGACGCAACCGGCGCGTGTGCCAGGGACGGCGACCAACAACCCGCGCCGGCCGCCAGCTGCGAAGCCCAGCGCGCATGTCGCATCCGGTCTACAGCTCAGCACCAAAGAGCCATAAAACGTGATAGCGAGAAGCGATGCGCCTGTGCGCCATCCCGGCTCTGTCGCTGGTCTGTCTGCTCGCAGCCGGTCCTCGATGGGCACACGCCGCCTCCAGCGCGGATCCCGACCCGAGTAGCTCGAACCCGACGGCCGAGGCGACAGCCGAGGCGACGGCCGAAGCCCGGCGTCACTTCAAGCTCGGCATCAAACTCTATCAAGACACCAACTACCCAGGCGCCCTGGCGGAGTTCGAAGCGGCCTACGCCCAAAAGCCGGGGCCGAGCTCACTGCAGAACGTCGCGCTCTGTCAAAAAGCGCTGTTTCGTTATCGCGAAGCAGCCGCCACGCTGGAAGAGCTGCTGCGCGCGCACGAAGGCGAGCTCAGCGAAGGCGAGCGCAAGGCCGTCGCTGACGCCATCGCCGAGCTGCACGGTTTGGTGGGCTCGATCGTCGTCAACGTCGAGCCCAGCGACGCCAAGGTCACGATCGACGGTCGCGCGGTTTCGCTCGGCGAGCTGCGCGCAGGCGTGGACGTGAACGTCGGTGAGCACACGCTGGTCGCGGATTTGCCGGGCTACGCGCGCCTGTCACGGGTGGTGAGCGTCGCGTCCGGGCAAAAGCGCCTGCCCATCGAGCTCAAGCTGAAGCCCACCGATGGCTTTTTGAACGTGATCGCCAGCGATCCGCGAGCAGCGATCGCCATCGACGGCACGACGCGCGCTTTCCACGAGTGGCACGGCACGGTCAAGCCGGACACGGACCACTTGATCCAAGTCTTTCGCGAGGGTTACGAAGGCTTCGAGACCAGCGTGACCGTCGCGCTCGGCAAGACCCTGGACGTGCACGCAAAGCTCGGTCCGCCGATCGGCGGGGAACCGGCCGAGGCTGCGCCGGAAAAGCCGGGCAGCATGCCCGCGCCCCCACCGCGCCGCGTTCCGCGTGGTTTCTACGGCCTGCTCACGCTCGGCGTGCTGGGGCTCGCTGAAGATCCACTGCAGCTCAACGGAACGCGCTCGAACGACGCCATGGGCAGCGTCGGCCTGCGCGGCGGCTATCGCATGTGGGCTCCCGTCGCGCTCGAATTCATGCTCGACTTTGGCAGGCTCAAAGTCGAAGACGCCACGAGCGTGGACGATTCGACCCCGCGCAACTACTCCCTGAACGCGTTCCGCTTCGGCCCCAATTTGAGGTTGATGACGACCGGGAAGAGCGTGCGCTTTTCCTCGGCCATTGGCGCCGGCGTCGTGCACCACAAGCTCGTGCTCGACCCGGTCGCCGAGAACCCGACCCTCACGGGTGGCAGCGCCAGCGGCTTCGACGCCTTTTTCTTGCTCGAGCTCGGCGCCCAATGGAGCATCGGTCATTTCCTGCTAGGCGCCGAAGTGGTCGCCTTGATCGACGGCGCCAGCAGCCTGAACAAGGAGAACATCGAGGGTGCCAGCAAAGCCTTCGGCGACACCAACACGCTGCCCCTGTTTGGCCTGGGGATCCACGGCGGTTATAGCCTCTGGTAGCTTTGGCTCGGCTCGCTGCCGATTACTGCAAAGATCGCCTATGCCGAGAAGCGCGGCCGGGCAGCCTGGTGAAAACCGCGCCCACGTTTCGCCGTGAAAATAGCCACCGCTGACGGCTTTACTCGGCTCGCGTCCTGGCCCACGCTCTCGGTCCGAACAGCGGACCCCAGCAACAGCCGTCAGTGGGAGAAATTAGAGGCAGCGATGACCGAGACCAACGCCATCGAATCGTACTCCGTGGAAAATCGCACGTTTTCGCCGAGCGAAGAGTTCGTGCAAGGCGCGCGCATCGCGTCACGGGAGAAATACGACGAGCTGTACAAAGAGAGCATCGAATCACCCGCGACCTTCTGGAAGCGTGAGACCTCCGAGCTGGTGTTCCGTAAGCCGTGGTCCGCGCTTTGTGAGTGGCGACTGCCGCATTCCAAATGGTTCGTGGGTGCCGAGCTCAACGCCAGTGAAAGTTGCCTCGACCGCCACCTGACGACAGCCAACAAGGACAAGGCGGCCATCATTTGGGAGAGCGAGCCCGGCGAATCGATCACTTGGACCTACGCCGAGCTGCACCAGAAGGTGGTCGCGTTCACCGCCGTGCTGCGTGGCCTGGGGGTGCAAAAAGGCGATCGCGTGGCGATCTACATGGGCATGGTGCCGGAGGTCGTGGTGGGCATGCTGGCCTGCGCGCGCATCGGCGCACCGCACACCGTCGTGTTCGGCGGGTTCGCTGCGGAGTCACTGCGCGATCGCATCAACGATTGCGGCGCCAAGGTCGTGCTCACGCAAGATGGCGCGCTGCGCCGCGGCAACGTCGTGCCGCTCAAAGCCACCGTCGATCGCGCCGTGGAAGGCACGAAATCCGTCGAAAAAGTCGTGGTCTTCCAGCGCCTCGGCGCAAAAGCGGAAATCACGCTCACGCCCGGCCGCGACATCGATTGGTACGAGGCCGTCGCCGCAGCCAACCCAGCGCAAGGCGGCGCGGAGGTGGTGGAGGCCGAGCATCCCTTGTTCATCCTGTACACCTCGGGCTCCACGGGCAAGCCCAAGGGCGTGCTGCACACCACCGCGGGCTATCTTGCCGGGACGCACATCACCAGCAAGTACATCTTCGATTTGAAGGACAACGACGTCTATTGGTGCACCGCGGACGTGGGTTGGATCACCGGCCACAGCTACCTCGTGTATGGGCCACTTTCCAACGGCGCGACCTGCCTGTTGTACGAAGGAGCGCCGAACCAGCCGGATTGGGGCCGCTTCTGGCAGCTGATCGAAAAGCACCGGGTGACAGTGCTGTACACCGCACCGACGGCGATCCGCGCCTTCATTCGCGCGGGCAACGAGTGGCCGGCCAAGTCGGATCTATCGAGTCTGCGTCTGCTCGGCAGCGTCGGTGAGCCAATCAACCCCGAAGCGTGGATGTGGTACCGCGAGCACGTCGGCAAGAACCGTTGCCCGATCGTCGACACCTGGTGGCAAACCGAGACCGGCGCGATCATGCTCACTACCCTGCCCGGCGCACACGCCACCAAGCCTGGCTCGACGGGCCTGCCGTTCTTCGGCGTGGTTCCGGAAGTCGTCAGCCAAGAGGGCAAAAAAGTCGCCGCCGGTGAAGGCGGCCTGCTGGTACTGAAGCAACCCTGGCCGAGCATGCTGCGCACGATCTACGGTGACGACGAGCGCTATCAACAAGCGTATTGGAGCGAGATCCCGGGCGTGTACTTCACCGGTGACGGCGCGCGCGAAGACGCGGATGGCTACTTCCACGTGGTCGGTCGCATCGACGACGTGCTCAACGTGTCCGGCCATCGCATTGGCACCGCGGAAATCGAAAGCGCGCTGGTTGCGCACCCCGCCGTGGCGGAGGCCGCAGCGGTGGGGCGCCCAGACGAGTTGAAGGGGCAAGCATTGGTCGTTTTCGTGACCCTCAAGCCAACCCACAGCGCATCGCCCGAAATGCAGAAGCTGCTCGCCGAGCACGTGGCCAACGAGATCGGCAAATTCGCTCGGCCCGATTCGGTGCGTTTCGCCGACAGCCTGCCCAAGACCCGCAGCGGCAAGATCATGCGTCGGCTGCTGAAGGACATCGCCTCCGGCCGCGAGACCAAGGGGGATGTTTCGACACTCGAAGACATGAACGTCCTCGCCAAGTTGCGCGAAGAATGAACGGCTCCGCCTCGGCTGTCCGCGTTTGACGACGGACAGCCTGGGGCGGAACGGCTAGACTCGCGCCGTGCGAGCCATCGTGATCGGCGCGGGTCGTGGCAGCCGCCTCGGCCACAACACGGACCAAATCCCGAAAACCCTTGTCGAGGTCATGGGCCGCCCCATGCTCGACTGGATTCTGGAAGCGCTGCATAGCGCCGGCTTCAGCCGCAAAGACGTCGTATTCGTGTGCGGTTACGCCGAAGACGTCGTACGCGCGCGCTACCCCGAGTTTACGTTCGTACGCAACGCGGACTGGGCCAACAACAACATCCTGCTTTCGTTGTTGTGCGCTCGGCAACACCTCACGGGCGGCTTCCTCTCGACCTACGCCGACATCGTCTATGACGGCGAAATCGTACGCAAGCTGGTCGCCTCCCCGGCAGAGATCGCGCTCGGTTGCGACACCGCCTGGCGCCGCCGCTACATCGGGCGCAGCCAGCACCCGGAAACCGACGCCGAAAAGCTGCGCGCCGACGGCCCGCGCGTGATCGAGATCAGCCGCACCATCGAGAGCGAGGCTGCCGACGGCGAGTTCATCGGCGTGATGAAGCTCGATGCGGCCGGCGCGCGCGTGTTCACCGACGCCTTCGATCGCGCCCAGCAGGTCTATGGTGCGGGCATGTTCCGTGAAGGTCGCAGCTTCCAGAAAGCGTACCTGCTCGACCTATTGCAGGAGATGCTGGAAGGCGGGGTCTCGATGCAGCGCGAAAACACCGCTGGAGGGTACATGGAGATCGACACCGGACAAGATCTAGCCATGGCCCAAGGCTGGTGGGACAGCTGGCTTTCCGCGAAGAATCCGAGCGGGCGACCATGAGCGCCCCGCTCCAGAACATCAGCCCCGCGCAGCTCGTGCTCGAGCTCGAAAGCCGCTTGAAGCCCGATCGCCCAAGCGCGCTGGCGTTCGACGCCGACGGCACACTCTGGTCGGGAGACGTGGGCGAGGACGTCTTCCGTTTTGCAGTCACGCACGGTCGTTTGCGGGAAGCTTCACGCGCCGAGCTCGAACGGCAAGCTCGCGGCCGCGGCTTCGAATGTTTCTCGGACGTGAATGCGACCGCCAAACTGCTATTCGATGCCTATCTCGCCGGGCACTACCCCGAGCGCGAGATTTGCGAGCTGATGACCTGGTGCTTCGCCGGCCACACCCTGCCGGAAATGACCGACTTGGCTCGCGAGGCGCTGACCATCACCAGGCACGCCTATCGCCTGCATGAAGAGCTTCGTCCGATCTTGGACTTTGCGCGCAAGCGCGGACTGCGCACGATTGTCGTCTCGGCATCGCCACGGGCTACGGTGGAGCTCGCGGCCAGCGCCTGGGGCTTCGCTGCGCACGACATTGCGGCCAGCACGCCACGCGTGGTCTCGGGAGTGATCGCGCCGGAAATGGCCGACGCTTTGCCCTATGGCGCAGGCAAGTGCGTCGCCGGGCGCGCGCTACTCGGAACCTCGCATTGGCTCGCTGCGTTCGGCGACAATGTATTCGATTTGGAGATGTTGGCGGAGGCCGAGTTGGGTGTTGCCGTACGCCCCAAACCCGCACTCTGCGCCCGGCTCGCCGAAATTCCAGGCGTCCGCTTGCTCGACGCAAATTTTCAATCGAGCTGAAGCTGAAGAAGCCCGACGGCGCGGCCGTTGTTCCGGGCAATGCTTCGCGCTACTGGTACGCTGAAAATGACCTCATCGCCCCGTCTCCCTTCGCTGCTCGGCGCCGCCTGCGTCGCGCTGGCGATCGCCAGTTGCCCCGCGTGCGGCGGCAACGAACCCGCGCCGCAGGTCCCGACACCGACGGTAGAGGCCCAGGACGACGCGCCGAACCGAGTGTCCACGTCCTCCGAGATCGGCGGCTTGAACGAGGAAAAGGTGGACAAGACCTTTCAACGAGCGCTCAGCGATTTCCAGCGCTGCCTGGACGACGGCGCCAAGCGCGTCGAGTTCCTCGGTGGGTCGGTCGCCTTCTTTCTCAAGATCGACGCTCAAGGCAAGGTCGATCACGCGCACCTCGAGAAGTCTACGATCGGCGATCGTGACACCGAAAAGTGCATGCTCGACAGCTTACGCACCAGGACCTGGCCGAAGCCGGTGGGCGGCGTGCATGGTCTGGCGCGCAAATCGTTCGATTTCGATCCGCCCAATGACGTGCGCGCACCCACCAGCTGGGACGGCGACCACGTTTCGGACGCCGTCGGCAAGCTGTCCAGGAAAGTCTCGGCGTGCAAGCGGGGCAAAAGCGGCGCGTTCGAGGCAACCGTGTACGTGAGCACGGATGGCTCGGTGATGGCCGCGGGCGTCACTCCGCCGGACGAAGCGGGCGAGTCCGACGTGGATTGCCTGGTCGCCACCTTGAAGGCTGCCACGCTGCCTTCGCCTGGCAGCTGGCCGGCGAAGGTAACCTTCTCGCTGTGACCCACCGCGAGCAAAAGACCTTCACCATCACCCTGCACCTATCGGCCGATTTCGCGGACGACTACGCGGGCGAGGAGGACGGCTTTGTCTGGCACGAGCGCTTTCAAAAGCTGCTGCGGCCCGGGCTCGTGGCTGCCGTGTACGACGCCCTGCGCCGAGAGCCGCACTTCCGAGCCGTCTCCGCGCCGCGAGGACGCGATCCGGAGTCGGCTCTCGACCTCGACGTGAGCTACGTGGCGCCCAAGCTCGACTGAGCTCAGCCTGCGCCGAGCGACAACTCGACCGCAGGCGCGACGGGTTTGGCCTGTGCGCCTTCGGCGCTCGGTGCCAAAGGTGGCGTGCGCTGCGCGAGCTTCATGCGCGAGGCGGCCACGCCGCGTGAGCTCAAAGCAGACAGCAGCGCGGGCCCGCTCTTCTCGGCATTGGCCTGCGGCACGGCGAGCTCGAGTGCGCTCGCCGAGTGCAACGTGAGCACGCGACTCAGCGCCGCGACTACGTCGTCCATGCCGGCTCGCAGCGAGCCGTCGTCGTTGAACCAAAGCTCGGGCGGTGCGCTGAGCAGAACGCGCCCGTCGCGCACGTCGATCGTCAGGTCGCCGCTGGTCACGCGCTGACCGAGCGCCGCGGTCAAATCGCGAGTCAGCCGCGCGATCGCCACCGTCTGCGCTTCGTTCCGTTCGAGCTCGACCTTGCGGGCTTGCGCCGCTTGCAGTGATTTCTCGAGATCGGCCTTTTGTGCTGCGTACGAACGGAGATTGTCGCCCACGCGCGCCAGCTCACCCCGCAGTTGGTCGACCAGCCCGGTGGCTTCGTCCCGCTCTTTCACGGCCACGCTGTTCTCGAGCTTCGATTCGGACACCGATTGCTCGGTCTCCACCAGCTTTTGCTCGCGTCGATCGAGCTCCGCGCTGGCGGCATCCAGCTGGGTGCGCGTCACCAGAAGCTGTGCTTCGGCGCGCTGACGAGCTGCGAGCTCGACCTCGCTCGCCGACTTCGCCTCCTCGTAGCGCGCTGCTGGCACGCACGCGCTGAACAGCCCGGCGACCGCGGCGATCGAAGCCACGTGCAGAACGAGCCGCGGGGCGAGTGCCACCCCTTGATACAGTAACCGGAGCGCACCAGGCTGCGCGAGCTTGGCCCACAGTCTTTTGACTTTGCGAGTGACGGACATAGTGAAGCAATCCTCAATGCAGGACGACACCGCGCACGCTCATGAAGTCGAGGTGCTCGGCCAAAATCAAACGGTCGACATCGGCGATGCGTACGAACTTGAACGCTTGCTGCGACTCGAACGACCAAATGGGACGGGCCAGCGCGCGTACTGGCTTGAGGTATTCCGGCAGCTGCAACTCGAGCCGCAGCCACAGCGGCCAATCGGATTCGACGATCGGTCGCCCGCGATCGAGCACGATGCCCGTGGGCGAGACGTCGATCCCGCGATACTGGGAGCAAAGCGAGCCACGCTGCGCCAAGACTCGAAAGTCTGTTCGGGTTCTGAGGCCAACTCGTCGATCCATGTGAGATCCTCCAGCTGGCACCATTGTACGCGAATGTAGTTTAATGTGCGCAAATTACTTACACACGTTTCCACTTCATTAAGTAGGCAAGCGCCGAAACTTTGGCCGAATCGGCCAAGCCGGTTAGGTCCAGGTAATGGGCTGGGCTCGAACCCGCGCTCTGAGCGCCGTGCCACTGCTTCTGACCTTTGCCGCCGTACCGGCGACTCGGGCCGGCGCAGCCGAGCCTCGCCCGGCGCTCGATTTGGATCGTATCGCTCAGCGCGACGGCCATTGGGTCGCGCCGCTCGCTAGCGGCGGCGAGGCGGCACTCACGCTCGATACGGAGTTGCAACGAACGGCAATCAAGCTCGTCGCTGCGGCCAACCCAGTGCGGGGCGGCATGGTCGTGCTCGACGCGCGCAGCGGCAAAATCCTGGCCTGGGCCGAGAGCGCTCGCGATGGACGGCATCACCAAGTACTCACGACCTCGCGCGTGCCCGCAGCCAGCGTCTTCAAGTTGGTCACCACCGCGGCGCTATTCGAGACCACCTCGCTCAGCCCGAAGGAACAGGTCTGTATCTCCGGCGGTACGCACGGCATCGAACGCCGGCATTTGGACGCTCCGCGCGGCGACGTGATCGAGTGCTCGCCGTTTGCGTATGCCATCGGTTACAGCAAAAACGCCGTATTCGCGCAGCTGGCGACGCACCGACTGCTGCGCAACGGCTTGCTCGATACCGCGCAAGCGCTGGGCTTCAACGGCCTCGTGCCGTTCGACATCGACGTGCCCGTCGGCACCCTCGACGTACCCTACGGGGACCTCGACTTTGCGCGGACGGCGGCGGGATTCCAAGGCAGCACCTTGTCGCCACTCGGCGGCGCGTATCTGGCGAGCGTCATCGCGCGCGGCGGTCAGGCGATCAGAATTCGCATGACCGAAGCGAACGCAGATCCGAGCAGCGACCCGGCACCCCTTCGGGTGTCACGAAGCGCGTCAGACGAGCCGAACAGCGACGATGCCCCGGTGATTGGTCGTGTGCTCAAGCCGCTCACCGCCGCGCGTCTGCGGCGTATGATGGAAGTGACGGTGCGAAGCGGTACCTGCCGGCACGCTTTCAGCGACGCGAGCGGTCGACCCTACTTGGGAAACATGCGTGTATCGGGCAAGACCGGTACATTACGTCCAGAAGCCACCGAGGGCATGACCAGCTGGTTCATCGGTTTTGCTCCGAGCCAAAACCCCGAGGTGGTGGTCAGCGTGATGCTCGAGAACGGTGCAGTCTGGCGACACAAAGCCAATGAGCTTGCACGCGATTTGTTGCGCAGCTATTTCCACGCTCACGGCAGGCCCTGGATCAGCGATCCCTTGGCGGTCGGCGATGGCGCTCCGGCGCGCTAGCTTTTCGGCTAAGCTGAAGGGCTCATGGCCAAAGTGCGCTGCAACTGGTTGGCTCGTGCCGGGCTGAGCTTGGTGTTGCTCGCACCCGGCTGCGCCCAGCCGCCGGGTGCCGCGCCCATCGTCGGCCCGGACGGAACGCGCATGCTGCACGTGCATTGCGCAGGCGAGCAAGCGGCGTGTTTTCGGATCGCAGGCGACCGCTGCCCGCACGGCTACGATCTGTCTCCGATCCTGGATCCGCACGACGGCAATTTTCTGGTGCGCTGCCGCGAGCCACTCGTATCGTCCGTGGTCATCGCCAACCGAGCTCCAGCGCCGAACCATAGCCCAGCAGCGGTCGTGAGCGATCGCTGGCCGCCGGCCGAGGTGGCCACGCCCACCGAACCTTGGCCGGCTCCCCCCGCTGGCGAGCCGCGCGCGCCAAGCGGCGTGGTCGATATCGGCTATTGAGCGGACTCGCGCACGGCTCCTAGCGGCGGCGCCGATACAGAAACGCGAGACCGGCGAGCGCGCTGAGCATGGACAGGAACGCATGCTTGCTGGGCGCGCCCGGTACGCTGCAGCCGCACTTGCCGCCCGCCGCGGCGGCACTGCCGGTCCCGGCATCGGCTCCGGCGTCGGCAGCCGCCGAGGAAGCGGCAGGAGCCGCGCTACCGCTGAGCCCAAGCGAAGGGATCGCTGTCTTCAGCACGGCCGCGGGTTTGATCTGCGTGCGGCTCTTGCGCGTCAGATCCTCGGCGATCCAGGTCTTGCGCAGACCGCGATAGTCGCGCGGCGCCTTGCCCCAACGGTAGCGTTCGGGGCTCGGGCACTGAATCACCGGCACCCAAGGGTGAAAGTTGTTGTACCGGACCTGAAACTTGTTCTCGCTGGCGGGCACGACGTCGCTCGAGGCTTCGGCCTTTTGCCCTTTGGGCTGCGCCACGCCACCTTCGACCGCTCCGCTCGCGGCAGCAAACTGCGGGTCGTTCGGCAGGGACTTGTCGTCGTAGCGGTAGTGCATGCGGGACACGACGTACTTGTGGCGCGCGACCAACGCCTTGCGCGCAGCAACCGTCTTGCGGTCCTCCTTCGCCTGCTTTTCTTTGGCCTTCCGCTCCTTCGGCTTCAGCTCTTTGGTGGCCTCTTTGAAGGCGGCCACTTCTTCCTTGCTCAGCTCCGGGGGCTTGGGCTGCCGTTCTTCCTTGGGTACCGAAAGCTCGAACACGTCACCGCCGAGACTGAGCAGCTCGGAGATGGCGACCGGCTCGGTCGCACACGGCTGGCCGCAACCGTCGCTCGACCAGGCGTACTCGTTCAAGAACGCGCCCGGGTTCTTCTGCGCAATGATGTCCTGCAGCGCCGCATAAAACTCACCGATGCGTTCCTTCACCGCAAAGTCGACCTCCACGTTGGTCGGCGGGAACAGGTTCTTGTAATTCTTGCTTTCGTAGCGTTGCTCGGGGTCGAGCACGTACACGATCAGTTCCTGCGGCTTGCCACTGGCATTGATCAAGCCCACGCGATCGGGGATCTGGGAGTACGGCTGCTCGGTCCAAAAGCGAATCGGCGAGAGCTGCGCGCGATCGCCACCCACGAGCTCGATGCGGTTGGTGTCGACTTGCGCGACCACCAGCCGCATACCGGCTTGAACGTAGGGCGCGACGGCCTGTTCGGCGCCCGCGGGTACGGCGTAGCCCTTGCTCTTCAGCCAGCCAGCCACCGACTCGTCCTTGCCCAGCAAGGTGAACGAGTACTCCCCTTCCTTCTGCTTCGCTTGAACGTCGAGCGACAGCTCCTTGGCCACCTTCTGGTTGCTCTGCGGCATGTCGCCGCCGCCCAAGAACGCGCTCGAAGAGTCGGCCTTCATGTTCCGCTGCCATTCCTGCTCCACGGGACCTGCGTCGCACGGGTCCTGCTCCCAGTACTCGTGAAAGCGAGGCGCACTGATGCTGTCGAGGCGGTCGACGTATTCGCGCTTGAGCGTCGTCACGCGGTCGGCCGCGACATCAGCGGGCACGACCAGCACCATGGCGAAGGGTTCGAGTGGGCCCTCGTAGTCCGACATGACCGTGACGGCCGTCACGTTGCCCTTCTTCATCAACACGACCTGCGTCGAGTTGACCTTGATCTCCGTCTTCGTTTTGGAGGCTAAGAACCCGGGGAAGGCCTGTGCGGGGGGCGCTGCGAGCAACAACATGCAGGCGCCAAGTAGCGCCGAAATCGAGAATCCTCGGGCTTTCATCGCGCGGGAGGCTATCAGATTTTTCCGATGCACCAGCGTGAATCGCGCACGATTTTGCGACGCTGGTCGCATGGTTCTGCAACTTTCGCGTATGGTTTGGACGATGAGCGCAGAAGCTCGGACCTCATTTCGCGAACGGATACGGCGCTCCCTCACGGCCGCCTCGCCCGAGCTACCGCTCACTGGCCCACGTACCGCGGCAATCGCGCTGATCCTGCTCGACGGCGAGGACTCCGCGGAGTTTTTGCTGATCGAACGGGCCACGCGCGCGGGTGACCCTTGGTCGGGGCACATGGCGCTGCCGGGAGGCCACCGCGACGCAACGGACGCCGATCTCGCGGTCACCGCCGAGCGGGAAACGCTCGAAGAAGTCGGGCTCGATCTGCAAGCGCGCGGCGAGCGCCTCGGACGTCTTTCGGACTGCTCGCCCATCCGCGGCGTGCCGATCGCGGTCCGTCCCTTCGTCTACTTGCTGGCGGCTCGCCCAACGCTCGTGCTGAGCTCGGAAGTTCGACGAGCGCTGTGGGTGCCGGTGGCGCCGCTGCTGGCCGGCACCAAGCAGGCGACGTACACCCTCTCGAGGGGGGGCCAGAGCCTGGAATTCCCAGCCTGGGACATCGACGGAGGTTTGGTCTGGGGGCTGACCTACCGCGTACTCGACGAGTTTTTCCGCAGGTTTAACGAGCTTTCGACAGAGAGATGAGCCGGGTTGGACAACTCGCACCGGCCGCGATAGGAGCCGAGCGCGTGACCTTACCCGCTGCCCTTGCCGCGCGACCGGACGTATGTTCCGCCTGCTCCGGCCCGCTCGATCCGCTGGGTCACTGCGCCAGTTGCGGGGCCGTCTTCGGCGAGGCCTACCGTTGCCCGCTGTGCCAAGCGATCAGCGACGTCGAGGCTAGTGGAACTGCCTACACTCGCTGCCGCAGCTGCGGTGGCCCGCGCATCCCACCGAGCGAAAGCCCCCTATCCGAGGCTGAGCTTTCGCTGCTCCAGAGCGCGCGCAGCGAACAACTCCGCGCCACTGCGTTTCGAGTCGGTTCGGGCTTCGCGTTCGTCTCGGGCGGGCTGTCGCTGCTCGTGACCCTGCTGGTGTTCTTGGTCACCTCACCTGCTGCGATCGCCAAGCTCGCTGCCCTCGTCGCGTGCTTCGTGCCGTTCGCGCTCGCCTTCTTCGCTCTGCGCAGCGCCCGCGAGCACGCCCGAAAATTCGACGCGGCATTGCAGCAAGCCTGGCTTTTGGCAGCCACACGACTCATTTCTGCGCACGGCGGGCGGTCGAGCGCCAAGGAGCTCGCTCGCCTGCTGCGCGTCGATGAGCCCCGCGCCGAATTGCTCCTGGCCGAGGTGAGCGTGCAAGCTTTCATCGATCAACCGACTGAATTGCCGGCTCGGGTGCGGGTCACCGAACTGGCAGACCCGACCGATCCGGCGGCCGCCGCGGAAGCGACCCGGGTCACCTCAGGCGTCAACCGACCTTGACTTCACAACGAACCAGCATGCCCTTCGACTCAGAAATAGCCGAGCGTCGCCGAAAAGAGCCCTGGTGGCGGCGCACCCTGCGCGAGACTGCGATCCACGATTTTGGCGTGTTCGGGTTCCTGTTGGCTTTGAATGGCGCGGTGCTCGGCACGCCTAGCAGCGCCGAACGCAGCTTCTGTCTGGTGCGCACCGGAGGTTTGTTCGTGGCCTTCATGATCAGCATCCTGCTGGTTCGCGGTCGGCTGCTGAAGCACTCCTGGTTTGCTGCGTTGATCTACCGGGTCGGCATCTACGGCGTGGTGCAGGTCAGCTACTTCTTCTTGAAGCACGTGCTGCCGCTCGTGAACCCGACGACGCTCGATCAAAAGCTATACGAGCTCGACCTGTCGCTCTTCCACATCGAGCCGGCCATGGCCTGGGATCGCTACGTCAACCCGACCACCACCGAGTGGTTCGCGTTTTTCTACTTCGGTTACTTCCTGCTCATGGCGGTGCACATCGTACCGCTCGTGTTCTTCGGTCGTAAAAAACAGATCGTGGGAGAGTTCACGTTCGGCATCCTGATCATGTTCAGCATCGGCCACAGCCTGTACATGGTCGTTCCCGGCTACGGTCCGTACCGAGCCATGGCCGACGCCTTTCAGCACCCGTTGCCCCACGGCCTTTGGTACGACATCGTGATGGACGCGGTCCATTCGAGCGGCGCACTGATGGACATCTTCCCGTCTTTGCACACGGGGGCGCCGACGGTGCTGGCGTTCTTCTCGTATCGCAACCGCCACGAGTTGCCCTACCGCTACACCTGGCCCGCAGTCACGTTCTGTACCGCGAACATCATCATCGCGACGATGTTCCTGCGCTGGCACTACCTAATCGACGTGATCGCGGGTTTTACCATCGCCATCAGCGCGGTTTTGCTGTCACGCCCGATCGTACGCTGGGAGCTGGCCCGCCGCAGGCGCGAAGGCCTGGGTGAGCTCTGGCCCGAATTCTCGAACGCGCCCAAGTCGGGCTCGGGCTCGAAAGACTTGGCTGACGGCGTAGCGGCTGCCTGAGTAGGATTGGGTTAGCGGGCGCGGCTCCCCGCGCGCGTCGCGTAGCTCCCAGCGCGCGGAGTGCGTGGACTCCGCGCGCGGGCTGGGCTCACTTCTCGTAGACTTGAGCGGCGGCCATGCCCTGGCCGGCAGAAACGCTGACCACGACCTTCATCGTGCCACCCATGGGCAGCGCCCATTTGTAGCAATTCGGCTGTTGACCGACGATCGCGGTCGCGCCCTGGCTGCTGTCGGCGGCAACCACCGCGGCGGGCAGGCCCGGGACGCTGATCGAGGGCACGAGCTGGATGTCCAGATTCTGGATCGTCGGCGCGCCAGCCCCGACGATCGTGTAGCACTTGCCCGGGTTCATCTGCACGGTCGCCTCGAGCGATTGACCTTGTGCGAAGTTGCCGGCAATCGCGGCGCCCACCGGCTTGGCACCGGGCGCCACAGCGCTGGCCGCTAGCGGAGCGATCAGCGCGGTCACGGTCTGCGCCGTGGCGGGATCGAGCGGCGTGGCCGCGGGACCCGCAGCGGTCGTCGCAACGCCGGGGATGGCGCCCGGCGCCGTGGCGGCGGGCGCGGTCGCAACCGGCGTCGTAGCGGCGGGTGCGGTTCCAGTCGGTGCCTGGCAGATGCGACCGTCGAAGTATTGACCGGGCGGACATTGCGTCGCCGTCGGCTGGCCCGTCACCGCCTGTTTGTCGTCACCACCACAGGCCGACAGCGCACCCAGCGCGACCAAGCCACACAGCACAAGCTTTGTTCCAGCCATTTCTCGATATCTCCCTTTGAAGAGCGCGTCCGCGGGCATTCAGTGCCACGCGGGCGGCTCTGCTTTCTATCAGGAAGCCGGACAGGCGCGAAAGGGGCACTTTGCCCGGTTCACGTCGGCCTCGGCGCCTCGGCTACTTGCCCGGACATTTGGTCCGGACAAGTAGGACAACGCGGGAGATGCCGTGCGCCTTCGGGCGAGCGATCGCTTATCGAGAGCAGAACCCTTCGTAGTCGATGTATTCCTTGATCGTGGGATTCTCGCCGCACGTCGGGCAATTCTTGTCGCGACGCAGCTTCAGGGTGCGGAAGTTCATGCGTAGTGAATCGTAGGTCAATAGGCGCCCGACCAACGGGTCGCCCCTGCCCAAGATGAGCTTGATGGCTTCGGTTGCCTGAATCACGCCCACCACACCCGGCAGGATGCCGAGCACGCCGGCTTCCGCGCACGACGGCGCGAGATGCGCTGGCGGCGGTTCTGGATACAAGCAGCGATAGCACGGACCTTGGAAAGGCATGAAGGTCGTGACCTGGCCGTCGAAGCGGAAGATCGACCCGTGTGACACCGGGATCTTGTGGAAGAGCGAGGCGTCGTTGACCAAGTAGCGCGTCGGAAAGTTGTCGCAACCATCGACGATCACGTCCCAGCCTGCGCCGAAGATACGGTCGACGTTGCCCGCGTTGACGCGCTCCTGGTATTTCACGACCTTCACGTCGGGGTTCAAATCGTGAATGGCGACCTCGGCGCTATCTACCTTCGTCATGCCCAAGCGCGACGTGGCGTGGATGATCTGGCGCTGCAAATTCGAGGCATCCACCGTATCCGCATCGACCAAGCCGAGCGTGCCGACTCCAGCAGCCGCGAGGTACAAAGCGGCAGGCGCGCCGAGACCGCCGGCGCCGAGCAAGAGCACGCGGCCCTTCAGCAGCTTCTCCTGCCCCCGCTCGCCGACCTCCGGTAAGAGGATGTGGCGCGAGTAGCGATCCAGCTGAGCAGGGGTCAGCTCTGCAGGCAGCTCCACCGGATACTTCAGATCTTTCCAACGCACGAAACCGGGATTGGCGCTGGTCACGTTCTCGTAGCCGAGCTCCGACAGCGTTTTGGCGGCGAATGCGCTGCGCGTTCCGCCGGCACAATAGACGATGATCTCTTCCGACTTGTTGGGCAGCTTTTGCTCTGCCTGCATCTCCAAGAAACCACGCGGCACGTGCACCGCGCCTGGGATGTATCCGGCGCGGACCTCGTCCTTCTCGCGCACATCGACGAGCGTGAAGGGCTTTTGCGCGCGCGACTCGACGCGCTCTTTCAATGCTTCGAGCGAAATGAGCTTCACGTTCGAGCGGATCTCAGAAAACAAGTCGCTGTAAGTCTTCGCCATGGGGCGCCTTTCTAGCATTCAGGAATCAAGAAACACCGGCCGGCTAGCGAGCCGGAACAAAGTCGCGTATTCCGATGTGACAATCTTGGCGGCTAATCTTTGACCGAGCCCAGGGCGCGTCAAGCGCGTTCCGCGAGCCTGTGGACCGGACCTTCATTTCCCCGGTTTTCGCGCTCGGGCCGCGCGCTGCGCAAGGGTAGGCGGTTTCGGCTTTTCCGCGGCCCGCTTTCGGCCGTCTGCCGAGACAGTAAAGCGGCTGGCAGCAATGCTAAAGTCGCCGGTTCTATCCGGCACCATCCGTCCTTGAGAGAGAAGCTCGATGTCACAGAATCGTCTGGGTGAACTGCTCGTCCGTGAAAAGCTGATCAGCTTACAGCAGCTTCGTAAGGCGCAAGACGAGCAGAAGCGCTCCGGGCAAAACCTCGGTTACACGCTCGCGCGCCTGGGCTTCATTTCCGACGGCGAGATCACGAACTTTCTCAGCTCGCAGTATCGCCTGCCCGCGATCAACCTGGACGAGTACGAGATCGACGTGGAGGTCGTGAAGCTGGTCACGAAGGAGGTGTGTGAAAAGCACCGCATCATCCCAGTGTCGCGCTCTGGGTCTTCGCTGATCGTGGCCATGAGCGATCCCACGAATCTGAACGCGATCGACGATATCAAGTTCTTGAGCGGGTACAACGTCGAGCCGGTCGTCGCCAGCGAGACCGCCATTCAAGCCGCGATCGAGCGCTACTACAACGCGGGGCCCTCCTACGAGGAGGTGATGGCCGACTTCAACCTCGGCGACGAAGACATCGACTTCGGCGGTGACGAAGAAGAAGTCAACGCGCTGGAGCTCGAGCGGCAAAGCGCCGACGCGCCCGTCGTACGCCTGGTGAACGTGCTGTTGCTCAACGCCATACGCAAAGGCGCCAGCGACATTCACGTGGAAGCCTACGAGAAGAAGCTACGCGTGCGCTACCGCGTGGATGGCGTGCTGCAGGAAGAGATGACCCCGCCACTCAAGCTCAAGGCGGCGATCGTCAGCCGCTTGAAGATCATGAGCCAGCTGGACATCGCCGAGCGGCGCTTGCCGCAAGATGGTCGTATCAAGCTGAAGCTGGGCAAGGGACGCGAGATGGACTTCCGCGTCTCCGTGCTGCCGACCATGTGGGGCGAGAAGGTCGTGCTGCGTTTGCTCGACAAGGGCAACTTGCAGCTCGACATGGCCAAGCTCGGCTTCGATCCCGAGCCTCTCGCCGACTTCAAGTGGGCGATCACCCAGCCTTGGGGCATGGTGCTCGTGACCGGTCCCACCGGTTCTGGAAAAACGACCACGCTCTACTCCGCGCTCAGCGATCTGAACAAACCCGACGTCAACATCAGCACCGCGGAGGATCCGGTCGAATACAATTTGCACGGCATCAACCAGGTGCAGATGCATGACGAGATCGGGTTGAATTTCGCCATGGGCTTGCGCTCATTTTTGCGCCAAGACCCGGACATCATCATGGTCGGCGAGATCCGCGATTTCGAGACCGCGGAAATCTCCGTCAAGGCAGCGCTCACCGGCCACTTGGTGCTTTCCACCCTGCACACCAACGACGCCCCAGCCACCATCTCGCGCCTGCTGAACATGGGCGTGGAGCCGTTCTTGATCACCGCCAGCGTGAACTTGGTGCTGGCCCAGCGCTTGGCGCGCAAGATCTGCAACGACTGCAAGAAGCCCGTCGACACCGATCCCAAGGTTTTGCTCGATCTCGGCGTCAGCGAAGCGCAGCTGGCACTGAAGGGCAACATCATGAAGGGCACCGGTTGCGCGACCTGCAACAACACCGGCTACAAGGGCCGCGTCGCGCTGTACGAAGTCATGCGCTTTCAGGACGACTTGAAAGAGCGGGTGCTGCAGGGCGCCTCCGGCGCAGAGCTCAAGGCAGCGGCGATCAAGCTCGGCATGGCGACCTTGCGCGCCAGCGGCATCAAAAAGGTGCTCGAAGGCATCACTACGCCCGAAGAAATCCTACGCGTCACGATGGCCGACTGAAGGACGGAAAGCTTCAAATGAACCCGGACGAAGGCCTCAAAGTCAATCTGCACCAGTTGCTGCGCGCCTCGGTCGTCGGGGGCTTCGCCCCCGCCCCGCTGGAGTGAATTCAACGGGGGCCCCCCCCTCACT